>Ga0233397_1000001_pt1 | contig 191548 bp, 189 predicted proteins | sample 35DmetaG_FD_189957 | JGI IMG/M metagenome (GOLD analysis project Ga0233397, IMG submission 189957) | Seawater microbial communities from Monterey Bay, California, United States - 35D | ecosystem: Environmental > Aquatic > Marine > Coastal | place: USA: California | collected 2016-10-20
ACTTTCTGGTGATTTATTGGCCATAGACATTCGTGAGGCTTTACACCATTTTGGACGTATTACGGGTGAAATTTCTACAGACGACCTTTTGGGGAATATTTTTGCTAATTTCTGTATCGGAAAGTAAATTATAATATAATTCAACTTCTTAAAAACACTAAATTTTAACATTTTTTGTTATGTTTTTTTATATATTTGGATATTCCAAATCTCTATAATAATGAAACACCTAAACTACTTTTACTTAGGGTTATGTTTACTAATGACATTCCCTTGCTTTAGTCAAAACGCCACTTTAAACTTCAAATATGACGCCGCAGGTAATCAAGTGAAGTATTATTATTGTTTAAATGGAACTTGCTATAAGCAACAGCGAGGCGTATATGCCAGGACTGCTGATAGCCATAATGATGATCCTTTTGCAGTAGACACAGAGCCAAACAACGAAGAAATTCTACAAAGTGACTTTAAAATTTATCCTAATCCAACTTCGGGATTGGTCAATTTGCATCTTCATAATTTGGTATTTGAAACGATTGAAATATTTGATATCAATGCCAAACGTATTCTTCAAATAAATACTAAAAACAAAGAATTTATAGAAATCGATTTAAGTGCATATCCTACCGGAACTTATCTGTTACGTGCCTTACAAACCGATGGTCAAATTGTTACAAGAAAAATCATAAAAAAATAATAGTCCCTTATCATGAAACGAATTTACAATCTACTGCAAATAGTTCTAGTGTTTTTTCAGAACAAAAAGGAGGTACTTTTGGTTTCATTACTACAGTTAGTTATTTTCATTTTATTGGAAAAAATATAGCTATTGGCGCAAGGATTGGATATTTAGCAGGTACATTATCAAAAATCAAAACTACCGTAAATGGTAATACAACTGAAGTTAAGTTAGATGACGACGAAAAGGAATCTCTTAGTCAAGTCAGCTTTAATGCCGGATTAAGAGTGTATTTTTAAAAACTATTATTCTGATAGTAAAAAAGCTCCTATTGGGGCTTTTTTATTGCCGTAAAACAATAAGCTTTGCTTTATAACCTGTGGTCAATAGCCATTTTCCAGAACCAATAATGTTACCGTTTTCGTCAATGACTTTAAGTTCTGCAGTATTTGGACTTGATGAACCTTCGTTTAGAGCATAAAACTGTATGGTATTTAGACCTTCTTCCAGGTCAATATCAATGATATAGGGTGAATTTCGAAGTAATATATTGGGGTGGATTGTAACCTTATTAAGCATCAACTTTATGCGGTCTCCATCTTCATATTCGTGATCTCTACAGATTAAACGGATATATTTTGATTTCGTTTTGATATCACCCAAATAAAAATCTTTGGCATATTTAGTCACATCCTTTTTGTTTTCAACAAATTTTTGTTTGATGTCCCATGTAGGATCAACCACATCTTTGGTGGTGGTTATTCCACGTTCTTCTTTTCTAAAACCATCGATAGGAGGAATACCCATAGTGATTTTGACATCTTTGTTGGTTAAGCCACGAACAGGAGAGAGGCTAAATAACTCAGATGAATTTTGATTTTCTTTGGCTAAATCTTTGGCTTTTATTCGCAGTGTTTCTTGTGCCGTTTCCAGCTGCGCAAAACTCATCTGAAGTCCTATAAAAAAAATGATAAAAGCCGAAAACCGATGCAACATTAAATTGTAATTAATTTTGTGTAAAGATATAAACTTGAATCAAAAAATATACCAAGCTAATAATTTACATTTTAAAGATTTAAAATCTTCAAATTTTATATCTTTAATTTTTTAAGTTTTAAATAAAAAATAGCGCACATTTCTATTGACAATGACACAAGACTATAAAAGCATTATTCAAGACTTTAGCACCATTGTAGGTAAAAAATATGTGCTTACAACACAATGGGATAAACAAACGTATTCTAAAGGATGGCGTTATGGAGAAGGTGAAGCGTTAGCTGTAATTAAACCGGGGACACTATTAGAAATCTGGAACGTATTGCAGGTTTGTGTTGCAGCAGATATCATTGTCATTATGCAAGCCGCTAACACAGGTCTTACAGGTGGGTCTACACCTTTTGGAAACGACTACGATCGACCTATAGTGATCATTAATACCATGCGCATTAATGCAATTCATGTGATTAATGAGGGCCAGCAAATTATTGGACTTTCGGGAAGTACACTTTTTGGATTGGAAAATAAATTGGAATCCTACGGTAGAGAACCACACTCCGTAATCGGTTCGTCATGTATAGGAGCTTCTATTGTAGGTGGGGTTTGTAACAATTCTGGTGGTGCATTGGTCAAACGAGGGCCAGCCTATACCGAACTGTCATTGTTTGCAAAAATTGAAAGCGATGGACATCTTGTTTTAGTCAACGATTTAGGAATTGATTTGGGGCAAACCCCAGATGAAATATTAACCAATTTACAAAACAAAAATTACACAGAAAAAGACATAAAATCCCCCAATAAATTAGCTTCAGATAATGAATACCAAAAACGTGTAAGAGATGTAGAGGCTAGTACTCCAGCACGTTTTAATGCCGATGGCAGACGCTTACACACCGCGTCGGGATGTGCCGGAAAAATTGCTGTTTTTGCAGTTCGGTTAGATACTTATGTGTCGCCAAAACGTACCCAAGTATTTTATATTGGGTCTAATGCATCGGATACCTTTATGCAAATTCGAAGAACAATATTATCAACTTTTAAAAATCTTCCAACTTCAGGAGAATATTTACATAGAGATTGTTATGATGCTGCAAAAAAATACAGTAAAGATACGTTTGTGGTCATCGATAAATTAGGGCCTAATTTTATTCCTAAGTTGTTTGATTTGAAACGTAAAATGGATTTATTAGCGGATAAATTTAGCTTTCTTCCATCGAAGTTTTCCGACAAGTTGATGCAATTCTTAAGTTCTTTTTGGCCCAATCATTTACCTAAGCGTATGGAGCAATTTAGGAATAAATTTGAACACCATTGGGTGATTGAAATGTCCGACGAAGGCATTGATGAAGCACAGCAGTATTTTGATGCCTTTTTTAAAAATAATGATGGTAATTACTTTATTTGCACCCCAAAAGAAGCCAAAAAAGCGCTATTACATCGTTTTGTAGCGGCTAGTGCCATTGGACGGTATCATGCCTTAAATGCAAAAGATTTAGGCGAAATGATGTCGATGGATATTGCCTTACCAAGAAATGAAAAAAACTGGTTTGAACAGCTCCCTCCAGAACTTGATGAAATGTTTGAAATGAAATTGTATTACGGTCATTTATTTTGTCATGTTTTACATCAAAATTATATCCTAAAAAAAGGAGTAGACGCCAAAGCATTAAAAGAAAAATTATTACAAACTTATGATGCAAGAGGTGCCGAATACCCCGCCGAACACAATGTGGGTCACGAATATTATGCTAAACCTGCTTTATCTAATTTCTACAGAGAATTAGACCCTACAAATGGATTTAATCCTGGAATAGGAAAAACAAGTAAATTAAAGTTTTGGAAATAAGTATTATTTTAATTTTGGAACACGGTTCGACCAAATGATTAAAATAACAACACCTAAAACTATAATTAAAGAAATAATATTGACTTGAATTTTTTTCGAGACTTCAAAGAAGTACATGATAATACTAGCATCAATAACAGCAGCGCCCATAAGCACAAGTACATTTCTTGCAATAGTGCTTACTTTTTCAATATCAATTTCCTTTTTCTTTTCTTCAGGCATGGTATTATAACCTGCCAATAGATTGGGGTTGAGTTTCACCAGAAGACCAACAACAATCAATATAAACCCCGTAAAAATAAACCCAAGAAACATTTTATAGCTTTATATCAAATTTAAGAAATCTAAAACATTTTTTAGAAGCTAATTTTTTACTTTTGAAAAAACTATACTAAATGAACAACGATTTAGGAAATTATAGAAAATCTTACGACAAAGGCAGTTTGTTGGAAGCGCATATTTCAGAAAACCCATTAGAATTATTTCAAAAGTGGTTTTTTGAAGTAGATCAACATTTTCCACAAGATGAAACCAACGCGATGACGTTATCAACTTTGGGAGAAGATGGTTTTCCAAAAGGACGTGTTGTACTTTTAAAAAAATACACTCACGAAGGGTTTGTTTTTTACACCAATTATGAAAGCGAAAAAGGAAAGGCCATTATTGCGCATCCAAAAGTGAGTTTGTCTTTTCATTGGGCAGGAGCAGAGCGGCAAGTCATCATAAAAGGAGATGTCGAAAAAATTGCTGCAAATCTTAGTGATGGATACTTTGAATCGCGTCCTAGAGGCAGTCAATTAGGAGCTCACGCTTCTCAGCAAAGTACTGTTGTTTCTGGTAGAGAAGTTATAGAAAATCAACTTAAAACGTTAGAGGAAAAATTTGAAAATAAACCCATACCACGTCCAGAATTTTGGGGAGGTTTTATTGTAAAGCCTGTTGAAATTGAATTTTGGCAAGGTCGTGCCAATAGATTACACGATCGTATTCGTTATCAACTTCAAAGTGATCTAAATTGGAAAATTGAACGCTTATCTCCATAATAAATGCCTATAAATCTTAAAAAATATGCAGCCATAGATATTGGCTCAAATGCGGTACGTTTATTTATTGCTGATGTCATTGAACATGATGGCCCAACACAATTTAAAAAAAGTGAATTGGTTCGAGTCCCCATCAGATTAGGCGCCGATGCATTTTTAAAACATGAAATTTCAGAAGAGAATATAAAACGTTTAATTGATGCCATGAAAGCCTTTCGATTATTGATGAATGTCAATGGCGTAATTGCGTACAAAGCCTGTGCAACTTCAGCCATGCGTGAAGCTAAAAATGCCAATATAGTAGTGCAAAAGGTTTTAGAAGAATCAGAACTTCAAATTGATATTATTGATGGTCAGACAGAAGCTAAAATCATTGCTGCCACAGATTTAAATGAGATTTTAGATTCAAGAAAAATATACTTATATGTTGATGTAGGAGGGGGGAGTACAGAATTTTCAATATTCGAGGGTATGAACAAAGTTGTGAGTAAATCGTTTAAAATTGGAACGATTCGACTTATAAATAATCAAGTTAATGAGGAAACTTGGATTGCGTTAAAATCATGGATAAAAAAGAAAACATCACCTTATAAAACATTAACATTGTTGGGGTCTGGCGGAAATATCAATAAGTTATTTAAAATGTCTAACAAAAAACCTTTGAGTGTTTTAAAACTCTCATATTTGGAGCAAAAACTACAAGAATTTTCTGATTTATCTTACGAAGAGCGAATTTTGAAATTAGGATTAAAACCAGATCGTGCAGATGTGATTTTGCCAGCAACACACTTATTTTTGAAAGCGATGAAATGGAGTAATGCACAAGCGTTGCTGGTGCCAAAAATAGGGTTGTCGGATGGTATTGTGAAGTGTATTTATGCCAAAACTATTGAGACACACACCTTAAAATAGTATTAGCCATGAATAGTTTCTGAAGTTCCAAGATTTTTCATGATTTCAGCTTCAAAAATCAATAAGTCTTCCCATTTTTGGTCAACTTCATCTCGATTCCCATATTGTCGTGCAAATTTGAGAAACATCGTATAATGATGGGCTTCGCTAATCATTAGTTTTTTATAAAATTTCGCTAATTTTTTATCTGCTAAATGTTCTGAAAGCAACCTAAAACGCTCGCAACTTCTGGCTTCAATTAGTGCTGCATAAAGTAATCGATGTACAAGTTGTGTTGTACGGCTACCGCCTTTTGGAAAAAACTTCAAAAGTTGAATAACATATTCATCTTTTCGATCTCGACCAAGACTAAAACCATAATCCAAAATCAAATCGTGAACCATCTTAAAATGGCTCATTTCTTCTTCAACTAAAGCAGTCATTTCCTGTACCAAATCTGTATATTCTGGAAAGCTAACAATTAGTGAAATGGCTGTGCTTGCTGCTTTTTGCTCACAAAACGCATGATCTGTTAGAATTTCTTCGAGATTCATCTCTGCAATGTTTACCCAGCGTGGGTCTGTAGGAAGTTTTAGGCCTAGCATAATCTATAAATCTAAATTAAAGGTTTGTTTTAGGGTGTCCAATACAGGGTTTTTTTCGATCAATTTTTTGTATTTATCTTCTGCAGTATATGCATATTTTTTCTCCAAAGTTTCATTGACTGAAATATCCAAAGAGATTTCAAAATTATTTAAAGATTTACGTAAAAATTGCAAAAGATCAAACTGTTGACGTTCAACTTCAATTTTATTTGTTGAATTAGGAAACTCAAGTTTAATGGTATGGTTTTCAGCTAATTTTGGAGTGTCAATTTTAAGAATTGCTGAAAGATTGTATTTTCCTTTATTTTCAAGCGTTTCTACATAAGTATCCCAAAATTTTAGCATTTCTTTTTCACTAAAAGGATCTGAGGGTAAATCATCTTCTTTTATTTGAACATCCATTTGCTTAATTTGATGTTCTTTTTTCTTTTGGATACTTTTTAGGGATAGTCCAGATGATTCTCTTTTGACACCACTTAAAACAGGTGGTGTAATGGGTTTTGATGGATATTCTGATTTAGGTTCTTCAACGATTTCAGGTTTAGGAAGATTATCAGAACTTGTATTTTGTTTTGGCTTTTCCTCAGGTTTTTCAACAATGATTTCGGGAATATTTTTGTTTTTAAAGAATGCTGCAGGAATTATGAATCCGCTAGTCTTTTTTTTTTCTCCATCAAAGTTGATAGAGGCAAGTTTCATGAGGCAAAGCTCTACAAGCAACCGCTGATTTCGACTTGTTTTGTATTTTAAGTCACAATCATTAGCCAAATAAATAGCTTCTTTAAGAAATCCTGTCGTTGTTTTTTCAGATTGCCTTTTGTATTTCTCTTTTGTATCGTCTCCAACTTCTAATAGTTCTAGAGTTTGGGTAGATTTAGCAACAAAAAGATCTCTAAAATGTGAAGCTAGTCCAGCAATAAAATGTTGTCCTTCAAATCCTCTAGATAAAATAGCATTGAATTGAAGCAGTAGTGCAGGAATTTCGTTATTTAAAATAAGGTCAGTAACCTGAAAAAAAGTGTCATAATCAAGGACATTTAAATTTTCTGAGACAGCCTGTCGTGTTAAATTCTTCCCTGAAAAACTAACTACTCTATCAAATATTGATAGGGCATCTCGCATTGCGCCATCGGCTTTTTGGGCGATAATATGCAATGCATCATCTTCGGCTTCTATACCTTGCTCTTTGGCAATTAGTTTTAAATAATTTTTTGCATCATTTACTGTAATACGCTTAAAATCAAATATTTGACAACGCGAAAGAATTGTTGGGATAATTTTGTGCTTTTCAGTTGTTGCTAAGATGAAAATACAATGCTTTGGCGGTTCTTCTAAAGTCTTTAAAAATGCATTAAAAGCATTCGAGGATAGCATGTGTACTTCATCAATAATATAGACTTTATATGAACCTACTTGTGGTGGAATACGAACTTGATCGGTAAGGTTTCGAATGTCGTCAACAGAATTATTAGATGCTGCATCGAGCTCAAAAATATTGAAGGCATAGTCCTCATTTTCGTTAGCATCACCATTACTATTAATCATTTTGGCAAGAATACGTGCACAAGAGGTTTTACCAACACCTCGTGGGCCTGCAAAAAGTAGGGCTTGGGCTAAATGGTTTTCTTTTATGGCATTTTCTAGAGTTGTTGTAATTGCAGACTGCCCAACAACATCTTTAAATGTTTTTGGTCTATATTTTAATGCAGATACAACAAACTTTTCCATATGTAACAAATTTAAAAATTCGAAGTGAAACACAAAGATGAATACCAGTGAAAAAAACGAGTACTTATTAACAATTTGTGTATTTTTGTACGAAAGCAGATCGCCTTATCGCTATTCATTTTTATGAATAGAGGAAAGTCCGAACACCAAAGTGCAGCGTAGTGGCTAACAGCCATCGGCCGTGAGGTTAGGAATAGTGCAACAGAAAGAATGTACAGGTTAAGCTGTAGTGAAATCATGTAAACTCTATGTGGTGCAATGCCATGTAAATCAGTGTTTGAGTGCGGCACGTGCAATACTGAAGGGTAGGCAGCTAAAGTTTTCTGGTAACAGTAAACGTAGATAAATGATAGGGGCTCTTTTTTGAGTACAGAATTCGGCTTATAGATCTGCTTTTTTTATTTAAAAAAACTAAAACAATTTCCACCATAGGTTTTTAATTCATCAAAATTTTCGAGGTTTGATAAATTTGTATGCTTTGAGTGTTCTATAATGACCAAGCCATTAGAGTTTAATAGTTTCCTGTCAAATATAAGTTGAACAATTGATGCAAATTCTTCCGTTGGCATCGCATAGGGTGGGTCAGCAAAAACAATATCAAATGTTAGTGGTGTGCGTTCCAGAAGTGAAAATACATCGCTTTTAATAGCGTCAATTGGCATTTCAAACTCTGATGCTGTTTGTTCTATAAATTTTACACAACGAAATTCTTTGTCTACTGCGACTATGTTTTTTGCGCCTCTAGAACTAAATTCATAAGCAATATTTCCAGTTCCTGAGCATAAGTCCAAGACGGAAAGGTCATTAAAATCAAAGCGATGAATAAGAATATTGAAAAGTGCCTCTTTAGCCATGTCCGTTGTAGGACGTACAGGTAATTTTTTTGGAACATTCAGCCGTCTCCCTTTATATTTTCCAGAAATTATTCGCATTAAAAGCTATTTAAGATGGTAAAATTTTTGGTAGAATTGTTGTAACTATATAGCATTTTGTCTTCAGGCAATAGAGATACATGTCTAATGTATTTATAGACGATAGAGTAGAGATCATCGTCTTTTTTTATTGCGCCCATAAGCACGCACTCAAATTCCTCTGTATTAAGCCCTAACTGTTCCGATACAAACAATACATAATAAATAAAATCTTCTTTTGTTTGATATTCAAACCTATTGTATATCTGTAGTGCATTGTTTTTTGTAACCACTAAATCGAAGTAGGTTTCAGCGATATTGATATACATGGATTCTTTGGTGTTATTTTTTTGAATTTCTAAAATTCTATCCAACGCAACTGTAGTACTGTGCTTATATTCAAAACTTCCAAAGCGCTCAAAAATGTAATTATTTATATTTACAAAAGGCACATATACAATCATGATATCATCATTTTTAATAACATCATAAGTGATAAAATCTGTTTTAAAGATTTTTGTGTTGTATTTCAAATAATCTGATAAATATTCTTCTTCAAATAATGGCGATGGTACGAGTGTTACCATTTCATTATCATGAATAAGAATTGTTTTAGAAAAGGGTTGTTGTAGCGCTTTATGTGTATTGAAATGATGTGTCAGCTGATCTAAAAGTTCTTGGGGTGTTAGCGTTTTTTCAAATGGTGTATGAATCAAATCTATAATTTGATCCTTGTCGTTTTCTAAAACAAAAAAAGAAAGTCCACTCAAGCTTACTTGAATGGACAATACAATTCCTTTTTTAGGATTTTTATTGTTCTTTTGAATAATTTTTTGGCCAGTTACCATTTGTATTTACTTCTTCAAGGGAGCCAACTTTTAGTGTTGGTCCGTTTACGCCTTCAACAGAAACAACTTCTTCTTCTTTTTTAACTAAGTTTTTGTCTTGGTCAAAAAGAATGATACTTTTTGCAACTGAAGCCTCAAAAACAGGAATATTGATTTTATTTTGTTCAACCATTCCAGTTTCTAACTTAAATTTTTCACCCTCTCTTCCAACAGGTACATTCATCATAGTCTTATAACGTGGGTCTACGCCAAAAAGCGAATCTTTTACAGGCACGTATCCAAGAGTGTCAATAATAACAATATCCTTGGTTGTATCAACACCATAACGTCTTGTGAGAACTTTATCAATGACAGTAGAATCTCTGCGTTGTGTGATGGTGAATTTTTCATTCTCTATAAATGTTACAAGCTTGTCCCAATCGTCTTGAAATTGTCCTGTAACAGTTTTGTGAGCCAATTGGGCATCTCTTATGTCTTTTAAGTTTTCAATAACTACTTTGTAGCGTTTTTCTTTCAATTGATTAAATTGAATTTCACCATAGACTGACATGAATGTAATATAGCCTAAAAAGATGATGATGACCCAAAGACCAAGTAGAATAAGGGATTTAAATTTTTTGGGAATAAATTTGTCGATTGCCCAAACAATGAAAATTGTCAAAAGAATGACTGCAACAATTGAAATGATAACCATAATTTATGTTAATTAAATTCAGAATAAGCAAATCTACAATTTTTTTTTATTCAATAAAGTGAAAGCGCGCAAAAATCATTCTTATATTTGGACAAAACTATGTTGACCCGATTTTTATGACTGCTTTAGAATTTTATAAACTACTTAAATTAGGGTTTCCTTTTGAACCAACAATAAAGCAAGATGCTGGTTTACAACAACTTGCAAGTTTTATCACTTCTCCATCAAAACAAAATGTTTTTTTACTAAAAGGATATGCAGGTACTGGAAAAACAACAATTATTGGTACGGTTGTAAAAAATATTTGGAAAGCTAAAAAAAGTGCCATACTTCTTGCTCCAACAGGAAGAGCAGCAAAAGTCATCACGGGTTATGCCTCAACACAGGCCTATACAATTCATAAAAAAATATACATGCCTCGAACAGCAAAAAATGGTAAAATATCTTTTGTTTTGGCACCCAATAAACACAAAAACACGCTATTCATTGTTGATGAAGCCTCAATGATTTCTGACCATTCCAACCAAGGCGGCCTATTTGGAAGTGGAGCATTACTAGACGATTTGATTCAATTTGTATACTCAGGCCATCAATGCAAACTTCTTTTGATGGGAGATACTGCTCAGTTGCCCCCTGTAAGTCTTGATGTTAGTCCAGCTTTAGATGCAACTAAGCTAGAACTTAATTATGATAAACTTACACAAGAAATTGAACTTGATGAAGTGGTCCGACAAGCCCAAGACTCAGGTATACTGTTTAATGCTACAATGCTTCGTGATTCCATATCAAATCAATTTTTTGAATATTTCAGGTTTAAAATAGATGGTTTTAAGGATATTATTCGTCTTCAAGATGGCAATGATATTCAAAATGCGTTGGGTGAATCTTACGCTTCTAGAGGGACAGAAGAAACTGCATTTATTGTCCGCTCGAATAAGCGTGCAAATGCTTACAACCAACAGATAAGATCTAGGATTCTTTTTAATGAACATGAACTCACTGCTGGAGATTTTTTAATGATTGTTCGTAACAATTATTTTTGGCTAAAGCCTACAAGCGAAGCGGGATTTATTGCCAATGGTGATATTATTGAAGTATTAGAATTATTTAGCATTAAAGAATTATATGGATTTAGATTTGCTGAAGTTAAAATACGACTCGTAGATTATCCAAATATGAAACCATTTGAAACGGTTCTTATTTTGGACACCATTAATTTAGAAACTCCATCATTATCCTACGAACGAGCTAATGATTTATATCAAGAAGTGCTCAAAGACTATGAAAATGAATCCTCGGGTTACAAAAAGTTTTTGGCAGTAAAAAAGAATAAATATCTCAATGCACTTCAAGTAAAATTCTCCTATGCTATTACTTGTCATAAATCTCAAGGTGGGCAGTGGAATACTGTTTTCGTTGAGCAGCCTTACTTGCCCAATGGTATAGATATGGACTATTTACGTTGGTTGTATACTGCACTTACAAGAGCCAAAGAAACTTTATATTTAATAGGATTTAAAGATGACTTTTTTGAATCTTAAACTATTAACTATTCTTTAAATATTTCTATAAAAAAAAACTGTAATTTTACGTTTCATTTATATGACAAAGATGAAAATTATTGCAATGATTCCCGCACGCTATAGTGCAAGTCGTTTTCCTGCTAAGCTTATGCAAAATTTAGGCGGAGAAACTGTGATTTATAGAACTTACCAAGCCACTGTAAATACCGGTCTTTTTGATAGCGTTTTTGTGGTAACTGACAGTCAAATTATTTTTGATGAAATTAAAGGCAAGGGTGGGGAAGTATTGATGAGTGTTAATGCACATGAATCAGGAAGTGACCGTATTGCAGAGGCAGTGGCTTCCATTGATTGTGATATTGTTGTTAATGTTCAGGGCGATGAGCCTTTTACAGAAAAAGACAGTTTATCAAAATTATTGACTGTTTTTAAGGACGATATCAACAAAGAAATTGACCTTGCTTCATTGATGGTTAGCATTAAAGATCAAAATGAAATAAATAACCCAAATTGTGTCAAAGTTATTACGGATAAGGATAATTTTGCACTATACTTTTCAAGAAGCCCAATTCCTTTTCATAGGGATTCTGAAGTTGAAACACAATACTTTAAACACAAAGGAGTTTATGCTTTTCGAAAGGCTCCACTATTAGAATTTACAAAACTATCTACTGAACAGCTTGAAGCATCAGAAAAAATTGAATGTATTCGCTTTTTGGAACATGGTAAAAAAATTAAAATGGTGGAAACAACAATACAAGGTATAGAAATTGATACTCCAGAAGACCTAGCTAAAGCCCAAAAGTTATGGCTTAATAATAATTCACCCAAATCTAATTAATATGAGTTTTAAAAATTTTCCTATGGTATCTAAAGTGGTATTCGGCCGTGGCAGTTTCAATCAATTAAATGAAATTATTGAGCCAAAACGTCAAAACGAGCGTGCACCCTTTATTTATTTTATAGATGATGTTTTTGAAAATAATTGTAATCTTATTTCAAGAATTTCGTTACTATATGACGACTATATTATTTTTATTTCATCAGCAGAAGAGCCAAAAACAACGCAAGTTGATGCGCTAGTTGAAGATATTATTTTAAAAACAAAAGCACTTCCATCTGGTATTATAGGAATAGGTGGCGGAAGTGTTATGGATTTAGCAAAGGCTGTTTCAGTAATGCTTACCAACAATGGTATGAGTGAGGAATATCAAGGTTGGGATCTATTAAAAACACCTGGTGTATATCATGTTGGAATACCAACGATATCAGGAACAGGGGCAGAAGTATCAAGAACAGCAATTTTATGTGGGTCAAAATTAAAATTAGGATTAAATAGTGATTTTACTCCTTTTGATCAAGTAATTTTAGATCCTGAATTAACAGATGGCGTAGACAAGAATCAATGGTTTTATACAGGAATGGATTGTTTTATTCATTGTGTAGAATCTCTTAATGGAAATTTCATTAATACATTTAGTAAATCCTATGGAGAAATGGCATACGAATTGTGTCATGAGGTCTTTTTGGGAAATTATAACTTTGAAGAAATGCAAGATAAACTCATGATGGCTTCTTGGCATGGTGGAATGAGTATTGCTTATTCACAAGTTGGCGTTGCTCATGCTATGAGTTATGGATTATCTTTTGTTTTAGGAATTAAACATGGCGTTGGGAATTGTATAGTTTTTAATCAATTAGAAGAGTTTTATCCAAAGGATGTTGCAATTTTTAAGACCATGATGAAAAAACATAATATTTCACTACCAACAGATGTTTGTAAATCTTTGACTCAAAAACAAATGGATGCTATGATCGATGTTGCACTAAGTCTTACTCCACTCTGGGAAAATGCAATAGGCAATCATTGGAAATCAGTAATAACTAGGTCTAAACTTCAAAGGCTCTACTCAAAAATGTAATGATTAAATATATTTCTAAATTTATATATTACAAATTATTAGGTTGGAAAGCAACAGGATTTAACGACTTTGATCATGTAAAAAAAGCGGTTATAATTGCCGTACCACATACCAGTTGGCATGATTTTTATATTGGGGTTTTACTGCGATCAGTGCTAGGTATACAATCAAATTTCGTAGGTAAGAAAGCATTATTTAATCCTTTAACAGGTTGGATTTTTAAAAGTCTTGGCGGTGCTCCTGTGGTTAGAAAAGCAAATGAAAACCAAGTTGATGCTATAGCACGACTTTTTAATGAAAAGAAAGAATTTCGAATGGCTATTGCACCAGAAGGCACACGTAAAAAAGTAGACACATGGAAAACAGGGTTTTATTATATTGCCAAAAAAGCGAATGTTCCAATTTTAATGTTTACTCTAGATTTTAAAAATAAAGTAAATAAGTTTTCTGAACCGTTTTATCCAACTGATGATATAGAAGCAGATTTTAAGTTTGTGCGCGCTTTTTTTGATGGGGTAGAAGGAAAAATTCCGGAATATTCCTAAGACATCTCCATTGTATGATATACATTTTGTACATCATCATCTTCTTCAAGTTTTTCTAATAATTTTTCAACATCAGTAATTTGATCTGCATTTAGTGGTTTTGTAATTTGTGGAATACGTTCAAATCCTGAAGAAAGGATTTCAATATTTCTAGATTCTAATTCAGATTGAATAGCCCCAAAACATTCAAAAGGAGCATATATTAAAATACCATCTTCATCTGAAAAAACCTCTTCTGCACCATGATCAATAAATTCAAGTTCAATTTCTTCAGCATCCAAACCTTCTGCATTAATTCTAAAATTACATGTATGGTCGAACATAAATACAACAGAACCTGAGGTTCCTAAGCTGCCATCGCATTTGTTAAAATAACTTCTTACATTGGCCACCGTTCGTGTGTTATTATCTGTTGCAGTTTCTACTAAAATTGCAATACCATGTGGTGCATAGCCCTCAAATAATACTTCTTTATAATCTCCTTGATTTTTATCACTAGCACGTTTTATGGCACGTTCAATATTGTCTTTTGGCATATTGACCGATTTTGCATTTTGAATCACTGCTCGTAATCTAGAATTACTATCAGGATCTGGACCGCCCTCTTTGACTGCCATTACAATATCCTTACCAATGCGTGTAAAGGCCTTGCTCATCGCAGACCAACGCTTCATTTTTCTAGCTTTACGAAATTCAAACGCTCTTCCCATAAATATTAAAATTTAATTCTATAGCAAAAATATGAATGCTTATCATATATACAAATAATGTGTGTCTAAAACGTTTTAATAATATCTAAAAACACTGATGAACTTTCAAATAGAAGATGCTTTGGAAGTCTGTTGTACTTTGGCAAAACCGCCAAATAGCGTTCTTCATTAGTGGTATACACATATTTAAATTTAGGTTGATTAAGCCCTAATTGGCGGACTAAATCTTTGATAAAATCATCGTGATGTACTAAATCATTGCTGCCACAATGAAACACACCATTTTTGTTACGATTAATGATATAATGTATTTGTTGCACTACTCTTTTATCTGTGCTTATATTCATGACTAAATTTGGAAATAGTTCTATAGGTTCATTGACTTTGTGAAGTAATTTAATTTCGTTCACCCTAGGAGATTGTGTCCCAAAAACCATTGGCAATCTAATAATTGCTACCTGACGTTTTGGTAGGGTTAAAAGCTGTTGTTCTACACGAATTTTAAAATGGCCATAAATACTATTGCTTAGGGTAGTATCGGTTTCATAACTAGGATATTTGCTGTATGCATCAAAAACATTGGCAGACGATAGAAATATAATTTTACTTTTTTCTTGTAGTTTTAAATACTGATATATATGCCTATGAGCCATTAATTGTGCCGGAAATGTTCCTCTTAATGCCGATATAATAATTGTAGGTTTTAAAGCAGATAGCAACTCAACAATATCATCTTCTTCAAAGTTATATTCAAAAAAATGATTGTTGTTTTCAAATTCAGTTTTTGGAGTGTGATATGTTCCAAAAGTTTTGTAGAAAGAAGATAATTCTTTATAAATGGAATTTCCCAAAAAGCCACTCGCACCTAAAATCAATATGCGATGCTTTTGTTGTTTCATTTTAAAATATTAAGAAATTAGCCTTTATAAAAAGGAAGTTTTACCACTGTAGCAGGAATGGTTTTTTTTCTAATTTTAATAAAAATTTCACTTCCAACTTTTGAACATACAATAGAAACATATCCCATTCCAATTCCTTTTCCGACTGAGGGTGCCATTGTTCCAGAAGTTACAGCTCCAATAGTATTTCCTTTTGCGTCTACAATCGGATAATCCTTTCGAGGAACCCCACGTTCATTAAGCTCAAAACCAACCAATTTTCTTTCCACACCATGTTCTTTTTGTTTTAGAAGTGCTTCATGGTTTGTGAACGATTTCGTAAATTTTGTAATCCAACCCAATCCTGCTTCAATAGGCGAGGTTGTATCATCAATATCATTGCCATATAAGCAATACCCCATTTCTAAGCGGAGTGTGTCTCTTGCCGCTAATCCTATGGGTTTAATTTCAAAATCTTTACCCGCTTCAAAAACTTTATTCCAAATATGTTCTACTTCAGAATTTTTGCAATAAATTTCAAATCCTCCACTACCTGTATACCCTGTTGCAGAGATAATGACATGGTCGATACCTGCAAAATCTGCAATCTCAAAATTGTAAAATTTAATCATTGATAAATCTACGCTAGTTAATGACTGCATAGCTTCTACTGCTTTTGGGCCCTGAATTGCCAAAAGTGAATAATCATCACTAATGTTTTTCATTGTAGCGCCCATATGATTTTTGGAACTGATCCAGTTCCAGTCTTTTTCTATGTTGCTGGCATTTACCACCAAAAGATAAGTTTCTTTCTTTACACGATAAATAATGAGGTCGTCTACAATACCGCCTGTTGCGTTTGGTAAACAACTGTATTGTGCTTTTCCAACATTTAAAATAGAGGCATCATTTGAACATACAGATTGAATTAAATCCAAAGCATTTGGTCCTTCTATTAAAAATTCTCCCATATGTGAAACATCAAAGACTCCAACATGGTTTCGAACAGTTTCATGCTCTATATTTACGCCTTCGTATTGTACAGGCATATTATATCCTGCAAAAGGTATCATTTTTGCTCCCAAAGCTTGGTGAATGTGTGAAAGGGCAACTTGTTTCATGGTCTATATCATTATGACCACAAATTTACACAAATTTTGTACTTAATTCGTATTAAAATTTCAACATAAAAGATTTAAATTCCTCATAATCTTTGACAAAAGTTGCTTGCTTTTTTTGGTCAATTACAGCTTTAATTTGTGGAGGAAGTTCTATTTTTTTAGAAACCACATCTTCAACAACGTCCAAAAACTTTGTTGGATGTGCAGTTTCTAAGAATATGACTTGAGTGTTTGGATGATTTGATAAATAGGCTTTTGCACCTAAATATCCAACTGCACCATGTGGGTCTGCAATATATCCAGAATTTGAATAAATTTTATCTAAAGCAGTTTTAGTTTCATCATCAGAAAAGCTATAAGATGATAAATTGGATTTCAATGTATTAATATCATTATTGTGTAGAGCTTGAATTCGAATAAAATTACTTGGATTCCCAACATCCATAGCATTACTAATCGTTTGTATTGATGGTTGAGGATCATATGTATCTGTCTCTAAAAACCTAGTTACAACATTATTGGTGTTATTTGAAGCAATAAAATGTTCAATCGGAAATCCAAGTTTTTGTGCAATCATTCCAGCACAAATATTTCCAAAATTACCACTTGGAACAGAAAATACAATAGGTTTATTTAATGCTTTTAATTGCTTGTAAGCAAACATAAAATAAAACATTTGGGGCAACCATCGCGCTACATTAATTGAATTGGCTGAAGTCAACTCTAATTTTGAGGTCAAATCGATATCTAGAAAGGCCTTTTTTACCATATCTTGGCAATCATCAAAAGTACCATCAACCTCAAGGGCAGTAATGTTTTGTCCTAATGTTGTCAGTTGCTTTTCTTGAACATCACTCACTTTCCCACTAGGGTAAAGGATAACTACGCGAACTCCTTTGACACCAAGAAAACCACTAGCAACAGCACCTCCAGTATCACCAGAAGTAGCTACTAAAACAGTAACTTCGGCATCACTATTTCTATTAAAATATCCTAAACAACGCGCCATAAAACGTGCTCCAACATCTTTAAATGCCATTGTTGGTCCATGAAACAGTTCGAGGGTTGAAATGCCTTCTTCTAAATCTACAATAGGGAAATCGAAATTTAATGTTTCTTCTACAATTTGCTCTAAATCGCCTTTTGGAATTTCTTCTCCAACAAATTGTTGAATCGCTTTAAAAGCGATTTCTGAATTAGATAATTCGTCAAGTTTTTCAAAGAAATTTTCATTTAAAGGCGTTATTTGTTCAGGAAAATAAAGCCCTCTGTCTGGTGCCAATCCTTTTCGCACAGCATTTTCAAAATTTGAATTGGGTGCTTGCTTATTTAAACTATAATATTTCATAGATTATTGGGTAAAATTCTAATACCTTGGGTGTTTATTTTTGAAACATAAATTTCAAATGCAATTTGTGTAGATTCTAATAATTTCTTTTGTGCATTTTTAACCTGAAGGGCTACATTTTCTCCTTTACATAAACTGAATACCGAAGGGCCTGAACCTGAAATCGATGTTCCCAATGCATTGGCGTCTAGTGCAACGTTTTTTAGCCCCTTAAAATTTGGAATTAATTTGCTTCTGTATGGCTCAACCACAACATCTTTTAAAGAACTTCCAATAAGTGTATAATCGTTTGTATGCAATGCATGAATCATACTTCCTAAATTTGACCATTGTGCTATGGCATCTGAAAGTGGGATTTCTTTTGGTAAAATAGATCTAGCTTCAGAAGTTTTAATTTCTATTTGTTGATGTGCAATAACGGCATATAATTCTTTAGGAGTAGGGATTTGCAATACTTCTAATGGCTGATTACTTTTTACAAGGGTAAAACCTCCAAAAAGGGCAGGAGCGATGTTATCGGCATGCTCGGATTTACTAGCAATGGCTTCTCCTTTCATTGCAAAAGTTGTAAGTTCTTCGTTAGTGTATGGATTTCCTAGAAGATTGTTTATTCCAAAAACACTTCCTGCAGCACTTGCAGCACTACTTCCAATCCCACTACCAGGTTTTATGTTTTTATAAATTTCAATTTCAAAGCCAAAGTCCGGTTGAGCATCTTGATAAAGCGCAAGTGCCGAAACACCTGCCACGTTTTCTTTTACATTGAAAGGAAGCTCAAAACCACCTTCAATTTTTATTATATGAATACCTTTTTTTGGCGTTTTTCTAATAATCATTTCATCACCAATTGTATCTAAACAAAAACCTAAAACATCAAAGCCGCAGCCTACATTGGCGACTGTTCCTGGCGAGAATATTTTTACTTCTTCCATAGCTTTAAATATTTGATGCACGTATGATATCGGCAAATAGTCCCGAGGCTGTTACTTCAGATCCTGCTCCAGCACCTTTTATAATGAGTGGCTGATCAGTGTAACGGTCGGTGTAAAACATCACAATATTATCCTTTCCTTCCAAATTATAAAATGGATGACCTGCTTGAACTTCTTGGAGACCAACATTTGCTTTTCCATCTATAAATGAGGCAACATATTTCAATTTTGCATCATTATTATTTGCCGAATTTAGCAGTGTTTTAAATTCTTCATCTTTAGATTTTATTAATGTATAAAAATCATCAACAGATGAAGATTCTAATGCGCCCTCCGGTAAAAATCCATCATTTAAAATATCAGACATTCCCAATTTATAACCTGATTCCCTTGCTAATATAAGAAGTTTTCGAGCTACATCTTTCCCACTCAAATCAATTCTAGGATCAGGTTCTGTATAGCCTTCTTTTTGTGCTTGCTTTACAACTTCATAAAATGTTGTTGATTCGTTGAAGTTGTTGAAAATAAAATTTAAACTTCCAGACAAAACAGCGTGAATAGAGCGAATACGATCTCCAGAAGCAATTAAATGGTTTAGAGTATCAATCACAGGAAGACCTGCACCAACATTGGTTTCAAAAAGGAATGGCGCTTTATATTTGCGCGACAAATTTTTAAGATTTTGATATTGTTCGTAGTTTGAGGAACATGCAATTTTATTACACGCTATCACTGCAATACTCTGCTTCAAATAATATTCATATGTGCCTGCAACAGCTGCATTTGCAGTAATATCAACAAACATTGAGTTCCTTAAATTAAGAGCTTTTGCTTTTTCAAAAAATTCTATTAGATCTGTTTTCTCTCCATTTGCTAGAGTTTCTTGCCATTGACTTAAATCAATTCCTGAGTCATCAAAAGCCATAAGTTTGGAATTTGAAAGCCCAACGATATTAATCTTTAATTTTAATGTATTTTGAATGTAAGACGCTTGTTTTTCGATTTGACTTAAAAGTGTACTGCCTACATTTCCTACACCCATTACAAATAAATTGAGTTGTTTTGTTTCGACCTCAAAAAAGGATTCATGTAAACAATTGAGTGCTTTTTTTACGTCTTTATCTGCGATGACAGCAGTGATGTTTCTTTCTGAAGCACCTTGTGCAATAGCACGAATATTGACATTGTTTTTACCCAATGTACTAAACATATTTCCACTAATGCCTTGATGATTTTTCATCCGATCTCCAATGACCGCAACAATCGATAGATGTTGTTCAAGAACTAAAGGATCAATTTTTAAAAGTGAAATTTCATTTTCAAATTCTTTATCTAAAACCAATTTGGCAAGTTTAGCGTCCCTATCTGCAACACCAACGCAAATAGAGTGCTCAGATGAAGCCTGAGTTGTTATAATGACATTTATTTTTTCATGCGCTAAAGTTTCAAACAATCGTTTAGAAAAACCAGGAATTCCAACCATACCGTTACCTTGTAGTGTTAATAAAGAAATTCCATTAACATTACTAATACCCTTAATAGGGTTAGAACTACCATTTTCTACATCTTTAGTAATAAGAGTGCCATCCTCTTCTGGTGCCATTGTGTTTTTGATGAGAATTGGAATATTTTTGGAAAGTACAGGCAATACCGTTGGAGGATATAATACTTTTGCCCCAAAGTGTGATAGCTCTATGGCTTCAAAGTAAGATAATTTGCGAATAGGTTTTGCTTGTTTAACAAGTTTTGGATTGGTGGTATACATACCGCTTACGTCGGTCCAAATTTCTAAAAATTTGGCATCCAATGCAGAAGCAACAATTGCAGCTGTATAATCTGATCCGCCACGCCCCAAAGTTGTAATTTCACCGTCTTCAGATTTTGAAATAAAACCTGGTAAAATCGTTATTAATTTGTCATTATGCTCAAAATAAGTAGTAATATTCGCATTGGTTTCCTCAAATTGAACGGCTGCGTTTGTGAAATTTGAATCTGTAACAATTAAATTTTGACTGTTTTTCAATTGAACATTTAACCCTTTTTGCTGCATAGCTTCAAAAATGATAAGAGAAGACATTAACTCTCCAAAACTTAACAACTTATCTGTTGTTTGAGGCGATAATTCATTGATTAAATAAATTCCATCCAGAAGTTTTTCTAGTTCTAATAACTTCTCTAAAATGATATCTTTGGTGCTTTCCAAAGAATCTCCACTCAAAAGCCCCTCTATAACGTCAATATGTTGTTTTTTGAGTTTATTAAAATCGCTTTTATAATCCAAATCTTTTGAAATGGCTTTGCTTGATGCATTCATCAACTTGTCTGTAATTCCACCAACTGCAGAAACCACAACCACAACAGATTCGTTCTCAGATGCATGGCTGACAATTTGAATAACTTTATTGATATTTTCTGAAGAACCTACTGAAGTTCCTCCAAATTTTAAAACTTTCATTTAGTGTTTGATTTAATTGAAATTGATGTTGTAAAAACAACTTGAAACATGACGAATATTTATATAAAAACGTACCCCAAAGGGGTAATAATCGCCAAAGCAATAATAGAAGTAAAGGGGCAAAATGCCCAAACAGCTAATGAATCATTTTTGAAAGTAATGTTTTGAAATGAATACATATTGTCTCAATTACAATTCAAAATTATTGTTTTTATATTACTTAAAAAACTTATGCTTAAGTTTTATGAATTATTGATTTTCAGGACGTTAATTTTTTCATTTAAACAAAAAAAAACATTGAATACTGAGATATATTCAATGGTTTTTAAAATACTAAAAAAATGATTTAAACTGAGGGCAGTAACTTTGTTTTAACTTCTCCAAATCCAATTCGCAAACCATTTTTTTCTGAATGTCCTCTAAGAATTACAGTATCATTATCATTAATAAATTTTCGTTCCGAACCATCAGATAAAAGGAGTGGTTTTTCGCCTTTCCACGATAACTCCAACATTGATCCATAGGAATCTGGGGTTGGGCCAGAAATCGTACCGCTTCCCATCATATCTCCAGCATTAACAGGACAACCGTTTACAGTATGATGTGCCAGTTGTTGAGCCATATTCCAGTACATGTATTTAAAATTTGAACGTGAAACTACCGTTTCTTTATTATTTTCTGGTTTTATAGCCACCTCTAAGTTTATATCAAAACTTTTTTTACCTTGATATTGCAAATAATCAAGTGGAGTAGGGTTTTGTGCTGGAGATTCCACTCGAAAAGGTTCAAGTGCATCTAATGTAACTATCCATGGCGATATTGAAGAGGCGAAATTCTTGCCTAAAAATGGCCCTAATGGCACGTATTCCCAGCGTTGAATATCACGAGCACTCCAATCATTAAATAAAACAAGTCCAAAAATATAATCTTCTGCATCTTCAATTGGAATAGTGTCGCCTAAATCATTGGCATCAGTCGTAATAAAAGCCATTTCTAACTCAAAATCAACGGCTTTACTTGCTCCAAAAACAGGTGATTCTGTACCTGCAGGAAGGGTTTGTCCTTTTGGACGTTGTACAGGAATATCTGTAGTTATAATTGATGAGCTACGCCCGTGATACCCCACTGGTAGGTGTAACCAATTAGGCATTAGTGCGTTTTCTTTACCACGAAACATGATACCTACATTTGTAGCATGCTCTTTGCTGGCATAAAAATCAGTGTAATCACCAACTTGAACTGGTAATTGCATTTCAATTTCATCGAGTCTAAAAAGTACAATTTCCTTGTGTTTTACATTGCTTTTTAAAGTTGGATTGTTGTCATCAAATAATTCTGCAATTCGATTTCTAACAGCTCGCCAAGTTTTTCGTCCATCGGCTATAAAATCATTAAGATTATCTTGTAAAAACATATCATCTGTTAGTGGAATTCCATCAAAATAACCTAACTGATGAAGCGCTCCTAAGTCAATCGCAGTGTCTCCAATACGTGTACCAATTGTAATTATATCATCTCTTGTAAGAAACACACCAAAAGGGATATTCTGGATTGGAAAATCTGAGTGTATGTCTACGTGTAGCCAAGATGATCGATCTGGGTTGTTTGCAAAATTTGGCATATTCAAAAAATGTTAATTAATTTTTAATAAATTTTATATCAAATATATGTTTTTTAACGGATATAATTAATGTTATTCTTACTTTTGCATTTTTAAACGTTTATACACCAAAAATATGCAACGAGACGCACAAATTTTCGAACTTATTGAAGCTGAAAAACAACGCCAATTAAATGGTATAGAACTAATTGCCTCTGAGAACTTTACGAGTAATCAAGTCATGGAAGCCACAGGATCTGTATTAACAAATAAATACGCCGAAGGATACCCAGGCAAGCGTTATTATGGTGGATGTGAAGTAGTAGATGAAGTTGAGCAAATTGCTATTGACCGTGCCAAAACACTTTTTGGTGCAGAGTGGGCCAATGTTCAACCACACTCAGGAAGTCAAGCCAATACTGCTGTTTTTCATGCCTGCTTGAAAGTTGGCGATAAAATTTTAGGTTTTGATCTTGCTCATGGAGGACATTTGACTCATGGATCGCCAGTAAATTTTTCTGGACGTCTTTACAATCCTGTTTTTTATGGTGTTGAAAAAGAAACAGGAACACTTAATTATGATAAAATTCAGGAAATTGCAACCAAAGAACAACCAAAACTTATTATTGCAGGAGCATCCGCATATTCTAGAGATATAGATTATAAACGCTTCAGAGAAATTGCTGACAGCGTTGGTGCTATTTTACTTGGAGATATTTCGCACCCATCAGGGTTAATTGCTAAAGGTGTTCTAACCGATCCGCTACCACATTGTCATATTGTGACAACAACAACACATAAAACCCTTCGTGGACCACGTGGTGGTTTGATTATGATGGGAAAAGATTTTGAAAATCCATTTGGTTTGACCTTCAAATCTGGTAAGACAAAAATGATGTCATCGCTTTTGGATTCAGCTATTTTTCCTGGAAATCAAGGAGGGCCTCTAGAACATGTTATTGCAGGAAAAGCTATCGCTTTTGGTGAAGCACTATCAGACGAATTTATGCACTATATTTTGCAAGTAAAAAAGAATGCTGATGCTATGGCAAAAGCATTTGTTAAGCGTGGATATGACTTAATTTCTGGCGGTACCGATAACCACATGATGTTGATTGATTTAAGAAACAAAAAAATTACTGGAAAAGACGCTGAAAATGCGCTTGTTAAAGCGGATATTACAGTGAATAAAAATATGGTGCCTTTTGATACACAAAGTCCGTTTGTAACCTCAGGAATTAGAGTTGGCACACCAGCCATCACAACTAGAGGACTTGTTGAAAGTGATATGGAAGCAGTCGTTGCGTTTATTGATGAAGTGATTAACAATTATGAAGACGAAGCCGTTTTAGAATCAGTTGCAAACCGCGTTAATGCAATGATGAGTCATCGACCACTTTTCGTATAAAAAACAAATTCATTTAAAATAAAAAGTCAGCGTTTTGTGCTGACTTTTTTAATTCTCAAAATCTGTAGCATTATAGGCCCCCAAATCACTAGGTGATGAGCGTGGTGCTCCGGTAATGTCAGTATTTAATTCTCCAGCAGATATTCCTTTAGAAGCTGCTGGAGAACTTAAAGGAATTTGAAGTTTATTTTGTTGAGGATCCGAAAATTCAGGGTTCATATTGAAAAATAAATTTTCATAAAAATTTAAATCCTCAAAATTATAATATGGTCCTGAAAAGTTGTTGTTGGGATCATTAAAATATATCAAACAGTTTTTAAATTTAAAATCAAAACCAGCATCTGGAATAGGATCTAAAAGCAACTCAGGATTGTCGTTACCATAAATAATACAATTTGTGAAATTTGCTGAAATTAAGGCATTAGGAATAATATTTTGGTCCGAATCAACACTAAAATTATTGAGCAAAAGCGCAGGGAACTGACGGAAACTATTCGTCCAATAATTTGCTATGGTCGAATGAACAACATTATAATTTCCTCCAAATGTTGCAGCAAATGACGATTGTCCGCTTTTATTAATGACTAAATTTTCGGCGCTAATACTAGTTGCGCGCCCCAATACACCAAAATTACTTGAATTGTATATCTGTGTATTTGTAATTTCTAGTTTTGAGGAATCATCTTGATTTCCATCCACTAAAAGACCAACAGTACTATTTTTAATTGTGGTATGATTAAATATATTATTTGTACTTCCGTTAAATAGCCATATAGTTTGCCATTGCCCAGGCACTTCAGCAAAACCTGGTTCAAGTCGATCGCCTTCAAAAATAATTTCATTTTCCATAAGTTCTGAATCTAAACTTACAGTTCCATTGGCATGAATAGATGCATTATTAGTTACCAATAGACCAGAATTGGCATGAAAATGAACACGTGCACCAGCTTCAATAGTTAGGGTTTTACTCTCGTCAACAGCAGCATAACCATAAATTACATATGGTTTTTCGTTGGTAAATATCAATTCATTATCATCTAAAAAACGGCCTTGTATATTTGTTTCATCATAGGTACCATCACCATCAACATCAAAACTTAGAGTTTCTATTACTGTTGAACCGTCGGGGTTTGTTAATTGTTGTGGATAAATAAATACAGCGTCTTTAACAAGTGTAACAAGCTCTACTTTTTGAACGTTCATTGCACCAAATTCTATGGCGTCTGTGTATAAAAACTGTGTTTCATTTGTCACTAACGATTGAATATCAATCGTTGTTTCAATGAAAATATACATGCTGTCTTTGGCTAATAGTTCTACATTTGAAAACTCTTTTCCAGAAAGTGGAAGATCTCCAGTCATACCGTCAACATTAAGACGATAATTGGAATTTAGTCCATTTTTAAGTTTTATTTTTGGAATAGAAATATTTTCATCTGATGTATTATATATCTTTAAAGTATATGTGCTTGAACCAATATTACTAAAAACAGTATCAAGATAAACAGTGTCTTTTGAAAACCTCAAATTGCCATCGGTAGGATTGAAGTTAAAATCCTTTCGACAAGAACTCCAAAGCAGTAAAAAACAAAATGAGACTAGAAAATAAAAATAACGCTTCATACAAATTATGACTGATTTGTAAAAATATAACTTTTAAAGGAAATTACAGCTATTCATCAAAAATGGTTTGAATTGCTTCTGAAATTCGTTTTGGACGTTGAGTTTTAGGGTCAGTCATGCACCATTTTGTTTTACTTTTTACTAAAAGTTTTTCTGTTTTAGCATTATAAATTTTAACCACACGCACGCTTATAACACTCTCACATTCAGTTACATAAGTTTTTAAATGTAATTGATCTCCTAAAAAAGCTGAAGCTTTGTAATCAATTTCATGGCGTAAAACAACCCAAACATTTTCTTGACGTTGTTGTTTGGTAGTTAAAGAAGTCCAATGTGCGCGTGCCAATGCTTGAATCCATTCCAAATAACAGATGTTGTTGACATGATTCAAATGGTCGATATCATCCGAAACAACTGTTCGGAATTGCTCAAACACTTGCATTATTGGGCAGGAATTATTTTGACTTCAAAAATTTTATCCCAACGTTTTCCTGTTACAAACAATGTTTTTGTCTCAGGATTAAAAGCCATACCATTTAGTACATCTAATCCTGGGTGATTTGTTACTTTCTTTTTTAAATCTTTAAAATCGAGGACAGCCTCAATAGCTCCATTTTCTGGATTGATAATAGCTACACCATTTTTTTGATAACGGTTGGCATAAATTTTCCCATCGACCCATTCGAGTTCATTCAAATTTACTAATTTTCCTTTGTTGGTGTATGCCTGAACAAAGCGTTCTTCCTCAAGTGTTTCGGGATTTAATATCCAAATATTTTCTGTACCGTCTGTTTTGTACAATTTTTCACCATCATTACACAAACCCCAACCTTCTTTGCTTTGGCCATAATTGAAGCTGCCAATGGCTTCAAACTTATTAACATCGTATATCAATCCACGACCTTCTCGCCATGTTAATTGATAAATTTTATCATTCAAAACCGTCAAACCTTCACCAAAGTATGATGGCGATAAATTAATATTCTTTAGAACTTTACCTTTTTTATAGTCTAAAGCTCTAAGTTTTGACTCTCCATATTGTCCAGTGCTCTCATACAATATTCCATTGTGAAACTCCAAGCCTTGAGTGTATGAAGTAATATCGTGCGGATAGGTGTTTATCAATTCATAAGAATAGAGTTTTGGGGACTCACTACTGACTATAATCACTTTCTTTAATGAAACTTCTTTTTTACCTTCAAAAAAGACAGTGGCCTTTATCATTTTTTCACCTAAACTGATAGTTTTTAAATTCAATTGGTTTGAAATTAAAGTATTATTAAGAGTGAATTGAACAGAATCAATAACCTTGTTATTTGAGTTTGATATATCTAATTCTAACACTTCAGCGTTAGAAATAATGTTCTTCTTTGCATTGGATTGAATCGTAAAGTTGGATTTAATTGTTTTTGAAGAATTTCCACAAGACGATATAATAGATGTAACAACTATGATTTTCAATACTTTAGATAGGCGCATGGTTTCAAATTTTTTTTGGCAATTTATTTATTTATATTCAGTAAAAAAAATATTAAAACATCGTATATTTGCCATGGGCAAGTCCTACACAACCAGCTCCTGTAGAATCCTCCAGGGCGGGAACGCAGCAAAGGTATACGGTTGTAGCGGTGTGATGTAGGTCGCTTGCCTTTTTTTGTACTCTATATTATCTTAAATATTTCTATATTTAACATATGAATTACTAGAAAAGTATGTCAAAAACAGTTCTTATTACTGGCGGATCTTCAGGAATTGGAAAATCCATTGGTGAATATCTTACAGAAAAAGGATATTTAGTGTATGGGACTAGTCGTTTTCCTGAGAAATACAAAAACTCAAAATTTCCGATTTTAAAACTAGACGTTACAAATCCCGATTCTATTTTGAGTTGTATCAAAGAACTATTGAAAAAAGTCAATAAAATTGATGTACTCATTAATAACGCAGGAGTAGGAATTACTGGCCCAATGGAAGAAATTCCGGTGGCCGAAATGAAAAACAATTTTGAAACTAATTTATTTGGCCCAATTGGAATGATTAATGCAGTTTTACCAAATATGCGTTCTAATAAATCAGGACTAATTATTAATATTACATCTATTGCAGGTTACATGGGGTTGCCTTTTCGGGGAGTGTATAGTGCAAGTAAAGGTGCTCTTGAACTTATTGCTGAGGCCTATCGAATGGAATTAAAAGCATTTGGTGTTCAAATGACAAACGTAGCACCAGGTGATTTTTCAACTAATATTGCCGCTGGTCGATACCATGCTCCATTGCTTGAAAATTCTCCTTACAATGAAACTTATGGTAAAACTTTAGAATTACTTAATGATCATGTAGACGATGGAGAAGATCCTAAAATATTAGCAAAAGTTGTACATAATATTATAGAAACAAAACATCTAAAAATTCATTACAAAGTAGGCGCCTCTTTACAAAAATTTTCTATTATTTTGAAGCGCATCCTGCCAGACAAAGTTTTTGAACAGCTCTTGATGTCGTTTTATAAACTTTAATGTTTAAAACTCTTAAAACTTGTTAATATATTTTTACCTATCATCTTTGGTGTAGAAAGCTATTATTTTACTTTTACAGCTAAACTATAATTTAATAACTATATGAAATTTTTTATCGATACCGCAAATTTAAATCAAATTAAAGACGCTCAAAATCTTGGAGTTCTTGATGGCGTAACCACCAATCCATCACTGATGGCTAAAGAAGGAATTACAGGTGCCGATAATATTTTAAACCACTATAAAGCCATTTGCGAGATTGTTGATGGTGATGTTTCTGCAGAAGTTATCGCTACTGATTTTGAGGGAATGGTTAAAGAAGGGGAGGCTCTTGCAGCACTACACCCACAGATTGTTGTCAAACTCCCCATGATAAAAGCAGGGATAAAGGCTTGTAAATATTTTAGTGACAAAGGTATAAAGACTAATGTGACATTGGTATTTTCACCTGGGCAAGCCATTTTGGCCGCCAAAGCAGGGGCTACCTACGTTTCTCCATTTATTGGGCGATTGGATGATATTTCTACTGATGGCCTTAATTTGATTGCCGAAATTCGTCACATCTATGACAACTACGGATTTGAAACTGAAATCTTAGCTGCATCAGTACGCCATACCATGCACGTTATTGACTGTGCAAAAATTGGAGCAGACGTTATGACAGGTCCATTGAGTTCAATTGAAGGATTACTCAAGCATCCGCTTACTGATATTGGATTGGCGAAATTTTTAGCTGATTACAAAAAAGGAAATTAGAATGAAAAAAGCGATGTTCTTTTTTAAATAGAGGAATTGAACATAAACAAGGAATCCCTATCTTTGAGCCATATTTAAAACCAACACAAAGCAAATGAAATTATTAGAAGGAAAAACAGCGATTGTTACAGGTGCCAGCAGAGGTATAGGGAAGGGCATCGCTACCGTTTTTGCACAACATGGTGCCAATGTAGCATTTACATATAGTTCGTCTTCAGAAGCGGCTATTGTTCTCGAAAATGAACTTAACGCCCATGGGGTAAAAGTTAAAGCTTACCAAAGTAACGCAGCCAATTTTGAAGCAGCACAACAACTTGTGGCAAACGTTCTTGAAGATTTTGGAGCCATAGACGTCTTAGTGAATAATGCTGGAATTACAAAGGACAACCTTTTGATGCGAATGAATGAAGAAGATTTTGATAAAGTAATTGAAGTTAATCTTAAATCTGTTTTTAACATGACCAAAGCCGTACAACGTACAATGCTTAAACAACGTCAGGGGTCAATCATCAATATGAGTTCTGTTGTCGGAGTAAAGGGAAATGCTGGACAAACCAATTATGCAGCGTCAAAAGCAGGGATTATTGGATTTTCAAAATCGGTTGCACTAGAATTGGGTTCTCGAAACATTCGAAGCAATGTGATTGCACCAGGATTTATTGAAACTGAAATGACCGCAAAACTAGATGAAGCCACAGTAGAACAATGGCGTGCTGGAATTCCACTAAAGCGTGGGGGCTCTCCAGATGATATTGCCAATGCTTGTGTGTTCTTAGCTAGCGATCTTTCAGCATATATTACAGGGCAAACCCTTCATGTTGATGGTGGTATGCTCACCTAATTTTTCAAGGTTGCCATATGACAACAACAATAGTTTTATTTGGCATTTTGGCAATCGTTATAGCGTTTATATTAGCGCTTTTTCAATATAAACCTTGGACTTCAGAAAAAGTCTTTTGGGCACTCACTTTAGCAAGAACGCTTACGTTAAGTGCCATTTTTTTATTGCTAATTAACCCAGAAACCGTAATAAAATCTGCAGAATTTATTAAACCTAAACTAGCTGTTTTAGTCGATAATTCGCAATCGGTTAAATTTTTAAAAAAAGACAGTATTTCTTTAGAGCTTTTGAGTCAAATAAAAACAAATAATTCATTATCTGAAAAATTTGACCTTCACTATTTCACGTTTGATAACGAGCTTTCTGGCGGTGATTCTCTAAACTTTAATGAACCACAAACCAACATTGGGAAATCCCTTATACAGGCCCATGAGGTTTTTAAAGATGATGTGTCGCCTATACTACTTTTAAGTGATGGAAATCAAACGTTTGGCACTTCGTACGGATATATTGCTAAACAATTTTCTGATCCTATTTACCCTTTGGTTTTGGGGGATACAATGCAGTATATTGATTTAAAAATCAAACAATTAAACGTCAATAGCTATACATTTTTGGATAACACTTTTCCTGTTGAAATTTTTGTCAATTACAATGGAAGTGATACTAAAAGTTCAGTTTTAGAAATATTTCAAGATAAAACATTAGTATACAAAGAAGAATTACAATTCTCAGGTTTAAACAATTCAAAAGTAATTACACCAAGACTCAAAGCATCCAAAGTAGGACTTCAACGTTACAGCGTAAGGTTACGTCCTTTATCATCTGAAAAAGTGGTTTCCAATAACAATAAAACATTTGCCATTGAAGTTATCGACCAGAAACTAAATATTGCATTGATTTCAAAAAATACGCATCCAGATATTGGGGTATTTAACTCTGTTATTTCTAGTCAAAAGAATTATACGTTTATTCGTTATACTCCAGAAGAGTTTTTGGGAATTTCTGAGGAATTTGCATTTATCATTTTGTATCAACCAGATTATAATTTTGGATCTATTCTAGAACAAATAAAAACAAAAAAATTAAATACGTTTATTGTTGGAGGAACATCTACAGAATGGTCATTTTTGAATGCCACTCAACCTTATTTTAAGCAAGAAATTACAAACCAAAAAGAAGTCTATCAAGCCGCGTTCAATACCGATTTTGATGCTTTTTCAATTATTCCATTATCATTTGAAGATTACCCCCCTTTAAAAACTGAATTTGGAACTACTGAAATAAGCGTCCCTCATCAAATTTTGTTGTATAAATCTATTAATGGGCGACCTACTAAAATGCCATTGATGTTCTCTTACACTGATGAGGGAGTTAGAAATATTACGTTAGTAGCTGAAGATATATGGAAATGGCGTTTAAAATCATTTCAATTAGATGATAATTTTGAAAAATTTAATGCTTTTTTTAATGTCATTTTTCAATATTTAAGTATACAAAAAACATCAAAACGACTTGTGGCTAATCACAGTCCAGTTTTTGACGGTTCTGTTGCTACAGAGATTTTTGCTCAGTTTTATGATGAAAATTTTCAATTTAATCCTAATGCAAGTTTAGATATTGAAATCAGTTCACCTCAAATTAAAACTTCTATAAACTATCCACTTGTGCTAGTTGGTGACATGTACAAAGTTGATTTAAGTGATTTAAAACCAGGTAATTATACATACAAGATAAATACTAAGGGTCAACAGTTTTCAACTTCGGGCCAGTTTGAAATTTTAGAATTTAATGTTGAAGCACAGTTTTTAAATTCTGATTATCAACAGCTCTTTCAATTGGCCACAAAAACTAAAGGACATGTGTTTTTAGAAAATGAATTTGATAATTTATTGGATGAATTATTAAGTAATCCTAAGTATAAATCAGTTCAAAGAATCAACAAAAAAACTGTACCTTTGATAAATTATAAATTATTGCTCTTACTAATTGTATTGAGTTTAGCATTGGAATGGTTTATAAGAAAATACAAAGGATTAATTTAATAACTAAATTTATACAAAATGCAAAATTTACCCAAAATAGGCCTGCCTATAATTTTTACAATAGCCGTACTAGTCATTCTTATTTCAAAAGCCGCTGTAACCATTGGACCTGGAGAAGGTGGTGTTTTGTTTGAGCGTTTTGGCGATGGAATAAATACAGAAAAAACCTATGGAGAAGGTTTTCATATTGTTGCCCCATGGAATACAATGTTGATTTTTAAAGTACGTCAGCAGTCAATTTCAGATGAAATGAATGTACTTTCTGTAAACGGATTGGAAGTTCGCGTCAATGGAACAATTTGGTATGAGCCTGAGTATGAAAACTTAGGAAAACTCATCAAAACAAAAGGTCAAGATTACGTTATGGAACTTCTCAACCCTGCTGTAAACGCTGCCGCAAGAAGTGTTGTTGGACGTTATACCCCCGAACAATTATATTCAAGTAAACGTGATGTTATTGAACAAGAAATACTTGACGAAGTTGTTAATCTTATGAAAGGACAATACTTAAATGTAAAACGTGTATTAGTAGAAGATGTAAAACTACCTGAAACGATTAAAAATGCGATCGAAGGAAAACTAAAACAAGAACAACAATCATTAGAATATGAATTTAGGTTGGTTACCGCTGATAAAGAAGCGCAAAAACAACGTATTGAGGCACAAGGTAAAGCCGACGCTAACCGCATTTTAAGTGCTTCGTTGAATGATAAAATTTTACAAGATAAAGGAATTGAAGCTACAGTTAAATTGGCTGAATCTCCAAACAGTAAAGTTATTGTTATTGGTTCTGGTGATTCTGGAATGCCAATTATTTTGGGTAACCAATAAAATTTTCAAAAAAAGTTAGGAAATAAAAAAATATTTTTTGAATATTTGCTTTAATAAATTAAAACATTGAAAAACAACAATTTACACCATCACCATTTTCATACTTGCACACAGGCGAGTTTTATGTTTATGGAGTAAATTTATTTTATAAAATGACATTAACCCGCTTGAGTTTCAAGCGGGTTTTTTTATTCAAAATTTCTAAAAATGAAAACACTGAAGGTAGCTGTTCAAAAATCAGGACGATTAAAAGACGATTCTTTAAAATTATTAAAGGATATTGGAATTTCTGTAGATAATGGAAAAGAACAACTTAAAGCACGTGCAACCAACTTTCCTATCGAGGTTTTTTATCTGCGTAATGGGGATATTCCTCAATATCTTAAAGATGGTGTTGTGGATATTGCTATTATTGGTAGTAATATATTAGTTGAAAAAGGAGAGGGGATAACAACAGCGTTAGAGTTAGGTTTTTCGCATTGCCGTGTATCTTTAGCAGTACCTAAATCAATGGATTATAACAATTTAAATGATTTGAATGGAAAAAAGATTGCAACCTCTTATCCCAATACTGTTGAAGCATTTTTAAAGGAAAAAGGTATCGATGCCGAATTGCACATTATTAATGGATCCGTAGAGATTGCACCTAACATTGGTCTCGCAGATGCTATTGTAGATATCGTTTCGACAGGGGGCACATTGTTTAAAAATAATCTTGATGAAAAAGAAGTTTTGCTTACTTCTGAAGCAGTACTTGCTGTGTCACCTAAAATTGAAACTGCACAAACTGAGTTGCTAGAAAAAATAAAATTTAGAATACAATCTGTACTTAAGGGAAGGTCATCAAAATATGTTTTACTAAATGCACCAAATGATAGTTTAGAAAATATCATAAAGATTCTTCCAGGCATGAAAAGCCCTACAGTTTTGCCGTTAGCAAAATCAGGGTGGAGTTCTGTACATAGTGTTATAAGTCAGCACCTATTTTGGGATATCATTGATGATTTAAAACGCAATGGTGCAGAAGGTATTCTTATTTGTCCAATTGAAAAAATGGTACTCTAATGGCAATCATAAAAAATCCAAAACCTATAGAATGGGATGCAATTTTAAGGCGTCCAACACAAAATAGCGATGTTCTTAATGAAATTGTCAATGATGTTTTTGAGGCTGTTCAAATCCAAGGTGATAATGCTCTAAAACAATACACAAAAACGTTTGATAACGTAGATGTTGATGATCTAAAAGTTTCAAAACTTGAAATTGAAGCGGCAGAAAAAGTCATTTCACCAGAACTCAAAAAGGCGATCATAAAAGCAAAGTCAAACATTGAAACTTTTCATAAAGCTCAAAAAACCAGTCGTGTTAATGTTCAAACTCAAATAGGAGTCCGTTGTTGGCAAGAAAAACGTCCAATTGAATCTGTTGGATTGTATATTCCTGGTGGAACAGCACCATTGTTTTCAACTGTTTTAATGTTGGCCATTCCAGCTCAAATTGCAGAATGTAGCTCTATTGTCTTATGCACTCCTCCAAATGCTTCTGGAGGTGTTGCCAATGAAGTACTATTTACCGCTGCACTTTGTGGAATAGAAAAAATATATAAAGTTGGTGGCATACAAGCTATTGCAGGAATGACCTTCGGAACAGATACAATTCCCAAGGTGAATAAATTATTTGGACCTGGAAATCAATATGTTACTGCTGCAAAACAAACTGCCACCAAATTTGGTATAGCCATTGATATGCCAGCTGGCCCAAGTGAATTGTTGGTAATGGCCGATGCATCTGCAACACCATCTTTTGTAGCATCAGATTTGTTAAGTCAAGCGGAGCATGGTATTGATAGTCAAGTGGTTTTAGTGTCAACAGATCTTGACCTTTTGGAGGCTGTTTCAATTGAAGTTCAAAAGCAAAAACAATCATTGAGTAGAAAAGCTATTATTAAAAAGGCTCTCGAAAATATGAAGCTAATTTATTGTTCAAATAAAGAAACAGCAGCAGATCTCATTAATTTTTATGGCCCAGAACACTATATCATTTCAACTTCCGATAATGCGTTTTATATCAATAAAGTAAAAAATGCAGGGTCTGTATTTATTGGCGATTATACTCCAGAAAGCGCTGGAGATTATGCCTCTGGCACCAATCATACGTTGCCAACAAATGGATATGCAAAAGCATATTCTGGAGTAAATCTTGATAGTTATATGAAAAGTATCACCTTTCAAGAAATTACAAAAGAAGGGCTTTTGGATTTGGGACCAACAATTGAGTTGATGGCTGAAGCTGAGGGTCTTTCGGCACATAAAAATGCAGTTTCTATTCGTTTAAAAACACTTAAAAATGAATCTTAAAGCGTTAATTAGACCAAGTATAGCGGCGATGAAGTCCTATTCATCAGCACGTGACGAGTTTCAAAATCAAGACAGCCACCTTGTGTTTTTGGATGCCAATGAAAGTCCATTTCAAAATGATTTAAATCGCTATCCAGATCCACAGCAAATCCTTTTAAAAACTAAACTAGCAACATTAAAAGAAGTATTACCAAATCAAATTTTGTTGGGGAATGGAAGTGACGAAGTCTTGGATTTATTATTTAGAGCTTTTTGCGAACCAAACCAAGATGCAGTGTTGACGCTTACACCAACTTATGGAATGTATGGGGTTTTAGCAAACTTAAACGCAATTGAAAATCAGCAAGTTACACTAAATTCTAAATTTCAAATCGAAATAGATGATATTCTAAAAGCAATTCAACCAAATACGAAGATGATTTTTATTTGTTCACCAAACAACCCTTCGGGAAATCTTTTGGATACAAAAGCCATAGAGGGTGTTTTAAAAGCTTTTGGTGGTTTGGTCGTAATTGATGAGGCCTATATTGATTTTACAGATTCTAAGAGCTGGATTGAGCGTTTATCGGAATTTCCTAATTTAGTGGTGACTCAAACTTTGTCAAAAGCATATGGTCTTGCGGGTATTCGTCTTGGAATTTGTTATGCTTCTACAGAAATTATTTCTGTTTTAAATAAAATTAAACCGCCTTATAATATCAATTTATTAACTCAAAATGCAGCTTTTGAAGGGATTTCAAAACAAGAAAATACAAAAAAGAAAATTGATATTATATTATCTGAACGTGAAAAATTGATTCAAAATCTTAACAGTTTATCTTTTGTAAAAACAATTTTCCCATCAGATGCAAATTTCATTTTAATACGTGTTGATGATGCCAATATGAGATATACCCAATTAATAGCAAAAGGTATAATTGTCAGAAATCGACATGGGCAACCATTGTGTGATCATTGTTTAAGAATTACAGTAGGAACACCAGATGAAAATTTAAAATTAATCCAAGCCTTACAAACCATTTAATTATGAAAAAAGTACTTTTTATAGATAGAGACGGCACCTTAATCAAAGAACCAGAAGATTATCAAATTGATGCTTTTGAAAAGCTAGAGTTTTATCCTGATGTATTTTATTATTTAAAAAAAATTGCTGTTGAATTAGATTTTGAATTGGTAATGGTAACGAACCAAGATGGTTTGGGGACTGCTTCATTTCCAGAAAATACGTTTTGGCCAGTGCATAATTTCATGGTACAATGTTTTGAAAATGAATGTATTGTGTTTAAAAATCAACATATAGACCGCACCTTTACAAAAGATAATGCGCCAACACGAAAGCCACGAACAGGCTTGCTTACCGTATATTTCAGTGAGGATTATGATTTGACAAACTCCTTTGTAATTGGTGATCGATTAACAGATATAGAATTAGCAAAAAACTTAAATTCAAAAGGAATTTTAATCAATGATGGCGGAAATTTAGATACAACCGAATTGAGTGTTTCCAATAGTGAGCTTTCACCGTTTATAGCTTTAGAAACAAACCAATGGCGTATGATTTATGAATTTTTAAAATTGGAATCACGCACCGGAAAAATCAGTAGAAAAACCCATGAAACTGATATAGAAATTTCTTTAAATTTAGACGGTACTGGACAAAGTAATATAGATACTGGAATTGCTTTTTTTGATCATATGCTAGACCAAATTGCACGTCATGGTCAGATGGATTTAGATATAAAAGTCAATGGTGACTTAGAAGTTGATGAGCATCACACTATTGAAGATACCGCTATTGCTCTTGGAGAGCTTTTTAATCAAACCTTAGGTAATAAATTAGGTATTGAACGCTATGGATTTTGCTTACCAATGGACGATTGTTTAGCTCAAGTGGCTATTGATTTTGGTGGTAGAAACTGGTTGGTTTGGGATGCAGATTTTAAGCGTGAATATATTGGGAAAATGCCCACAGAAATGTTTATGCATTTTTTCAAATCTTTTACTGATGGTGCAAAATGCAACCTAAATATTAAAGCAGAAGGAACAAACGAACACCATAAAATTGAAGCTATTTTTAAAGCCTTTGCAAAATCCATAAAAATAGCGGTTAACAGAAACCCCAATAAAATGATTCTTCCATCAACAAAAGGAATGCTATAATGAAAGTTACACTTTTAGATTATGGAGCTGGCAATATTCAAAGTGTTCAATTTGCTTTAGAACGACTTGGGGTTAATGCCATACTTTCTAATAATAAAGAAGACATCTTATCTTCAGATAAAGTGATTTTTCCTGGAGTTGGACAGGCAAGTCAAGCCATGAAACAATTAAAAGCAACAGGCTTAGACATCTTAATTCCAGGGCTAAAACAAGACGTTCTGGGAATTTGTTTGGGAATGCAATTGCTTTGCAAAACAACCGAAGAGGGGAGCACCAAAGGATTGGGCGTATTTGATGTTGATGTCAAACGATTTGAAGCCAATGTAAAAGTTCCACACATGGGCTGGAACTTGATTGAAAATTTAAAATCAGGACTATTTATAGGATTGGAAACACCTACCTACATGTATGCAGTACACAGTTATTATGCGCCAAAATGTGATTTTACGATTGCAACTTCAAATTATGATATTGATTTTTCATCGGCATTGCAAAAAAACAACTTTTATGGCGTACAATTTCACCCAGAGAAAAGTAGTCAAGAAGGGTCTTTAATTTTAGAAAACTTTTTAAAATTGTAATTTATGAGACTTATACCAGCTATAGATATCATTGACGGTCAATGTGTTAGACTAACTAAAGGGGATTATTCAACTAAAAAAGTGTATAACGAGAATCCATTGGAAGTCGCAAAAATGTTTCAAGATTCAGGAATTGAATATTTGCATTTAGTAGACCTTGATGGTGCAAAAGCAAAACATATTGTAAATTATAAGATTTTAGAAACATTAGCGACTCAGACAAGTTTAAAAATAGATTTTGGTGGTGGACTAAAATCGGACGATGATTTAAGAATTGCTTTTGAATCTGGTGCTCAACAGGTTACAGGCGGAAGTATAGCAGTAAAAAATCCAAATTTGTTTGAATCTTGGATATACCATTATGGTTTCGAAAAAATAATCCTTGGTGCAGATTGTATTCATAGAAAAATCGCTATTCAAGGTTGGCAAGAAGAAAGTTCACTAGAAGTTCTTTCATTTATTGATGCTTACACAAAAAAAGGAATTAAAAATGTCATTTGTACTGATATTTCAAAAGATGGTATGTTGCAAGGCCCTGCGTTTGCATTATACAAAACTATATTGAATAAAAATCCAGACCTCAATCTGATTGCATCTGGCGGCGTGTCTGACTTTGAAGAACTTCCAAAATTAAAAGCATTAGGCTGCGAAGGTGTTATCATTGGCAAAGCAATATATGAAGGTAAAATTACCTTAAAAGCATTAGAGCAATTTCAAATTAATTCGAATTAGTATGTTGACAAAAAGAATAATTCCTTGCTTAGATATAAAAAATGGAAGAACAGTAAAAGGTGTAAACTTTGTAAATCTTCGTGACGCTGGAGACCCTGTGGTATTGGCACAACAATACGCTATTCAAGGTGCAGATGAGTTGGTATTTTTAGATATTTCGGCGACATTAGAGTCAAGAGGAACTACACGTGATATGGTTAAAAAAGTAGCGCAAGAAATTGATATTCCTTTCACTGTTGGAGGTGGTGTTGCAAGCATTGAAGATGCCTCACTATTGCTCAAATCAGGTGCCGATAAAGTAGCTGTAAATTCTGCAGCAATAAAACGCCCAGAACTTATACATGAATTGTCACAAAATTTTGGAAACCAATGTGTTGTCGTTGCTATTGACGCAAAAAAGATAGATGATCGCTGGAAAGTACATTTGGCGGGAGGAACAATACCTACAGATTTGGATTTGTTTGAATGGGCAAAAAAAGTTGAATCATTAGGGGCAGGAGAGATTTTATTTACTTCAATGAATCACGATGGAGTAAAAACAGGTTTTGCTAACGATGCATTAGCCCAATTATCAGAAACCGTAAATATTCCTATCATTGCTTCTGGCGGAGCTGGGTCTATTCAACATTTTGAAAGTGTGTTTAAAAAAGGAAAAGTTGATGCTGCATTGGCTGCCAGTGTATTTCATTTCGGAGAAATTTCAATCCCAGAACTTAAAAAAGAATTACAACAAAATCATATAAATATTAGACTATAATGATTGTAAACTATAATACCAATGGCCTTGTACCGGCCATTATTCAAGATGCTGAAACAAAAAGTGTTTTGATGCTTGGATATATGAATAAAGAAGCGCTAGAAATAACGCAAAAAAGCAAGCGTGTTACGTTCTTTAGTAGAAGTAAAAATCGACTTTGGACAAAAGGGGAGAAGAGTGGTAATTTTCTGAATTTCAAATCTTTAAAGGTTGATTGCGATGGAGACACCCTTTTGATAAAAGCAAGTCCTGATGGTCCAACATGCCACAAAGGGACAGATACTTGTTGGGACGAGGTCAATGCTCAGGATTTTGGGTTTTTATCCGATTTAGAGCAAGTCATTTCAAATCGAAAACATAATCCAAATGACACGTCTTATGTCTCTAGTTTATTTGAAAAAGGCATCAATAAAATCGCACAAAAGGTAGGAGAAGAGGCCGTTGAAACGGTCATTGAAGCCAAAGACCAAAATGATGAATTATTTTTAGAAGAAAGCGCAGATTTATTATTTCATTATTTAATTTTACTTCAAGCTAAGGGCTATCGTCTTTCAGACATCGTTAATGTATTAAAATCAAGACATTAATTTTTATTTGTAGTTAGAAACCCCGACCTTGAGCAGATGTTTCAAAAGCGTTTTTATTATTTGGTTAAATTTCAATTTTTGGGCTACCGATTTCATGGATGGCAAAAACAACCAAATACCAAAACACTGCATCTAATGATTGATAAAACCCTGCGGTATATTCTTCAAAATCAATCATTTAAAACATTAGCTGCCAGTAGAACCGATGCTAAAGTTTCCGCTCAAGAAGCTGCATTTGAGTTATTTTTAAAAGATGAACCTATAAAAGATTTAACCTTATTCTTGGAGGATTTTAATACTAATTTACCTCAAGATATTCGTGCATTATCAATTGATGAAGTGACCTCAGATTTTAATATTATTCAAGATTCTAAATACAAAGAATATCATTATATTTTTGCGCAAGGGGAGAAGTGCCATCCTTTTTGTGCCCCCATCATGACAACCATTTTAGAACCACTAGATATAGAATTAATAAAAAAGGGAGCTCAACTTTTTCAAGGACTACATAATTTTAAATCGTATTGTTATAAAGCGACTGACAATGGGCTATACCAACGTGAATTGCAAACTTGTGAATTAATTGAAAACTCCTTGTATACAGCCAATTTTTTTCCAAAAAAGAGCTACATATTACGTGTAATAGGAAAGGGATTTGGACGCCATCAAATACGTTTGATGATGGGCGCATTAATCAAACTGGGGAGAGGAGAAGTAGATTTGAATTTTATTGAGAAAAGTTTAAAAAAAGACACTACAATTACCATCGACTACATTGCTCCAGCTTCTGGTTTGATATTACATAAAATAGATTTTTAAAGCTTATTCCCATTGATCTGACAAACGTTCCTTTAGCATAGAAAAGATACGTTTATTTATTTTTGATGTATTGGTAGTGTAAAACTTAAATTCTTCAGTAGTTAGTAGTCCAATCACACAGCCCAAAAGCATCTGTTTTAGCGTTGTATTCGTTTTAAATTCTCCAATTAGAATATTTTGTTTTTTTTGAAGAGTTAAAGCACTAAAATCTTGATTTCTAGAATTGATTCTTGATAAGAAAACTTGAACTAATAAGTCATTTTGAAATTTTAAAATAGGCCTTAAAACTTGATTCTGAAATGCTTCAAAACTAGATGTAGTTTCTAGTGTTTTAGCAGAAAAAATTTCTGGACGTTGACTTATAAGTTGTTGATCTCTAGAATTTACGCTCATAAATTTCAAGGTCAAAAGTAGAGGATGAAGCAATGATATGATCAAATATATCAGCAATAATGTATTCGTAATTTTGCCAACGTTTATCATTGCAAAAGGCATAAATCTCTATGGGTAGGCCATTTTCATTGGGTTGAAGTTGGCGTGCCATGATCATCAAATCTTTGTTGATAGCCGAATGTTTTTCTACATAGGACTCAATGTATTTTCTAAAAACACCAATATTTGTTAGGTTTCTACCATTAATAAGTAGTGTTTTATCAATCTCATTTTTAGTGTTGTGAGAAGAAATATCAGATGATTTATTAGAAATGTAGTCACTTATTAATTCAATTTTTGATAGATTATTTAAATCCTCTGAGTTTAAATAACGAATACTTGCCATTCTAATACTAAGTGATCTTTTGATGCGCCTTCCATTAGATTCTGTCATTCCTCTCCAATTCTTAAATGAATCTGAAATAAGCGCATACGTAGGAATAGTGGTAATGGTATGGTCAAAATTTCGAACTTTTACGGTAGCAAGGTTTATTTCTATAACACCACCATCAGCACCAAATTTTTGAAATGTAATCCAATCACCAATACGAACCATATCATTAACAGAAACTTGAATACTGGCTACAAACCCAAGAATTGTATCCTTAAAAACTAAAATTATTACGGCAGAAACAGTACCAAGTCCAGCCATAAATTCCCAGAACGATATTCCAGTAATGACAGCAAATGTTGCAAATACACCTGTAAGCCAAACAAATATCATAATGACTTGAATATAGCTGTCAATAGGTTTGTCTTTTAGTCGTTCAACAGATTTAAAATAGGTTTTTAAGGAGCCAAATATGCTACGTAATCCCCATACAGAAAACACTATTCCAAGTACTAAAATTATTTTTTGGATAAAATTTTGCCATTGAGGATGTTCAAAAAATATACTTGGAATAACTTCATAAGCGACAAATAAAGGTACTATGTGAGCAATATTTCGCGGCACTTTATGAGCAATCATAATATCATCAAATTGAGTTTTTGAGCGTTGTGCAATTTTTGAAAACACAACCCTAATAATTAAACGGATTAGGTAATCAATAATAAAAATTACAAATAAAGCACCTGCTACAAGTAAAATAATACTAAGCCAGTCTGATAATGAAGAGTTTGCTCCAGCTTTTGTTAAAAAGCGTTTTAATGATTCAAGAAAAAATTCCATAATAAGTTTTAAACAATTTTACTTTTGAATTGTTTTATTCAATTTTTTTTCAACTACAAAAGTACCAAAAGGAATGACTGAAGCTATTAAAACCAAAAAAAAATTATTTTTAATCCATTGATTTTCAGTTCTCAATACAATTGCTAGTGCAATATAACCCATAAATAATAATCCATGTGGCATCCCTAGCATTTTTACGTAAGTTGGATCATCAGCCACATATTTTATTGGAACAGCAATAAAAAGTAGCAATATGTATGATAAGCCTTCAAGAAAGGCAATAATTCTGAATGTTTTTATTAAAGACATATTAAAGATATAAGTAGGGTACAAAAATACGAATAAAAATACTTTTATGGAAAATAATCAATTTTACATAATATAAATTATAATACACTTAGATAATGCTTAAAGTATTGATAATCTAAGAGTTTACAAAAACAAGTTATCTATATTTTTAAAAGTGTTTGATTCTTAAGAAATAGAATTAAATATATCTATAGAATTAAACCAAAAACTGAAACAGTTCTGGTTTATCGTTAAGATAATCACCAAAAAAATTGTGTGCCTTTAATTTTGTAATGAGTGGTTGTAAATCTTCTTGGGTTTTTAACTGTATTCCAACAACAGCAACATCATTCTCTCGATTTACCTTTTTAGTATACTCAAAATGTGTAATATCATCATGTGGTCCGAGCATATCTACCACAAATTCACGTAAAGCGCCAGGACGCTGTGGAAACTTTATAATAAAATAATGCTTTAAGTTGGCGTATAACAATGCACGCTCCTTTATTTCAGCTGTTCGTGTGATATCATTGTTACTACCGCTTACCAAACAAACTACTGTTTTGCCTTTAATTTCATCTTTAAACTCATCCAAGGCGGCAATACTCATTACTCCAGCAGGTTCGGCAACAATAGCATCTTTATTATACATTTCTAAGATGGTTTGACAGATTTTACCCTCGTGAACAGTTGTCATTACATCTAAATTCTTTTGACATATTTCAAAAGTTAAATCTCCAACTTTTTTCACAGATGCACCATCGACAAATTTTTCAATTTTATTTAGTTGAATTAGCTCTCCTTTTTTTATGGATTTTGACATGGATGGTGCACCAGCGGGCTCTACTCCTATGATTTTTGTTTCTGGCGATAAGGCTTTTACCACAGAGGATAATCCAGAGGCCAATCCGCCACCACCAACAGGGATAAAAATATAATCTATTGGTATATCAGATTGTTTAATAATTTCTAAACCAACTGTTCCTTGACCTTCAATAACTTTTGTGTCATTAAATGGATGAACCAATGGTTTATTGTATTGCTCACATTCTTCAATGGCTTTGTGATATGAATCATCAAAGGTATCTCCTATCAAAACAACTTCCACAAACTCTTTTCCAAACATTTTAACCTGTTCAACCTTTTGATTTGGTGTTGGTGCAGGCATAAATATTTTTCCTTTTATTTTTAAAAGTTGGCAAGACAAAGCAACGCCTTGTGCATGGTTTCCAGCACTTGCACAAACTATTCCATTTTTGGTTTCTTCATTCGTTAAAGAAGAAATTTTGTTATAGGCCCCTCTAATTTTATATGAACGAACCTGTTGTAAATCTTCGCGCTTAAATAACATTTTACAATGGTATTTATCAGAAAAGCGTTGATGCTCCTCTAATGGAGATATTGAAGCAATGCCTTGTAACTTTTCAGCTGCAGATTTAATTGCCTTTACCGTTGGAAAATATGTCTTTTGCAGGTCTTTCATTGCGTTTTACGCTTCTGTCTTTATCACCTTCATGTCTGTCATTGCCTGCCTAAGTGTATTTCCTATTACTTCAATAGAATGATTTCTAATTGATTGATTTACAGCTATTAAGGTTGCATTATCTACAGTAGTAGATTCATAAGAGTAAGCGGTTCCAATTACGTCTGTATTGATGGTTTTCATAAAATCAACCAAAAGTGGCTTACACGCATGATCGAATAAATAACATCCATATTCAGCAGTATCAGAAATGATGCGATTCATTTCAAATAATTTCTTTCTTGCAACTGTATTTGCAATTAACGGTAATTCATGCAAAGATTCATAATAAGCTGATTCTTCTATTATTCCTGAAGCCACCATAGTTTCAAAAGCGAGTTCTACGCCTGCTCTTACAAATGCAACCATCAAGACGCCATGATCAAAATATTCTTGTTCTGGAATAGCTTCAGAAGTTGCTGCTGTTTTTTCAAAAGCAGTTTCTCCTGTAGCGGCACGCCATGTCAACAAATTAACATCATCATTAGCCCAATCTTCCATCATTGTTTTTGAAAAATAACCAGACATGATATCATCCATATGTTTTTCAAACAGAGGTTTCATAATGGTTTTAAGTTCTTCCGAAAGCTCAAAAGCCTTAATTTTTGCTGGATTGGATAAACGATCCATCATATTAGTAATTCCACCGTGTTTTAGTGCTTCAGTGATGGTTTCCCATCCGTATTGTATCAATTTAGAAGCGTAAGAAGGCTCTATCCCCTCCTCTACCATTTTATCAAACGATAAAATTGAGGCGGTTTGAAGTACGCCACAAAGAATAGTTTGTTCTCCCATCAAATCACTTTTAACTTCTGCAACAAAGGATGATTGCAAAACACCAGCTTTGTGACCTCCAGTGGCTACTGCATAAGCTTTGGCTTGTGACCAACCTTTTCTTTCTGGATCATTTTCGGGATGAACTGCAATAAGTGTCGGTACCCCAAAACCTCTTTTATATTCTTCGCGTACTTCACTTCCTGGACATTTTGGCGCTACCATAATTACCGTCAAATCCTTTCGAATCTGCTTTCCTTCTTCTACAATATTAAATCCATGTGAGTATGAAAGTGTAGCACCTTGTTTCATTAATGGCATTACAGTATCAACAACATTGGAATGTTGTTTATCTGGTGTAAGGTTTAGTACTACATCTGCAGCGGGAATTAGATCCTGATAAGTACCAACATTAAATTTATTTTCAGAAGCGTTCTTGAAAGATTGTCTTTGCTCTTTTATGGCTTGTGCTCTTAAAGCATAAGAAATGTCAAGACCAGAGTCTCTCATGTTTAGCCCCTGATTAAGTCCTTGTGCTCCACATCCAACAATAACTATTTTTTTGTTTTTTAGCGCTTCTACACCTTCTTTAAATTCAGAGGTTTGCATAAATCTACATTTCGAAAGTTGGTCTAGTTTTTGACTTAATGAAAGTGTATTAAAGTAATTTGCCATGAGTATTAGTTTGTTTTAATTTTTAAATTCGGTTAGTAGTTCAGTAATTTTCATTTGATCTTTAGTTATAGAAATTCGCCCAGATCGCACAAATTGCATGATGCCAAAAGCACTTAATTCTCTGTGTAATAATTCTATCTCGTGACGCCTACCAGATTTTTCCAACACAAAAAACTCTCTGTTAACAGTTACAATTCTAGCATCACTTTCTTTGATGATGTTTTGAATTTGTCGTTCCTCAAAAAGTAAATCAGATTTGATTTTAAACATACAAGACTCCAAATAAATTGTTTCTTCATCTGTATGATAAAATGCTTTGATGACTTCTATTTGCTTTTCTATTTGTCCAATAATTTTTTTTACATTGACTTCAGACATATTAACCAAAATGATAAATCGTGAGACACCTTCAATTTCCGAAACTGAAATGTTCATGCTTTCAATATTAATATGACGTTTTTGAAATATTGCTGAAATTCTATTGAGTAACCCAACATTATTTTCTGCGTAGACAGAAACTGTAAACTGCTTTAATTCTGTTTCCATATTATTCTAATCTAATTTCTGATACCGATGCACCAGATGGTACCATCGGAAATACATTATCTTCTTTTTCAACACATACTTCCAGGAAATATGCTTTTTTTGAAGTCATCATTTCTTCAACTGCTGTGGCTAATTCTTCTCGTTTTGTAACACGTTTAGCTTCAATATGATAGCCTTTTGCTATGGTAACAAAATCTGGATTTGTCATCACCGTTGATGCATAACGTTTATCAAAAAACAATTGTTGCCATTGGCGGACCATACCCAAAAAATCATTATTTAAAACAACAATTTTTACGGCTGCTTTGGTTTGAAAAATAGTACCTAACTCTTGAATAGTCATTTGGTAGCCACCATCTCCAATTACGGCCACAACTTCACGTTCTGGTGTAGCCATTTTAGCACCAATTGCAGCAGGTAATGCAAAACCCATTGTTCCCAACCCACCAGACGTAATATTTCCTCTTGAGGTGCTAAATTCTGCATAGCGGCAAGCAATCATCTGATGTTGTCCAACATCAGAAACAATAGCAGCTTCTCCTTTACTTTGGGCATTAATTTCTTTGACAACTTCACCCATTGTAAGTCCTTCTTTGGTAGGATGTAAATCATTTTTAATGACTTTTTCAAATTCAATTTTTGATAAATCCTCAAATTTTTTCAACCATTCTGTGTGCGTATTTTTGTTTAACAATGGAAGGATTTGCGCTAGACTTTCTTTAGCATTTCCAAGTACTGCTACATCAGTTTTTACATTTTTATCAATCTCTGCAGGATCAATTTCAAAATGAATCACTTTTGCTTGTGTTGCATATTCGCTTAGTTTACCCGTTACTCGGTCGTCAAATCGCATTCCAATTGCAATCAAAACATCACATTCGTTTGTAAGAACATTAGGTCCGTAGTTTCCATGCATTCCAACCATACCTACGTTTAGTGGATGAGCTGTTGGAATTGCCGAAACACCCATGATTGTCCATGCTGCTGGCACACCAGATTTTTCAACTACAGCTTTAAATTCATCTTCAGCTTCTCCCAAAATAACTCCTTGACCCCAAACAATTAGTGGTTTTTTAGCGTTATTAATAAGTTCTGCTGCTGCACTTAGCTGAACTGGGTTAACCTTAGGAATAGGTTTATAACTTCTTATTCCTTCACATTTTTTATAGGTAAAATCTAATTCACCAAACTGTGCGTCTTTTGTGATATCTATAAGAACAGGCCCCGGGCGTCCACTTCTTGCGATATAAAAAGCTTTTGCAATTACTTCAGGAATTTCTTCTGCTGTTGTGATTTGATGATTCCATTTTGTTACAGGCGTAGAAATCCCAACAATGTCAGTTTCTTGAAATGCATCACTTCCTAAAAGATGGGAGGGCACTTGTCCTGTGATGCATACCATGGGCGTTGAATCTATTTGGGCATCGGCAATTCCTGTAATTAAATTTGTGGCTCCAGGTCCTGATGTTGCAATGGCTACACCTACTCTTCCTGATATTCTTGCGAAACCTTGTGCGGCATGTGTAGCACCCTGCTCATGTCTTGTTAGGACATGATGTATTTGGTCTTGGTACTTAAAAAGCTCATCATATACTGGCATAATAGCTCCTCCAGGATATCCATAGATAGTATCTGCACCTTCTGCAATTAAACAGCGAATCACAGCTTCAGCACCTGAAATTCTTTCGGTGGGCTGATTTAAATAGCTTTGTTTTGATTTTGTTTGTACGTCCATAAATATTTTTAATTAAAATTCATCTGTTACACATCCTTGTGAAGCAGAGGAAACAGTTTTTGCATATTTGAAAAGTACTCCTCTAGAAACTTTTAAATTTGGTGCTTTCCATTGTTGCTTTCTTTCTTGCAATTCTTTATCTGAAATTTCTAATGCAATACTATTAGTTTCTGCATCAATGGTAATGGTATCGCCGTCTTGAACTAAAGCAATTGTACCTCCATCTTGTGCTTCTGGAGTAATGTGACCAACAACAAATCCGTGTGTGCCACCAGAGAAACGGCCATCAGTAATAAGTGCCACATCTTTTCCAAGTCCAGCACCCATAATTGCTGCAGTTGGTTTAAGCATTTCAGGCATTCCAGGCCCTCCTTTTGGCCCTTCATATCGTATCACAACAACATCGCCTTTTTCAACAAGTCCATCGAGAATGCCATCATTTGCAGCATATTCACCATTAAATACTTTTGCTTTTCCTGAAAAGCGCAAGCCTTCTTTTCCAGTAATTTTTGCAACACTCCCTTCTGTAGCTAAATTCCCATATAGCATACGTAAATGCCCCGATACTTTTATTGGATTATCAAGTGGTTTAATGACTTGTTGTCCATCTGAAAGTCCTTTAACTTCAGTAAGGTTTTCTGCGATAGTTTTTCCTGTTACAGTCAAACAGTCGCCGTGGATTAATCCATTATCTAATAGATATTTTAAAACTGCAGGAATACCACCTACTCGATGAACATCTTCCATAAGGAATTTTCCACTTGGTTTTAAATCTGCTAGGAAAGGAGTTTCATCACTTATGCGTTGAAAATCCTTTAATGTAAACTCAATATTAGCAGCTCTTGCAATGGCCAAAAAGTGCAATACAGCATTTGTTGAACCTCCAAGAATTGTGATAAGTCTTATGGCGTTTTCAAGAGACTTTTTGGTAATAATATCAGAAGGTTTTATATCTTTTTCGAGCAACAACCGAATGGCTCTCCCTGCTTCAATGGCTTCTTCTTTTTTCTCTTTTCCTGTTGCTGGATTTGAAGAATTAAACGGCAATGCCATCCCGAGTGCTTCTATTGCAGAGGCCATAGTATTTGCAGTGTACATTCCGCCGCAAGCTCCTGCGCCAGGACATGCTTTTTGAACGATATTCTGAAATTCGCTTTCGTCCATTGTTCCGGCAACTTTGCTACCCCATGCTTCAAATGCAGAAACAACATCGAGTTTTTTTCCATTATGACAACCAGAGTCAATGGTACCGCCATAAACCAAAATAGAAGGCTTGTTAACGCGAATCATTGCCATAAGAGCACCTGGCATATTTTTATCACATCCAACAACTGTAATCATCCCATCATAACTCATGGCCTGAACAACAGTTTCCATAGAATCTGCAATAATATCACGAGAAGGCAATGAAAAACGCATTCCTGGTGTTCCCATAGAAATTCCATCACTTACGCCTATGGTATTAAAAATTAGCCCAACAACGTCTTTTTCTTGAGTTCCTGATTTTACCAATTTTGCCAAATCATTTAAATGCATGTTACAAGGGTTGCCTTCATAACCTGTACTTGCTATTCCAACAAATGGTTTTTCAAAATCTGAACGATCAAGACCAATAGCATGCAACATGGCTTGTGCCGCTGGTTGTGTAGGGTCTTGAGTAATTGCTTTACTATATTTGTTTAATGACTGCATATTTTTATTAGAAAATGACAAATAAAATTTTTCCTAATCAAAAATATATAACCTATAAGTCAGTAGGCTTTTATTTAGTAAATATGATTTAAACTCAATTGAATTCAATTTAACATAAATATTTGAAAATCAATGATTTATAAAAAAATAAATATGATGTTCAATACTTAAAATTAATTGTAATTATTTTCAATTTTTTCGAGTGTAGGACATTTTGAAATTTTTGTTTTGAAGTACTAGCATATTGGCATCCAATGTGTCAATTTTATAAGCTTCGATAGTTTCAAAATGTGTTCTGTTTCCAATACTTTTTACTTTAAGAAATAGACTATCGTTACGTACAGACCAACTTTTGTAGACTAATGTTTCCATATTATCAGATTTAGCACAACCATTTTCAAAAAGTGTGAAATGTAATTTTGCATCACTACTATCTAACCATGAACCAATTAAAAGTTTTGATGTTGAGGTTGCTGGTTTATTATTGAAGTTACATCCAAAGAGGTTAATTAATAAAAGAGAAATAAAGTAATAAAAATAGGTTTTTGTTTGGATTTTTAAGATCATTACATAAGATTTAAAGGACTAAATACTATGCTAATATGCAAATTTCTGAAACTAATTCAAATGAATATATTTAATTTCTAATTGAAAAGGTGTATTTTTTTTTGAAGCTTTTAAAAATCCTATTTGTTGTATTTCATCTTGATTAAAATTTGAAATATCCAATTTAAATCCTCTAAAACTCGGTATCATTTCTTCTAATGGAATTTCTATGGTTTCCCATTTTCCTGTGGTTTTAAAATTAAAGATATAGGAATGACGTTCATATTTTGACCTTTTTACACGAAATTGAAATTCTGATCCATCGCCTTTTAATTTCAATGAAATAGTTTTATGTGAAGTAGTTTCAATCTTATTTACATTTAGGCGTATGGATGAAAATCCTCCATTATTTTCAATTGAAACATTTCCTTTAAAAAATCCATTCTCGTTTTCATTTAATAAAATTTCACTGTTGGACTTCCCTCCCATTACAACATCATCAACGACTTGCCATGCATTTATGTTACACGATTTATCGAATTCAAATATTACTTTTCTATCTTGATTGAAGTTAAAAACGGTCATAAAAATCAAAAAGTATGTTATCATTTATCAATTTAGATTAGATTTAATATGGTCAAAATTTTGTCTTAAAAAAGAGCGTAATTTTTTCTTATAATCGTCTTTCAACCAAGCTAAAAAATTATGTGTGCTTTTGCTGATGCATTTCGAGTAACGATTAATTCTAAATTCAATATCATCATCCAAAAGTTTCATTAATGCAATAGCATCAAAGATATCTTCGCTATTTTCAATACAAATTTTTGCATGTTGTTCAATGGACCTTTTTAGAACAACTTTTGAAGATTCCCCTCGTCTTATGGATTCTATATAAGTCTTATTGATATCAAAATAAACTTCCTCTGAATTTGAAAAAGACACCCTAATTGCTTCGGGCATTTCATATTTAAAATTATTTTCGAGGTCTTCGTCGCTCAAAATTCCGTCGAGATAATGACTTGGATACTTAAAAATTCGTTGCCAATCTAGGTTTGTACTACCCCATGGACCAAATCGGTGGAAATTATTCCCTAAATCAACGACATTAAAACTGTCTTTTCCTTTAAAAATTCGTGACCCACGCCCTATCATTTGATAGTAAAGTGTTAAAGACTTTGTGGCACGATTTAAAATTATAGATTCCACGCTAGGTTCGTCAAATCCAGTAGTCAAAATGCTTACGGAAGTTAGTATAGCACCTGGCGTTTCTTTAAACCATTTTAAGATATTAGCACGTTCTTTTTTTGAAGTTGTATTGTCCAAATGTGCAATGGGTAACCCCGCTCTATTAAAAATATCATATACATACAATGATGTATTTATACCATTATTGAAAATCAACGTTTTTTGACCCTTGCAGCATTCAAGATAGGCTTCCATGAGTTTTGAAAGCATTTCATTGTTTGTATACAATTCCTCTGAAGATTTTACGGTATAATCGCCATTTGCACCAACCACCAAAGATGTTAGACCAACATTAAAAGAATACATGTTGGCTTTAGCTAAAAACCGATTTTCGATAAGCGACTCAATACTTTCACCTACAATAAGTTCGTTGTAGTTGTCGGTCATTGGAAGCTCAATATTTGAACTCAGTGGAGTTGCCGTAACTCCCAAAATGAAAGATTTTTCAAAAAACTTGAAAAGTTTTGTAAATGAATTGTAATGGGCTTCATCAATAATAACTAATCCAATATCTGAAATATCTAATTTGCCGTCTTTTAATCTGTTATTTAGGGTTTCAACCATAGCAACAAAGCAATCGTAATTGCCTTGATCATCCAAGTTAGCCTTACTATCTACAACTTTATTCGCAACTCCAAATTCACTTAAAACCGTAGAGGTTTGTTTGCAAAGTTCAATTCTATGTGTCATTACTAACACTTTTTTCTTTCGTGTTTTTAGATATTGACTAACTATTTCTGAAAAAATGACTGTTTTACCACCTCCAGTAGGTAATTGATAAAGCAGATGGTAATCGTCATCGGCGGATTCAAAGCATTCGAAAATCTTTTGTATTGCTCCTTTTTGATAATGGTAAAGCTCTTTGCCAGCTTTTCTTTCTTCCTTTTCGTATGATGTAAGCATTGTTTGGTCTAAGTTCAACTTTGCAAAAATAACCCCTTTTTTGAGTTATCAAATTATTTAAATGTGATTTTTTGTATTAATTAAAAATTCATTAAATTTATTGTAAATCTCAAAACAAATTATTATGAACAAAGTTATTAAGCCTACATCACTCTATTGGCTAATTTCCATTATTGCTCTTCTATGGAATTGCATTGGAGTTGTGGCATATTTGAGTCAGGCTTACATGACTGATGAAGCAATCAAAATATTACCAGAAGAAAATCAACTTTACTTTTCAAATGTACCTGCTTGGGTAACAGCTGCTTTTGCTGTTGCAGTATTTGGAGGTTTTCTTGGATCAATTGGACTTATAATCAGAAAGAAATGGGCGTATTTTCTATTTGTTATCTCATTCTTGGCATTAGTAGCACAACACGTTTATAATTTTTTCATTCAGAATTACGTTGAAATGACAGGATCACAAATGATTCTTCCAATTGTTACTTTTGCGGTTGCATTATTTCTAATTTATTTTTCAAAACAAAAATCACAACAAGGTATACTTAAATAAAGCTTTAGTTGTTTAGTTTTTGTTTGTGAACTTTTTTTGTTCCACTATACATCTTATAAAGTACTAATCGGGATTCAAGTTTGGCATTAAAAACTTTGATTTTTCTTGATGGTCGTAATCCAACATATTTTAATGCCTCCAAGTTTGAGGTAATTAGCCATGCGTTAGTTCCAGAGTATTTGTGCTTCAAAGTACTTCCAATGTAGCTATAGAATGATTCCATTTCGAGATTTAATCGTTCTCCATAGGGTGGATTAAAAACAATATGAAGGGGAGACTCTCCTCCTTTTTGTGTTTTAAAAAAATCTTCATGTTTTATGGTAATGAACTCATCAAGATGTGCATTGTTCACATTTTCAATAGCTTTTCTTACTGCACTTGGAGATTTATCAAATCCTAAAATTTTATGATGGAAATCACGAGTTTTAGATAATAATGATTCTTCTATTTTTTCAAATAAATCCACATCCCAATCTTGCCATCGTTCAAATGCAAATTCATTACGCATAAGATTAGGTGGTATGTTACAAGCAATCATTGCTGCTTCAATCAAAAGCGTCCCTGAACCACACATTGGATCCATAAAATCACTTTGTCCATCCCATCCAGAAAGCATAATGAGTCCTGCAGCCAAAACCTCGTTTATAGGTGCAATATTTGTCGCTATTTTATACCCTCTTTTATGAAGTGATTCCCCAGAGCTATCCAACGAAACATTACAAAAATCACCGTCGATATGAATGTTAATTTTTAAATCTGGAAAGCGCAAATCTACATTTGGGCGTTGCCCTGTTTGATCTCTAAAACGATCTACAATAGCGTCTTTTGTCTTTAAAGCAATAAATTGAGAATGTGTAAATCGATCACCACTCAGTGTAGCACCAACAGCTAAACTACCATCATTTTTCAGATAATTTTCCCAACATATATTTTTTATTTTTTGGTAAAGATCTGATTCATTTTTTACCTTGAATTTTGCAATAGGTTTTAGAATTTTTATGGCAGTACGTAATCCCAAATTACATTTGTACATAAATCCTTTGTCGCCCACAAATCGAACGTGACGCACTCCTTTTTTAATGTGTTTTGCACCAAGCTGCTTCAATTCGTTTTCCAAAAGTTCCTCAAAACCATAAAGTGTTTTAGCAACCATTTCAAAATCAGTATTCATGATGTTTTTTGTAATAAATACCAAAAATACAGTATTTTTGTTGGTGTTAGCATGAAATAAATGACAAAACATCAAAATTGGTTTCAGTCCTGGTTTAATACAAAGTATTACCATATTCTTTACAAACAGCGCAACTACGAAGAAGCTGAAAGGTTTTTAAAAAATCTTATAACATTCCTAAACATCAATAAAAATCATACCATATTAGATTTGGCTTGTGGCAAGGGGCGTCATTCGATTTTTTTAAATTCTCTAGGATATGACGTCACTGGTGTTGACCTTTCTGAGCAAAGTATCAAAAAAGCTTCTCAAAGTTCAAATGATCGTTTAAAATTTATGATTCATGATATGCGTTACCCTATTGAAAGCAACTATGATGTTATTTTAAATATGTTTACAAGTTTTGGTTACTTTAATTCCATTGATGATAATTTTAATGTTTTAAAAACAATAAAAAATAGTCTTAATAAAGATGGTATTGGAGTTATTGATTTTATGAACAGTAATTACATTATAAATCATTTGGTGCCTCAAAATAATGTTGAAATTGATGGCATTCAATTTGATATAAAACGAAATTTTAAAGACGGAATAATTACAAAGATAATAACTGTAACGGATGGTGATCAAACCACAAAATATGAAGAACGCGTTCGAGCATTTAATCAACAAGATTTTTTTAGTATGATCTCGGATGCAAACCTTAGATTTGTAAAGTGTTTTGGAAGTTATGATTTGGATCCTTACAATGCACAAACCTCTGAACGTCTAATTTTAATTTTCAAAAGTAATGTTTGATTTTTTACTTCCTATTTTATCAGTTGTTATAGGTTTGATTTTTGCCGTTTGGTTTCTGGAATCAAAAACATTTAACTTAAAATTACTATTGACATTTAGTGGAGCATTTTTATTATCCACAACAGTTTTTGAGCTCTTACCAGACGTCTATGAAAATTTAAATGCAAAATATACTGGAGTTTTTATTCTATCAGGTATTGTTTTACAGATAATATTAGAATTTTTTTCAAAAGGTGCAGAGCATGGACATTTACATCATCATGGAAAATCAGAAGACCGGTTTCCTTGGCTTTTATTTTTAAGCTTAGGAATTCACTCTTTTTTAGAAGGATTTCCTATTTCTGCCCATGAAACAATTGTTTATGGGGTGTTTATCCATAAAATACCAGTAGCAATCCTTATTGCATCATATCTGTTATCATCTAGTATTTCTAAGATAAAAGTATTTTTATTTCTTGTAGCTTTTGCACTTCTTACACCTTTTGGTGCATTGATTTCAGAAATAGTTGTGTTATCAAATAAATTGTTTTACAGTATCAACGCTTTGGTCGTTGGAATGTTTTTCCATATCGCCACTATTATTTTATTTGAAGCTGATGAAGGGCATCAATTTAATGTTAGCAAAATAGCAGCTATAGTTTTTGCTGTCTTTATTGCTTTTTTATTGTAAAAAAAACTTGCGGCCTTGATTTGGGGAATCAAGACCGCGAAGCTTATTGTAGGTATTTATGAGGCAAAAAAGGGTGAGAGAGGACATTAATCATAACTTTCCTTTTTCTACTCTACAAAGTTAACCACATTCATACCACATATTAAAGCGTCATGTAACAAACGGCCATCTGACGTAATATTCGGGAAAATTTGACCAAAAAATAGCCCGATTATTGCCCTTTATTTTGCCTCCAAAGCTTGTTTAAAGTGTATAAATCGAACATTTTGTGTGATTTTTGGTATTCTAAATTACCTTTTTGAAATTGACGTTGTAAAATGTCTTCAATTAAATAGTCTTCTTCGTTGAGTTCGGGGTCAAATGGAATTTTTAATGACATGTTGAACAATTTTGCAGTATTATTATACCAAAATGCACGCCAACCGCTACGTAATTCTTTTATTAAATCAAAAGCAGTACTCCCTGTTTGACGATGAATAAGTTTGATAAGAATTTGTCCTTCGGTAATTGTAAATTTCTTAAGCTTTTCTGAAAATTCATCTTCAACAAATTTTTGAATCCTTCTAGTATATTTTTTTCGTTTTCTCTTACTTTTAACATTAGCTATGCGCTCATTCAAGATTTGTAAACGTTCTGATGCAAGTTTTGCATAAGGGTATACTTTGAGGGTTTTTCGTTGTAAAATAAGATATCGCCTTCTCTCATCCCCTGAACTTATACGTAGACGAGGTAATATTACAACCTCCTCTAAATCAATAGATTGTTTTGTTATGGTGTCACCAACTACAATAAGATATTTTTTAGGAATAGAATCTGATTCTATTGGTTCGGTTTGTCCCCAGCTCCAAAGCATTCCAAAAAAACAAAAAAAAGTAACGAATTTCATATGAAGTTTCAAATAGATTTCAAATTTAAAAAATATGCGCATATGAAGTGCTTTTACTCAACGATATTTATTATTTTAGACCAAATTTTTTACCATGGCAAAACAACAAGTTTTAGATCAAAAAGCACTCGATTTTTTAGAATCATACCTTAATAATGCATCACCCACTGGATATGAGTGGAATGGTCAAAAGTTATGGATGGATTATTTAAAACCTTATGTAGATACCTTTATAACAGATACTTATGGAACTGCTGTTGGTGTCATTAACCCAGAAGCAAAGTTTAAAGTTGTTATTGAAGGGCATGCCGATGAAATTTCTTGGTATGTCAATTATATTTCTGATGATGGTTTAATTTATGTTATTCGTAATGGCGGTAGCGATCATCAAATTGCGCCTAGTAAAGTGGTAAATATTCATACAAAAAATGGTATTATTAAAGGTGTTTTTGGATGGCCAGCCATTCATACGCGAACACTTGCCAAAGAACAATCTCCAAAACCTGATAATATTTTTATTGATATAGGGTGTCAATCCAAAGAAGATGTCGAAAAATTAGGTGTTCATGTGGGTTGTGTAATTACTTACCCAGATGAATTTCATATTCTTAATAAAGATCATTTTGTTTGCCGTGCATTAGATAATAGAATGGGTGGTTTTATGATTGCACAAGTTGCTCGATTGCTTCATGAAAATAAAAAAGCATTACCTTTTGGATTATATATCACAAACTCTGTTCAAGAAGAAATTGGCCTTCGAGGAGCTCAGATGATTACGCATACTATTCAGCCCGATGTTGCTATTGTTACTGATGTTACACACGATACTACAACACCAATGATTAACAAAAAGAAACAAGGCCATTGCAAAATGGGTGACGGACCGGTTATTGCCTATGCTCCAGCGGTACAACAAAAATTACGTGATTTAATTGTGGATACAGCAGAAAAACATAAAATTCCGTTCCAGCGTGCAGCACTTTCAAGAGCTACAGGAACTGATACTGATGCTTTTGCCTATAGCAATGGTGGTGTGGCATCTGCTTTAATTTCATTACCATTACGCTACATGCACACAACTGTAGAAATGGTTCACCGAAACGATGTAGAAAATGTTATTCGCATGATTTATGAATCACTTTTGAATATAAAATCTGGTGAAACTTTTAGTTACTTTGAATAAGTTTGAAAGAGTTTTTAGACATTTGGGACGAGTCTGGAAAGCCAATAGGTCAAATTTGTGAAAAATCCATAGCACATCAAAAAGGATTATTTCATCCTACTGTTCATATTTGGTTTTATACCTCTACTCCTTCTCTATTGTTACAAAAAAGAGGCTCAAACAAAGAAACGTTTCCTAACCTTTGGGATGTATCTGTTGCAGGGCATGTGTCTTCTGGAGAATCCATTATTGGTGGTGCATTACGTGAAATTAAAGAAGAAATTGGTCTACAACTAAAATCCGATGATTTACTTCTGATTGATATTCGTAAAAACATAAACCAGTTTTCAAATGGCATCATAGATTGTGAATTTCAACATGTGTTTCTATCTAAACTAAAAATCAATGTAAAAGATTTAATAATTCAGAAAGATGAAGTTGATGATGTTCGCCTATTTTCTTTTGAAGAAATGAAAATTTGCATGGAACAAAAACATTCAGAATTTAAAATTGTACCAGCGGATATGAGTTACTATAAATTTGTTATGGATGAAGTTTTAAACCATTAAAATACTCCTTGATCTACGTCTTTAATGAATTTTATGAGTCCTTCAAAATACACTTTTTGATCATCAAATTGCGACAAGTGACTACCATTGGGACATAATAAATATCGTCCATTTTGAACTTCATTAGCAATAAATTCCATCTGTTTTGGATCCATTGTGTCGTGAGTAGCACCAATACTTAAAGTTGGCACACCAATGTTTTTTAATTCATCTTTGATATCCCAAAATTTTAAAGTAGCATCGCCTTTAACACCGAATTCACTTGGCCCTTGCATAGTAACATAAACATCATGATTAATATGTTTAAAGCTTCTATTTAGTGGTTCTGGCCATTCGGCTACTGGCTTTCTTATGATGTGTTCTGTATAATAATTATTCATTAAAAGTTCCATATATCGTGGATTAGAATAATCTTCTTTATTTTCATAAGTCATTATTTCCTCTAACACGTCAGCATCTAATTGTGGTGCAAGAACATTTTCTGAATAAGCAATATAATCTGGTATTGATGGTACCATATTAGAAATAATTAATCCTTTCAAATGTTGTTGATACTTTAAAGCATACTGCATTCCTAAAATACCACCCCATGACTGTCCAAATAAATAAAAATTAGAACTATCTAAGCCTAAAGCAATACGTACTTGCTCTACTTCTTCCACAAATCGGTCTAAATCCCATAAGGATAAATCTTCTGGTTGATCACTATAATACGATCCTAACTGATCATAATAGTAATATTCAATTTCTGCATTTGGGAAGTAACCATCAAAACTTTCGTAAATTTCATGTGTCATACCTGGCCCTCCATGAAGCAATAGGACTTTTATTGAAGGGTTATTCCCAACTCTTTTAGTCCAAACCTTAAATTCTCCTTTAGGGGTTTGTATTGGAATCATTTTTATGCCCCCTAAATACTGATCTGATTTTTCAGAACTATCGTTATATGTTGATGAAGATTTGCATTTGTTTTCACATTTACAACTCACTATAGAAAGAGTTAGGAGAAGGAATACTAATAATTTTGTTTTCATAAGAATATATTTTTAATTTATAGAATGATCAATTATGGATTGTACAACATCTGGATTAAGCAAGGTGCTAATATCTCCAAGGTTCTCTGTGTCATTTTGAGCAATTTTTCTAAGAATACGTCTCATGATTTTTCCAGATCTTGTTTTTGGTAATCCATTTGTAATTTGAATTTTATCAAGTTTTGCAATTGGCCCAATTTGTTTTGAGATTAGCGCATTAATTTCAGATTTTATTATTTCAATTTCGGACGTTAGACATTCTGTTTTTAGGGTAACAAATCCATAAAGTGCATTGCCTTTGATTTCGTGAGGAAATCCTACTATTGCCGATTCAGCAATATTTTGGTGTTCATTTATAGCGTCTTCAATAGGTGCAGTACCAAGGTTATGACCAGAAACAATAACAATATCATCTACTCGCCCGGTGATTCGATAATGGCCATTTTCGTCTCTTAGCGCACCGTCACCTGTAAAATAACAGTTGTCGTAAGCTGAAAAATAGGTGCCTTTGTAGCGATCATGATCTCCCCAAATGGTTCGAGCAATAGAAGGCCAAGGGAATTTTATACACAAACGTCCTTCTGCTTTAGTATTTAATATTTCATTTCCATCTTCATCTATCAAAGTAGGTTTAATCCCCACAAATGGAAGTGTTGCATAAGTAGGCTCCCCTGAAAAGCAATTTGGAATAGGACTGATAAGAATTCCCCCTGTTTCAGTTTGCCACCAAGTATCAACGATTGGACATTTATTTTTTCCTATTGTAGTATCATACCATTGCCATGCCTCATCGTTTATAGGTTCTCCAACGGTGCCTAAAACTTTCAACGATGACAAATCGTAAGGATTTACAAAGTCATCACCTTGTTTTGCTAATGCTCTTATGGCTGTTGGTGCTGTATAAAATTGATTAATATTATGTTTTTGAACAATATCCCAAAAACGTCCATAATTTGGATAACTAGGCACCCCTTCAAACATGACTGTTGTAGCACCATTCAAAAGAGGTCCATATACAATATAGCTATGCCCTGTAATCCAACCAATATCAGCTGTACACCAATATACATCATCGTCTTGATATTGGAATATATTTTTAAAAGTGTATGCAGTATAAACCATATACCCCGCGGTGGTATGAACCATACCTTTTGGCTTTCCAGTAGACCCCGAAGTATATAGAATAAAAAGAGGATCCTCAGCATTCATTATTGTAGCTTTACACGATTCTGAGGCATCATTTAAAAGAGATTGAAGCCATTCATCTCTCCCATTTTTCATGTTGATATTAGAATGTATTCGTTTTGCAACAAGAACAGAACTTACACTAGGACAAGATTCTAAAGCTTCATCAACTATTCCTTTTAAGTCAATTGTTTTTGCACCACGATAACTGCCATCGCTTGTAATTACTATTTTACAATTACAATCATTAATTCTAGTCGCCAAGGCAGTAGATGAAAATCCTGCAAAAACCACAGAATGAATTGCACCTATTCGAGCACAAGCAAGAACCGAGACTGCCAATTCGGGAATCATTGGCAAGTATATACACACCCTGTCTCCTTTGTTTATCCCTTTTGATTTTAAAACATTTGCAAATTTGTTCACACGGACATGTAAATCTCTATAACTAATGTGTTCAGCTTCAGATTTTGGATCGTTGGGTTCAAATATAATGGCTGTTTTATCACCCTTATTTTCCAAATGACGGTCAATACAGTTTTCTGTAATGTTCAGTTCAGCACCTTCAAACCATTTAATTTTTGGTACAGAAAAATCGTATTCCAAAACCCGATTCCAAGGCTTCTTCCAATGAAAATTATTCTTTGCAATAGCTTCCCAAAAGTGTTCTGGACTTTCTACAGAGGCTTCATAGGCTGTATTGTAATCCGTTTTGTTTTTCAGATGAAAAGAATACATAAAGTTTTAATTTTTCACTAATTTAATTAAATATTTAGAATATGTTTAATGGATAATTGAAATAAATTAAAACTCAATGCATTACTTTTGTTATAAATTAGCAATTTGAAAACCAATCGCTTATATTTTATTGATGCTGTTCGAGCCTTTGCAATTCTTATGATGCTTCAGGGGCATTTTATTGATACACTTTTAGCAGTAGATTTTCGTGATACTTCAAATTTAGCATTTCAAATTTGGCAATATTTTAGAGGAATAACAGCTCCTGTTTTTTTTACAATTTCTGGATTAATTTTTACGTATTTATTGATAAAGGCCAACGCTAACGGAACATCAAATGAGCGTATAAAAAAAGGAATAGTTCGTGGCCTTATGCTTATTGGAATCGGATATGCTCTACGTATTCCTGTTTTTAGATGGTTTTCAGGAAATTTTGATACTTATTTTTTAGTTATTGATGTTTTGCAATGCATTGGTTTGTCACTTATTCTAATCATTTTCTTTTACAAATTTGTACAACGAAAAGTATTAGTCTTCTCTGTTTTAATGTTTTGTTTAGGCGGGGTTATTTTTATTACTGAGCCTTTATATAGAACATATACTGCCGAGAATATTCCACTATTTTTTGCCAATTATTTAACCAAATATAATGGTTCGATTTTTACTATTGTCCCATGGTTTGGGTACATGACTTATGGCGCTTTTATTGCAACTCTTTTTTATAGCTATATAAATAGTCCAAAATTTAAGTCTATTATCATATTTGTATTTTTAATACTAGGGTTGTTTTTAGTAAATGGTTCCACTTGGATGTTTCAAAACATTTATTTATGGACTGACATTCGACTTATTAGTGATGTAGCTAATTTTAATTATCTGTTTATTCGTTTAGGAAATGTTCTAGTGATTTTCGGAATTTTTTATGCTTTTGAAAGATTTTTAAAGCAAACTCTAATACTCAAAATTGGACAAAAAACACTTTCAATCTACGTTATTCATTTTATTGTACTCTATGGAAGTTTTACAGGAATAGGATTAAACCGAATACTTGGAAAAAATTTAAATCCAACAGAAGTTATTCTTGGTGCACTATTATTTTTAAGTAGCGTCAGTTTTATCGCAATATATAGAACAAAAGCTAACTCATTTTTATATTACAAAATCCGACAATTGACTCAAAAAATTAGTTTATTGTTTATTTCGAGAAGTAATTAAGGACGTTTTTTTCTATTCTTTCATTAATGTTTGAAAGATCAGCTCTATTGAAAGACTCTCCCGTTATGGTTTCATACAATTCGATATAGCGTTCGCTAACGGTTTGTATGTAGGTGTCGCTCATTTCTGGTACAGTTTGTCCTTCTAAGCCCTGAAATCCATTTTGAATCAACCATTGGCGAACAAACTCTTTTGAGAGTTGTTTTTGAGGTTCTTCTTTTTGTTGACGCTCTTCATAGCCCTCAGCATAAAAATAACGCGATGAATCAGGAGTGTGAATTTCATCGATTAACATAATTTTTCCTTCTTTAGTTTTTCCAAATTCATATTTAGTATCAACTAAAATCAGTCCTTGTTTGGCTGCAATTTCTGTTCCTCTTTGAAAGAGTTTTCTGGTATAATCTTCCAAAATCAAATAATCCTCTTCAGAAACAATTCCACGAGCCAATATATCTTCACGTGAAATATCTTCATCATGATTTCCCATTTCAGCTTTTGTTGCAGGGGTTATAATTGGAGTTTGAAAGGCATCATTTTCTTTCATTTCATCTGGCATTGACACGCCACAAAGTACACGTTTTCCAGCTTTATATTCTCTTGCGGCATGGCCAGACATGTAGCCTCTTATCACCATTTCTACCTTAAATGGTTCACACAGATGCCCAACTGCAACATTTGGATCGGGAGTTGCAATTAACCAATTTGGGACTAAATCCTCTGTGGCTTTCATCATTTTTGTTGCAATCTGATTTAATATTTGTCCTTTATAAGGAATACCTTTTGGCATTACAACATCAAAAGCAGAAAGTCGATCTGTGGCAATCATCACAAGTAAGTTGTCGTTAATGGTGTATACCTCTCGAACCTTTCCCTTATACACCCCTTTTTGATTAGGAAAATTAAAATTTGTATCTATTATCGTTTTACTCATGTTGCTGAATTATTCTCTATTTTCAATGTTTTTATAGGCTTCAATAACTTGCTTTACTAATTTATGTCGAATCACATCTTTATCATCTAAGAATACCATTCCTACTCCTTTGATATCTTTTAAAATTAATAACGCTTCTTTTAATCCAGAAATGACCCGCCTTGGTAAATCAATTTGCCCAGGATCACCTGTGAGTAAAAATTTTGCATTTTTCCCCATTCGTGTCAAAAACATTTTCATTTGAGCATGAGTGGTGTTTTGGCCTTCATCCAAAATTACAAAAGCATGATCTAGGGTTCGTCCACGCATAAATGCCAAAGGAGCAATTTGGATGATACCTTTTTCTAAATAATTATCTAATTTTTCTTGAGGAATCATATCGCGTAAAGCATCGTAGAGAGGCTGCATATAGGGATCCAATTTTTCTTTTAAATCACCAGGTAAAAACCCTAGATTTTCACCAGCTTCTACAGCGGGTCTTGTAAGTATTATACGTTTTACTTCTTTGTTCTTTAGTGCTTTAACTGCAAGAGCAACACCTGTATATGTCTTTCCTGTTCCTGCTGGGCCAATAGCAAATACCATATCATTTTGACGCACAGCATCTACAAGTTTTCTTTGGTTACTTGTCTGAGCTTTTATTAGTCGACCATTAACACCATGAAGTATAACTTCTCCACTTGTACTAGACGTTTCATAATCTTCTTTGGAATCGCTTGTAAGTACACGCTCAATCATGTTTTCATCAATTTTGTTGTAGTTGCCAAAATGACTCAACAACATTTCCATTCTTTTGTCAAATTCTTCAAGCAATTCCTCGTCGCCAAATGCTGTAATTTTATTGCCTCTAGCTACAATTTTCAGTTTTGGAAAATATTTTTTAAGGAGTTCTATATTTTTATTTTGTGGACCAAAAAAATCTTTTGGCGTAATTTCTTCGAGTTCTAATATGAGTTCATTCAAATGCTTGATGATTATGAGGGTTAAAAAAAATGATAACATAAAAATACTAACATTTTTACATAAATATTTACTACTGTTAATAAAATTTTAAAACAAAAATTTATGTAGGTTTGTAATGCACGAAAAGAGCATTTTTAATTACATTTAACAACAGAACAGCTCATACTTAATGGCCATTATTACTCTTACCACTGATTTTGGAATGAAAGCACACTTTGTTGGTGCTGTAAAAGGAGCGTTATACTCTGAAATACCGAATGTAACTATTGTGGATATTTCGCACAATATCTCTCCTTTTAATGTATTGGAAGCCGCCTATGTTATTCAAAATGCATTTAAAAGTTTTCCTAAAGGAACCATACATGTTATTGGTGTTGATTCCGAATTGAACACAGAAAACAAACATATTGCAATGGCTCTCAATGGTCATTTTTTTATTTGTGCAAATAATGGAATTTTAAGTATGATTTGTACTGAAATCACTCCTGAACACATTGTTGAAATTAATATTCATAATAAAGTTGTTGGTAGTTTTCCTGTTTTAGATGTTTTTGTAAAAGTCGCTGCACATATTGCACGTGGTGGCACTTTGGAAGTGATTGGCAAAACCATTAAAGAGATTAAACCTATTACAAATCTTATGCCTTTTGTGAGTTCAGATCAATCGCAACTTATTGGAAATGTTATTTTTATAGACCGTTATGACAATGTAATTACAAACATTAAAAAACGATTTTTCGAAACTATTCAAAAAGGCCGTCGATTTGAAATATTGGCTCGTAATCATAAATTTAAAAAAATTTACTCACAATATTCAGAAATTGTAGACTTTAGTATACCTCTTAAAAACCGCAATGATGAAGGTCGTGGACTTGTAGTCTTTAATTCTTCAGATTTTTTAGAAATTGCAATGTATAAAAGCAATAAAGCAACCGTTGGAGGAGCTTCCACCCTTATGGGATTGGAAATGATGGACAGTGTTACTGTTCAATTCTTTGAAGACTAAATTAGTGGTTAAAAACATCAGTCAAATGTTAATAAGTTTCTTTCGTTAATACACATCTAAAGAATATATTTGTAAGTATATACCTAAAATAAACAATAAAACACATGAAATTCATCGTTTCGAGTACATATTTACTAAAGCAACTCCAAGTCTTGGGAGGTGTGATCAATAACTCTAACACCTTACCTATTTTAGACAATTTTTTATTCGAACTCACATCATCAACACTAACGGTATCAGCTAGTGATTTGGAAACCACAATGTCCTCTGTTTTAGAGGTTGAGAGCGATAGTGAAGGTCAAGTGGCTATTCCTGCCAAATTATTGTTAGAAACCCTAAAAACCTTTCCAGAACAACCTCTAACTTTTGTTGTTGAATCTAACAACACTATAGAAATTAGTTCCAATCATGGAAAATATGCGCTTGCCTATGCTAGTGCAGATGAATTCCCAAAAACAATTGCGCTTGATAACCCAAGCAACACTGTTGTCCCTTCAGAGCTATTGGCTACAGCAATTAATAAAACCATTTTTGCAGCTGGAAACGATGATTTAAGACCTGTAATGAGTGGTGTCTTTTTTCAGTTTTCTACTGACGGACTTACATTTGTAGCCACTGATGCACACAAACTTGTAAAATATTCAAGAACAGATGTTCAGGCTAGTGAAACAGCCGAATTTATTATGCCAAAAAAACCTTTAAATTTATTAAAAGGAATTTTAGCATCAAGCGATGAAAATGTCACCATTGAATACAACGAATCCAATGCGAAATTTTCATATGATAATTCTGTCCTTATTTGTCGATTAATTGATGGAAAATATCCAAATTATGAAGCTGTAATTCCGAAAGAAAATCCTAATCAATTGACGATTGGTCGCACTCAATTTTTAAATTCTGTCCGTCGTGTTTCCATTTTTTCAAATAAAACTACACATCAAATTAGACTGAAAATTGCTGGTGCAGAATTGAATATTTCTGCTGAAGATATTGATTATAGCAATAAAGCGGAAGAACGTCTTACTTGTGACTATCAAGGAGATGACATGCAAATTGGGTTTAATTCAAGGTTTTTAACCGAAATGCTAAGCAATATCAAAGCAGACGATGTTCAACTCGAAATGAGTTTACCAAACAGAGCAGGAATTCTAACCCCTGTAGATGGTCTTGATGAAGGAGAACATGTTACAATGCTAGTGATGCCAGTAATGCTGAACAGTTAGAAGTAGATTATTTTATTTAATAAAAATCAATTTAATTTTTTAGTGCTTTGCTAATACCCCTTGGGGTTAAATTAAATTGGTTGTTATGAAACGATTTTTATCAATATTAACGGTAGGTTTTCTTCTTGCAGGAGTTGTACTTCAAGTCCTTAAAGTCTTTTTTAAATTCGAAAATATTCCAATATTAGCAGCACTAATATGTATTGTAATAGCTATAGCCATTAATTTTTTAAAACAAAAATTAAAAGGACAAGCTAAAGACTAACTGTACATTTTATCTCTTAGTGCTTTAATTTTATCGTCTTGCATATACTCATCAAATGTGGTATAGCGATCTATAATTCCATTTGGTGTCAGCTCCACGACTCTGTTGGCAACAGTTTGGGCAAATTCATGGTCGTGGGTCGTAAATAGAACAGTACCTTTAAAATTTTTAAGTGAATTATTAAACGCCGTAATACTTTCCAAATCCAAATGATTTGTTGGCTCGTCAAGCATCAAAACATTAGCACGAATCATCATCATACGTGAAAGCATACAACGTACTTTTTCTCCACCAGATAAAACATCTGCAGTTTTTAAGGCTTCCTCTCCACTAAAAATCATTTTCCCTAAAAATCCACGAATGTAAACTTCCTCGCGTTCTTCTTCAGTGGTAGCCCACTGACGCAACCAATCAACAAGAGTTAATTTTTCAGAAAAATATTCGCTATTGTCTAGCGGTAAATAGGATTGAGTAGTAGTAACTCCCCAACTGAATTTTCCAGATTTAGCATTTAAATTACCATTAATGATTTCATAAAAAGCGGTTGTAACTCTTGAATCTTTTGAAAACACTACGACTTTATCGCCTTTATTTAAATTCAAATCAATATTTTGAAATAACACCTCACCGTCCAACTCTGTAGATAGTTTTTCAATATTTAAAATTTGATCACCAGCTTCACGATCACGCTCAAAAATAATTGCAGGATAACGTCTACTCGATGGCTTTATGTCTGCAACATTGAGCTTATCAATCATTTTTTTTCGACTTGTAGCTTGTTTAGATTTGGCAACATTTGCAGAGAAACGGCGGATAAATTCTTCTAATTCTTTCTTTTTTTCTTCGGCCTTTTTGTTTTGTTGTGCACGTTGTTTTGCAGCTAATTGAGAGGATTCATACCAAAAGGAATAATTTCCAGAAAAATGATTGATTTTACTAAAATCAATATCAGAAATATGTGTACAAACTGCATCTAAAAAGTGTCGATCGTGTGAGACTACAATTACACAGTTATCATAGTTCGCCAAAAAGTTTTCTAACCATGCAATCGTTTCATAATCCAAATCATTGGTAGGCTCATCCATAATAAGCACATCGGGCGAACCAAAAAGCGCTTGTGCCAAAAGCACGCGAACCTTTTGTTTACCGTCTAAATCGGCCATAGCCGTATAGTGTAATTCTTCTTTGATTCCAAGATTGGATAGCATGGCAGCAGCATCGCTATCGGCATTCCACCCATCCATTTCTTCAAATTGCACTTGTAACTCCCCTATTCTATCGGCGTTAGCGTCATTATAATCATTGTAAAGTGCATCAATTTCAGACTTAATGGCGAACAAAGGCTTGTTTCCCATAAGTACGGTTTCTAGTACAGTATGACTATCGTATAGGTTATGGTTTTGTTCCAAAACTGACATACGTTTTCCTGGTTCCAAATGTACGTGGCCAGATGTTGCTTCTTGAGTTCCAGAAAGAATTTTTAGAAATGTTGATTTTCCAGCACCATTGGCACCAATAATACCATAGCAATTACCACTGTTAAAAGTAACGTTGACTTCGTCAAAAAGGATGCGCTTGCCAAATTGAACCGATAAGTTTGAAACTGAAAGCATGTATGTCTTTAATTTTTTTGCAAAAATAGAGAATTGTAAGCATACTTCAAATCAAATTGTAGAATACAATTTATAAAGTAATATGTTTTGGTGTTTAAACTTGCATTGCGAATACTAGCGGAGATTAGTTGTTTGCTTTAAAATTTCTGTTAAAAATACGTACGCTTTTTAATTTTTATAAAATATTTTATACATTTGATATGAATATGACACCAAATCTATTCTTCTAAACATGAAAACCTACGTTACATTCATTTGATTTTACATTATAATTCTACTAAGGTTTTTTCTGTTTTACAGAAGATTTATTTGGTTAAAAATTAAATTATAAAAAGAATAATTTCAATCTTGTGTATTTGTATAATTTTTTATCAGTGCGATGAATATCAACAAGGAGTTTTTCCATATTCTACATAAAATAATTTATTAAAACAAAAAACCGCCATAATGGCGGTTTTTTTATTTAGAAAAGTTTTACCCTAAAACTTCGGCAACTTTTTTACCAATTTCTGCAGGAGAATCTACAACATGAATTCCACACTCTCGCATAATTCGTTTTTTGGCTTGTGCCGTATCGTCGCTACCTCCAACAATAGCTCCAGCATGTCCCATAGTACGTCCAGCAGGTGCAGTTTCACCAGCAATAAACCCTACAACAGGTTTTGTGCTTCCACTTTCTTTATACCATTGTGCAGCATCACCTTCCAATTGTCCGCCAATTTCACCAATCATTACTACACAATTGGTTTCTTTGTCATTAATAAGTAATTCTAAGGCTTCTTTAGTTGTTGTTCCAATAATAGGGTCACCACCAATACCAATGGCAGTTGAAACACCCAAACCTTGTTTTACCACTTGGTCTGCAGCTTCGTAAGTAAGGGTTCCAGATTTAGAGACCACACCCACATCACCTTTTTTAAATACAAATCCAGGCATAATACCTACTTTGGCCTCATCTGGTGTAATTACCCCTGGGCAATTTGGCCCAACCAATCGGCAGTTTTTATCTTTTATATAATCTGATGCTTTAATCATATCAGCAACAGGAATACCTTCTGTAATGGTAATGATGACTTCAATTCCCGCATCAGCGGCTTCCATAATAGCATCAGCTGCAAAGGCTGGAGGTACAAAAATAATAGTTGTATTGGCACTGACTTGTTCAACAGCTTCCTTTACGGTATTAAAAACTGGTTTATCAAGGTGCGTTTGCCCTCCTTTTCCTGGTGTAACACCACCAACAACGTTGGTACCGTAAGCAATCATTTGAGACGCATGAAATGTGCCTTCACTGCCTGTAAATCCTTGTACAATTATTTTTGAATCTTTGTTAACTAAAACACTCATTGAAGTTGATTTTTGATTGGTACAAATGTAATTTTTTGAAGTCGATTTATAAAAATAATTTTTACTTTTCTTTCAACTTTTGCAGTAGCTCTGGTAAATGACGTAATGCGGCCATTTCTTTTAGCTTTGTTCTGGATTCTTGGATAGGTGTTCCGAAATAGGTTTTACCTCCAGCAATAGATTTAGTAACACCGGTTTGCCCTAAAACAACAGCTTTTTTGCCTATAGTAATTCCACTGTTTGTTCCGACTTGTCCCCAAAGAGTTACTTCATCTTCCAAAATACAACATCCTGCAATACCAGTTTGAGAAGCAATAAGACATTTTTTTCCTAAAACAGTGTCATGGCCAATTTGAATTTGATTATCCAATTTTGAACCTTCTCCTATAGTGGTATCACCTGTAACACCACGATCTATCGTACATCCCGTTCCAATATGAACATCATTTTCTATAACTACACGACCGCCAGACAACAATTGATCAAAACCCTCTGGACGATTTTTGTAATAAAACGCATCTCCAGCAACTACTGTCCCCGAACCAATTACAACATTATCGCCAATAACAGTATCCTTTACAATAGTTACATTGGCATGAATCAAACAATTTTTTCCAATTTTTACATGTGGACCAACAAAAACATGAGGTTGAAGTTGTGTCCCCTCGCCTATTTGTGACGTAGGGTCTATACTAACCGATGATGGTATAAAAGGCTTAAAATACTGTGTAAGTGTATTAAAATCCCGAAACGGGTCATCTGAAATCAAAAGCGCTTTACCTTCAGGACACTCTACCTTTTTGTTAATCAGCACTACTGTTGCTGCAGAATTTAATGCTTTATCATAATACTTTGGATGATCAACAAAAACAATATCTCCGGCAGTTACAACATGAATTTCATTCATGCCCAAAACTGGAAATTCATCTGGACCCACATAGGAACACCCCAAAAGGTTTGCAATATTTTTTAGTGAGTGCGATGTGGGAAATTTCATAGTAATTTATTCCTTAACGCGTTCTTTGTATGTGCCTTTAGCAGTTTCTACTTTAATTTTATCACCCTCATTTATGAATAATGGAACGTTTATAGTGGCACCTGTTTCAACTGTTGCGGGTTTTGTAGCGTTGGTAGCCGTATTGCCTTTAACTCCTGGTTCTGTTGATGTAACCTCCAAAATAACACTTGCTGGCATTTCAACAGATAACGGCATATCGTCCTCTGAATTAATAATTACTGTAACCACCTCACCCTCTTTCAGAAGACCTGGATTATCAATAGCAGTCTTATTCAATGTAATTTGATTGTAATCCTCAACATTCATAAAATGAAATACATCACCCTCAGGGTACAAATACTGGAATTTGTGTGTTTCTACACGAACATCTTCAATCTTATGACCTGCAGAAAAGGTATTATCTATAACTTTTCCTGTAGTTACACTTTTGAGTTTTGTTCTCACAAAAGCAGGGCCTTTACCAGGTTTAACATGTAAAAATTCAATGATTTTAAAAATATCATGGTTGTATCGAATGCACAATCCATTTCTGATGTCTGAAGTATTTGCCATAGTGTTTTAGTTTGATTTAAAGTAGCCTTTCATAATACCGCGGTGAGAATTCTTGATAAATTGTAAGATTTCATCGCGTTCCGGAGTGGCTTCCATTTCAGCTTCAATAATGGCTGAAGCTTGAGAGTTATTGTAATTTTTTTGATATAGTAATCTATATATTCCTTGTATTTCTCTAATTTTTTCTGTGGTATACCCTCTACGTCGCAATCCAACAGAATTGATCCCCACGTAAGATAGTGGTTCACGAGCGGCTTTTACATATGGAGGAACATCTTTTCTGACCAAAGACCCTCCAGTTACAAAAGCATGGTTTCCAATTGAGCAAAATTGATGTACAGCAGTCATTCCTGCAAGAACTACATAATCACCAACAGTAATATGCCCTGCAAGTGTACTGTTGTTCGAGAAAATACAGTTTTTACCTACAATACAATCATGAGCAATGTGACAATAAGCCATAATTAAGCAATTATCACCAATTACTGTTTTCATGCGATCTGTTGTACCTCTATTTATAGTGACGCATTCACGAATAGTAACATTATCTCCAATGACAACTGTTGTATCTTCATCATTATATTTCAAATCTTGTGGACTAGCAGAAATGACTGATCCAGGAAATATACTACAATTTTTTCCAATGCGCGCACCTTCCATTATGGTAACGTTTGAGCCAATCCATGTCCCCTCTCCAATAACAACATTGTTATTTATCGTTGTAAAGGGTTCAATTACAACATTTTTTGCAATTTTTGCACCAGGATGAACGTATGCTAAAGGTTGATTCATTTGAATATATTTATTTAACTTTTGATATCTGAGCCATTAGTTCAGCTTCGGCACAAAGCTTGCCATTAGCATAGGCATAACCTTGCATATGGCAGATTCCTCTTCGAATTGGGGTAATTAGCGAACAGCTAAAAATAAGTGTATCACCAGGAACTACTTTTTGTTTGAATTTCACTTTATCAATCTTCATAAAAAAAGTAAGATAATTTTCTGGATCTGGTACTGTATTTAAGACCAAAATTCCGCCTGTTTGTGCCATAGCTTCCACTATCAAAACACCTGGCATTACTGGAGCACCAGGAAAATGACCTTTAAAGAATGATTCATTCATTGTTACATTCTTGGAGCCAATCACATGGTTTGGTGACAATTCAAAAACCTTATCGAGCAACAAAAACGGCGGGCGATGTGGTAGCATATCCATAATGGCATTGACATCCATTACTGGAGTTTGATTGAGGTCTACAATTGGAACGTTATTTCTGCGTTCATTTTTGATGATTTTGGCCATTTTTTTAGCAAACTGTGTGTTGACAAAATGCCCTGGCTTGTTTGCAATTACTTTTCCTTGAATTCTCGTTCCTATAAGCGCCAAATCGCCAATGACATCCAATAGTTTGTGGCGTGCTGCTTCATTTGGGTAATGAAGCGTTAAATTATCTAAAATACCATTTGGCTTTACAGAAATAGAATCTTTATTAAATGCGACTTTTAATTTTTCCATCGTTTCTTCAGACAAAGGTTTGTCTACATAAACAATTGCATTGTTTAAATCTCCACCTTTAATAAGACCATGTTCCAAAAGCATTTCCAATTCATGTAAAAAACTAAAAGTTCTTGAATTGGAAATATCATCTTTAAAACTTGATAGTTTTTGAAGTGTGGCGTTTTGAGTACCTAGAACCTTTGTTCCAAAATCTACCATGGTTGTCACTTGATATTCCTCAGACGGAATGATTGTAATTTCACTTTCAGTTTCTTCATCAATATATGAAATTACATCTTTGACAACAAAAACTTCTCTGAGCGCGTCTTGTTCTACAATTTCTGCAGTTTCTAGTGCTTCTACAAAAAACTTTGATGAACCATCCATTATTGGAGGTTCAGAGGTGTTCAATTCTATAATTACATTGTCGATTTGTAAACCAACAAGTGCTGCAAGCACATGTTCACACGTTTGGATTGAAACTCCATTTTTTTCTAAGCAAGTTCCTCTTTGGGTGTTTGTTACCAAATTTGCATCTGCCTTAATTATAGGTTCGCCCTCGAGATCTACTCTCTTAAAGGCGTAACCTGTATTAGGATCAGAAGGAAGAAAATTTAAGACGACATTTTCTCCTGTATGAAGACCAACTCCTGTTAGAGATACAGGTTTGGCAATGGTAGTTTGTTTAGATTGGGTTTTCGTTATCATTTTTTATTTTTTTTTAGCTCTTCTATATCTTTTGCAAGCTGTGGAAGGTTTTTAAAATGCACATAAGATTTATAATAGTCGCCATAGCCAAATGCTGGTGTTCCCTGAAGCACTTCATTATCGGCTATATTTTTTGATATTCCTGACTGCGCTTGAATCTTTACATGGTTACCTATTGTAATGTGTCCTACAATTCCAACTTGACCACCAATTTGGCAATGTTTACCAATTTTTGTGGAACCAGCAATACCTGTTTGCGCAGCAATTACAGTATGTTCTCCAATGACTACGTTGTGAGCAATTTGTATTTGATTGTCAAGCTTCACCCCTTTTTTAATAACAGTAGACCCTAGCGTTGCACGGTCTATAGTGGTTGCCGCACCAATATCAACATGATCTTCTATAATAACATTTCCTATTTGAGGAACTTTGCTATAAACCCCATTTTCATCTGGAGAAAAACCAAATCCGTCTGCACCAACAACAACTGAAGCATCAATATTGCAATGTGAACCAATACAACAGTCAGAATAAATTTTTGCTCCTGCAAAAATGGTAGTATGATCTCCTATAGTAACATTATCACCGATAAAACAGTTTGGATATATTTTTACATTGTTACCAATGTGAACATTTTCACCAATAGATGTAAACGCGCCTACGAAAATATCATCGCCAATGATGGCAGACTTAGCAATAGAAACTGGTTCCTCAATTCCTGTTTTATTGTTTTTGATAAAATTGTAATGCTCTAAAAGCGTAGAAAATGCGGCATAAGCATTAGCAACTTTTATGAGTGTTGTGTTGATTTCCTTTTCTGCAACAAAACCATCATTAACGATAGTAATTGTGGCATTTGTAGAATATATAAAAGGGGTGTATTTTGGGTTTGATAAAAATGTTAATGACCCTTTTTTACCCTCTTCTATTTTTGAAAGTGTAAAGACTTCAGCATTTTCATTACCAACAATTTCACCGTTGAGTAATTCTGCTATTTGGTTAGCTGTAAATTTCATTGCAATGCAAAAATATAAAAAATAATCAAAGCAACTCTTTTGGAAAGCATATATAATGACGCTTTACTGTTTTGGATAACCCTTTGAGATTCAGATTGTCAGACGCATCTATGACATCTGAAATTGTGCCATCTTTGTATAAAATTGATATTCCATCGTCATATGGTTTGTAGGCTGTGTTTTTGATTGTTCCAGAAAAAACGAAATAAGAGGCATCATCTTTTGTGCAATTTATGCGTTTTAAACAATTATTTTTTAATTGCTTTAAAGCTTCAGGTATTTGACTTTTTTTAAAAAATTTAATCTTAAAAAGTTTACGATCAAGCAACCGAGCAGACAAATTACTCAAAACAGCGTCAGAGTGATTTTGCCACGACTTTAAAGCTGCAATAATATCATAATCGTCTAATTCTGAAAATTGGTTTAACACATGTGAATCAAAATTTGTGTTATCAATAGTTTCTTTTAAAAAAAATTCAAATGATGAGCTAACGTTAAGTTCAACGGATTGTTGAGCAAGAATTTTTGCACGTTTAAGCACATTAATTATCATCTGCTCAGCAACCAAACTTGTTTTATGCAAATAAACTTGCCAATACATCAAACGGCGAGCTGTAAGGAATTTTTCAATAGAAAATATCCCTTTTTTCTCTATAACCAGTTGATCTTCAACAACATTCATCATCGAAATCAAACGTTCACTATTGATATTTCCTTCTGAAACTCCAGTGTAGAAACTATCGCGTTTCAAATAATCTGAGCGATCCATATCCAATTGACTAGAAATCAATTGACCAAAAAATTTACGAGGATAATCTCCTTTAAACATTTTAATAGCCAAACTCAATTGACCTTTAAACTCACGATTTAATTGCTCCATAAAACGTAACGAAATGGACTCATGATCAATATTATGTACGATACTATGCTCCATGGCGTGGCTAAAAGGGCCATGGCCAATATCGTGTAATAAAATGGCAACATACAATGCATTTTCCTCGTCTTGAGAAATTGAAACCCCCTTAAAAGTTAAAATTCTTACTGCCTTTTGCATCAAATGCAAGCACCCCAAAGCATGATGAAATCTCGTATGATGTGCTCCTGGATAGACCAAATAAGATAATCCCATTTGAGTAATTCTTCGTAAACGTTGAAAATATGGATGAGCAATAAGATCAAAAATTAAAGGATTTGGAATTGTAATAAATCCATAAATTGGATCGTTAAATATTTTGAGCTTATTGCTAGTATTCAAACTTATTTAGTTTTATTTTGTATCCTGAAAACAGAAACCGATTAATTGAAGTGTAAAAGTAATAAAATCACAAGACTTATATTCTTAATTTAGACACTTTATGAGCAGTATACACATTTTATGGGTTGATGATGAAATATCTTATCTAAAGCCCCATATTATATTTTTAGAACAAAAAAACTATAAAATCACCCCTTGTAATAGCGGCACAGAAGCCCTTGAAGTGTTTGCAGAGCAGGATTTTGACATTGTTTTTTTGGATGAAAATATGCCTGGACTTTCTGGGCTAGAAACACTCACAGAACTAAAAAAACAAAAATCCAATATCCCGGTGGTAATGATTACCAAAAGTGAAGAAGAATATATTATGGAAGAGGCTATTGGCAGCAAAATTGCCGACTACTTAATTAAGCCTGTAAATCCAAACCAAATTTTGCTGAGTTTGAAAAAAAACTTGGATCACAGCCGATTGGTTTCTGAAAAAACATCTTCGAGTTATCTACAAGAGTTTAGGAAAATTTCTATGGAAATGATGTCAATAAGAACTTTTGAAGATTGGAAAAAATTATACCAAAAAATAGTGTTTTGGGAGCTCAAATTAGAAGATTCACAAGATGATACACTTCAGGAAATATTAGAAGCACAAAAACTTGAAGCCAACCAGCAGTTTGGAAAATTTATAGAAAAAAACTACCCTGCTTGGTTTGAAAGCTCAGAAGCTCCTGTTTTGTCTCATACTCTTTTTAACACTAAAATTGCTCCTCAACTGTCTGAAAATCAACCTACACTTTTGATTGTAATTGATAATTTGCGGTTTGATCAATGGAAATCTATTGAGTCTAGTGTAAATACATATTATAAAACCACTGAAAACAGCATGTACTACAGCATACTCCCCACTGCTACTCAATATGCTCGAAATGCCTTATTTTCTGGTTTGATGCCAAAGCAAATGGAGAGATTATATCCAAATTACTGGAAAAATGATACCAATGAAGGAGGAAAAAATCTGTATGAAGCACAGTTTTTAGAAGAACAGCTAAAAAGATTGAATCTCAATCATTTATCTCATGAATACATTAAAATAACAAATTTAAAAGATGGAAAAAAGCTTGCTGAAAATTTTAAGACAAAAGCAAATAATGACTTAACTGTTTTGGTATATAATTTTGTGGACATGCTGTCGCATTCAAAAACAGAAATGGATGTTGTAAAAGAACTTGCTTCAGATGATAAAGGATACCGATCGTTAACTCAAAGTTGGTTTAAAAATTCACCTCTCTTGGATATCATCAAACAAGCTCAGGAACTTAATATAAAATTGATAATTACTACAGACCACGGAACTGTAAATGTTAAAAATCCATCTAAAGTCATTGGAGACAAAGACACAAGTTTAAACTTACGCTATAAAACTGGTAGAAGCTTGAGTTATGAAGAAAAAGAGGTTTTTGCAGTAAAAGACCCAAAGCTTGTGGAATTGCCATCGATATCAATGAATAGTTCTTTTATTTTTGCTAAAGAATATTCTTTTTTTGCATACCCAAATAATTACAATCACTATGTAAATTATTATAGAAATTCATATCAGCATGGAGGAATTTCTTTAGAAGAAATATTAATACCTTTTGCAGTACTCTTACCCAGATAAAAATGAAAACAACATTTGCCTTAGAAGATATTGATCGAATTGCAAGTCAACTTATCAAAAGCTTCAATAACAAAATCATCCTATTTAATGGTGAAATGGGTGCTGGAAAAACTACACTTATTAGCGCTCTAGTTCGTTCACTTGGCGGCACAGAGGAAGCCTCTAGCCCAACGTTCTCAATTGTTAATCAATATGAAGTAGAAAATGATTATGTATATCATTTTGATTTTTATCGCATCAAAAACCACTACGAAGCTCTAGACATTGGTGTTGAAGATTATTTTTGTTCAGGGTATTGGAATTTTATTGAGTGGCCTGATAAAATAAAAACACTACTTCCTTCAGATGTAATTAACGTACATTTGACTATTGAACCAGATAATTGCCGAACCATAGAATGTTTTGAAAGTGAAATTTTTTAAACTGCTTTAAAAATAATTGTAATTTGCAGAAACATTACAAAATTATGCAACAACCAATCTCACCTTTTTCAAAAGCCCAATTAATGCCAAAAGAAGAACGTTTGGAAGTTTCAAACCAGAACGAGAAACTTTGTATTGGATTGCCAAAGGAAACTTCTTTTCAAGAAAAACGCATTTGCCTGACTCCCGATGCTGTTTCTGCTCTTACAAATAATGGGCATCGTATACTCATTGAATCTGGAGCAGGAGAAAATGCAGCTTTTGATGACCAAGAATACAGCGAAGCGGGTGCAGAAATTACTAAAAATACAGCAAAAGTTTTTGCTTGCCCAATGATTTTAAAAGTAGAACCCCCTACTTTAAAAGAAATTGAACTTATAAAACCTAACACAATTCTTATTTCGGCACTTCAATTAAAAATGCAACAAAAAAGTTATTTTGAAGCACTTACAAATAAGAAAATTACTGCACTTGGATTTGAATTTATTAAAGACAGTGAAGGGGCTTTTCCTGCAGTACGACAATTGAGTGAAATTGCTGGAACTGCTTCTATACAAATTGCAGCAGAAATTATGTCCATAACAAATCAAGGGAATGGTCTTTTGTTGGGAAACATTAGTGGTGTTCCACCTACTGAAGTTGTAGTGATTGGTGCAGGGATTGTAGGAGAATTTGCTACAAAATCAGCTCTTGGTCTTGGTGCAAATGTAAAAGTGTTTGATAGTTCAATTTCAAAACTAAGAACATTACAAGCGAATGTAGGACAACGAATCTACACCTCTACAATGCAACCCAAAAATTTGATGAAGGCACTCATGCGTTGTGACGTTGCTGTAGGTGCTACAAAAGGAAAAAACAGAGCACCAATACTCGTCAATGAAGCTATGGTGGATTCTATGAAAGAAGGTGCTGTAATTATCGATGTGAGTATTGATATGGGTGGTTGTTTTGAAACAAGTGAGCTTACAACACATGACAATCCAACTTTTGAAAAGCATGGCGTAATTCATTATTGTGTTCCCAATATTCCAGCGCGATATTCGAGGACTTCATCCGTATCGTTGAGCAATATTTTTACTTCATATATTTTACAAATAGCAGAAGCAGGTGGACTAGAAAATGCAATTCGTCAAGATCATGGTTTAAAAAATGGGCTTTATGTATATCATGGTGTAATTACCAATAAAAGTATCTCCAATTGGTTTGATCTGGATTGCAACGATTTAAATCTTTTAATTTTTTAATTACAATTATGAAATTTATTCATCGTTTAGGATTCTATTTAGGAGGTTTTTCTATTGGATTAATATTCTTGATGTTTTTCCTTAGCGGAAAAAAGACAAGTTGTTCATATGGCCCAAATGCAAGGGTTTTAAAAAATATTTCAACAAAATCATTAATTATTAATTCAAATATTCAATCACAATTAGAAGCATTTGATATTGATTCGCTGAGACTTAATGAAGTATTAAAAAAAGGTAATGTTGATTTTAGTAAAAGTGAAACAAGAATAGACAGTTGCAAACGCTATACAATTGCATACAATACAATCGAAATTTTTGTTGAAAATTGTGAAACAAATGCAACTGTTCTTAGTGTTAATTTAAAAGAATAATTATAATTTCCTTCTTTTTCTCTCTTCACGAATAAGTGATAACTCTCTATTAGTCTGTCCAGCCACAGATGTGTTTTCTTCTGCTCTTCGTATCAGATATGGCATAACATCTCTAACTGGGCCAAAAGGCATATATTTGGCAACATTGTATCCATTTTTGGCTAAATTAAAACTAATATGATCACTCATACCAAATAATTGTCCAAACCAAACTCGATTGTCATTTACTTTGATTTTATAATTACTCATATGATTCAGTGCTAATTGTGTGCTTTGTTCATTATGAGTTCCAAGAAAAACAGATATAGTTTCAATATTATCTAGCATATATTTCAAACAATCATTGAATTGAAGATCTGTTGCTGATTTGCTAATACATATTGGAGAAGTATAATCTAGTCTTTTTGCGCGCGCTCTTTCCTTTTCCATATATGCACCACGAACTAGCTTAAAACCCAGTTTAAAACTCTCTTTTTTAGCTTTTAAGTGAATTTGCTTTAAATACTCCAATCGATCCCAACGATAGGCTTGAAGTGTATTATAAACAACCACCTTGTCCTTGTTGTATGTGCGCATCAATTCCAACAATAAATCATCCGCTGCAGATTGTATCCAACTTTCTTCAGCATCAACTAAAATGGCTATATTTTTTTCTTTTCCGTAGCTGCAAATTTTATGAAAACGCTCTCGAATACGCTCCCATTCTTGTTGTTCTTCAGGCGTTAACGCAATTGCATTACTTATTTTTTTATAAATTTCAAAACGTCCAACTGCGGTAGGTTTAAACACTGCAAATGGCATTGCTTCTTTTTCATCTGCAAAATCTACAAGGGTGCACATTTGATTTAAAATTCGCTCAAACTGCTCTTCCTCCTGCTTACCTTCAACAGAATAATCCAAAACACTATATACACCACTATTGTACATTTGATCTATTTTTGTCATACAATCCTCTGCATTTACACCACCGCAAAAATGATCAAAAACAGTAGCTCGTATGAGTCCCTCGACAGGTAAATGAGTTTTGAGTGCAAAATTAGTTGCTGCTGTTCCAATACGCACCAAAGGTTCATTTGAAATCATCTTAAAGAGAAAATATGCGCGTTCGAGTTCAGCATCTTTTTTCAGATGAAAGGCAACTTTTGTATTGCTAAAATCTACCTTGGAGTTTGACATACTTAATAAAAAATTTTTTTGTTGTTTCAAAATTATTAATATTTAATAAATTTCATACTATATTTGAAGCACAAAAATGAAATCAATTCAAACAACATCTTACGAAATCCATTTTAAAGATTTGGCTTACAAGTCTTTAGATATCTATCTCAAAAAAGAAAAATTTTCAAAAATATTTCTTTTAGTCGATGAAAATACTCACGAACATTGCTTACCTCATTTTTTAAGTCAAATACGATTTGATGGAACCATTGAGATTATTGAAATTCAAAGTGGAGAAATACACAAAACTATCGAGACATGTATGGGTGTTTGGCGTACATTATCGGAGCTTTCTGCAGACCGAAAATCATCATTAATAAATCTTGGAGGTGGCGTTGTTACAGATTTAGGGGGGTTCGTAGCTTCAACATTCAAACGAGGTATAAAATTCATTAATGTTCCTACAACTTTGTTAGCTATGGTCGATGCTTCTGTTGGCGGAAAAACGGGTGTAGATTTAGATCTTTCAAAAAATCAAATCGGCACTATCACTTTTGCAGATATGGTACTTATTGACCCTCGTTTTTTAGATACCCTACCAAATAACGAGCTGCGATCTGGATTTGCAGAAATGCTCAAGCATGGATTAATTCAGGATCAAAAATATTGGGAGCAACTTAGACATCTAAAACAACTTACTTTGAACGATTTAGATGAATTGATTCATCATTCTGTTGCCATAAAAAACAATGTTGTTAGTAAGGACCCTAACGAAATGGGGCTTCGAAAAATCTTAAATTTCGGCCATACTTTAGGTCATGCCATTGAATCGTATTGTCTAGATAATGAGAACATAAAAACTCTTTTGCACGGCGAAGCTATTGCAATAGGAATGATTCTTGAAGGATACCTTTCGTCGAAAATCTGTGGCCTTCCAATAACTGATTTATATGGGATTAAAGAAACTTTTAAAACAACTTACCCAAATATGTTTTTCGATGATGATAGCAAAAAGCAAATCACCGATTTAATGCAATCCGACAAGAAAAATAGTCATGGAAAAGTAAAATTTGTATTACTAGAGTCCATTGGAAAATGTCAAATTGATGTAGAAGTCGAAAATGCTCTAATTAATGAAGCATTTGACTTTTATTCTAAATAAACTACTGAAGCTCGTTGAAAATTGAATGCATTAAACGTTTTTTATCATTGATGCTTTCTTCAAGAGAAATCATAGTTTCCGTTCTGTAAATTCCGTCTATATCATCGATCTTGAAAATTATTTCTTTAGCGTGAGTAGTACTTTTCGCACGAATTTTACAGAAAATATTAAACTTCCCTGTTGTGATGTGTGCCACTGTTACATGAGGAATTTCTTTAATACGCTGAAGTACAAATTTAGTTTGTGAAGTGTTTTGAAGGAAAATTCCAACATAAGCAATAAAGGTATAACCTAGTTTTTGGTAATCTAAAGTCAACGACGAGCCCTTGATGATTTTTGCATCTTCCATTTTTTTCACTCTAACATGCACTGTCCCCGCAGATATCAATAGTTTTTTTGCAATATCCGTAAATGGAATACGTGTATTGTCGATAAGCATGTTAAGAATTTGGTGGTCGATTTCGTCTAATTTAAACTTTGCCATAATTTTTTTTGGTTTGTAAAGTATTTTGATTAAAAAGACAAATTTAATAAATTATAATCAACAAAATAGCAATTAAGTTAAGTTATTGTTAAGTAATAGTGAAATTTCACTATTTCCAATAACAATATTGCAAAAATCAGCATCTGATTCTATTGATATACCGCTAACTTCTTGAACTAATTTCTTATCCGCATTGATAGTTTTATGACCAAAATAAGATGATAAATTTCCAATAGATTTAATTTTTGGAAGAAATAATATCTCTCCATTGTTTAAAATTTCCTCAAAAATAATTCCAATATCATTTACACTCTCTTCATTATCCTTAAAAATTAGTGCGTTTTTAATTAGCACATCAAAAAATAAAGTGTTGTTTTCAGGAATTTGAAGGTAATTCTCATAGTCATTTTCATTTACTGAATTAGCACTTATACATAATAAAGCTTGCAAAGTGGCAAATGCAATAAATTTACGGGATTCTTCTCTGTTGTAGTCCTTATGAAAATGACCTGCTTCAAATAAAATTGTCGAGGTGCCTTGCGCTTGAAAATTATCTCCTACACAATTGATATTAAAAGCATCATCAAAACGCCCTATTTGCCCCGGAATATGTTTTTGTAACACTAAATTCATTTGATGAATTACAGACATGGCACGCAAGCGATTTGGAGTTAAAGTCAATGCCTGGTCTTGAGCAGGAGACAAAAAACTAACTGTAGCTGGCGTATTATTTTTTCCAACATTAAAAAGTGTTCGTTGATCGTGCATATTAAAACCATAATCAGGATTAATAGCATCAAATACAGCACGTAAAACTTTGCTTTCCGATTGCGATAAATCAACGGCGTCTCTATTAATGTCAACTTGATTTGCATTTTTTCGGGTGTAAGACTCTGCGCCATCAGGGTTTAATATAGGTATAATAAATAATGAACATTCCCGTAAAATAGTGTCAAATGAAGTTGTTTTTAAAACATTAAATATATCAAAAAGGGCTTTTGTGCAGGTGGATTCGTTGCCATGCATTTGAGACCATATCAATATTTTTATTTTCCCTGTCCCAATTTTTACGCTATATATAGGTCGATTTTGCTCCGAATGACCAATGACTTCATATTTGAACGCATTTGGCAATACTTTTAGTAATGGTAAAATAGCATGATTTGTGATATATCTTCCCGACAAAGCTTTTACTTTGTTCTGGTCATAATTTAAAACAAAATCGTTTATCGATTCCATGGTTTGTTTTTTGTGTGCTACAAAAGTAAACAATAAGTTTTTTACATTTGTAAATAATTTGATTGGCTTGTTTGTTTACAATTGTATACGTTTTTTTAAGTTTAAACAACAATACTATTGATTAAAGTTTTAAAAAAGACATATATAACTGTAAATCAGCATATTAAATATTTAAATATAAAGTTTAAGTTTAACTTTTTTAATCGCCGTGTATCATTATTTTATATCATTTTACATTTGTAACTAATTATTTTATATACATTTGTAACCTATGATAAACACAAACAAATTTAGCAAACAACTGAACAAAATAATGGATTATTATGGACTGTCTGCATCTGCTTTTGCTGAATTAATTCAAGTACAAAGGTCAAGTATTTCTCACATTTTGAGTGGACGAAATAAGCCTAGTTTGGATTTTATCCTAAAGCTAAATACAGCCTTTCCGGATGTCAACTTGTATTGGTTGCTAAACGGAACTGGCGATATGATAAATAGCTCCTCCTCTACCGCAACAAAAGACACTATAACTCAAACAGAAGTTTTGCAGTCAAAGCATATTAATTCACAAACCCAATCGAAAAACATTGACCGTATTGTGATTTTCTATAGAGATGGTACTTTTGAAGGATACCACCCTGATGTAATGGAGTAACGCTATCTTTTTGTATTTTTGCAATATGAAATACTTCTGCTTTTTAATTATTTTACTCACATCTTCTTGTTATCAAATAGAAAGAAATTGCCAGGATTATAAAACGGGTACGTTTCAGAGCACAATCAATATAGACGGAACAAACTACACTTCGGAATTTACGCGTACCGAAACCTTACAAATTGAGCGTTTTAACACAAAAACAGATAGTGCATTTGTACGTTGGATTAATGATTGTGAAATGATTTTTAAGACTATTAATCCGAAAAATAGAGCTGAACAAAAGGATGTTCATTTAAAAATCCTTACCACAACAAAAGATACATACATATTTGAATATGGTTACGTTGGAAGTCCTATCAAACAAAAGGGCGAAGCCAAGCGCATCAATTAAAATAAGGTAATCTGACCCTCTGGATCTCCTGCGGAGTCTTCTTTATTTTCTGTTAGAGTTGTTATTTCAGAGGTTTCTGCTGAATTTGTAGTCGAAGAAATTTCATCTGACACATCAATAGCAGTATTTGTGGTAATAACTTCTTCATCTACAACCTCAAGCTCATCGGCATGTACTTCTTCTGGAGCTTCATATGGTAATGGTTCAGATAAATCTATTTGATTTACTTTCAGTCTTGATAACTGATTCCCTTGTGCTGAAATCCCTTTAACATCTATAAACTGCTCAACATCAATCATTTGATTTGGTTTACGCTCTTTACCTCTATCTTTAGCAAATGTGATTTCTACCACTGGTCGCCAGTCGGTGCTAACAATTTCTAGCGTACTTGAGGCATGAGAGGAAATAAATACTTCTTCTTTGTTTTCGTTTTCAATAAGAAAACGTTTAACGAAGTATTTTTCTTTAGCACCATCAAAATAAATAGCAGAAATGGGTTTATTTGGCATCCATTTTTCCAATACAATCATATCATCACTAAAATGTGTTGTAATATCTGGGACAATAGTTTTTACAATACCAGATTGTGTGATGACCAAAATACGGTCTTCCCCTCTAAATTCTCCAATAAGTTCTCCACGTTCGTCTACATTGAGACGTTGGACCGTTTCATCAAACCATATTTTTCGTGGCTTTAGAGTACTCACTCCTTTTTCTTTCAATTCAATCCGCTTAATAGCGTATTTGGTAACTAAATTTCCTTTAGATGTTCGGCCTTTGATTAAAATATCGGCAAAGTTGACATCCCATTTCAATTTTTTAATACTTCCAACTTGACGAAGCAAAACAGTAACTACTTCTGCCTCACCATTTGGATTTGCAGAAAAATACCAAACCGTTGTCCCAGCTTTATCTTTTCCTAAGTCATATTCTCTGTCTCTTGTGATTGAAGTTACAGCAAATCGTTTGATATAAGATGGTCCTCCTTTTCCATCGCGATAAATCATGTTGTAAATGGTTCTCGTATCTTTTTTCTTAAATACTGCAACATGAATAATATTTTTTCCCACAAAAGTTTTTGTACCCACTTTTGTGACCATCATTTTTCCGTCTTTTGTAAATACAATAATATCATCAATGTCGCTACAATCACAAACATATTCGTCTCGCTTGAGACCTGTTCCAATAAAACCTTCCTCTCTATTAACAAATAGTTTTGTGTTTCTAATGACTACTTTTGTAACATCTACATCATCAAAGACTTTGATTTCTGTTTTACGATTTTTACCTTCACCGTATTCAGTTTTTAATCGTTTAAAATATGCAATGGTATAATCAATAATTGTTGCCAAATGAGCTTTAGTTTCTTCAATTTGAGCCTCTAATGCTTCAATTTTTTGTTGGGCCTTGTCAATATCAAATTTTGAAATTCTTTTGATACGAATTTCAGTCAATCGTGTAATATCTTCTGTTGTTATTGCACGTTTAAGATGGTCAATATGAGGTTTAAGTCCTCGATCTATTGCAGAAATAACACCATCCCAAGTCTCTTCTTCTTCAATATCTCGATAAATTCTATTTTCAATAAAAATACGCTCGAGTGATGCAAAATGCCACTGCTCCTCTAACTCTTGTAATTTGATTTCTAGTTCTAGTTTCAACAACTCAACCGTGTGGTCTGTTGAGCGTCTGAGCATTTCAGATACACCTACAAACAAGGGTTTATTATCTTCAATAACACAACCTAAAGGAGAAATTGAGGTTTCACAATTTGTAAAAGCAAAAAGCGCATCAATGGTTTTATCGGGTGATATTCCAGAGGGTAAATGGACTAAAATTTCAACATCTGCCGCTGTATTATCTTCAATTTTTTTAACTCTAATTTTACCTTTATCATTGGCTTTAAGAATAGAGTCAATCAAAGATGAAGTTGTGGTTCCAAAAGGAACCTCTGTAATAACAAGCGTGTTTTTATTCAATTGTGATATACGCGCTCGACAACGTACCTTACCCCCTCTTAAACCATCATTGTAATTGGTGAAATCGGCAATACCACCTGTTGCAAAATCAGGAACAATAGTAAAACGTTTACCTTGAAGATGCTTTATTGATGCTTCAATAAGTTCTATAAAATTGTGCGGTAAAACCTTTGTTGACAACCCAACCGCAATACCTTCTGCTCCTTGTGCAAGAAGTAATGGAAATTTCACAGGTAGATTTACAGGTTCTTTTCTTCGACCATCATATGAAGCCTGCCATTCTGTTGTTTTTGGATTAAAAACAACATCTAACGCAAATTTAGATAAACGCGCTTCAATGTATCTAGAAGCTGCGGCACGATCGCCTGTAAGCACATTCCCCCAGTTCCCTTGAGTATCAATTAATAAATCTTTTTGACCAATTTGAACCATAGCATCTGCAATACTCGCATCTCCGTGAGGGTGGTATTGCATAGTATGCCCTACAATGTTTGCAACTTTGTTGTAGCGACCATCATCTAAATCTTTCATGGAATGCAGAATACGGCGCTGAACAGGTTTAAAACCATCCTCAATGGCAGGTACTGCACGTTCCAAAATTACATAAGATGCATAGTCCAAAAACCAGTCTTTATACATGCCAGTCACTCTTGTGATGGTTTCTTGACTTTCTATGGACTCTGAATGTAAATCGTCTTGTTCTTCAATCATAAACTACTTCTTTTCTGAATCAATAAGATCTAATTCTACTTTAAGGTTATTAATTATAAACTTTTGACGCTCTGGTGTGTTTTTACCCATATAAAATGACAATAATTCTTCTGTTGTCATTTCAGAATCTAACATTACAGGATCCAAACGAATATCATCTCCAATAAAGTGTTTAAATTCATTTGGAGAAATCTCACCTAATCCCTTAAATCGAGTGATTTCAGGCTTTGGTTTTAATTTTTCAATTGCATTGATACGCTCCTCTTCCGTATAACAATAAATCGTTTCCTTTTTGTTTCGAACTCGAAATAAAGGCGTTTGTAATATATACAGATGTCCTTCTTTTATAAGTTCTGGAAAAAATTGTAGAAAAAAGGTAATCAATAACAAACGAATGTGCATTCCATCAACATCAGCATCCGTAGCAATTACAATATTATTGTAGCGCAAATCTTCAATAGATTCTTCAATATTTAGTGCAGCTTGCAAAAGGTTAAATTCCTCATTTTCATAAACAATTTTCTTAGTAAGCCCATAGCAGTTTAATGGTTTTCCTTTTAGACTAAACACCGCTTGAGTATTTACATCACGTGATTTTGTGATACTTCCTGATGCAGAATCCCCTTCGGTGATAAAAAGTGTTGTTTCGAGGTTACGGTTATTTTTTGCATCACCAAAATGCACACGACAATCTCTTAGTTTTTTGTTGTGTAAACTTGCTTTTTTGGCGCGTTCTTTTGCGATTTTTCGAATACCAGAAAGCTCTTTTCTTTCGCGTTCTGCTTGAAGTATTTTTCGTTGAATCGCTTCGGCAGTATCTGGATTTTTATGTAAATAGTTGTCAAGATGTGTTTTAACAAAATCATTGATAAAAGTACGTACCGTTGGCAATCCGCCACCCATATCGGTTGACCCAAGTTTTGTTTTTGTTTGACTTTCAAAAACAGGTTCCATCACTTTAATTGCTATTGCCGAAATTATTGATTTCCGAACATCTGAAGCATCATAATTCTTGCCAAAAAAGTCACGAATGGTTTTGACAAATGCTTCTCTAAAAGCCGCCAAATGCGTCCCTCCTTGTGTGGTGTTTTGGCCATTTACAAAAGAATGGTATTCTTCGCTATATTGTGTTTTGCTATGAGTAAGCGCCACCTCAATATCATCAGCTTTAAGATGAATTGTAGGATACAAACGATCTTCTGCTTTGGAGTTATCTTCTAATAAATCCTTCAGTCCGTTTTCACTAAAAAACTTCTCGCCATTAAATGTAATAGTAAGTCCTGGATTTAAATAGACATAATTTTTGAGCATGCGAGCAACATACTCATTTCGAAACTTATAATTTTTAAAGATGGTCGAATCAGGAATAAAAGAGACTTTGGTTCCTTTTCTTCGCGTAGTGTCGTCTAATAACTCTTGATTGATAAGAACCCCTGTTTCAAATTCTGCTGATGCAGATTTTCCATCTCTTGTGGATTCTACACGGAAGTAGGTCGATAATGCATTAACGGCTTTTGTTCCTACTCCATTTAAACCAACAGATTTTTTGAAGGCTCTGGAGTCATATTTCCCTCCAGTATTCATTTTTGATACAACATCAACTACTTTTCCAAGCGGAATACCACGTCCATAGTCACGGACAATAACTTTGTTGCCTTGAATAGAAATATCAATAGATTTTCCAGCACCCATGACGTATTCGTCAATGGAATTGTCTAAAACTTCTTTAACTAGGATGTAAATACCATCGTCTGCCGAAGAACCATCGCCAAGTTTTCCAATATACATTCCTGGGCGCATACGGATATGTTCCTTCCAGTCTAAGGATCTAATATTGTCTTCTGTATAATTTGTATTTTGGGCCATAGAGTTGTTCTGACTAGGTGCTAATATAGTACTTCATCTTAAAAAAAGAAACCTTTAAAACACAAATTAATTAACAAAAATTAATAGCCAATGTTGAGAACATTTTTAACTAAAAAAAGCCTGAAATAGTTTAAACATTAAAGAGAAAATGTACTACATCGCCGTCTTTGACCGTATAGTTTTTTCCTTCAACACGCATTTTCCCTGCTTCTTTGACTTTGGCTTCACTGCCATAGCTCACATAATCGTTATAAGCAATGACTTCAGCACGGATAAAACCTTTTTCAAAATCGGTGTGAATCACACCTGCTGCTTGTGGTGCTAAACTACCAATTTTTATGGTCCAAGCACGAACTTCTTTTGGGCCAGCAGTAAAATAGGTTTGAAGATTAAGCAATTTGTAAGCCGAACGAATCAATTTTGCAGAACCTGGTTCATCCAAGCCTATATCTTCCAAAAAGAGCTGACGCTCCTCAAAATCATCCAATTCATTGATGTCAGCTTCGGTTCCAACGGCCAAAACCAAAACTTCAGCATTTTCGTTGGCTACAAGACGCCTTACCTCTTCTACATAAGCATTGCCACTTACTGCAGAATTTTCTTCTACATTACAGACATATAATACAGGTTTGGCAGTAATAAATTGTAATGGTTTGACATAGGCCAAAAAGTCATCTTCTGAAACCTCCAAACTTCGAACGGATTGGCCTGCTTCGAGATGGGCTTTTATGTGTTCCAAAACTTGCGCTTCTTTTTGGGCGTCTTTATTACCTGTTTTGGCAGTACGTTTAACTTTTTCAAGTTTCTTTTCTACAGTTTCTAAGTCTTTTAACTGTAATTCCATATCAATAGTATCTTTATCTCTTAAAGGGTCAATACTACCATCGACATGAACAATATTATCGTTATCAAAACAACGTAACACATGCAAAATCGCATCAGTTTCTCTGATGTTTCCTAAAAATTGATTGCCTAACCCCTCGCCTTTGCTAGCGCCTTTTACCAAACCTGCAATGTCTACAATTTCTACAGTCGCTGGGATCACTTTTTCTGGGTTTACTAGGGATTCTAATTTAGAAAGTCTAGGATCTGGAACATTGACTACACCTACGTTTGGCTCAATGGTACAAAATGGAAAATTGGCACTTTGTGCTTTGGCGTTTGATAAACAATTAAAAAGTGTTGATTTTCCCACATTGGGCAATCCAACGATTCCTGCTTTCATAGATATATATTTTGAGTGCAAAAGTACATAAATGAAGTATTATTTCCATTAAAAAAAGAATACAGTAAATTATCTTAATCCTCAGGATGCATAAAACGTTGTTTTCCTAAAAGCGCCTCTTCCGTTTCAACATTATTTTCATCTGGGACACAACAATCTACAGGACATACTGCTGCACATTGAGGCTCTTCATGGAAGCCCATACACTCGGTACATTTATCGGGAACAATAAAATAATATTCATCACTAATAGGTATTTGTGCCTCATCGGCATCAACTTGTTTACCATTTGGCAAAACAATTTGCCCTTCTAAACTTGTACCATCTTTGTAGCGCCAATCGTCTGCACCTTCATAAATGGCTGTATTTGGACATTCGGGCTCGCAAGCACCACAATTGATACATTCATCAGTGATTATAATCGCCATAGTCGTTTTTCGATTATTTATTAACTAAATTTGTCACAAAATTAACGCCAAAATTACGGTTAAACAAATTATGAATCATAAAAAAAATATAATAAGTGCTCTTGTAGAATTGGGTGTTTTTTTAAGCCAATTTTCCTCAAAAGATTACAAAAAATCAAATGATGCGCTCCACAACGATTTATTTTTTGACGGATTCAAGCATCAACTCAAATTGGCCGAAGAGCATAATAGGTGGTTTACAAAAGATAATTTATGCTACACACTAAACCAATGGAGCGGTTTACTACAAGAAAAACCACTAAATGAATGGCTAAACTCCTATTCTATCCCTGTAAAAAACCCAAAGAACATCGCCATTATTATGGCTGGAAATATTCCGCTTGTTGGGTTTCATGATTTTTTATCCGCTTTGGTATGTGGACATAAAATAACCATCAAACAGTCCTCAAACGATAAACATCTACTACCCTTTTTAGTTGCTTATCTCAACCATATTAAACCAAATTTAAAAGGAACAATTAAATTTAGTGATCAACGCCTCGAAGATTTTGATGCAGTCATTGCTACAGGAAGTGACAATACAGCGCGTTATTTTGAATATTATTTTAAAAATAAACCTTCCATCATCAGAAAAAATAGAAATTCTGTAGCGGTACTTACAGGCCGTGAAACACCTGAAGACTTAGAAGCATTGCCTGAAGATATCTTCCGTTACTATGGTTTGGGTTGTCGTAGTGTTTCTAAACTTTTTGTGCCTAAAAATTATAATTTTGATGCCTTTTTTAATGCCATTTATGAGTGGCACCCAATTATGAATAGCGCCAAATATGCTAACAATTACGATTATAATAAAGCGGTGTATTTAATGAGTGAATTTGATTTGCTGGAAAATGGTTTTTTGATGCTCAAAGAAGATGAGCATTACGCTTCACCAATTGCCACTTTGTTTTATGAATTCTATGATGATATTGAGAACTTAAAATCAAAAATCAAAAAAGATAGCGAGCTTATTCAATGTGTAGTCTCTCAAGATTTTATGCCAAATGAATTTGATTTTGGAAGAACACAACTACCAAAATTGAGCGATTATGCCGATCAAAAAGATACTGTTGATTTCTTGTTGAAAATATAACATAATATTATCACATTTTTTTATCTGATATCAATAATTAATTCAGACCTTTGTAGCTTAATTTTTTTTTAAAAGCTTAAAACTCACCAAATGAAAAGACACAATTTTAGCGCCGGACCATGCGTATTACCTCAAGAGGTTATGAAAAAATCTGCGCAAGCAGTATTGGACTATGACAACGGCCTTTCGCTCATTGAAATTTCTCACAGAAGCAAAGCTTTTGTAGACATTATGGAAAATGCACGTGCGCTGGTTCTCGAACTTCTTGGATTGGAAGGCATGGGCTACAAAGTATTGTTTTTACAAGGAGGTGCAAGCACCCAATTTTTGGCAGTTGCGCTTAATCTCTTAGAAAAGCGTGCAGCTTATCTAAATACAGGAACTTGGAGTGACAAAGCAATTAAAGAAGCACGTATTTTTGATGATATAACAGAAGTCGCATCATCTAAAGGTGCGAATTATAACTATATCCCAAAAGGATATGATATTCCATTAGATCATGATTATTTCCATTGCACATCCAACAATACTATTTTTGGAACTCAAATTAAAGACTTTCCAGACTGTGATATTCCATTAGTTTGCGATATGAGTAGCGATATATTCTCACGTACTTTGGACTTTTCAAAATTTGGATTGATTTATGCTGGAGCGCAAAAAAATATGGGTCCTGCAGGAACAACAGTGGTCGTTGTTAGAGAAGATATTTTAGGAAAAGTATCGCGTAAAATTCCATCAATGATGGATTATAAAGTACACATAAGCAAAGGCAGTATGTTTAACACCCCTCCAGTATTTCCAGTGTATGCTTCGATGCTCAACTTGGAATGGCTAAAAAAATTAGGTGGAATAGCAGCCATTGAAAAAGAAAACGAAAAGAAAGCACAACTTATATATTCAGAAATAGATCTAAATCCATTGTTCAATGGTTTTGCAGCCAAAGCAGACCGTTCTATGATGAATGCCACATTTACATTGACCAACGAAAATTTAAAAGACACCTTTGATGCCATGTGGCAAGACGCAGGTATCAATGGATTGAATGGCCATAGAAGTGTCGGTGGCTATAGAGCCTCTATGTACAATGCACTAACGCTAGAAAGTGTTCAGGTATTGGTTGAAATTATGAGTGAATTAGAACGTAAAGCATAAAAAACATGAAAATATTAGCAAATGACGGTATTTCTCCAAATGGTGTTGAGGAATTAGAAGCCGCTGGGTTTGAGGTTAGTACTACGACAGTTGCCCAAGAACAACTTGAAAATTATATCAATAACGAAAACATTGTGGTCCTTTTGGTTCGAAGTGCCACTAAAGTTCGTAAAAATTTGATAGACGCTTGTCCAAGTCTAAAAATCATTGGACGAGGTGGTGTTGGAATGGATAATATAGATGTAGATTATGCTCGTGAAAAAGGCCTACATGTCATTAACACCCCTGCAGCTTCTTCTGAGTCTGTAGCAGAACTAGTTTTTGCACACTTATTTTCTGGAGTTCGATTTTTGTATGATTCCAACAGAAACATGCCTTTAGAAGGCGAATCGAAATTTAAAGTACTAAAAAAAGCATACGCTAAAGGTACAGAGTTAAGAGGCAAAACTTTAGGAGTTATTGGTTTTGGAAGAATAGGTCAAGCCACTGCCAAAATTGGTTTTGGACTTGGAATGAAGGTCGTTGCTTTTGACCCATTTATGGAAAAAGCAACTGTAACTGTTCCATTCTTTGACGGGCAGTCTGTTACGTTTAATATTACTATTGACAGCAAAGAAGATGTATTAAAACAAGCTGACTTTTTGACCCTTCATGTTCCAGCACAAAAAGAATTTGTTATAGGAAAAGCTGAACTTGAGCTTATGAAAGATGGCGCAGGATTGATTAATGCTGCTCGTGGTGGTGTTGTAGACGAAGTGGCTATGGTAGAAGCTTTAAAATCTGGCAAACTTGCTTTTGCGGGAGTAGACACTTTTGAAAATGAACCAACACCTGCCATTCAAGTGCTTATGAATCAAAAAGTATCACTTACACCACATATTGGTGCAGCCACAACACAAGCACAAGAACGTATTGGCTCTGAATTAGCAACACAGATTATTTCTATTCTAAAATAAACTTTGAAAGAAGTATAAATCAATAATTGAAATATATTTCAACTTCTTAAATTTTTAAAAATCCTAACTATTAAGTTGGGATTTTTTTTTACATTGCATCCGCCTATTAAAAACAAATCTATGTCAGGAATTATCAACTTGCTCGGTGGGGATTTAGGAAAATCACTTATTGAGGGCTTGTCTAGCCAAACAGGACAATCAAAATCAAATACAAGTAATTTATTAAACATGGCTATGCCTGTTCTCATGCAAGCCATGCAACGCAATGCGGCAACACCAAAAGGTGCTTCTGGTCTTTTGGGTGCATTAACTGAAAAACATGATGGTAGTATTTTGAATGATTTAGGAGCTATTATTTCTGGTTCAAATTCAAGTGCTATTGAGCAAGACGGAAGCAAAATTCTAGGACACGTTTTTGGAAATCGAAAACAAAATATACAAAATGCGCTCAGTAAACAATCAGGTGTAGATGTGTCCTCAGTTGGAAAAATTCTTAAAATGGCCGCTCCAGTTGTTATGGGACTTTTAGGCAGACAACAACGCCAGTCATCTGTAAATGATGCGAATGGTCTAACGAATATGCTTGGAGGTCTTATTGGTGGAAACTTTCATAACGAAAAACAAAGCTTTTTTGAATCTATTTTAGATGCTGATAATGATGTTTCTATCATTGACGATGTAGCAGAAACTGTTCTTGGAAAAAGTAATGGTGGTCTGGTGGAATGCTTGGAAAGCTGTTTAACAAAAAATAAACACAAAAAGCTTCATAAAGTATTATATTTGCAGGCATGAAAAATCGCATTAATACTTTTAAAATAAATTGGGAAATCCGTAAAAATTGGCAACTGCTCTACCCCTTTTTAGGAATGATAATTTCCTTTTTTTTGGGGTATAAGTTTGCTATTAAACTTTTTAAAGATAATTTTTGGCTGCAACTCCTTTTGACTATTGTGTTGGGGTTTTCAATTCTTCAATTGGGTGTATTTTTCATAAAAAAATTGCAGCATAAATGGGTGGTCAATGCACGCTGGGAGCTCATTCGTATTTTTATTATTTTTGCCATCACAGGATCATCATCCGTTTTTGTAGGACGACCTATAATTAAATTATTAGGGGTTTCCATAGAAAATCTTGGACCAGTGCTATATTGGATTATTTTTTGTGTGGTGAGTTTAATATTTTACCAAATCTTATTAGTGTTTTGGGGGTGGCTTTTAGGACAATTTGAATTCTTCTGGAACTTTGAAAAGAAAATGCTTAGAAGATTTGGTCTTAGCCGATTTTTTGATAAATAGATTTTATTTCGAAGAATTTTCGGATGATTGATTCCAATAGGTATACATCCACATAATGGTGAAGGTGGGTATGATATCCAAAAAAGGAAGTGCCTCTTCAATAAAAACAAATATACCCGCTATTTTCCCTTTTTTACCCTCGTAAAGCTTAGTCATTAAATAACCTGAAAGTGGTGCCCAAACAAAATCAAAAGGAGGAAAAATAAAAGAAATATAGCCTAGTAAATCAAAAATTAATCCTAATATAAGTTTATGCTGTTTTTTTAATTTATCCCAATTCATTCTTTTGATTTCAACATGCTTTTAAAACGTTCATTTAAAGTTTTTATTTTAGGTAAAATCACAAACTGACAATACGATTGATCTGCATTTTGATCGAAATAATCATGATGCTCCTCCTCTGCTCTATAAAATACATCAAGAGGCTCTATGGTTGTTACAATTGGGTTTTCAAACACTTTGGAGGATTCTAAAAAATCTATATAATTTATAGCAATTTTTTTTTGGGCCTCGTCAGCATAAAAAATTGCTGAACGGTATTGTGAACCCACATCATACCCTTGGCGGTTTAGTGTAATTGGATTATGTGTGGCAAAAAATACTTCCAAAAGCACTTGGTATTGAACTTCTGATGCATCATATTCGATAATTATCCCTTCTGCATGACCTGTGCGACCTTCGCAAACCTCGCGATAAGCAGGATTTTTAATAAATCCACCTGTGTATCCAGATTGTACACTAAATACACCTTTTAAGCGCTTAAAAACTGCCTCAGTACACCAAAAACACCCGCCGCAAAACACCGCTTTTTTCATTCTTTTAGATTTAATACATCAAAGTTAATGAAAAGTTAGCTTTAAAAAATCAAAATATGATTGCACATCAGCTTAGGAAACTTTAAATTTACATAAATGATTCAAGCTAGTAACATTCACAAACATTACGACGACCTTCATGTATTAAAAGGGGTCAATTTAAACGTAAAAAAAAGTGAAATTATATCTATTGTTGGAGCTTCTGGCGCTGGAAAAACAACTTTGTTACAAATTTTGGGTACACTCGATTATCCATCAAAAACAAAAGATTCTTCGTTAATAATTAATAATATAGATGTTAATGCATTGAATGAAAAAGAATTGGCGAAATTTAGAAACAAAAATTTAGGATTTATTTTCCAATTTCATCAATTACTTCCAGAATTTACCGCTATTGAAAATGTGTGTATTCCAGCTTATATCAAAGGTACCTCAGAAAATAAAGCTAAAGAAAAGGCAAAAACACTATTAGATTTTCTAGGTTTGAGCCATCGTCTAAACCATAAACCAAATGAACTCTCGGGAGGAGAACAACAGCGTGTAGCCGTTGCTCGTGCGCTCGTCAACGATCCTCTTGTTGTTTTGGCAGATGAACCCTCAGGGAATTTAGACAGTACTTCTGCCGAGCAATTACACCAATTGTTTTTTAAATTAAGAGATACATTTGGATATACGTTTGTTTTGGTTACACACAACAAAGAATTAGCAAAAATGGCCGATAGAAAAATCACCATAACAGATGGGAAAGTATCATCCTAAACACTATAATGGCTTAAGCTTTGATGAATTAAAGCAGTTTTTGGACGCAAAAGTTGAACAGTACAATACCACAAGGTTTATTGAAACTGACCCCATTCAAATTCCACATTTATTTTCTAAAAAAGAAGATATTGAAATTGCAGCATTTTTGACTGCTACCATTGCTTGGGGAAACCGAAAAAGCATCATTAATAATGCTCAGCGTTTTATAACACTTATGGATAATGCGCCATATGATTTTGTTATGACCCATCAACCACAAGATTTGGAGGTTTTTGATGGGTTTGTTCACCGAACATTCAATGCGATTGACGCAGTACAATTTATCAAAAGTTTACGTCATATCTACACCAAATACAATGGACTAGAATCAGTATTTAATAGAAATGTAAAAAACGATTGTTTACAGTTTTCTATTCATAAATTTAAAACTCTTTTTTTTGAGATTGAACATCCCAAAAGAACTCAAAAACATATTAGTGACCCCCTAAAAAACTCGGCTGCAAAACGACTTAATATGCTTTTGCGATGGATGGTTCGACCCAATGATACTGGCGTAGATTTTGGCTTGTGGCCAACGCTCTCCCCTTCACAACTCTCCTGCCCTCTGGATGTACATTCTGGTAATGTAGCACGAAAACTTGGCTTACTCAAACGAAAACAAAACGATGCAAAAGCATTAGAAGAACTAGACAAAAACTTAAGACAACTAGATGAAAAAGATCCTGTAAAATATGATTTTGCACTTTTTGGACTAGGAGTTTTTGAAAGTTTTTAATTTTTTTTATAAATTTGATCATCTGCTTGCCTCAGAAAATTAATTTCTCAGAAAAATATTCTTATTCGACGTGTTCGTTTTTGTCTTTGATTTGGCTGCTTGAAAGTACGTGTACAAGTTTAGGAACCTTTTGTTGTTAAATTTAAACTAGCACATGGAAACAATTGATATCATTTCTGATATAGCAACACTGCTATTATATGCCTATTTTATCTATTTAGTGGTAAAAAAAATCAGAAAACCAAGAACAAAAAAACGTTGGTTTTACCTGTTCGTATTATTAGGAATCACTTTTTTGTTAAGCAGACGACTATATGATTATTTATAACTAATTCATACATATGGAATCCCTCAAATCTTATACAACGCATCGTCCATGGACAATGCCCAAGCATCCATGGTCCTATTATCAAGAATGGAATGAAGTAGTATTTCTACATTATAAGGTTAATGAACAATTATTAAGAACATTTGTTCCAAACCAGCTTGAGTTGGATCAATTTAATGGAGAATGTTGGGTATCTATAGTAGCTTTTAATATGGAACAAATACAACCAAGATTATTGCCGTCTATTGATTCTGTTTCTAACTTTCATGAACTTAACATTAGAACATATGTGAAATCAAACGGAAAACCTGGCGTCTATTTTTTAAGTATTGAAGCTAGTAAGTCGATGTCTTGTTTATTGGCGCAAAAAATTTCAAAATTACCTTATAAAGTTGCTAAGATGAGACGAAAAAATAATTGTTTTGAATCTGATAACAAAAGCACTAAAAATTTCTTTTCTATTCAGTATTCGATAGTTGAAGAAGTTCATCAAAAAAACAACTTAGAGTACTGGCTTACAGAACGTTATGCGCTTTTTCAAGATTATAAAAAGGATATTTATGGATATGAAGTTCATCACAAAGCATGGGAGCTCCATAGACTAAAAATTCAAAGATTGATAGTTGACTATCCCCTGTATAATTCTTTTTTTCAAGTCCTCCATATGCAATGCATTACACGAATGGGGTTGCAGTGCTTTCATGGAAAAAAACTAAGGAAGAATATGTCTAAATTTGGAATGTTTTACCATCCTCGGCAAGTTCAACACAATCAAAAATTGTTTGAGCTTCAGTTTTGAAATTTTGAAGATGATTATATCTCGATGAATAATGCCCGAGAATAAGTTTACCGACTGTTGACTTTTTGGCAATTTCTGCCGCTTGTTTTGCTGTAGAATGCTTTGTTTTTGCGCATAAATTTGCATGAGCATCCAAAAATGTAGATTCGTGATATAAAACATCAACATTTTTTACAATAGGGACTATTGCTTCACAATAGGCAGTATCACTACAAAAGGCGTAACTTTTTGATGGAATACCCTCTGTTGTTACATCAGTATTTAAAATCAATTCACCATGAGAATTATGAACATCTGCACCTTGTTTAAGTTTGCGATAATAAGCTACATCTATGTGTTTTGCTTCTGCTTTATCAACTAGTAATTTGCGGTCAAAAGCTTTTTCTTTAAACAAAAAGCCATTGGTATATACTCTATGATCTAAAGGAATTGTATGAACTTCAATTTTATCATCTTCAAAAATAAGCTCAGATCCAATTGATTTTAATTCATGAAAAATAAGATTAAAATCAATCCATGCTTTAGAAAGTTTCATTTGGAGCATGATAAGTTCCTTAATCCCTTTTGGGCCATAGACGTGTAAATCAGCTTCGCGATTGAGCAAACGAAATGTAGAAATCAATCCTATTAGTCCAAAACAATGATCGCCATGAAGATGAGAAATAAAAATATGTTTAATTTGATTAAATTTAACCTTATGTTTTCTCAATTCCATTTGAGTGCCCTCCCCACAATCTATAAGAAAAGTATGCCCTCTAGATTCTAAAACTTGAGAAGTAGTATGCGCAGAAATTCTTGGAGTGGCGCTATAACAACCTATTATTGTTAGTTTCACATTTATAAGTTTAAAATCCTAAATCACGCTGCATTTCGTCCATTTCAATAAGGTCAAATGCTTCTTGTAGAGTGGGAACACATACAATCTCATCTGAAATATCACTTTGCGACCAGTGAGGAGCTACAACAACAAAGGTTTGCTTTTGGAGTTGATGAGATTTTGTGAGTTTTAAAACCGTATTGACAAAATCAGGTTCTGAATTTTGTAATCTGTCAACAATAAATATGAAATTATTCGATTGAAATTTAGGGTAATTCAAATCAAACGATTTGAAAAATTCTGATGAAACTTGTTTATTTTGATTAACAATTACAGTAGTGTCTTTAATTTCAAACTTCATTAGGATTTAATTTTTGAAGCTAACAAATAGGTTACCGCCATTCGAATGGCCACACCATTTTCTACTTGATCCAAAATAATCGCCTGATTGGAATCGGCAACATCACTTGTAATTTCTACACCTCTATTAATTGGACCTGGATGCATAATTATAATAGATTTATCTAATTCGTCTAGTAATGCTTTTGTTACACCATATTGTTGGGTGTATTCTCGTGTTGATGGAAAATAACTAACTTCCATACGTTCATTTTGTACACGCAACATATTGGCAACATCGCACCATTGAAGTGCTTTTTTTAGATTAGTTTCAACTTCAACACCCAATTCGTGGATATATTTTGGAATCAAGGATTTTGGTCCACAAACCTTAACTTTTGCACCAAGTAACTGTAGTGCAAAAATATTGGACAGTGCTACTCTACTATGAAGAATATCACCAACTATAACCACTTTTTTACCTTCTACATGCCCTAGTTTTTCACGTATGGAATAGGTATCCAAAAGCGCTTGTGTAGGGTGTTCGTGTGCACCATCGCCCGCATTAATAATTTTTGCGTCAACATGTTGCATAAGGAACTCTGCAGCACCTGGTTTTGGGTGGCGCATGACCACCATATCCACTTTCATGGACAAAATATTATTGACGGTATCTATAAGAGTTTCGCCTTTTTTTAGAGAAGATTGACCTGCGGAAAAATTTATGACATCGGCCGAAAGACGTTTTTGTGCAATTTCAAAAGAGAGTTTCGTTCTTGTTGAATTTTCAAAAAATAAATTAGCAATAGTAATATCTCTAAGCGAAGGGACTTTTTTTATTGGACGATTTATGACTTGTTTAAAATGATCTGCAGTTTCAAAAATTAAATGAATATCTTCTTTGGTGAGATGTTTAATTCCTAATAAATGCTCTACACTTAATGTGCTCATAATCTATTGTTTTATCAAATACACGGTGTCTTCACCTTGTGTTTCTTTCCAATTTACAATAACTTTTTCTTCGTCAATAGCATCAACCTGTCGTCCTCGATAATCTGGTTGAATAGGCAAATGTCTACTAAATCTTCGGTCAATCAAAATCAGTAATTCTATACTTTTGGGACGACCATAAGATTGAATGGCAGTTAGGGCAGCTCGGATACTTCTTCCTGTATATAAAACATCGTCTATAAAAACTACATTTTTTCCTTCTACAATGAAATCCATTTGCGTTTCGCTAGCTTCAAGAACTTTGTTAGATCGTCTGAAATCATCTCTGTAAAAAGTAATGTCTAAGTAGCCTACTTGTGTATCAAATATATTGTAATCAGATTGTAAAAGCTGTAAAAGTCTATCAGCTAGATGCTTTCCTCTAGGTTGTAGTCCTATTAGTATTGTATTGGAAAAATCGTTGTGTTTTTCAATAAGTTGACAAGCCAATCTGTGAAGGATAATGTTTACTTCTTTTTCGTTCAGTAAAACTTTTTGACTCATAATGTTTTCAACATATTCGTGCGCAAAGGTAACAGAAAATTTTGATATTCAAATTCAATATCACATTTCACTTTATAAAAATGATAATCCCTAAAAACAAAACTCCTTTAAAGCAAATAATCTGTACTTATAAAATTTGATTGTTTTTCGTCTAACATTTCTTTTAAAATCTCACTGTTGTATGGATTATCTTTTGCAGCAACGAATGTACGAATGGAAAATGATCGTAATGCATCTCTAACACTCAAAGTACTAAATGCAGAGTCTTTTCTTCCTGTAAATGGAAATACATCCGGCCCACGTTGACAAGAACTGTTCAAATTCACACGGCATACCAAATTGACTAAAATATCGATAAGTGGTGCAAGAGTTTTGGTATCTTTTCCAAATACACTTACCTGTTGACCATAATTTGATTCTGCCATATCATTTAAAGGTTGTTGAATATCTGTAAATGTTATCATTGGAATTACAGGACCAAATTGCTCTTCATGATATACATTCATAGTTTTATCCACTGGGTAAAGCACCGAAGGGAAAATATAATTTTCTGTACGTTCACCTCCTTTTGTATTTAATATTTTTGCGCCTTTTGTTTTGGCATCATCAATTAAATCTTGAATATAATCAGGCTTGTTTACTTCAGGTAATGGAGTAAGCATCGCGTCATCTTCCCATGGATTTCCAAATTTTAAAGCATCGACCTTTGCACAGAATTTTTCTTTAAAAGCTTCAAAAATTGTTTCATGTACATACAATACTTTGAGTGCAGTACAACGTTGACCGTTAAAGGAAAGTGTTCCAGCTATACATTCTTGAACAGCCAAATCTAGATCAGCATCTGGCAATACAATTGCAGGGTTTTTTGCTTCTAATCCAAGTACAATTCTAAGTCTATTTTTCTTTGGATGACTGTTTTGTAGTGCATTAGCTGAGTTGCTATGACCAATAAGCGCCAAAACATCAATTTTACCTGTTTCCATAAGTGGAGTTGCCAATGTACGTCCTCTTCCGAATAGAATATTGACTACGCCTTTTGGAAAGCTATTTTGAAAAGCTTCCATAAGGGGTGTTAGTAATAATACTCCTAATTTTGCAGGCTTAAAAATAGTGGTGTTTCCCATAATTAGCGCTGGAATGAGCAGCGCAAAAGTTTCATTAAGTGGATAATTATATGGCCCTAAACAAAGTACAACCCCTAGCGGCCCTCTTCTTATGTGAGCATAAACTCCAGAATGTTTGTGGAATTTTGCAGCATTTCGGTCGAGTTGCTTGTAATCGTCAATAGTATCATAAATATAATCTACGGTTCTATCAAATTCCTTTTCCGAATCTTTAAGGTTTTTTCCAATTTCCCACATCAAATATTTGATGACTTGCTCTCGCTTGGTTTTCATTTGCTCAACAAACTTTTCCATACAAGCAATTCTATCGGCTACTTTCATTGTCGGCCACAGCCCTTGGCCATTATTATAGGCCTGCGACGCAGCTTCAAGAGCCTCCATGGCTTGTTCTTTCTCCAGCAATGGAATAGACCCTAATAAAGTTGGGGCATACTCTTCTGTAGATGAAATTGTCGAATACACTTCAGATGTTGCACCACTCCACAATTTTAACTCGCCACCAATAAGGTACTTTTTTTGATGAATTAAGTGATTAATTTGAAATTCTTTGGGGATATCGTTAAAACCCATAATTGTTTGTTTATTTTATTAGATTATAAAATTAACTATATCATCTTTTATTAATTCAAAAAAAAAGTTAATTCTTTTAAAAGTTGAAAATCAATAGATTGCAAAAAAAAACCCTTCACAAAAGGAAGGGCTTTTTTTGAAGATATTTAGGTTGGATTATTTACCATCCATTTTGTCTTTTAGAGCTTGAAGTGCTTCGTTTGCATCTCCAATAGTTGTTTTGGCTTCCGATGCTGCTTTAGCTGCTTTTTTTGCGGCTGCTTTTACATTTCGAACTTCTTCTGCCTTGAAGACCGCAGTATGCGATGCAACAACTCTTTTGAATTCTTTACTGAATTCAATAATTACAAATTCTGCTTCTTCACCTTTACCAAGTTTAGAACCATCTTCTTTCTCTAGATGACGAGAAGGAATAAAAGCAACAATATCATCGTTGAATTTTACAGTAGCTCCTTTATCAACAATCTCAAATACAGAAGCGGTGTGTTTAGTGTTTAAACCAAAATCTGTTTCATATTTATCCCATGGATTTTCCATAGTTTGCTTATGACCAAGACTAAGTTTTCTTCCTTCTACGTCTAATTCAAGAACAACAACCTCAAGTTTGTCACCTACAGCGCAAAATTCGCTAGGGTGCTTGATTTTCTTTGTCCAAGACAAATCAGAAATATAGATCAAACCATCAATTCCTTCTTCCATTTCTACAAAAACACCAAAATTTGTAAAGTTTCTTACAATACCGGTATGTTTGTTCCCAACTGGGAATTTAGAAGTAATGTCTGTCCATGGATCTGGCGTTAATTGCTTGATTCCTAATGACATTTTGCGATCTTCTCTGTCTAGAGTTAGAATTTTTGCTTTTACAACGTCCCCCACACTTACAAAGTCTTGAGCAGATCTTAGGTGAGTTGACCAAGACATTTCTGAAACGTGGATAAGTCCTTCAACACCTTCGGCAACTTCAATAAATGCACCGTAATCTGCAATGACAACAACTTTTCCTTCTACTTCGTCACCAACTTTCACATCATCTGCAAGAGCATCCCATGGGTGTTTACTCAATTGTTTAAGACCTAACTGAATTCTTGATTTGTTTTCATCAAAATCAAGGATTACAACGTTTAGTTTTTCATCAAGCTCAACGATTTCGCTTGGATGATTAATTCTAGACCACGAAAGATCTGTAATATGCACAAGACCATCGACACCGCCAAGATCCATGAATACGCCGTAAGAAGTAATATTTTTTACAATACCTTCGAGTACTTGACCTTTTTCTAGTTGACTGATGATTTCTTTTTTCTGAATTTCAATATCGGCTTCGATAAGCGCTTTATGAGAAACAACAACGTTTTTGAATTCTTGGTTGATTTTTACAACTTTAAATTCCATTGTTTTATTTACATATTGATCGTAATCTCTAATTGGTTTAACATCAATTTGAGAACCAGGTAAGAAAGCCTCAATGCCAAAAACATCGACAATCATACCACCTTTTGTACGGCACTTTACAAATCCGTTGACAATTTCACCAGTTTCATTGGCTGCATTTACTCGATCCCATGCTTTGATTACACGAGCTTTTCTGTGCGATAACACAAGTTGCCCTGTAGCATCTTCTCGAACATCAATAAGTACCTCAACCTTATCGCCTACTGCTAGGCCTGGATTGTAGCGGAATTCGTTCAATGAAATGACACCTTCAGACTTTGCATTAATGTCAATAATAGCATCACGATCAGAAATATGAATTACTGTTCCTTCTACAACTTGATCATCTAAAGTTTCTACAAAATTTTCAGAAACAAGTTTTTCAAATTCATTAAGTTTTTCATCGGCAACAGGATCAATTCCTTCTTCGTAGTTGTGCCAGTTAAAATCTTTTAAAAATTGCTCTGGGTTAGTTTGAGCTTCGTTTGTTGTTGCTTCAACAACTGGAGTGTCTTGTGCAGTCTCCTCTGCGTTTGTAGTTTGTTCTTCAGCCATAGCTGATTATAGTTTGTATTCTGTATGTTAATTTAGTTGGATTTACTGCAAAACACACAGAAGTGTTAGTTTAATTTTATTCTTCTCTCCAACATTTTTTGCTAAGAAGAGTGCAATAATACGACTAATCTGTAATTTGAACAAATATTTATCTTTTTGATTTTGAGGGCAATACCTTTTGAAATGATAAAAAATTTAAAAAAATTATTTAAAAAAAGAAAAAATAGTCTAATTTTAGTTTATTATTAACCCTATAATCTACTAAACATGATTAAGCAAAAATACCAATCGGTGTTGGACTTAGGCACCAAATTGAACATCCAAAATGGGGATGTTTCCGAAGAAAATGGCGTTTTAAAAATTAAAGGAACAGCCAAAACACAATACGAAAAAAACATTATTTGGGATGAAATTAAAGTTGTTGGCGGACAAAACCCGTCTGATATTCAAGCGGATATTAGAGTTTCAGATGAAAGTGTATATCATCGCCATACGGTAAAAAGTGGCGAAACTTTAGGAAAAATTGCCAAACTCTACTACGGCGACCCTATGAAATACAAGCAAATTTTTCAAGCGAATACCAACATTCTGAAAAATCCTGATTTGATTCACCCTAACCAAGAATTGGTCATTCCGAAGCTTTAATACATATTTATAATTAGGGCCAAAACTTTGGCCCTAATTATTATTTGTGTTTTGATTAACCCACCCCAAAACCAATTCAAATTGTTCTTTTGGTGTCAGGTTGGAATTGTCCAAAACACGGGCATCTTTAGCCTGTGTTAATGGAGAATCTGCTCTGGTGGAGTCTTTATGGTCACGAGATGTGATGTTTTTGTAAACGGCATCAAAATCAACCTGTTCTCCTTTTGTTGTAAGCTCATCAAAGCGGCGTTGCGCACGAGTTTGTGCAGAAGCGGTCATAAAGATTTTTAGTTCTGCATTTGGAAAAACAACGGTGCCTATATCTCTACCATCCATCACAATCCCTTTGTGTTTCCCCATCTGGCGTTGTTCTTTAACCAAGCATTGACGGACTTCGGGAAGTGCCGCGACTTTACTCACTAAATTAGACACTTGCATCCCTCTAATTTTTGAAGACACTTCTTTGTTGTTTAAGAAAAGTATGGTGGTGCCAGATTTATCTTTTTTAAATTCAATTTTAACCGACGAAATGGCATAAATTAAGGCGTCTTTATCAAATTTGTTTTCATCAATAGAGTTATTTTCAATAGCAAAAAGTGTTACGGCTCTATACATCGCCCCTGAGTCTACATAGATATAACCTAACTTTTTTGCAAGTTGCTTGGCTAATGTGCTTTTCCCTGTAGAAGAATGACCATCGATGGCAATAATTATTTTTTCCACTATTGTAAATCTATTTGCATACCTAAAAAACTTGTGTTTGAAGCTAATGAATAGCGTGCATGTGTATAACTGAAACGTAATTTATTAAACTTCAATCCAATTCCAAAAGATAAGCCCGAAAAATTTCGTTGTTCTATAATTCTAAGCTCCTCTGCGCGTCTAAAACTATACCCCAATCTAAGGTTAAAACCTTTTTTTGGAAAGAGTTCAACACCTAATAAAGTATGTCGAATGAGTTGGCTTAAAAATCCTACTTCTTCTTGGGTTTGATTGCCATTTAAATCTGTAGTGGCGCGAGCAGGATTTGCAGTTGCAATAGGCCATTGCTGTAAATTTTCGAAAGTTAAATGCCAACGAATGGGTACATTTTCTAGGGTTTGACTCATTCCAAAATCAATTTCAAAAGGCAAAGGCTCATTCAAACCAGCATAGGTGGTCAATTGTGTTCCGATGTTTCTAACAACAAGCGCTGCATTAAAATCTAAGTACTCGTTTATATAAATCACACCAAAATCTAGAGCGGCACCAAAAGAGCTATATTGCTCAAGTTTAGATGAGATAAGCTTGATATTCGCACCAGCATAAAAATCTGAAAAACCAATTTGTAATGCATATCCTATGGATAGTGCAGCTTCATTCCCTGTAAAATCACCCGTACTATTCCCATTTTCATCATAACCCTCAAAATTTCCGTAATTGATATAGGTTACCCCAGCGTGAAAGGTTTGTGTTCGTCTGTCAACAGTATAAGCATAAGCAGCAGTACCATAACGAATATCGCCGAGGTGATTGGCATAGTTTAAGGCCAATTGGTTATCCATTTCAATATTTATTGTAGCTGGATTATATAGTGCCTGAGTAACGTCGTAGTCTACATTTGTAATCACTTTTCCTCCGAGTGCGGCTTGTCGTGGAGAGGACATCAAATTGAGGAATTGATAAGTTGCGTTTCCTCCCAATTGAGCGAACACTGACACAGTTGTACTCATCATCAAAAAAAGCATGGCTAATATCCTCATTATCAGTAAAAATAACCAATTCTATCTTAAAACGAATTTTTGTTCGCTTTATTTTAGTACAATAATAAATTAATCGAGTATTAAATTACAATGTTTTAGCATGTGTCACTTTGGCCTTTGTAATTGCAACATCTATGACTTCGTGCATTTCAGACACGTAATGGAATTTTAAACCTTTTAGATAATCTGCGTTGATTTCATCAATATCACGCTTATTGGCTTTGGAAAGGATGATTTCTTTGATTTTAGCACGTTTTGCCGCTAATATTTTTTCTTTAATCCCTCCTACTGGTAATACTTTGCCACGTAGTGTAATTTCTCCAGTCATTGCAATGTTTTTTTTGACTTTTCTTTGGGTAAACAATGATACTAAAGACGTTAGCATTGTAATTCCTGCGCTAGGACCATCTTTTGGAGTGGCACCTTCAGGGACGTGAATATGGACATTATACTCGTTAAAAATCCGATTTTCAATTCCAAAATCGTCTGCATTTGCTTTGATGTATTCCATAGCAATAGTTGCTGATTCTTTCATTACTTTCCCAAGATTTCCAGTAATGTTTAAAGTTCCTTTTCCTTTTGAAAGTATAGATTCTATAAATAAAATATCGCCTCCAACACGAGTCCAGGCTAGCCCTGTTACTACTCCAGCAACATTATTGTTTTCATAGCGATCGCGCTCTAGTTTTGGAGCTCCTAAAATTCCTATCAAATCTTCATTTGAAACTTTAATATCGTAGGCATCTTCCATGGCAATATTTTTTGCCGCAAAACGAACTACTTTTGCAATTTGCTTTTCAAAACCACGTACACCTGATTCTCTTGTGTAACCCTCAATTATTTTTTCTAACTGTGGTTGTGCTATTTTTAAATCTTTAGCAGAAAGCCCATGTTCTTTGAGTTGTTTTGGTAAAAGATATTTTTTTCCAATTTGAACTTTTTCTTCAATAGTATAGCCATTAACATTAATAATTTCCATTCGGTCTAGCAAGGCCGGTTGAATGGTATTTAAACTGTTTGAAGTGGCTACAAACATCACTTTTGAAAGATCATAACCCATTTCTAAGAAGTTGTCATAGAACTCCGAATTTTGTTCTGGATCCAAAACTTCGAGCATTGCAGAAGAAGGATCGCCTTGATGTGAATTGGATAATTTATCAATTTCATCTAAAACAAAAACTGGGTTAGATGTGCCCGCTTTTTTGAGACTTTGTAAAATACGACCAGGCATTGCTCCAATATAAGTTTTTCGATGGCCTCTAATTTCTGCCTCATCTCTCAATCCCCCTAAAGATATTCTAACATACTCCCGCCCAAGGGCCTCGGCAATGGATTTTCCCAGGGAGGTCTTCCCTACTCCAGGAGGACCATACAGACACAAAATTGGAGATTTCATGTCGTTTCGAAGTTTTAAAACCGCTAAATACTCAATAATTCTTCGCTTAACTTCTTCTAAACCAAAATGATCACGATCTAATATTTTTTGAGCACGTTTTAAATCAAAATTATCTTGACTAAAATGATTCCACGGCAAATCTAGAAACAAATCCAAATAGTTTCTTTGAATAGAATATTCTGCGACTTGAGGATTCATGCGTTGAAGCTTACCTATTTCTTTTTCAAAATGTTGTTTTGTTTTGCTATCCCACTTCTTTTCAGAAGCTCGTTTTTTCATGTCTTCAATTTCTTCTTCATAGCTAACTCCACCCAATTCTTCTTGAATAGTCTTAATCTGTTGTTGAAGAAAATATTCGCGTTGCTGCTGATTCATATCATGCTGCACCTTAGACTGAATGTCATTTTTTAATTCCAAACGCTGAAACTCAACATTCATGTGTTTAAGGGTTTTCAAGGCGCGTTGATGCAAGTCGTTGACTTCGAGGAGCACTTGTTTTTCCACCACAGAAATGCCCATATTAGACGACACAAAATTGATCAAAAAAGAGTTGCTTTCTATATTTTTGATGGCAAATGAAGCTTCACTCGGAATATTAGGACTTTGTTTGATAATCTCTAAAGATAAATCTTTTATGGATTCAATAGCTGCTGCAAACTCACCATCTTCTTTTGAAGGTACTACTTCATCAACATTTTTGATTTTTGCAGTTAAATATGGATCTTCCGAAACAAGTTCTGTGATTTGAAAACGTTTTTTACCTTGAATTATAACCGTTGTATTGCCATCGGGCATTTTTAAAACTTTCAAAATACGGGCTACTGTACCAATTTTATGAATATCCTCAAATTTTGGATCTTCAACACTTTCATCTTTTTGTGCCACAACACCAATGACTTTTGATCCTTTATTGGCATCATTAATAAGCTTTATAGACTTGTCGCGCCCAGCAGTAATTGGAATTACTACTCCAGGAAATAATACTGTATTTCTTAGCGAAAGTATAGGTAATGAGTCCGGTAATGCTTCGTTTTTTATAACCTCTTCGTCTTCGGTGGTCATTAATGGAATCAATTCTGAATTTTCATCAAAATCTTGAAGTGACAATGTGTCAAGTATTTTATATTTTGGGTTGTTCATATCAATTATAAGTCATTTTGTCATGCTGAACAGAAATTGTTAAGTTTCGAATTTATTTATAATTATAAATTTATCTTCTTGTGGGATTAATTTACAATGATTTCAATCATGTAAATGACAATTGTTGTGCCAAGATAATTTCTAAAGGAAGAGATTTAACGAACATGTGTTGTTCTTTTTATTTTATAGAGAACAAGAAAGGCGACTAAAAAGAAAACTGCAAGTGCCAATACAGAATACTGCATCGACCCTGTAAGGGCCAATAAAAGCCCAAAGACTATCATCCCCAAAACAATAGCTATTTTTTCGGTAACATCATAAAAACTAAAATAAGTGGCATGATCGTGTGTGTCTGGTAACAATTTGGAGTATGTTGAACGTGTGAGAGACTGCGTTGCGCCAAGAACAAAGCCCAAAACAATGCCCATGGCATAAAAATAATTATCTACATTGGGTTGGTTTTTATCTAAAATAAATGCAATAAAACACACAACACACCATATCAATAGCGTAATTTTTAGAGTGGCTAAATTTCCTATTCTGTCGGACAATCTTGAAAATAAATAAGCACCAAGTATGGCCACAATTTGAACAAGTAATATGGTCAATATAAGATTTAAAGTTGGTAGACCCAGTTCTTCACTACCAAATATTCCTGCCATAAGTATAGTGGTTTGAACACCAACACTCAAAAAGAAAAAAGCGATTAAGAAATATTTCAATTGTGAATGCGACCCTAATGATTTAAAAACAGTTTTAAGTTCTAAAAATCCTTTCCAAATGTAGTCTTTATCAGGCTTATGATTAAAAACATTGTTGGGCAAACGGCGGTATGTAATTTGTGCAAACCCAAACCACCATAGTCCTACCAAAACAAATGTGATTCGAGGTGCTAAAGTTGGATCTGTAATACCAAACCAATCTGGTTTTTGGACTAAAACTAAACTAAAAACAAGCAACAATACCGAACCAAAATAGCCATACATAAAACCTTTTGCACTCACTTTATCTTGCTGTTCGGGGAAAGCCACTTCTGGCAAATAGGCATTGTAAAATACTATACTCCCCCAAAATCCAATACTGGCAAAAATTGTGCACAAAAGCGCCACCCAAAGTGTAGATGAGCCATCAAAAAAATAGAGCAGCATCACTGAAACTGACCCCAACAAACAAAATCCTTTTAAAAATTTAAGTTTATTACCTGTGTAATCTGCAATTCCAGAAAGTATTGGAGAGCAAAAAGCAACAATAAGAAATGAAAATGCCAAGGTATAATCATATAGTGTTGTGGGGTTCCAATGCGTACCTAAAAAGAAAATATCACCCTCTGTATTAGCAAAAGAATTTGCCATACTGGTGTAGTAAATTGGAAAAACTGCAGTACTAATAACTAGAGGATAAACCGAATTGGCCCAGTCATAAAATGCCCATGCATTAATGAGTTTTTTACTTCCTTTTTTAAGTGTTTTCATAAAAAAAGCTGCTTTTATAAGCAGCTTCTAATTTAGGTAATTATTTTGACAATGATAATTTATCTAAAACTCGTTATACCAAACTTTTGAGCTTCTGCACGAGCAGCAGGTGCTAGGGCGCGTAAATTTGCAATTCGAGAATCATTAGAAGGGTGAGTGCTTAAAAATTCTTTAGGTTCTTTTTTACCATTATTATTGGCTTTCATACGCTCCCAAAGTCTTGAAGCTTCATCGGGGTTATACCCTGCAATAGCCATAATGTACACCCCTATTTTATCGGCTTCAGTTTCATGTGCTCGACTAAAAGGTAAAACACCTAAAACATTACTTCCAACGCCATAAGCTCTGTTGAACATATTTCGTTTTTTTTCATCTTTTATGGCAACGTTTCCAGCAACAGCTCCTAATTGCTGTAACATTCCCGCACTCATACGCTGCTGTCCATGGTTGGCTAATGCATGTGCCACCTCGTGGCCCATAATGGCAGCTACACCCGTTTCGTTGGCAGCAATTGGCATAATGCCAGTGTAAAATACAATTTTACCCCCCGGCATACACCAAGCATTTACGGTTTCGTCTTGTACCAAGTTGTATTCCCATTTGTAATCTTTCAAATACCCTTGATAATTGTTGGCATCCAACCAACGTTTTGCAGCAGTAGAAATCCGTTGTCCTACGCGTTTTACCATTTCTGACTCTTCGGTTCCAGTAACAACGTTGTTTTCGGTAAGGAACTTATCATATTGTGCAAAAGCCATTGGTAGTATTTGTGAATTTGGCACTAAAGCCATAGTCTTTTTTCCTGTGAAAGGGTTTGTAGCACAAGAAATTGCTAAAAAAAGCATTAAAAAAAATAAAATCTTTGTTTTCATGTATACGGTTTAAAATTAAATAACAAAAAGCATTCCATAGTATTGGACACAAAAAACTTAAAATAGTCACAAAGTTTTGTGAAAATAAATAATTTACATCTAAAAATAACTAATTTTATATCACAAAAACAAACCCATGAGTCTAAAAAATTTAATCGCAATAGTTTTATTTTTTAGCTTTTTTTCTTGCAAATCTGAAGCTCAAAAAAAAGAAACGTTTAAAATTAATAAAACTGAAGCAGAATGGAAATCAAAGCTTACTGATATTCAATTTTATGTTTTAAGAAAAGAAGGTACAGAGCGTGCTTTTTCTAGTCCTTTGGACAAAAACTATAGTGCTGGGACTTATGTTTGTGCAGCTTGTGACACACCTCTTTTTAGAAGCGAACATAAGTTTAATTCTGGTTCAGGGTGGCCAAGTTTTGATCGTGAAATAAAAGGCAATGTGGCTTTTTCTGTGGATTATAAAATTGGTATAGCGCGCAGCGAAGAACTTTGTGCAACTTGTGGCGGGCATTTGGGGCATGTTTTTAATGATGGTCCTCGAAATACAACAGGAATGCGCCATTGTATCAATGGTGCTGCACTTAAATTTATTCCAAAAAATGAGTAAATCAAAAATCAACAAATCTGAAGCAGAATGGAAAAATGAGCTCAGTGAGGCTCAATACCGCATTCTGAGAAAAAAAGGTACAGAAATGCCACATTCTGGTGTTTATAACCTCCATTTTGAAGAGGGTATGTACCTTTGTGCCGGCTGTAGCACTCCACTATTTGAAAGTCAATCAAAATTTGATGCAGAATGCGGTTGGCCAAGTTTTGATGCTTCTATAAAAGGAAGTGTAGAATATATTCTTGACAAGAGTCATGGCATGATTCGAACAGAAATTGTTTGTTCATCGTGTGGTGGACATTTAGGTCATGTTTTTAATGATGGTCCAACACTAACAGGAACCCGCTATTGTGTGAATTCAATTAGTATTGGTTTTAAAAAATCCTGAGGTCAAAAAACTTCACTTACTTTTAGTTCATTTCTGTTTTATTTATAGATTTAGGTTTTGTAAATTTGCAACTTCTAACAACGACTAAATATACTAGGAATGAGTAAATATGATGTGATTGTTTTGGGAAGTGGACCAGGTGGATATGTAACAGCCATACGTGCTTCTCAATTAGGACTCAAAACAGCTGTAATTGAAAAAGAAAGTTTGGGAGGGGTTTGTCTCAATTGGGGGTGTATTCCAACAAAAGCTCTTCTAAAATCTGCACAAGTTTTTGAATACCTCAAACACGCAGGAGATTATGGCTTGCAAGTCAAAGACTACGATAAAGATTTTGATGCCGTAGTGAATCGCAGCCGAAATGTAGCCGAAGGGATGAGCAAAGGTGTGCAATTTTTAATGAAAAAAAATAAAATTGATGTCATTTCTGGTTATGGAAAAATAAAGCCAGGAAAAAAAGTGGATGTTGATGGAAAAGAATTTAGTGCTGATCATATTATCATTGCAACGGGTGCTCGCTCTCGTGAACTTCCAAGTCTTCCTCAAGATGGCAAAAAAGTTATTGGTTATCGCAAAGCAATGACATTAGAAAAACAGCCTAAAAAACTCATCATTGTAGGTTCTGGTGCTATTGGTGTAGAATTCGCCTACTTCTACAACGCTATGGGTACAGAAGTTACAGTTGTAGAATACATGCCGCGTATTGTTCCTGTAGAAGATGAAGACGTTTCAAAACAACTTGAACGTTCTTTTAAGAAAAGTGGAATAAAAATTATGACCTCTACAGAAGTTACTGCCGTGGATACTTCAGGAGAAGGGGTGAAAGCAACAGTGAAAACTAAAAAAGGAGAAGAAACTCTTGAAGCTGATGTGGTACTTTCTGCTGTTGGTATCAAAACAAATATTGAAAATATTGGCCTAGAAGATGTTGGAATTGTAACCGATCGTGATAAAATTTTGGTGAATGATTTTTACCAAACCAATATGCCAGGATATTATGCTATTGGCGATGTCACCCCTGGCCCTGCCCTAGCGCATGTCGCTTCAGCAGAAGGTATTTTATGTGTAGAAAAAATTGCAGGTCACCACATCGAAGCCTTAGATTATGGCAACATTCCTGGTTGTACCTATTGTAGCCCAGAAGTGGCTAGCGTAGGTCTCACAGAAGCTCAAGCCAAAGAGCAAGGTTTAGATATCAAAGTTGGTAAATTCCCATTCTCTGCGTCTGGAAAAGCCAGTGCTGGTGGAAACACAGAAGGGTTTGTAAAAGTTATTTTTGATGCTAAATATGGTGAATGGCTCGGCTGTCATATGATTGGCGCAGGCGTTACAGATATGATTGCAGAAGCTGTATTGGGACGTAAATTGGAAACAACTGGCCATGAAGTGCTAAAAACAGTACACCCACATCCAACGATGAGTGAAGCGGTCATGGAAGCGGTTGCAGATGCCTATGACGAAGTGATTCATATTTAGAAATAAAACAAGTTCTAATAAAAGTGGTCTTTTTTGACCGTCTTTTTTTTGATGTTAACTATAAGAAACTTTGCAGAGCAAGACGATAACTCTTTAATCCAAATCCTAAAATAACCCCTTTCGCATTTGGAGAAACAAAAGAGTGATGTCGAAATTCCTCTCGGCTATAAGTATTTGAAATATGCACTTCTATAACAGGTGTAGATATGCCTTTTATGGCATCACCAATTCCAACGGAGGTATGGGTATAAGCGGCGGCATTTAAAACAATACCATCGTATGAAAAACCAACGTCGTGAAGTTTATCAATAAGTTCACCTTCAATATTAGACTGAAAATAGTCCAATTTAAATTGAGGAAATTCAGATTGTAATTCATTAAAAAAGGCGTAAAATGTTTTGGAACCATAAATCTCGGGTTCTCGCTTTCCTAATAAATTTAAATTGGGGCCATTAATGATAATAATGTTTTTCATGTAGCAAAAGTACAAAAGTTATAAAAACAAAAAAAGCGATGCATAAGCATCGCTTTTTTAAAATTGTAAAGTATGATTTAGAAGTTATATCCTACAGAAAGTTGAAAATTTCTTGAACTAGTAGAGAAATTATCAACATCTGGATCATCGAGGTTTGTTAAACCAAGAGAATAACGAAGACCAAAATTTAATCCGCTTTCAAGTTTGTAACCAACACCAAAATTTAATCCAAAATCAGTAGACTTAAAACCATCCTTAATATCATCAGTACCAGAAGAAGTATCAGTTATTCCGGTAGCTATTTCAGTTTCAGTTGATTCAAAATCTGACTTAGCTGACACAAGGAAACCTATCTGTGGTCCAGCTTCAAGGCTAAATGCATCTGATAAATAGAATTTAGCCATAACTGGAATCAACAAATAGTTAAGTTTTATAGTTGATTCACTATTATAATCATAAAATCCATCGTTATCACTGTAATCAGATTTAGCACCTTGAGATGAAAATAATAACTCTGGTTGAACTGAAAAATTATCAGAAATAGATACTTCAGCAGTGATACCTAAATGGATAGAAGTCCTTGAATCTAAGTCTGGCGAATCTACTCCTGATGGATAGTCAAAAGATAGGTTAGAAAAATTTAAACCTGCTTTAGCACCAAAAGTCACATCTTGTGCTTGCAAAGTAAATGCAGCAAGAGTCATTGTAATAATAAATAATTTTTTCATTTTTTTATTTTGTTAATGATTAATACGACAAAATTAAATAAAATTTTATAAAAATTTAGTACAAATTTGGTACATTTAACTTAAATAAAAAAAGCGATGCCGAAGCATCGCTTTTAAATAGGTTTAAATTAGTTTTTAGAAGCTGTATACAGCACCAAGAACAAAAGAAGATAAACTTCCACTTCCATTTCCATCGTTGTTGATGAAAATTTCTTGAGAAGAATCATCAATTCTAAATTCCGGTTTGATCGTTAATCCACCCACTTTGTAGTTTGCAGTTAATGTTGGAGTTAATACATTAAGAACATCGCTATCAGCAATTGGTCCAAAGGCGATATACTCTAAACGAAGACCCCAAGACATTTTCTCAGAGGCTTTATACTGAGGGTAGATTGAAAGCGATGTATATTCATCTGCAATTCTACCACTAAGCATACCATCTTTGTAATTTGCAAATTGTGCATTAAAGTCCATTTGTATATTACTTGAAAGATCAAAACCACCAATAATATCAATAAAACTAGAACGTTGACTACGAACATAGCCAAATTTGAATCTTCCATTCGTAATTTGACCACCAACAGAATAGTGTCCAGTATTATTAAAATCTGTAACCTCCATTGGATTCATTACAGCTAATTTCATATCCCAATTGTTATTAAGTTTGAAATCAAGCATTAAACCATTATGATTTCTAGGCCCAAAAGTAAAGGCATGAGACATACTGTAGTTAAAGTTTTCAACTGGAGAAATTCTTTCAAGACCAATAAAGGTATTGAAACGACCCATAGTTGCAGTCGTATTTTCTGTAATCTTCCAAAACATGTACATTTGGTTAATAGCAGCATTGTTTGTTGCTCCATTTGGATTAATAGCCTGATCGGCTCTTGGACCATATGCTAAGTCTGCAACAAAACCTACGCTTTCATCTTCATAAGAAGCGACTAAGTTCGCCATACCTAAAGAAAAGCCTGGCATATTAACAAATGAACTAGGGGGAGCATAAGGAAGTGTTCCTTGATTTACCTCGTCATTTGGAGAATTAATATTAGATCTCCAGTAAGCATCTACTGAACCACTAAAATTAAATTTGGATGCTTCATCTTGTCCAAAAGATAAGGTTAAAATGGATAAAGCTATGAGCGTAAAAAAATTTTTCATAATATTTGTTTATGGTTGTAATTACAAATTTAAACAAAAAAATTTAATTTTTGAGTAAATCTGAGATATACAACAAAAAAAAAAGCGGTGCAATTGCACCGCTTTTAAATATGATTATCTTATTATAATCTAAATCCTAGTCTAAAGTTACCTGTTACACTGTCACCAAGACCGAATCCAGTTGTAGCGTCTCCTCCTTCTGGATCAACAGAAGAAATACCAAGACCATAACCGAACTCCATTCCAACGTAAACATTAGGAACAATGTAGTAATCAGCACCTAAGAAAACTCCACCAAAAAGAGTAAGAGTTGTTGCAGAACCACTGTCAGCAAAACCAACTAAACCATGGTAACCCCAGTAAGTTGATAAACGCTCAGCTCCAGTAAGGTGATTTTCAATACCCATACCAGCTGCAATTCCGAAAGTAGAATCTTCACCATCAACACCGCTGTCAGCGAAGTTAAAATTAGCAAAGTAACGCTTTGCCTTTGTGTCAGAATCAAACTTGCGCATCATAAAAGTTGCACCACCTGTAATTTCTGGCATACCGAATTGAGTACCACCGTTTAAATTAGGTGTAAACTGAGCTTCAAACATTGTAGCTCCGGCTCCAGGCTTAGTGAAAGTACCTGCATCAGTTGTAATTTGAGCAGAACCAAAAGCAAATATTGATAATGCTGCAATTAAAAGTAATTTTTTCATAATTAATTTTTTTTGTTTATGATTAATAATGCAAATTTATACAAAATAATTAATCGATTGACATAAATTTCATTTTTTTTTAATTTCAACGATAAAATCGTACACTTTATGGACTTTTTAAGAAGTAGGCTAAACAAACCATTTAAATTTATTTTAACACATTTTTATAAAAATTGATTTTTTTAGTCGAAATTTACAACTACAAAAAAACAAAACATACAATATCTATATGAAAAATTATCTCCTATTTTGTTTATTGCTCGTGTCATTTTCACTTTTTTCACAAAATCCAAGTATCTATGCGAATGAAATTAATGCTGATGAACTAAAAGAAAAGCTCTACATCTATGCTTCTGATGAATTTCAGGGTAGAGAAACGGGTACAGATGGGCAAAAAACAGCTGTTAAATATCTTAAACAAAAATATCAATCGTTAAGCGTTGGTGCTGCAAAAGCTAATGGTAATTATTTTCAAAACGTTCCATTAAAGCTTGTAAAAACTCCTAAAGTTAGTATATCTATCGGAGATCAAACTTTTAGTTATTACGATGACTTTGTTGCTGTTTCATCTGGAGAAACTACAAAAATTGAAGCACAAGAGTTTGTTTTTGTCGGATATGGTATTAAAAGTACCTTATATAATGATTATAAAGATTTGGATGTTGCTGGAAAAATAGTGGTTGCCATAGCTGGTGAGCCAAAAGACGAAAATGAAAACTATATTGTTTCTGGAAACAATGAAATTTCTAAATGGTCCAACGGCAGGCAAGCGCTGAATTCAAAACGTAATCTCGCAAAAGAATTAGGTGCAAAAGCATTTGTACTTATAGATAATGCTATGTTCAAACGCTATTCGTCTTATTATAAAGCCATTGAAAAACGTGGTGGCGAAAGTAATTTGGCACTTGATGTTGATACCAACTCATTTTATGGGTTTTTGGCAAGCTCAGAAATGGGGACTAATCTTATTCAGAGCTCTAATGGTTTGTATGCTCAGCAAATATCTATTCAGTATGAAAATGTTTCTGAACCTGTAAGTTCAGAAAATGTTGTTGCTATGATTCCTGGTGAAGAAAAACCTGAAGAATATATCATTCTTTCTGCACATCTTGACCATGTGGGCATGCACGACGGAGAAGTTTTTAATGGTGCTGATGATGATGGCTCTGGGACAGTAGCGCTATTAGAAATTGCTGAAGCCTTTCAAAAAGCAGTTGAAAATGGAGATGGCCCCAAAAGATCTATAATTTTTTTGCACGTAACTGGGGAAGAAAAAGGGCTTCTAGGATCTCAATACTATACAGATTATGACCCTGTTGTTTCTTTAGAAAGCACAGTAGCCAACCTAAACATAGACATGATTGGTAGAACTGATCCTAAACGAAAAGTTGGTAGACGTAACTATATCTATCTTATTGGAAGTGATAAATTAAGTACAGAACTTCATGAATTGTCTGAGAAAGTAAATAATACATATACTAACATAGAATTGGATTACACATACAACGATGAAAACGACCCCAATCGTTTTTATTACCGTTCAGATCATTACAATTTTGCGAAAAATAATATTCCAATCATTTTTTATTTTAATGGAACACATGCAGATTATCATAAAGCTACAGATACACCTGATAAAATAGAATACGATTTATTAGAAAACAGAACGCGTCTTGTCTTTTATACAGCATGGGAATTGGCCAACAGAAAAAAACGCGTTACGGTAGATAAAGCTGTAGAGTAACAACATAAATATCTTAAACCAAAAAAGCTTCTCTTTAACAGAGAAGCCGTATGAAGAACCCGAGCCACCACAAGAGATACAAATAACTATTGTAGATAGTAATGGAAATGAAAAGGTAAACAGAAAAAGTTTAGACAACTTTAAATTCAAAGATTTAGCAGGGTAAACAGACAATGGAAGCTATAAAGTAGAAGCTACTGACTTGCCTTTGGCTATTAGTAAAGTTGAGAAGTTTAAAACAATCTAATTCTAATATAATTAGTTCTGTTAATTTTCAAGTCAAAGTATAGTCCGTAGTAGTTTAAAAAGTTAACTATATGAAGAAGTTTTTTCATTTTTTTATTGCCTTTCATACAGAGAGCCATCTGCTGCAACCCAAGATATTAAATCATCTGATATTTTTTCAAATTCATAAGTAAATTCGCTTCCACCGTTTGTAAATCTTGCTAAATACCTCGTTTCAGATATTTCTTCATAAACACTAAAATCAGGTGCGGCACTATTAGCCATTAAACAATCAGCTACAGCTTGGTTAAAAAATAATAAGCATATGTCATCTTGCCTAAATTCCCATCCTGCTGAATTAGAATTTAACCAAATTCCTTGTATCCAAGTTGGCGGATTAAAAGTATTAGTATTTGCACTTGAATTACTATCATCACTACTACAAGCGAAGACAAATAAAGCAGAGAGTAAGAGTAGTTTTTTCATTTAGTTACAAGGATTACTGATATTTGTTCTTGAAAAAATTTGTTCCTGCATACCGTCAGAAAAAATAAGTCTCAACGCATTTCCATTATCAAAAGTAATAGCTTCTGTCGAACCGCTATCGCCTTCACAATCGGTAATAATAAACTTAAAATTGTCTAATAGATTTATGTCTATTGTAATAAATTCTAAACAACCAAGACCATCGTCATTATATCCCTCCTTGAAGCTAGCGCACTCTAATTCAGGGTCAAACCAACCTGCATTAAAGAAGTATTCGCTATTGTTATATACCAAGTATACAGGGTCTGCTTGAGGGTTTTCAGGGTCTGATGGGTCAAATAAGTCATTTTGCCAAACCACACCATCAAATCTTTCTAAAAATGTTCCATTAGAATTTTCATTCGTATCCGAATTATCATCACTACTACAAGCGAAGATTAATAAAGCCGAGAGTAAGAGTAGTTTTTTCATTTTATAATACTTTTTTATAGGTATAAACTGTACCATCATATTCATAATTCATAGTATTATCATCAACTATATTAATTGTGTAAATGTCTGTATAACCAACATTATAATTTAATTGGTACTCATTGCCAGAATTAGTCCAAGTCCCTATTAAAATTTCTTCAGAACAGCCTGGATTACCAGCACTTATAAAATCATAATAATCTCTAAATGTACCATCAGACTTAAATTCAATAAACAGTCCATCACAATAGCATTGACTGTCATAATATACAGTATCATTAACAGTAGAGCCACATAAAGTAACTCCTAGAGTAGAATAAAAGTTCCAGTATCCGATAATTGAAGAATTATTGTTGTCATTATTACTGTTTGAACTATCATCACTACTACAAGCGAAGATTAATAAAGCGGAGAATAAGAGAAGTTTTTTCATTTGTCCGTCTTTTTGGTTTTTCTATAAATAAGTTCGAAAAGACCACCAATAACAATAAATGCACAAATACGCTCAAGAAGGCTTAAGCCAATATACTTTCCACCTAAAACTACAATTCCTCCAATTGTAAAAGTTAAGATGTTGTAAGTCTTTTTGTTCATAGTTTTTGATTTTTCTACAATGTACAAAATAAATTCACATTGTTTAGTCCAAGTGTAGTACTTGTTAGCGCAGTAGTTTTGGAACAAAGCGTGTTGAGAAAACAACTAAAAGCAAATGTCTGTCAAATGTCTGTCAGTTTTTAGTACATTTGAAGTGTTCTTTGAGATGTTTAAAATGAAAGTCGTGAAGTGCTTTTAGGTGCTTTTCGAAACGTGGTTAGAGAAGGTGAGAGCCAATAAAAAAGCCCTCTCAAAAGAAAGGACTTTTAATGGGTGGAAGATCGGTCTCGAACCGACGACCTCCTGAACCACAATCAGGCGCTCTAACCAACTGAGCTACAACCACCGTTTAGCATATAAAAATGCGTTTGCAAATGTAATTCATTTATGTTTTTGCACAAAGATTTTTTTTTAATTTATTTTAAATCAAATATGGAGTCCACTGCCAAAAGTCTATCGGCCGTAAACCCTTCTGCGTAATTTGTAAAGACCAAGCGTCCAAGATCTGCAGCTCTGTAGCGAATACTATCCATAAAATTTTGACTCGAAATTGGAGTTTCTGGCTCTGAGTTGTTAGGATCAAAGAATTGAGACTTGTAGGCGGCTACGGCAGCCATTTTGATATCTATAGTAGAACTAATATCAACTACGAAGTCTGGCGTAATATTTTTCCATTGAATATAACTGTACACAGCACTAGGGCGCCAAGCATTTTGCTTCTCTCCTTTTTTGCTTTCTGTTTTGATTTTTGTTAAGCCACTTAAAAAACAGGCTTCACGCACCAAAGCATTTGATTTGGCATGATCGGTGTGACGGTCGTCAACAGCATTACAAAAAACAATCTGCGGCTGATATGCTCTAATTTTTCTGATGATTTCTAGTTGATTTTCCTTGGTGTTAAATACAAAACCATCTGGAAATTCTAAATTTTCTCTAAAGGATGCTCCTAAAATTTTTGCGGCAGCACTTGCCTCAGCTTTTCGTATTTTTGCGGTTCCTCTTGTCCCAAGCTCTCCACGAGTAAGATCAATTATTGCAACTGTTTTTCCCTCAAGAATTGCTTTGTGAAGGGTTCCACCACAGGACAACTCTACATCGTCTGGATGTGCGCCAAATGCAAGAATGTCTACTTTCATGATGCTAATGTTTTTTACTTAAACTCAAAGCTTGTTCAATATCGTTTATTAAATCTTTTTTAGATTCAATTCCAACAGAAAAACGTATCAATTGATCTGTAATACCTTGTGAAAGGCGGTCTGATTCAGAAATTAAGGCATGAGATGCTATAGCAGGCAAAATCATTGTACTTTCAACGCCAGCCAAACTCATTGAAGGTTTTATCAATTGTAATGATTTTAAAAACAAAACCGTGTCGTATGCATTTGATAATTCAAAAGATAACATTGCGCCAAAACCTTTCATTTGAGTTTTTGCAAGTTGATGATGCTCATGAGATTTTAAACCGGGATAATACACATTATCAACACCCGAGTGTTTTTCTAAAAATCGAGCCATTTTTTTGGCATTTTTTTGCTGAGCTTTAACGCGGATGGCTAAAGTTTTCATACTTCTTTCTAGCATCCAAACTGAAAAATCACTAAGATTACCACCAAAATCTTTCGCTAAATTCCAGATTTTATCTACATAATTTTGAGTAGATGCGATTGCACCAGCACTAATATCGCTATGCCCTCCAAAGTATTTTGTCGCAGAATGAATGACAACATCAATACCAAGCGTGTGAGGCTTTTGAACAATGGGTGTTGCAAAAGTATTGTCAATTGCTGAAATAATGTTATGAGACTTTGCCAATTTTGCGATGGCAAACAAATCAACTAATTTAAGTAGTGGATTTGATGGTGTTTCAACATATATAAGTTTTGTATTTTTTTTAATACATTCCTCAAAAGAATTGATTGACAAATCTTTGGTAAAGGTGTATTGAATACCATAGGACTTAAAATGAGATTCAATAAAATTACGTGTTCCTCCGTAAATGTCATTTTGGACAACAGCATGATCTCCAGATTTTAAAAAAGTAAGCATTACAGCAGATACAGCGGCCAAACCTGATGAAAATAGCATTCCTGCTTCTGTATCTTCTAACGCAGCAATTTTTTTGCTCAAATGTTCCTGATTTGGCGTATTAAAATAGCGCGGATAGCGCTTTGTTTCTTGATCCAAAAAATCATAAGATGTAGAAAGATATATTGGAGATACTACCCCTTGAAAAAGAGGATCATCTACAGCACCGGTGTGGGTGCAAATAGTGTTTTGACCTATTTTTTGTTTTGACATTAAAAGAGTTTATTAAACGCTATTTATTATCTAAGTCGTTGAATTGTTTGATAAGAACAAAAGCCCAAATTGCAACGCAAACGGAAACGAAAATGGAAAAATATAATACGATGTCGTTAGCGGCCAAGGCGAAACAGTTTAAAAAATATCATTAGACCCACAAGCATAGGCGCCCAGATCCCTACAAAAATTCCGTGTAGTTCATGTCCTGAAAAAAACAAATATTCAGAGACAATTATAATTAGAACACACAACATGAGCAATAGCGCGTTGGTAATTCCTAATAATTTTACAAATTTCATTGAAGCATTAGTTTTAGAGTTTAAAAATAAAAAAAATATATTAAATGTTCAATAAAATGAAAAAAAATATAATCGAAGAATTATATTCGTAAAAAAAAATGAATTATGCTTAAAGCTGTTTTGTTTGATATGGATGGTGTAATTGTTGACACAGAACCGCTGCACCACAAGGCCTATCAAAAAATGTTTGGAAAAGTTGGAATTGAAGTTTCTTCAGAAATGTATGAAGGTTTTACTGGTCAATCCACTTATGGAATATGTGTACAGCTTTGTACATATTTTAATCTTGAGCAAGATCCCCAAGAATTGGTACAAATCAAACGCAATTATTTTACCAAACTTTTTTTTGAAGATAACGATTTGCAATTACTTGATGGGGTTGAAGAATTAATAAATGATTATTTTAAACAAGGTCTAACGTTGATTGTAGCCTCCTCTGCCTCCATGTTTACCATAAATAATGTGATGAAACGCTTTAACCTAGACCGTTTTTTTTCAAATAAACTTAGTGGTGCAGACCTTAAAGCCTCAAAACCTCACCCAGAAATTTTTATTAATGCAGCTAAAGCGGCTAATGCTTTGCCAAATGAATGTTTTGTTATAGAAGATTCTACTAATGGCATTAAAGCTGCAAAACGTGCAGGTATTTATTGTGTGGCCTACAAAAGTGAGCATTCAAAAAATCAAGATTATACCTTAGCTGATATGGTTATTTCTGATTATAATGAAATCTATTTTAGTAAAATTCAAGGGATCTTTAACTCTTTTACTTAGAATAAAACTTACGGTGTTTTAGATATGCAAAAACACTGATTATTGTAAGAATTAAAAGACTTGTCAAAATATAAGTTACACTTATTTCTTGATCATCCTTGGCGTAAGAATGCAATCCAGCGAGATAAAAGTTCACACCAAAATAAGTCATCATTATACTGCCAAAAGCAAGAATTGAAGCGATATTAAATGCAAGACGACTTCTCAATCCTGGAACAAGCCGCATATGAATCACAAAGGCATAAATCATTATACTAATAAGCGCCCATGTTTCTTTTGGATCCCATCCCCAATAGCGTCCCCAGCTTTCATTGGCCCACATACCACCAAGAAAATTACCAATTGTAAGCATAACAAGCCCCACTGTGAGTGCCATTTCATTAATGATGGTGAGTTCCTTGATACTTAACGCCATTTTTACTTTGTTTTTTGAGGTCGTTAGAATCATAAGCAACAAACTAATGACTCCTAAAATCATTCCCAACGCCATTGGCCCGTAACTTCCTACTATAACAGCCACATGAATCATTAACCAATAACTATTCAAAACAGGCTGTAGGTTGCCAATGGAAGGGTCCATCCAATTCCAGTGGGCAATCATCAAAATCATTGCAGTTACAAAAGCGGTTGAGGCAAAAGTGAGATTACTTTTTTGACCAAGCATTACCCCAAAAGCCATGGTTGCCCAAGCCACATAAATCATAGATTCATAGGCATCACTCCATGGTGCATGCCCTGAAATATACCATCGTATAATCAAACCTGCTGTGTGTAGACCAAAGCAAACGTAAATCAAAACTTTAAAGATATTTACCGAAACTTTCAGCACTTTACTTTTATCTTTTAAAATCTGAATAATCAACAATACAAACATCAAACTACTGGCATACATATACCAACTGAACAGTTTTTTGAAAATATCATATTTATTGTAGATGATTTCGGTTTTTATTTTCTTCTCAGAGAGCATTGTTTTGCCTCCATAGCGTTGTTGTGTCTTTTTTATGGCTTCAACAAGTTTTTGACTTTGTGTGAAATCAGTTTTTTGAAATTTATCATTTTGAAGGGTAGCAAGATAGGCTAAGAATCCTGTTTTGATAAAATTGCTATATAATGAATCCCTGACTACTATTCCCTGTTGAACAAATTCTTTTGGAGACACCCATTTATTATTTTCGTCATCTGGTATTGGAAAAAGACGTAATGCATCACCTTCTAATGTATTAAACAACAAACTAACACGCTGGTCGGCATCCTTAAATTCTTTTTGAATGGCGGTAGGCACTTGTGCACTGTAGGCTTCTTCAAGATATGGGCCTAATTTGTAATTTAAATTTTTGTCCAAAAAGTCAATCAGTGCGGCATATTTTTGCTCTTTTGGAAGACCAATGACACTGCGAATAGTGTCAGCTTTTTTTGGTTTTAAATAAATTATAGGCACATTATACCACAATTGGGGACTCTCCTGCATGGACAAAAACACCTGATTGGCTTCATAATTATTATAGGTGTCTTTTTTTGACAGTTTCCTTAACAACTCTGAAGCATAAGTATTTACAGGTTTCATGCGACCGTCGAAGTCTTGAATGACCAACTCTCCAAATCGATTGGACTCCTCAACAGGTGTGATATTTGAAGACAGTATAGAATCTAATTGTTGTTGTGTAGGTCGCAACATTTGATGATCCGAACTGTGTAACAATTGAGCATTGGCTCCGAAAGAAAATAATGATAATACGATAATTGAAAGCTTTGCTTTTTTGCGCTTTATTTTATCCAATTGTTTTCGTAAAGCTTCCATTCTTGCCCCTTTACTGATCAAAATAGCCATCAAACCAAAATACAATAAATAATACCCTAAATACGTAAACCATGTACCCCAATAATCGTGATTTACCGATAGAATAGTTCCTTTTTCATCGGGATCAAAAGAAGATTGAAAAAAGCGATATCCTCTATGATTTAAAATATTATTCATATAAATATGAAAATCAAAATCACCTTCTTTATCATCAAAAATAGTGACTTTACTTTCATAAGATGAATAGCTTTTTTCTGTTCCAGGATAACGCTCAGCAATAAAATCATTCAGTTTGACATCAAATGGCAATTCAAGTGTTTTTGAACCGTATTTAAATGCAAAATCTAGCCCTCCAACAGTGATTTGTTTAAAAGGATTACTTATCCCCTGACCTCCTAGAAGTTTGACAGTTTTTGTTTCTCCATTTGAAGTCACTTTAAGTGCGATACCATCTTCATCTCCTTTAAGAAGTTTAGACTTTTTAACCACATCAAAGACGCCTTTTATTACTGGTTTAGGAAATACAATAGCTTGATTTCCAATGATATATCGTGAGCGCAACACCAAAGGTTGAATGCTGTCTTTAACAAGTTGTCCTTGAACGCCTGTTGCCATGGTCATGTACTCCCCCTCAAAGGGTGATTGAATCGTCAATCCTTCATCAGAAAAAGTTAAATTTATAGCACCAGGTGTTGGTTTATTGAGTGCATACAATACATTGTGAATACTACTTACTTCTCCAACTTTCAAGAAATGATTGTGCGGAGCTCCACCAACAGCTTCTACCAATTTTAAGTAATATTCTCCAGTTTCATCAGGGACAATATCTTCTTCTGCTCCTGAAATGAAATCGATGAGCTCCACAACTACTGGCGTATTTCCGTATGTTGTACTAAAGCTATAGTTGTTTTCTAATCGAGGCGAAAAGTCTACATCATCATTGCGAACCAATCGCTGAAACTCTCCGTTTATTTTGTAATCGCCATCAATATATGTGGTTAGATAAGTTTTTTGGGATAGAAATGTGTTTTCAGTCGCACCTTCTCGTATGGCCATCATGCCTTCAAAGCCATGATAACGGGTGATAAAAGCACCTAGTAGAATAAAAATAAAAGATAAATGCAGTACAAGTGTAGCCCATTTTTCTTTTCGCAATAAGCGATATCTAAAAATATTTCCTGCAAAATTAATCATAAAAACAACCATAATGGCCTCAAACCACCATGCGTTGTAGATTAAGTTTCTTGAGTATGGCGTTGGCGATGTACTTTGACCAACGTCCAAAAATGTACCTACAGCCATCGCTGTAGCATAGACAATAAATAAGGTTGCTGTTAGTCGTGTAGAAAAAAGGATATTAGCGATTTTTTTGAACATCAAAAAAAGTAAATTTAGTGGACTACAAAGGTACTTACTTTTTACAAAAAAGTAATTTTAAAATAGTGCTTTTAACACTTATTTTAATATTTGTTTAATAAAGCAGAATATTACCTTTCAAAAAACCTGATACTTATGTAAATTAGCATTATGATTTCTGTTATTGTATTAGGGGCTGGAAATGTAGGCACACATTTGTGTAAGGCAATAAACGATGCTAAAAATTTGAAACTTGTTCAATGGTATAACAGATCGAAAAGTAATAATTCCACAGAAAATACAGACATTGAAAAATGCTACAATCTCGATAATCTTGCTTCCGCAGATGTCTACATTATTGCGGTAAGTGATAGCGCAATCGAACAACTTTCAAACGATTTTCCGTTCAAAAACCAACTCGTAGTACATACCTCAGGAAGTGTTTCAATGCGATTTTTAAATGCCAAAAATAGAAGAGGTGTTTTTTACCCACTTCAAACATTTTCAAAGACTGCAGCCGTAGATTTTAAAAACGTTCCCATTTGTATTGAGTCAACAGACAAAAACGACAGAAACACTTTAAAACAAATCGCAGAAGCTCTAAATTGTCCTACATATATCATTAACTCAGAGCAGCGCCAAGCATTGCATTTGACTGCCGTTTTTGTAAATAATTTCACCAACCAATTATATCGAATCGCACACGAACTCACCGATGAAAAAAGCTTGGATTTTGAAATTCTAAAACCTCTTATCATTGAAACAGCAAATAAAGTACAATATTTATCTCCATATATGGCACAAACTGGTCCTGCAAAAAGACGCGACAAAAAAACGATAAAAACACATTTAAAAGACTTAGAATCATATCCAGATTATAAAGAATTATACGAGCAACTTACAAAATCAATTCAAAAAACACATGGCTAAGAAAAATTACAAAACACTTTTGAAAACTATTACAACGCTTATTTTTGATGTAGACGGTGTTCTAACAGATAGTTCATTGTTGGTTAATACTAATGGAGATTTACTTCGTAAAATGCACACAAGAGATGGCTATGCACTTCGAGCAGCCGTTGATGCAGGCTTGAATATATGCATCATTTCTGGAGGAAAAAATGAAGGTGTTCGCCAACGATTAGAAGGCTTGGGAATAAAAGATGTTGTTTTGGGTGCACATGACAAAGTGAAGCATTATCACCACTTGTTAGACCAATATAATTTGTCTTCTGAACAGGTATTGTACATGGGTGATGATATTCCAGATTTTCCTGTCATGAAATTGGTTGGCCTCCCCTGCTGTCCTCAAGATGCCGCGCCCGAAATTAAAGCCATTTCAGACTATATTTCACATGTCAATGGCGGTTGTGGTGCTGTCAGAGATATCATAGAGCAAGTCATGAAAGTAAAAGGACTTTGGATGAGTGATTTTGATGCTCAAAATGATTAATTTTTAAATGCTCAAAAATAGACTAAAATCCAAAAAATTGATTTTGGCCTCTGGTTCTCCAAGAAGACAAGAGCTACTAAAATCACTGGGAGTACCTTTTGAAATTCGACTTAAAGAAATTGACGAGATATATCCTAAACATCTTAAGAAAAGTGAAATTTCAGACTATCTTGCTAAACTTAAATCAGATGCATTTATAGAAGAATTAAGCCCAAAAGACCTCCTCATTACAAGCGACACTATTGTTTGGCATCAAAATACAGCACTAGGAAAACCAAAATCTAAAGAAGATGCTTTTAAAATGCTTCAAAAACTAAGTGGAAAAAAACACGAAGTAATCAGCTCTGTTTGCCTAAAAAGCCTACAAAAAGAAGACATTTTTAATTCCATAACGAAAGTGACATTCAAAGAATTATCAACCAAAGAAATTCAGTTTTATATTGATAATTACAATCCAATGGACAAAGCTGGAGCATATGGAATTCAAGATTGGATTGGACAAATTGGTGTTACAAAAATTGAAGGGTCATACTTTAATGTCATGGGGTTCCCTATTCATAAAATCTACTCTCAATTATTGAAATTCTCTGAAGAACTCTAAAGCTCTTTTTTCGTTGTAATACACGCCGCCTTTTGAAATAAATCCAACATGACCTCCTTTTTCTGGAGTTTCCAAAAATAAATATTTACTCATTTGAGCCATTTCATATGGAAAACAAGAGGGTGTTAGAAATGAATCATTTTTGGCATTAAGTAACAAAACAGGGGTTTTTATTGAAGATAAATAATGTAAACTACTTGATTTTTTGTAATAATCTGCTGCACTTTTAAAACCATTAGCTTTGGCGGTATACACCTCATCTAGCTTTCTTAAAGTCCAAACAGAATACAATGCTCTTCTAGTAATTTTCTCTGGAAATTGACGTTGCTTTTGCATCAATTTATACTTCAAGCCAGTCATAAAATAAATATGAAATAATATATTTTTAAATTGATGTAATGCTTTGGATGAGGCCGCCAAATCAACTGGAACAGATACCGCCATTGCAGCTTTTAATTTTGTAGGTATATTTTGATTTTCACCCAAATATTTTAAAACAATATTTCCTCCCAAACTCACACCTTTTAGGAAAAGTGAATCATACTCATAATTTACTGTGATATGGGTAATTACCTCATTTAAATCATTTGTTTGACCAGAATGAAAGCTAGAAAATTTTTTATTTAATTCTCCACTACAACTTCTAAAATTCACACAAACAGCATCAACCCCATTGTTATTAAAATGTCTTGCAACACCCGTTACATAGGGACGCTGACCATCGCCCTCCATGCCATGTAATAATATAATAAGCTCATCGGATGGTGAGTTGGCATAACTCCAATCTAAATCTAAAAAATCACCATCACTCAGGTTAATACGCTCTCTTTTTTGGTGAATCTTTAAACGACGAAACAAGCCCGAGTACAACGTTGATACAAATGCATTTCTGAATAATTTTAAAGGAGTAAATAAAGGATCAATCTGTGGCATGAACTACATTGACATTTAAAATATGTTTTGTTTTTGAAGTGGCTATAAATCGAGCATCTGGTCGCATTCCTACAACCCAAACAACATCTTCTTTTGAACATAACAAAAGTACTTTTGATTTTTGTAAAAGTGATAGCTTTTCATCTTTAAAATACTTACTCAACTTCTTTTTACCAGTCATTCCAGAAGGATAGAAAAAATCACCTTCTGCCCAAGAGCGCAGGACTAATGGAAATTGAAGTTTATCATGATCTAAAAACAAAGTATTTTTAGAAGAATTACCCAAATTTGATTCTCTTTCAAAATTGAGATGTACACCAAATTCACTTAATTTTATTTCCTTTTCTAAATCAGTAATACTTAAAAAAAAGTCAGATTTTAAGGCTGATTTTGGCGTCAAAATCATAACGTTTCTATCTTTTAATATCGAATGGGTATTTGAGTGGATTTGCTTCCCAGACTGAGCGTCAACCAAATGATAAATCTCATCCAAATCTGTAAATCCATATTTTCCAAACAAAGGGTAAATATAAGAGCGTAATGGGTTGAGTAATTTAAGTTGCTCAATAGTATAATGGATTTCGTCTAGGCTTGAAAATTTTATAACTCTATTTTCAATATCTTCAATATGATTTTTTAATAAATCCTGTGATGCTATCAAATTATTTTGTGTTGTATTTAAAGCTTCAAGAATTGTTGGAAAAATAGATTTCAGCACTGGAATAAGCTCATGGCGTAATGCGTTACGTTTGTATTTTAGACTTGCATTACTGCTGTCTTCACACCATTGAATATTATGCGTTTTTGCATATTCGTAAATCTGATTTCTAGAAAATGGCAAAAGTGGCCTAGCGATCTTATCATTGATCTTTGGAATTCCTGTCAATCCATCAATACCAGAACCTCTGCTAAGATTGATAAAAAATGTTTCTAAATTATCATCGGCATGATGAGCAGTGAGTATTGTGTCGAATTGTTGAGAATCACATAGTTCATCAAAAAAATTGTAGCGTAACTCTCGAGCAGCCATTTGAATCGAAATTTTGGTGGTCTCTGCAAAATGAGTGGTATTGAAATGTTTAGTAAAAAAAGTTAGTTTATGTGTTTTTGCATAATTCGAAACAAAAGCTTCCTCTTTATCACTTTCCGCCTCACGTAATTTAAAATTACAATGTGCCAAAGCAATATTTAATTCAGATTTCAAACACAGATCCGCTAAAACCATACTGTCTAAACCGCTTGAAACTGCGACCAAAATTTTTTGTTCAAAAAGAAACGGAAAATGTGATTTTATATGTTGATCAAAAGCCAATTGCATTGCACAAAAATACGAATTAATTTTCCAGAGCTTCTCTCATTGCTTGTGCTTTTACAAGACATTCTTCATACTCGTATTCTGGTTGGCTCTTATAAGTAATTGCGCTTCCTACAGAAAAAGAAATATATGAAGCTGATTTGTTGTATAAGATACTTCTTATAACCACATTAAAATCAAAATCACCAGCTGGAGTAAAATATCCTATTGCACCAGAATATAGCCCTCGTTTGGCATCTTCCAATTGTTCAATGATTTTCATAGCTGATATCTTTGGTGCACCTGTCATGCTACCCATTGGAAAAGTAGATTTAATGACATCTACTGATGAGTATTCCTCTTTTATTGTAGCACTTACAGTTGAAATTAAATGATGAACTTGAGCAAATGTATAAGGGCCACAAAGTTCGTCAACACTTACGGAACCTTTTTCTGCAATTCTTGACAAATCATTGCGTACCAAATCTACAATCATTACGTTTTCGCTACGTTCTTTGGGGTTGGCTTCTAAATTGGCTTTCAATTTTTCATCTTCTTCAACATGAATAGAACGCTTGGATGTCCCTTTTATAGGTTGAGAAATGACAATATTTCCATTTTTCTTTAAATACCTTTCTGGTGAGGCAGACAATGCAAAATGCTCACCATTTTTTATATACGCAGAAAATGGAGGTTGAGAACTTTTTTGAAGTTTGTAAAAGGTTGCCAGAGGATTGATAACACCATGTGAAAAAAATTCTTGACAAAAATTGGCTTCATAAATATCTCCTCTACAGATATGATTTTGTAAAGATTTTACTTTTTCTAAATATGAAGATTTTGATGTTCTTGCTTCAATTTTTAATTCTGATGAATCTAAACACTCAGAAAACATGGATTCGCTTTCAATTATTTTTAAATCCTCTTGGATACAAAATGAAAACTCATTTAAGTAATGAATACTCACCTGATCACCTTGGAAAATAAATACTTTTTTGGGTTGAAAAAAAAACAAATCTGGAAATTGAAGACCATCAAAATTTGAAGAATGCAGCTTTTCAATATCATTTTTTAAATCATAAGAAAGATAACCAAAAATCCAATCTGAAGTTGTATTTCTATAATTCTCCAATTGTTTAAAACTATGTTTTTCAGAAAGTTGTAAGCTCGAAAAAGCATCTACTGCCAAAATAGCCTCAAAACTACTGTGGGTTTGGTTGTAATGATTTGAATCCAACCAAACAACCTCATCAAAAGTATTGGCCCATTGCAAAAGTTGTCTTTTGAAAGTTTCTAAATGTTTAGGTTTAAAATGAAAATGTGTTCTCAAAAATGGTATACAAACTAATTAGATGTAAATTTAATCAGATATATTGAAATACACCCCCACTTTATCAGAATACATTACCTTTGAATAAATTTTTTAATTTGGATACTTTCAGCAATTTTAAACTTACCCCTGTTCTATATGATGCAATTTCGCAATTAGGATTCAAACACCCTACTGCAATTCAAAGTGCTTCTTTTTCAAAAATTTGCTCTGGTAGAGACCTGATTGGTATTGCACAAACAGGAACTGGAAAAACAATGGCCTACAACTTACCATTGCTAAGAAACCTTACGCAACCCTCTCAAAATTCCCCTCGTATTTTGATTCTTGTTCCTACAAGAGAATTGGTGTTACAAGTGGTTGAATCTATAGAAAGGCTATGCGTAGAACTGCCATTTCAAATTGTTGGAATTTTTGGTGGGACAAACATCAATACGCAAAAAAAACAAATTGAAAATGGTGCCGATATTGTGGTCGCAACCCCTGGACGACTTTATGATTTGGCCGTTAGTAAAGCATTACGACTGAAAAATATACAAAAACTAGTTATTGATGAAGTAGATGTGATGCTCGATTTGGGGTTTAGACATCAGCTTATAAATATTTTTGATTTACTCCCAGAGCAACGTCAAAATATTATGTTTTCAGCAACGATGAATTCAGATGTCGAAAATATTATCACGAACTTCTTTAGAAACCCCAATAAAGTATCCACTGCACTTTCGGGAACCCCTCTTAAAAATATTAAACAAACGCGTTTTGATGCACCAAATTATAATTCAAAGCTCAATCTTTTGTTGTTTCTGCTGGCTCAAAAAGAAGCGTTTAGAAAAGTTCTCATTTTTGTCGATCAAAAACGTATAGCCGACCGATTATATGAAGCACTAGAGCTCAATTTTGGAAATGAATGTGGTGTGCTTCACTCCAATAAATCACAAAATTACAGACGTAATGCTATTGAAGAATTTAAAAACGGAACATATAAAATTTTAGTCACCACAGATTTAATGGCACGAGGTATTGATATAGATGAAGTTTCTCATGTTATTAGCTTCAATACACCTGAGTTTTCCGAAAATTATATGCATCGCATTGGTCGTACTGGGCGCGCCCAAAAACAAGGTGAAAGCATATTATTATCAACAAAGAAAGAACAAGAATTTAGGATTCAAATTGAGCGTTACATGAATTTTGAAATTCAAGTTTGTGAATGGCCCTCTGAAGTGGATATATCAAATGAATTAATGCCCGAGGAACGAAAAGCTGTAAAGGAGCGTTATAATCCAAATAAAAAGAAAAATGATGATGTTCCCGGACCTGCGTTTCATGAAAAAAAGGAAAAAAACAAAAAGGTAAATCTTGGAGGATCCTACAAAAGAACTATTGGGAAAAAATATAAAAAGTCAAAAACAAGAGGGGACAAAAATTTTAATCGCAAAAAACGAAAATAATTAAGCAAATTTCATCTCTTCAAAATCTGCTTCCCTATAGTGTTTAATAATTTTATTTTTGATGCGTTTCAACTTCATTTTGAGAGCACTTTCGCCAAGATTATACACTTCGCCCATTTCTCTTATAGTCATATGACCACAATACTTTAATAAAACTAGTTTTTGTTCATGTTTTGATAATAAACTAATTGCTAGCTTTAGTCGTATTAATTGATATTCGTCTACAATACATGAATCATAATTATAACTAAAAAACTCTTCACTTAATCTTTCTGGGTCAATTAGTTTATTTTCAAATTTTCTGTATTCAATATTTCGTTTGTAATTGATACAATAGTTATGAGTAAAACTATAAAGCCAAGTTGAAAATTTTGATTTGAACAAGAAAGTGTCTAACTTTAAGAATACCTTAAAAAATATTTCTTGAGAAACGTCCTCAGCATCATGTTTGTTTTTAAAAAAACTAAGACATCGACCATATACTACTGAATAATAGCGATCATGTAAGATTTCAAAAAGATGCGTTTCTTCGTTGTGAATGATGGCAAATACTAGTGCCTCGTCGGAGTGTTGGTATTCTAGGTTGTGTTGCTTCAAAGCGATTTGGGTTGCTTTTGCACTTTATATTTTTGGGTGCTATGTTAGTAATATTAATTTTGTTTAATAAAATTGCTTAAATGTTAGACAATTCGTTGTAAATCAATCAGTTAAATATACATTTTTTATATTTAAAAAAATATATAAATTAAAAAAAAGCGATCATTTTATGACCGCTTTGAATTTAAGGTATTGGAAATTAATTAGATATGCAATGCTCTATTTTCGGTTGCTGCAAGTGCAGCTTCCTTAATAGCTTCAGTAAAAGTTGGATGTGCATGAGACATTCTCGAGATGTCTTCTGCAGATGCGCGGAATTCCATAGCAACTACAGCTTCTGCAATAAGATCGGCACAGCGTGCACCAATCATATGAACTCCCAAAATTTCATCGGTTGTTTCGTCGGCTAAAATCTTTACGAAGCCATCCAAATCCATACTTGCGCGACTTCTTCCCAATGCACGCATTGGAAATTGCCCTGACTTGTACGCTACACCTTCTTCAGAAAGTTGTTCTTCTGTTTTTCCAACAGCAGCCACTTCTGGCCAAGTATATACAACTCCAGGAATAAGGTTGTAATTTATATGTGGTTTTTGACCTGCAATGGTTTCGGCAACAAACACACCTTCTTCTTCTGCTTTGTGTGCCAACATTGCTCCTCTAACAACATCGCCAATGGCGTAAATGTTTGAAACAGTTGTTTGTAAATGCTCATTTACACTCACTTGACCACGTTCATTCAATTCTACTCCAGCAGCTTCGGCATTAAGCCCCGCTGTGTAAGCACTCCGACCTACAGATACCAAACAATAATCGCCTTCAAAAGTTACCGCTTCTCCTTTTTTGTTTTCGGCTGTTACTGTTACATTATCGCCTTTACGTGTTACTGAAGTTACTTTGTGGGAAGTGTTGATTTTAAATTTTTGCTTTTTAAGGACTTTATTGAGTTCTTTTGATAGACCTTTATCCATTGTTGGAATAATACGATCCATATATTCAATAACAGTGACTTCTGCGCCAAGACGCTTATAAACTTGACCAAGTTCTAGACCAATAACTCCACCTCCGATAATGATAAGGTGTTTTGGTATTTCTTTGAGTTTTAATGCTTCTGTTGATGTAATGATACGTTCTTTGTCGATAGTAACAAAAGGAAGTACAGACGGCTTGCTTCCAGTGGCAATGATGGTGTGTTTTGCCTCAATTTCTTGAGAAGTATCTCCACTTATGGTAATATGTGTTGCATCTTTGAAAGCACCAATTCCTTGATGGACATCAATATTATTTTTCTTCATTAAAAACTCTATCCCTACTGTTGTTTGATCAACAACAGATTTTTTTCGTGACATCATTTTTTCAAGATTGACTTTAACTTCGCCAGGAAGCTCAATACCATGCGTATCAAAATGTTTTACAGCATCTTCAAAATGATGAGAAGAATCCAATAAAGCTTTGCTAGGAATACAACCTACATTTAGACAAGTTCCACCCATAGTGCTATATTTTTCAATAATGGCAACACTTTTTCCAAGTTGAGCACAACGAATGGCTGCTACATATCCGCCAGGGCCAGAGCCAATTACAGCAACATCATATGATTTCATATATTTTAAATTTTAATAGGAACAAAAGTACAAACTTCCGTTCAATAGATTAGAATAAAAATTTAAATATTTAGAGCCGTTGTATGCTTCACTTGATTGATCATAAACATACTGTGAGTACTACCAATATGATTTAAATTTGTTAATTTTTCAATCATAAATTTTCGGTAAGATTCCATGTCTGTAACATGTACTTTTAGTAAATAATCATAATCACCACTAAGGTGATAACATTCCAAAACTTCTTCAATGGCAATAACCTCTCGCTCAAATTGCTTGACATTATCTTGAGTGTGTTGAACGAGTTTTACATGACAAAATGCTACGAAAGATTTTCCTACTTTTTCTTTTGACACAAGAGCTACATAGCCCTCAATAAATCCTGTTTTTTCAAGTTTTTTTATACGTTCATAAATTGCTGTCACAGAAAGTGATAACTTTGTTGACAGAGCTTTATTGGTAAGTTTAGCATCTTTTTGAAGTAAGCGCAGTATTTTTATATCAAGTACGTCAAGTTTCATATTGAAAAAATATCTTTTAAGGAATTAATTTTCACAAAAATATAAAATTTTTATCTAAAATTAGCTAGTATTTATGAATAATTTTCTATAATTTTTAATAGTTGTTGTTTTTAAATCCGTAATAATAGATATTTGATTAAAATTAATCAATATTTATGAAGCCAGCAGACTCTATTCAAGATTTACAGTATTTTGGAGAATTTGGAGGTGTTAACCCTTCCATTTCAGATTCATCGACATACACATTCCTTTCCGCAAAAACCATGTTTGACACTTTTGAAGGTAATGCCGATGGGTGCTACCTCTACTCTAGACATAGCTCCCCGTCAAATTTGTACTTGGGTGAAGCATTAGCGGCGATGGAGGGTACAGAAACATCCAATGTTTCAGCTTCTGGAATGGGAGCAATTACTGCTGTTTTGATGCAATTATGCAATGCTGGAAATCATGTCGTTTCAAGTCGAACGATCTATGGAGGTACTTATGCTTTTCTTAAAAATTTTGCACCCAAGTTTGGAATAAGCACCTCTTTTGTTGACATCACTAATTTGGAGGCTGTTGAAAATTCTATTACAGAAAAAACAACCGTCTTATATTGTGAGTCGGTTAGTAATCCCCTACTTGAAGTTGCTGATATTCGGGCTTTGGCAAAAATTGCTAAAAAGCACAATATTCAATTGGTTATAGACAATACATTCTCGCCACTATCTATATCTCCAAAAATACTAGGCGCCGATATTGTTATCCATAGTCTCACCAAATTTATCAATGGTTCAAGCGACACCATTGGTGGTGTGGTTTGTGGCCGTCAAGAATTGATTGATCAGCTTAGAAATGTAAACGACGGTGCAGCCATGCTTCTTGGTGCAAGTATGGATAGTCTGAGGGCTTCATCAATTCTTAAAAACCTAAGAACTCTTCATATTAGGATGAAACAACATAGCCACAATGCAATGTATTTGGCAGAAAAATTTGAATATGAAGGCATAAAAACCGTTTACCCTGGACTTAAATCTCATCCCTCTCACAATATATTTAAACAACAAATGAACAAAGAATATGGTTTTGGTGGTATGCTTACGATAGATGTTGGAACGCTTGAAAAGGCCAACGAATTGATGGAATTGATGCAAAAAGAAAACCTTGGCTATTTGGCGGTAAGCTTAGGTTTTTATAAAACCTTATTTAGCGCACCTGGAAGTTCCACTTCTTCCGAAATTCCTGAAGACGAACAAAAGGAAATGGGATTAAGTGAAGGATTAATACGTTTTTCTGTTGGGTTAGATAATGATATTGAAAGAACCTACCAGTCCATGAAAAAATGTATGAAATCTGTTGGTGTACTTTAAATACCTTTTAGTCGTTCCCAAAATGCAGAAAGGTCTTTTTCTTTTACATCTTTTGGGTAAAATGGCTGTGCCATCCAACGTTGATTTTTCTTCTTAATTTTGAAATTAAACACTGAAGAGTTTGGATCTTCTTCATTCATTAAAGGATAACGCAAATCCTTAAAAACAAAAGTGTCCTTGTCAGAAGTTTCAGAAACTGAATAAAATCCATCGCTGAACCAAATTAAGGTTTTAATATCTCTATCATTTGACGACACAAGCTGGTGATTTTTTGGAATACTTTGCCATTTTCTAGGTGCTTTATTTTCATCAAAAATTGAATAAAATGCCACATGAAATGCTGTGTCAGATTCTGCAACACCATACCACAAAATATTATTTAAGATTGTAGGTTGACTTTTAAAACGATTGTAACTTATATTCTTTTGTTCTAAATCAGATTTAAAAATTGAGCTAACATAAAACTTATTTATCAAAGTAAGGACCATATATAATGAGCTAATCCCTAAGCCAATAGTTAAGAAAACAGCTCTTGTTTTGGAGGTTCGCCTAAAAAACATCAAAATAATAAGTGACACTAAAAAAGGTAATGTGTAAAAAGGATCGGCAACCGCAATATTATCAAAAGCAACTCTGTAGTTTGAGAATGGTGCAAATAACTGTGTTCCATATCCTGTAAAGCAATCCAAAATTGGATGCGTAATAATTGAAATTAAAAACAATTTTATCCAATCATTTCGCGAGGTCTTTCCTAATCGTTTTCCTCTATTATACACCCAAAAAACAGCATATCCGAGCCCTAATCCTGCCAAAATTGCAAACAAAATTGAGTGCATAAACCCTCTATGAAATGCCATAGCTTGAATTTCATTGTTGAAAATCCATTTTCCAACGAAAACGTCTAAGTCAGGTAATGTTCCACCAATTGCACCAAAGAGTAATGCTTTATTCCCAATTTTTTTTCCTAAAACTGCCTCTCCACAAGCAGCACCCAAAACAATTTGTGTTAATGAATCCATAAGCTGAAGCAAAAATACATATCTGTTTGATTGTAATACTAGATTTAACTTAATTTTATTTAATTCAAAAAATGAAATAAAGTTCAAGAACTATTGTTATAATTTTTTAAAAATTGTAATATTACACTCATATGAAAGCAGCAAGCGTCGTTGAACTCCGCAAAGAGTTAGAACATTTGGATAAGGAAAAACTCAAGCAACTTTGCTTAAGATTAGCACGCTTCAAACTTGAAAACAAAGAACTCCTTACCTATCTTATTTTCGAATCAGAAGACGAATCAAGTTATGTCCAAAGTATTAAAAATCAATTAGATACACTTTTTCTAGACATCAACACCAACAGTTATTTTTATGTAAAAAAAAGTATACGAAAAATTTTGCGTCGTATTCGAAAATTTGCTCGCTATTCCAATCAACCTGAAACAGAAGTGGAATTACTATTATATTTTTGTTTGAAAATGCAGGATATCACCCCATCGATATTTAAAAATAAAACACTAACAAATATTTACAACAGACAGGTTGAATCTGCACAAAAAAAGACGAAAAAACTTCATGAAGATTTACAATATGATTACAACCTTCAAATTGAAGATTTAAAACATTAATTATGGAAATACTAGGAATAGACATTGGAGGATCTGGAATTAAAGGTGCTATAGTAGACACCAATAAAGGTGAAATTATTAGTGAAAGACTACGTATTCCTACACCAAAACCTGCTACACCGGAAGCTATTTCTGAGGTTATAAAAACGCTTTGTAATCAACACCAATGGAATGGTGTTGTGGGCGTTTCATTTCCAACAATTATAAAAAAAGGAAAAGCCATGCATTATGGCAATTTAGATAAATCTTGGAAAGGCACACGAGTTGACAAACTGTTTAGATCAAAAGTTGGTGCAGATTTTTTTGTAGTGAATGATGCCGATGCTGCTGCAATGGGCGTTATGGAATTTGGAGAGGGAAAAAATGAAAAAGGTCTTGTCATGACTATAACAATTGGAACCGGAATAGGCTCTGGAGTGTTTTTTAATGGAGAATTGTTATCGAATTTTGAGTTGGGACGTTTGTATGGAAAAAAAGGTGATATCATGGAATCATTTGCTTCAGACGCCGCTCGAAAACGCAATGATTGGGAATTTAAAAAATGGGGTAAACGTTTAAATTTTTTCTTAAATCATGTTGAAAAAAGTTTCAATCCAGATTTAATCATTCTTGGTGGTGGCGTCAGTAAAAAAATAGATCAATTTGCTAAGTACATTGATATTGAAACCCCTTTTAAAGCAGCCGAACTCAAAAATAATGCTGGAATTATTGGTGCATCACTTTTTGCAAAAAGAAATTGTAAATAAAAACTAATTTAAAATCCTAAAAACGAGTTCGTTGTACAAGTCTTTTGGTTTCAAATTAGCATCTACACCCTTGCTTTTTGTATCCATAGTTCGCAATGTTTGAAAAACTCCACTAATACGTCGCATAGGGAAATTTCTGGCGCCAACAACATAATCATCTAAAAAATAAGGATTTACCCCGATCGCCCTAGAAAGAGTCTTTGGATTTCTGTCAGAAACGGTATGTAAAGTCATCAATTTTGTAAAAAAATTATATAGGGTTGCTATCGTAACCACCATTGGATGTTGGTTTGGATTTTCAGAAAAATAACGTACAATTTGATAGGCTTTTTTGTGATTGAGCTGTGCAATAGCGTTTTGTAATTCAAAATTGTTGTAATCTTTTGAAATTCCAATATTTTCTTGAATGAGCTCTGGAGTAATCGTATTTTCATTACCCATAACAAGCTGTAATTTAGTTAGCTCGTTAGAAATTTTAGACAAATCATTACCTAAATAATCACTCAACAAATAGCTTGCTTTTGGGGTGATTTGAAGGTTTTTTTTCTGTAACTCACCACTAATAAAAGCTGGGATTTTACTGTCGTAAACTTTTTTACTTTCAAAAACAACATGTGCTTTAGATAAGGCCTTGAATAAGGCTTTTCTTTTATCGATGGTTTTATATTTATAACAAAAAACTAATGTGGTTGTAAGTTGTGGATTTTTAGTGTATGATAATAATTGTTCAATCGTTCTGCTTAAATTTTGTGCTTCTTTAACAATGATAACCTGGCGACTTGCCATCATTGGAAAACGTTTTGCACTAGAAACAATAGCATCTATTGAAGTGTCTTTTCCATAAATTACAGTTTGATCAAAACCACGCTCGACCTTTGCAAGTACAGAAGTTTCTATATAAGACGAAATCTGATCAATAAAAAAAGACTCCTCTCCCATCAAAAAATAAATCGGATGAATTTTTCCGGATTTAATTTCATTTAAAATAGATTGTACTGTCTGCATTAAAAAAAAATTAGCAAATTTGTAAAGTGCAAAAATTAAACTTTCCATCATACAAATTCAGGATCAAAAATAGCGAAAATAAAACGCAAATCTTTGATGAAATCCGTAAAAAATTTGTAGCACTTCAACCAGAAGAATGGGTGCGACAGCATTGTTTGCACTATTTAATTCATGTGAAAAAATATCCAATTTCATTGATTAATGTTGAAAAAGAACTTTATGTCCATCACCAAAAGAAGCGTTATGATATTGTAATTTATAACAATGACGGCAGTGTCTTTTGTATTGTTGAATGCAAAGCCCCTGGTATCTCAATAAATCAAGAGGTTTTTGATCAAATTGCGCAATATAACTTAACATTAGACACCACTTACATGATGATTACTAATGGTATAAATCATTATTATTGCACTATGGATAAATCAAATAAATCATACCATTTTTTGGAATCTATTCCTGATTATTTACCACAAAACAACAAAAAATGAATATTGCCATTGTTATATTAAATTGGAATGGGAAGTCTCTTCTTGAAGCATTTCTACCATCTGTAATTAAATATAGTGCTGGACATGATATTTATGTTGTAGATAATGCTTCTAGCGACAACTCCGTTGATTACATTAAAAAAAACCATCCAAAAGTAAAAACCATTGAGTATACTGAAAATTTTGGTTACACGGGAGCTTACAACAGGGCGGTAAAACAAATCAAAACCGATGTTTTTTGCTTTCTTAATTCTGATGTTTCTGTTACTAAAAACTGGTTGCTTCCTGTAATTGAATGTTTTGAAAAACAAACAAAAGTTGCCATTATTCAACCAAAAATTTTAGATCAAAAAGACCCCAATAAATTTGAATATGCTGGCGGTGGCGGAGGATTTATTGACAGATTGGGATATCCTTATTGTAGAGGAAGAATTTTTAATTCAATTGAAAATGATAATGGGCAATATGACGATACAAAAGACATATTTTGGGCTTCTGGAGCTTGCTTTTTTGTCCGTTCAAAAGTCTTTAAATTATTAGGTGGTTTTGATGCTGATTTTTTTGCTCATATGGAAGAAATAGACCTATGTTGGCGAGCACATAATAAAGGATTCAGCACCAAATATGTTGGAAATTCAACTATTTTTCATGTTGGTGGTGCAACTCTAAATACTTCAAATCCAAAAAAAACATATTTCAACTTTAGAAACAGCCTTTACACCCTTACAAAAAATGCCAAAGGAACAATATTATTTCTCATTTTATTGCGATTGATTTTAGATGGTATTGCAGGCATACACTTTTTGGCACAAAGAAAACCAAAGCATACTTGGGCTGTAATTAAAGCTCACGGAGGTTTTTATACTAAATTGCCAAAATTACTTAAGTTTAGAAGAGCTAACACTCAAAGAAAGACCTATTCAAAGGTCAATTCAATCGTTTGGAATTATTTTGTTTTAAAAATTTTAAAATATTCTAAATTAAATAATCATTAAATAAACTCGTTTGTTGATGTAAGGAATAGATTTTTTTTTAAATTTGATGAAACTTCTAATGAATTAATTTTTTTAACATGAATAAGCTATTTACACTAGGAATTATTTCCGCCTTAATTTTAACATCTTGTGGGCCAAATAAAGAGTTGGTTGCAGCACAAGAAGAATTAAAAGAAACAAAAGATTTATTAAATTCTACTGCGATGAAACTTAATGTTTGTCTGTCAGACAAAGCCGCAGCTGACGCAAGTTTAACAGCCATGAAAGAGCAGTTAAAGGATTTAAGAAAAACCAACGATGCCCTTTTTAGCAGCACAAAAGAAATGACAGTACTAACTACAAAAGGTGCTGAAAACCTTGAAAAAACGTTAGAAAGCTTACAAGAACGTGATTTAAAAATTAGCCGTCTTCAAGATGCAATAACCAAAAAAGATAGTGTTACACTTGCGATCGTATCCAGTCTAAAAAAATCCGTTGGTATTGATGATCCAGACATCGAAATCAATGTTGAAAAGGGTGTAGTTTTTATTTCTATTGCGGACAAGCTTTTATTTAAAAGTGGAAGCTATGTTGTGACTGAAAAAGCAAAAACAGTTCTTGGAAAAGTAGCTAAAGTCATATCCGATAAACCTGATTTTGAAGCTATGATTGAAGGTCATACCGATAGCAGAACTTTTAGTAGTGGTGTACTCATAGATAATTGGGATTTGAGTGTAAAACGATCGACCTCCATTATTCGAGAATTGCAAAAATTAGGGGTTAATCCATCTCAACTTATTGCTGCAGGACGAAGTAGCTATGTACCATTGGTTGATAACGAAACTGCAGAAAATAGAGCAAAAAACAGACGTACACGTGTGGTGGTTATGCCAAAAATTGATCAATTTTATGACATGATCGAAAAAGAAATGAAACAATTGTCTGGTCAATAATAACAACTAATTTAGATAAAAAAAGCCCGGCCTTTTGGTAGGGCTTTTTATTTGAAAGCTAATTCCTTTGGATTATCTTTGCAATGCAATAAAATGATAGCATGAAAATTTCATACAACTGGTTAAAACAATTCGTCAATACTGACTGGGACTCCGAAAAAACATCTGAATTACTTACCGATTTAGGCCTTGAGGTTGAAGGAACAGAGGTGTTTCAATCTGTTAAAGGAGGATTAGAAGGAGTTGTTGTAGGGCATGTTTTGGAGTGTACACAGCATCCCAATGCAGACCGATTAAAATTAACAATGGTTGACATTGGAGCTGACGAACCCCTCAAAATTGTTTGTGGTGCTCCAAATGTGAAAAAGAACCAAAAAGTTGCAGTGGCTACAATTGGTACTACATTATATTCTCCCCAAGGCGAGGCATGGAGCATAAAAAAAGGTGAAATTCGTGGAGAAGAAAGTCATGGAATGCTTTGTGCTGAAGACGAGCTTGGACTTGGAGCTAGTCACGATGGCATACTTATTTTAGAAAACAACGCAGAGATTGGTACCCCATTAGCTAACTATTACGAAGTTGAAAATGATATTGTTTTTGAAATTGGACTAACCCCCAATCGTGCAGATGCTATGAGTCATTTTGGTACTGCAAGAGATTTGCGAGCTGGATTAATACAAAATGGTATCAGTTCTGAACTGATGAGTCCATCCGTTTCTGGATTTCATGTCAACAGTAGAACGCTAAAAATAGATATAGAAGTCAAAAATAAATTAAAAGCTCCTCGCTATTGTGGTGTTACTATTTCTGGTGTTAAAGTTCAAAACTCTCCAACTTGGCTTCAAAATAGGTTAAAAGCAATTGAATTGACCCCCATTAATAATATTGTGGACATCACAAATTTTGTTTTGCACGGACTAGGACAACCACTTCATGCTTTTGATGCCGATAAAATTACTGACAAAAAACTAATCGTTCGGACAGCACAAAAAAATGAGAAATTTATAACGCTTGACGGTGTTGAGCGTACTCTCAACGAAGATGATCTCATGATTTGCGATGCGAATAAACCAATGTGTATTGCTGGCGTATTTGGTGGATTAGACTCTGGTATTAGTGAGCAAACCACCAATATTTTCTTGGAATCTGCGTATTTTGACCCGGTAAGTATCCGAAAAACTGCAAAAAGACATGGACTAAGCACTGATGCTTCGTTTAGATTTGAACGTGGTGTTGATCCAAATATCACTAAGTATGCACTGAAGCATGCTGCTATTTTAATTACAGAAATCGCCGGTGGCGAAATTTCGAGCGATCTTTGGGATGAGTATCCTACAAAAATTGAAGATGTACAGGTATTGCTCAATTTTGAAAATATCACAAATATTATTGGACAAGAAATACCTCGAGAAACCATAAAACAAATACTCACTTCATTAGAAATAAAAGTCAATAGTGTTACAGAAGCTGGACTTGGACTAACCATTCCTGCTTACAGAAATGATGTTCAAAGAGAAATCGACGTCATCGAAGAAATTCTACGTGTGTATGGTTATAACAACGTTCATATTACAAACAAACTAAATGCCTCAATTTCCACGACATCAAAAAAAGAACAGCACAAAATAGAAGATCATTTAGCTAATCACTTGGTGAGTCTTGGTTTTCATGAGATCATGACCAATTCCTTAACTTCCGAAAAATATATTTCATTGAGTGATCAACTTAGTGAAAATGAATATGTAAAAATTTTAAATCCTTTGAGTAGTGATTTATCATTAATGAGAAGAACAGTGTTGTTTTCTGGGCTTGAAGCTTTAGCTTTTAATTTGAACAGACAACAAACACAGTTGAAATTATTTGAGTTTGGAAAAACATATCACCAATTTAATGGGGAACAACGAGAAGAATTCAAACATTTAGGACTATTCTTGACAGGCCCAAGAACATCAGAAAGCTGGAACACTCCATCCTTAAGTGTTAACTTCTTTTACCTAAAAGGTTTAGTGTCTTCTCTTTTCGAGAAAATTGGCATAAAAAACCTTAAAACTAAACCAATAAAAAGTGATGTATTTGATGAAGGTTTGGCTCTTGCTATAGGAAAAACAAATGCTGTTGAGTTTGGAATTGTAAAACAAAAAATCTGCAAGACTTTCAGTATTGACCAAGATGTATATTATGCTGATTTTAATTGGGATTTAATTTTTGATTGCATCAAATCAACGAAAGTAAAATTTAAACCTATTTCTAAATTCCCAGAAGTTAGACGCGATTTTGCATTGTTGTTAGACGAGGACGTTAGGTTTGAAACAATTTATCAGCTTGCAAAACAAACAGACAATAAAGTGCTTACTGATATTAATTTGTTTGACGTCTACAAAGGTAAAAATCTACCTGAGGGTAAAAAAAGTTATGCCGTAAGTTTTACATTAAAAGATGACTCTAAAACGCTAACAGATAAACAAATAGATAAAATCATGAGCAAGCTTCAACAAAAGTTTGAGAATGAAATTGGTGCTGAACTTCGTTAAAAAAATTATTAATAAACTTAGTCTAAATTACCCTTCTTTAGCAGCAAGATAGCGCTCGGCATCCAAAGCAGCCATACATCCTGTACCTGCAGCAGTAATCGCCTGCCTGTATACATGATCTGCGGCATCTCCACTGACAAAAACACCTTTAATATTGGTGCGAGATGTGCCAGGTTCATTAATGATATAACCTGTTTCATCTAAATTTAAAAAGTCTTTAAAAATATCAGTATTGGGTTTGTGACCAATAGCCACAAAAAATCCCGTTGCCGGAATTTCTATCTCATCTTCAGTTTTGTTGTTTTTAACTTTAACCCCTGTAACAACTTGGTCGTCACCAAGAACTTCAACAGTTTCAGTATTAAACAATATGTCAATATTTTCTGTGTTTTTTACTCTGTTTGCCATAATTTTTGAAGCACGGAATACGTCTCTTCGTACAAGCATTGTAACTTTTGAACACAATTTTGAAAGATAATGTGCTTCTTCACAAGCAGAGTCTCCAGCACCAACAATAACGACTTCTTGATTTCTGTAAAAGAAGCCATCACATACAGCACATGCCGATACTCCACCGCCCAATTTTAAATATTTTTGTTCAGATTCTAACCCTAAATACTTTGCGGATGCACCTGTAGAAATAATGACGGTTTGGCAATGAATTTCTTTAGTATCATTGACCCAAACTTTATGAATATCACCAGAAAAATCGACTTTTGTAATCCAACCATCACGAACATCTGAACCAAATCTCTCGGCTTGAGCTTTGAGTTCGAGCATCATTTCTGGACCAGTTACTCCGTCTGGATAACCTGGGAAATTCTCAACTTCATTAGTTGTAGTAAGTTGACCTCCGGGCTGAGTTCCTTGATATAGTACTGGATTCATATTGGCGCGAGCAGCATAGATTGCAGCTGTATATCCAGCTGGGCCGGAGCCAATAATCAGGCATTTTACAGATTCTATCGTTTGTGACATATTTTCAAAATTTAGTTTACAAAAATAGATGTTTTAATCATAAAATGAATGTTAAGTTATCAACAGAATGTGCAAACTTATTAATCATGGTTATACAATAAATAAATCTTAACTTTGTGGAAAAGAAAACACAAACAAATGCTAACAATAGGCGTCTACGGAGGAACAGGAAGCGGAAAAACTACAATCGTTGAACAAATAGTCTCCGAATTTCCATCATCTGAAATCCAGGTTATTTCTCAGGATTCTTATTACAAAGACAATTCAAATATAAGTTTTGAAGAACGTTGTGCGCTTAATTTTGATCATCCAGATGCTATTGATTTCAAATTGCTTTATCAACATGTGTTAGCACTAAAAAATGGCGAAACTATAGAACAACCCGTTTATTGTTTTAAGACACATAATAGAATAGCCAAAACAATTTCAATTTCTCCAAAAAAAATATTGATAATTGAAGGGATTTTAATCATGAATTACCCAAAACTTCGTAGTCTATTTGATCTCAAAGTGTTTATTGATGCGCATAGCGATATACGAATGGAACGTCGTGTGAGTAGAGATATTACAGAACGTGGTAGAACTCCAGAAGAAGTATTGGAACGCTATTTAAAAACGTTAAAGCCAATGCACCAACAATTTATTGAACCCATGAAAGTACATGCTGATTATGTTTTAGAAAATCATAAAAATACAACACTAAATCTATCAGATCTCGTCGAGAAAATAAAATCAATGCTTGTATGAATAGATTAAAGAACATCTTTAAACCATTCAAAAATATTTTTTTGTTGGTGACTATTATTTTTATCGTGTGGATGCTATTTTTTGATGCAAACTCATGGTTGATTCAAAGAGAATTGAACAAAGAAATTGATGCTTTAAACGTAAAAAAAGAATTTTACGAAAGTGAAATCAGTTCTGACAAAAAGGAAATCAAAATACTTCAAACAACAGAAGGTGTAGAAAAATATGCCCGTGAGAAGTATAATATGAAAAAAGAAAACGAAGATATTTATATTATCGAGACGGATTCAATAAAGCCAAAAGAATGAAATTTGATGAATTTGAGGACCTATCTTCAAAGGCGTGGAAACAACGCATTCAATTTGAATTGAATGGAGATGATTTTAATTCAAATCTTGTATGGAAATCTTTAGAGGGAGTCGATGTCAAACCCTTTTATCATTACGATTCTGGCATAGCTACACATCCAATTAAACATCAATCTGATGCTTGGAAAATTGGAGAACAAGTGTATGTTCAAAATGCAAAATCAGCCAATATTTTAGCCAAAGAGTGTTTGAACAAAGGTGCAGAAAGCATTTATTTTATTTTACCTAAATCTTCTATAGACATTCAAAAACTTTTGGACGGAATTGATGTTTCAACAATTAGAGTTTATCTGGATTTACAATTTTTAGACCCAAAATTCACTACACAAATTGAAGCATTGAATATAAATCAAAATTCAAAATTATTTATTCTTTCTGACTGTATTGGTCATCTTGCTAAAAGTGGAAATTGGCACAAAAACTTAGTTTCAGATAAAAAAAACACCATCGACTATTGCAATGCAATGACCGGCGTAAAGTCTGTAATTTCAATCGATATGGCACATTACCAAAACGCAGGAGCGAGTATGGTACAACAATTGGCCTATGCCCTAGCTCATGCACATGAGTATATAGTTGACAATGAGCGCTTTAATATATCTAATATGATCTTTAAAGTTGCAATTGGTGGAAATTATTTTTTTGAAATTGCCAAACTTCAAGCCTTACGATGGCTCTGGCAGACCTTGATGGAGGAATATGGAAAAAATATCAAGTGTCATATAATTTCTGAACCGAGTAAACGCAATAAAACAATTTATGACTATAACATTAATATGTTGCGTAGTACAACAGAAGTTATGAGTGCGGCTCTTGGTGGTAGTAATACGATTATAAATTTACCATATGATGCGCTTTACCACAAAGACAATGAATTTGGAAGACGACTTTCTAGAAATCAATTGCTAATTTTGAAACATGAAAGTAAGTTTAGTGAAGTAAATAACCCAACCGAGGGCACATATTATATAGAGCACCTCACAAAACAACTAGCCGAAAAAGCTTTAAAATTGTTCAAAGACATTGAAAAGGAAGGTGGATTTTTAGAACTTCTCAAATCTGGAATAATTCAAAGAAAAATAAAAGAACATGCACAAAAAGAACAAGAAAGTTTTAATGTAAAAGAACAGGAGCTTGTTGGTATTCATGTGCAACAAAACAGGGATGAAAAAATGAAGTCTCAACTAGAGCTTTATCCTTTCTTAAAATACAATCCAAGAAAAACATTATTGGAGCCCATTCTTGCAAGAAGAATAGCCGAATCCTTAGAACAAAAGCGTTTGGACAATGAGTAGAAAAAACATTCAACATATCGAACTTTTTTCTTTTGTCACTAAAAATGGTACCAATATAAAAGGCCAAAACAACTCCTACAAAAAAGAGGGTTTATCCAATATTGGACATTTAAATTTTGGTGCAGGAACACCACCATTTTTAAGAGGCCCCTACTCTACAATGTATGTTCGTAGACCATGGACCATTCGCCAATACGCTGGGTTTTCTACCGCAGAAGACTCCAATACTTTTTACAAAAAAAATCTGGCAGCAGGTCAAAAAGGACTTTCTGTTGCTTTTGATTTACCAACACACAGAGGATATGACAGCGATCACGAACGTGTAGTTGGTGATGTTGGAAAAGCCGGTGTAGCCATTGATTCTGTTGAGGATATGAAAATTCTTTTTGATGAGATTCCTTTAGATAAAATGAGTGTTTCCATGACTATGAACGGTGCTGTGCTGCCAATTATGGCATTCTATATTGTTGCTGCACAAGAACAAGGTGTTCGTTTAGAACAACTAAGTGGTACGATTCAAAATGATATTCTAAAAGAATTTATGGTTAGAAACACCTACATCTATCCTCCTGCACCGTCAATGAAAATTATTGGTGAAATCTTTGAATATACCAGTAAAAATATGCCAAAATTCAACAGTATTAGTATTTCTGGTTATCACATGCAAGAAGCTGGTGCAAGTCCCGAAACAGAATTGGCCTACACCCTAGCCAATGGACTTGAATATCTAAAAAAAGGACTTGAAATAGGACTCGAGATCGATACATTTGCGCCTCGACTTTCATTTTTTTGGGGCATTGGAATGAATCATTTTATGGAAATCGCCAAAATGCGTGCTGCAAGACTTTTATGGGCAAAAATTGTCAAACAATTTAATCCAAAAAATCCAAAATCAATGGCATTACGAACACATTGCCAAACCAGTGGTTGGAGCTTAACAGAACAAGATCCGTTCAATAATGTTGCTCGGACATGTATAGAGGCTACTTCTGCCATTTTTGGTGGAACACAAAGTTTACACACAAATGCCCTTGATGAAGCAATTGCATTACCAACAGATTTTTCAGCTCGAATTGCTAGAAATACACAATTGTATTTGCAAAAAGAAACGCAAATAACAAAAACTGTAGACCCTTGGGCGGGAAGCTACTTCGTTGAAACATTAACGCATCAAATCGCTAATAACGCTTGGAATATTATCCAAGAGATTGAAAATCAAGGAGGTATGACCAAAGCGATAGAAGCAGGTATTCCAAAACTAAAAATAGAAGAATCGGCGGCAAAGAAACAAGCAAAAATTGATTCTGGAGAAGATATTATTGTTGGAGTTAATAAATATGTTTTAGAAAATGAAGATCCACTTCATATTTTGGAGGTTGACAACGACCTTGTGCGCAAACAACAAATAGAGCGTCTAAAAAGCATTAAAGAAAAACGAAATCAAGATGATGTAGACCGATGTCTTAAAAATATTACTTCCGCAGCACAAAATGGTGAAAGAAATTTATTAACTTTAGCCATAGAAGCCGCAAAATCAAGAGCAACTCTTGGTGAAATTAGTTCAGCACTGGAAGTGGTGTATGGGCGTTATCAAGCAAAAATAAAATCAATATCTGGTGTGTATAAAAAAGAAATAAAAAACGACTCCTCTTTTGAAAAAGCCAAGCTTATGGCCGATCAATTTGCAGAAAGCGAAGGACGTCGCCCGCGCATTATGATTGCAAAAATGGGTCAGGATGGCCACGACCGTGGTGCTAAAGTAGTGGCTACTGGTTATGCTGATCTTGGGTTTGATGTGGATATTGGACCATTGTTTCAAACTGCTCAAGAAGCAGCAAAACAAGCGGTAGAAAATGATGTACATATTCTTGGGATTTCTACGCTGGCTGGAGGGCACAAAACATTGGTTCCTAAAGTAATTGAGCAATTAAAAATGATGCAACGCGAAGATATTATGGTAATTGTAGGGGGCGTGATTCCAAAGCAAGATTATGATACCCTTTTTGAAGCTGGAGCAGTAGCCATTTTTGGACCAGGAACAAAAATTAGTGAAGCCGCCATAACCGTGTTGGATATATTGATAAATTAATTAAATTTACGCATACCAAAACAACCTATTTCTTCAAATTAAGATTTTAAAGTAAATTTTGATCCCAAATCGAAAATGCTTGAATCAAAAGTCATAGCAATCGCAAACCAAAAAGGTGGTGTTGGAAAAACTACCACAGCCATAAATTTGGCCTCTGCTCTAGGAATTTTAGAACAAAAAGTTCTTTTGATTGATGCCGATCCACAAGCCAATGCAAGCTCTGGTTTAGGATTTGAAAATAACCAAAATAAAAACTTATTAAATATTTTTAGTGAAGAAAATGATATTCACCATCAAATCATTCAAACACATAGTCCAAATTTAGACATCATACCAAGCACGATAAAGTTAGCGGAGTTAGAAATTAACAACACTAGCACAAATGTATTTAAACTAAAAAACGCCCTAGATGTCATAAAGTCTAATTACGACTACATCATAATAGATTGCTCTCCATCGTTGGGTTATATTTCTGTTAATTCATTTGTTGCCACAGATAGCATTTTGATCCCTGTTCAATGTGAATATTTGGCTATGGAAGGCCTAAACAAGTTACTCCAAACGATAAAAGACATAAAAGCAGATTTTAATAAAAATCTAGAAATAGAAAGTCTTTTGATTACAATGTATGATCAAAGACTTAAGCATAACAATAACATCATAAAACAACTTAAACACTATTTTGAGGACATGGTTTTTAAAACCATAATCAAAAGAAATGTAAGTTTGAGTGAAGCCCCTAGTTTTGGTGCCAATATTTTTGATTATAAAATTGAAAGTGAAGGATCCAACAACTACGTCAATCTATCTCGTGAAATCATAACAAACCACAATACAATGGGAAAAACAAATATAATTCTTGGAAAAACAATCCAACACGTTTTGGAAAATAATGAGACAATAACGTTAGAAAAATCCAAACGCAAAAATCATTTACAACACTTTGAACCTTTTGACATTAAAAAGAGAAATTACAATAAGCTAAAAGGAATGCATAAAAAAGAAATTATAAAAAGTCTTGGGCTTGTATACAACGATATTTACTCAGACACTTGGATGTATCGTATTCCTGGAAGAGCAACCGTGTTTAGAAAAAATTTTCCTTACTTGTATTTTGTTGATAATCATGTGGAAAGCTTGGAACTAAGACGATTTAAAAGAAGTTAAATTTTTGCATTAAAAATTGTTGAAAACCTTATAATCATAGGTTTTTATTCCACACAAATAATTGTATTTTTGAACTTATAAAAAGGTCATATCTCTATGGGGAAAATCATAGCCATTGCAAATCAAAAAGGCGGTGTTGGGAAAACTACCACCACAGTAAATTTAGCAGCTTCCCTTGGGGTTTTGGAAAAAAAAGTCTTGCTTATTGATGCCGATCCACAAGCCAATGCAAGTTCTGGGTTAGGTATTGATGTGGAAAGCGTAGAAAAAGGGACTTATCAATTGCTAGAACATAACTGTACAGCAGAAGAAGCTACACAAAAAACTTCTTCGCCACATGTTGATATCATCCCTGCCCATATCGATTTGGTGGCCTCCGAAATTGAACTTGTTCATGTTGAAAAACGTGAATACATGCTTCAAACTGCTCTTGAATCAATCAAAAAAAATTATGATTATATTCTCATTGATTGTGCACCATCTCTTGGATTACTTACTCTAAATGCTCTTACTGCGGCAGATTCTATCATTATTCCTATTCAATGTGAATATTTTGCTCTCGAAGGACTTGGGAAACTGTTAAACACAATTAAAAGTGTACAAAAAATACACAACGCAAACCTCGATATTGAAGGGTTACTTCTTACGATGTATGACTCTAGATTACGCCTCTCAAATCAAGTGGTTGAGGAAGTTCAAAATCACTTTCATGACATGGTTTTTAAAACCATTATTCAACGAAATGTACGACTCAGCGAAGCCCCAAGCTATGGCGAAAGCATAATTAATTATGATGTTAATAGTAAAGGTGCTTCAAATTACTTAAGTTTGGCTAAAGAAATTATTAGTAAAACACAAAGCTAATGGCAAAGGCAATTAAAAAACAAGCTCTAGGACGTGGGTTATCTGCACTTTTGAATGAATCAAAGAATGATCTCTCAGGTGTTGATCAACAAACGGCCAAGCGTGCCATGGGTTCTATTTTAGAAATTGATTTAACTTCAATTGAAGTTAATCCTTTTCAGCCACGATCACAGTTTAATGAAGAGCAACTAAAAGAACTAGCTGGGTCAATAAAAGCATTAGGCATAATTCAACCCATTACAGTTCGTAAAATTGGTCAGAACAAATTTCAACTTGTTTCTGGAGAACGCCGCTTCAGAGCGTCTAAATTGTTAGGCAATAAAACAATTCCAGCATTTTTGCGTCTTGCCAATGACCAAGAAGCATTGGAAATGGCTTTGGTTGAAAATATTCAACGTCAAGATTTAGACCCCATAGAAATTGCCATGAGCTATCAACGACTAATGGATGAAGTAAAGTTAACTCAAGATCAAATGAGTCAACGTGTTGGAAAAAAACGCTCAACCATTGCCAATTATCTTCGTTTATTAAAACTAGACCCTATTATCCAAACTGGAATGCGTGATGGATTTATTAGTATGGGCCATGGGCGTGCGATTATTAATGTTACAAATTCAACCGATCAGCTTTCAATTTATGAGCAAATTATATCAAGAAAATTATCGGTAAGAGCCACCGAAGAATTGGTAAAAAGCCTCAATAACCCAAAAACAGTTCCTACAAAAACAACAAACGAAACCCCAAAATTTGTCACGGATGGTGTAGCTATTATTTCTGATTTCTTCGGCAAAAAAATCGGTATAAAAATGGGGAAAAATGACAATGGCTCCATCAGTATTCCATTTCATTCCAAAGAAGACTATAAGCGTATTTTAAAACTTTTGAAGGGTGGTCAATAAAAGTTTGATGACATTATTTTGCTTGCTTTTATGTATTTCAGTTCAAGCACAAGACGACAAGAAAGAACTTGAAGAAGGTGTTGTTATTAGCACAGAAAACACTTCAAGACAACTGGACCCTTTACGTCCAGCAAAAGCAGCATTTTATTCTGCAATCTTACCAGGACTAGGTCAAGCCTACAACAAAAAGTATTGGAAAATTCCAATTGTTTATGCAGCCATTGGAACTGGTCTTTATTTTTATATTGATAATAATAATATCTATAAACGTTATCGCAATGCCTACAAAAGACGCTTAGCTGGTTTTACAGACGATGAATTTTATGGTACCGGAGAAATCCCTTTTCTATCGGACGATGCACTTATTAGAGCACAGCGAACTCTTAAAAGAAATAAAGAGTTGTCATTACTAGTTACTGTAGGACTTTATGTCTTAAATATTATTGAAGCTAATGTAAATGCACACTTATTGCAATACAACTTAGACGATAACTTAGCCCTAAAACCTCATATAGATTTTAATAATCCAAATTATACAGCCCAAATGGGACTAACCTTAAATATTAATTTTTAAGATATGAAAATTGCTTTGCTAGGCTATGGAAAGATGGGGAAAGTCATCGAGAAAATTTCAATTGAGAGAGGGCACGAAGTGGTTTTAAGAATTGACAAAGGCGATACAGATTTTGACCTTAGCATTGCCGATGTGGCTATAGATTTTAGCGTTCCTACTGCTGCCGTTAGAAACATTAGCATAGCACTAAATCAAAATATCCCTGTGATTTCTGGAACAACAGGTTGGCTTGATAATTTTGATACTATTAAAACACTTTGTAAAAAAACAAATGGAGCTTTTATCTATGCTTCAAACTTTAGTTTGGGAGTAAATTTATTTTTTGAACTCAATAGGGTTTTAGCAAAACTCATCACTCCTTTTGAAGACTATTCCGTTCAAATTGAAGAAACGCATCACACCCAAAAACAAGACGCGCCATCTGGAACCGCCATCACACTAGCTGAAGGTATTGCAGAAGAATCTAGTTTTGACGGTTGGACATTAAGTCCAGAAACAGCACCAAAAAAAATTGAAATCAAAGCCAAGCGTATAGAAAACATACCAGGTACGCACAAAATCAATTATAATTCTAAAATTGATTCTATAGAAATTATACATACAGCGCATAACAGACATGGTTTTGGACTAGGAGCAGTTGTGGCTGCAGAATGGATTATTGGCAAAAAAGGTATTTTTACGATGAAAGACGTTTTAAATATTAAATAAATCTGTAACAAATTTAAAGTCCCCACAACAAACATTAAAAGTAAAATAGTATGACATTAATACAGTGGTTTAATTTTATATTGGTTATTCAGATAATCCATGGGCTTGGCACATGGAAATTGTATCAAAAAGCTGGGCGTAAACCTTGGGAAGCTTTTGTACCCATTTATAATGCGCTTGTCCTTTTTAGAATTATGAATAGACCATGGTATTGGATATTTTTTATTTTTTTACCAGTCATCAATTGTGTGATGTTTCCTGTAATTTGGGTAGAAACTGCAAGAAGTTTTGGAAAAAACTCTACCACAGATACCATATTGGCCGTTGTTTCACTTGGTTTTTACAATTACTATTTAAATTATTTTCTCGACTTAAAACATGTTAAAAACCGTGATGGAGAGCCAAAATCAAGTGCTGGGCAATTTTTGAACTCTATACTTTATGCAATTGTAGTTGCAAGTGCCGTACATATTTACTTTTTGCAACCTTTTATCATTCCATCCTCATCTTTAGAAAAGTCATTACTCGTTGGAGATGCATTGATTGTTAGTAAAATGCATTATGGAGCACGAGTGCCAATGACAACGGTTAGTTTACCAATGGTACACGACTCTATTCCATTTACTGGCAAAAAATCATATTTATTTAGCGATAAAATTGAAGAAAAAAATACATCCTGGAAAAATAAATTGCAACTCCCCTACCTAAGAATTCCAGGTTGGGAAAAAATAAAGCGTAATGAAATTGTAGTGTTTAATCAACCTGCTGATACGCTGTTGGACATGAATGATTTTACACCAAATCGAAATTATTACAAACCAATTGACAAAAAAACAAACCTAGTTAAACGTTGTGTTGGAATTGCTGGTGATACGCTAGAAATCATTGATGGTTATGTATACATCAATGGAAATAAAAATAAACTCCCTGGTAGAGCTAAATTACAATTTACACACACAGGGACTCTTAAACCAGGGAAAAGCTTTAGTCGTAAAATTAATCAAAGATTAAAAACTTATTATGACATTACTGATGGTATTGCAATGACTAGTGCAAATACTTTTACTCTTGGTGCTGCAACAATAGAAAATGCTGAAAAGTTTGCAAATCATCCAAGTGTGCAAAGTATAGAGAAATATAACACTCCAAAAAATTATATTGATCAAGATGCATTTCCTCAAGACGCGGCTTATCCATGGAATAACTCACACTTTGGTCCTGTTTATATTCCAAAACAAGGCGCAACAATAGAAATTAACACAACAAACCTTCCTCTATATAAACGCCTAATTTCAGAGTACGAGGGTAATTCTGTTTATGCCAAAGGCAATCAAATTTACATCAATGGAAAATTAGCGTCATCATATACTTTTAAACAAAATTATTATTGGATGATGGGTGATAACAGAGATCGATCTGCAGACGCACGTCGATGGGGGTTTGTTCCAGAAAATCATGTGGTTGGAAAACCTGTATTTATTTGGATGAGTTGGAATACAAATGGAAAAGGATTGAACAAAATTCGTTGGGATCGTGTATTTACCACAGTTCACGCCGATGGCCCAAGACGCTCATATTTAATTCATTTTGTAGTGTTACTGCTTTTAAATTACGGCTACAGAAAATGGAAAAAACGTAAAAAAGAAGCGGCTTAAATATAGACTATGAGTCTTATCTATCCCTCTTATTTTCCAAATATTGCTAATTGTATAACCATTATACAATCCAAAACAATATGTTTTGAAATTGAAGATAACTACCAAAAACAAACCTTTAGAAATCGATGTTATATTTATGGTGCTAACGGAAAATTAGGTCTTCATATTCCTGTACATTACACTCAAAAAAGGCGTCAAAAAACAAAAGATATTCGAATAGATAACAGCTCAAAATGGAATTCGATTCATTATAAATCTATTGAAAGTGCCTATAGAACTTCACCGTTTTTTGAGTTTTATGAAGATGATTTTCAATCGCTTTTCAATAATAAAAGTGAATGGCTAATGGATTATAATTTTCAGTGTATAGATTTAATTCAACAGTGTCTGGACGTTGATTTTGGTTACAAAACCTCTACTACTTTTGAAAAAGAGGTTGAGGATGATTTTAGACCTTTAATTAATGTAAAAAATCATGAACATATTCAAACCAATCCTTACATACAAGTTTTTGAAAACAAACATGGGTTTATAAATAACCTGAGTATATTGGATGTTTTATTTAATCTTGGACCAGAAACACATTCCTACCTTTTAAATCATCCGTCAATAAACGTATAAAAATCTATATATTTAACGAAGTTCTAGCGTTGTAGAAATTGGAAAGTGATCGGAGTATCGAACGTTATGCGTTTGAAAATCAACTATTTTTAAGTTCTTATCTACAAGTATAAAATCGATACGAAGAGGAAAAAAATCAAAAGAATAAGTACGCCCAAAACCTTTGCCTGCAATATCAAAAGCATCATCAAAATTTGATCTTAAAAGACGATAAACATATGAATGTGTCGTGTTGTTAAAATCTCCATTCAAAATGGTCTTATAAGGAGATTTGTTCATGTGTTTTAGAACTAATTCTGCTTGATATTGTTGCGCTTCAAAAGTTTTGCTAATGCGCTTAAAAAGGCGATCTGAGGTTTCAGAGTCTAGCTGCTTAACATTAGGGTTGATGCCAGAAGATTGTAAATGAATGTTATAAACCCTAAGGGTGTCATTCTTCACTACAATATCGGCAAAAATAGCACTATTGGCTGAGTTTGGGAATTTTATAATTCCAGTATTCAAAAATGGAAAATTTGAAAAAATTGCCAATTCAGATTTTGTTTTTGAATTTGAATTAAATACATATGGATAATTTGTTTTTTTTGCAATTCCACTATTATATTCTTGAATGGATAAAATATCTGGAGCGGATTGTTCTATAAAATCCTGAATTTTTTCTGGAATTGCATCATCCTCAATCCAGTCGTAAAGATTCAACAATCGTACATTATAACTCATCAAAGAGAGTGTGTCGCTAGCGGGCTGTTCATTATTAGCTGAAAAATTATACAAGGATGTTAAATGTCCAAAACCAAGAGCTAAAACTAGACCAGAAAGCAAGAACTGCTTTTTTAGCTTTAATAGCCAATACAAAGAAAATATGAGGTTAATAATAATTAAAAATGGTACAGCAAGACTCAAAACAGCCAAAAATGAAAAAGTTTTTGGCGGAACAAAAGGCAACGCATAAGATAACAAGAGAAGTGTTGCAACTAAAGAGTTGGCAAGAAAAATAAGTTTATCAAAAAAATTCAGTGGTTTCAAAACTATTTATTTTTTACCAGCGCGAAACAAAAAATCTTTTTCAGCTTGTGTTAAACTTTCATAACCACTCTTACTAATTTTATCTAAAATTAAATCGATTTGCTTCTGATGTGTAAAACTATCAAACTCTTTTTTCTTTTGGTCTGCCATTGTTGAAGTTTTTTTCTTCTTGTATACTGTCTTCAGGCCTTTTTTAGTTTTAAAATAATTCAGAATACCATCTAAGAAGCCTCCAAAATCTTTTCCATTATGAAATTGTCTTGCATAAAAATAACCTGATAAATAGCCCCCAATATGAGCTACTGTTCCCCCAGAATTAACAGATAAAAGTCCCGGTAAATCCAAAACAACCATAGCAATTCCTAAATATTTTAATGGAAAACGAAGTGTGAAAAAACCAATAGATTTATTTGGTAAATATACACACAGAAATATAATACACGCCCGAACACCTGCTGAAGCACCAACCAAAGGTCCGTTAATTTGTAATGCATTTGGCAACAAAAAAGCGACAGTAATAAAAGCCAGTCCTCCGTAAATTACACCAAGCAGATAAATTTTTAGGGAAAGACGAGCCGAAAATAAATTAGAAAATGTTTGTGCTATAAAATATAAAACAAGCATATTAAAAAATAAGTGGCGTATGCTTTTGTGTAAAAAACCATAACTTATAATACTCCATGGACGCCCAAAATAATCTGATAATATATAAGGTAAAGAAAACCACTCCAATAGATTAAATCCAATTAGATTTAAAAAAATACCTGCTACAAAAACCATGGTATTCGCTACAATTATTTTTTCCAAAATATGTAGTCGTGATAATTTATCTTTGATATCTTTTGAAAGTGTAGTCATCTAATTCCAGCGGTATTTGTCAAATTTATTTTTCTTCCAAAAATACATCAATAAAAATCCTGTAAGTGCTCCTCCAATATGCGCAACATAAGCCGTATTGCTAGGACTAAAAACTGACATACCTGAGATTGCCGAAAATAAATCAATGGCTATAATTCCAGGGATAAAATACTTTGCTTTTATAGGTATTGGTAAGAAAATTAGCATCAATTCCGCATTTGGATTAAGCATACCAAAAGCCACTAAAACACCAAAAATAGCCCCCGAAGCACCGACCATAGAGCCATTACTTTTTACATTCAAATCAAAAAGCATTCTAAATGTGGATGTATCAACCTGAGCTAAACTTTTACCATAACTTTCTAAAAGAGGTTGCATTTTTTGAGCCAAAATTTCGCCTTTAAACATATTGTTTTCAAGGATATTTAAACTTGAAATCTCTTTAATTATTTCAAAGGAAAATCCACGAGCTTCCAAATCGCTTAAAATAGGATAAATTTGAATAAAGTACACCAAAAATGTGAGTGCAACTGCACCCAATCCACAACTGATATAAAATGTGATAAATTTTCGCTGACCAAAAATTTGCTCTACTGCAGTACCAAACATCCATAGCGCAAACATATTAAATAATAAATGCTGAAAACTACCATGCATAAACATGTGAGTGATAATTTGCCAAAAGCCAAAATAATTACTCATTGGGTAAAATAGTGCTAATAATTTGTAAAACACTTCCTCGTTGCCCATGAAATAAGTTCCAACAAAGACGATAATATTTAAAATGAGAAGATGTTTTACAGTAGGTGATATTCTTAGCATATTAATTAAATTTAGATTCTATTTCAGAGGTTTCTATTGTTGTGAAAATTGCCTTATTATTCAATGAAATAGAAGGTTCCTTACATGCAAAAAGTGAATTAACAATAAATTCTTGCTCTGTAATATTTAATTTTTTTCCATTTTTAATGGCTAAACTTTTCGCAAAAGTTTTGGCAAGTAAGTCACTTGAACTAAAGTTAAAATCAGGTACTTCATTCTGAACATCATCAATAAGCTGCACAAATACTTTTAAAACATCATTTTCTTTTAATCCTACAGGAATTGCGGAGATGACTGCTTTTTTACTATCTAAAGCATTAAAAACAAAGCCTGCCTGTTCCAATTGTTCTTTAATTGTTTGGAGTACTTCCAATTCCTGAGTTGAAAATTCCAGTTCTAAAGGAAACATAAGTTGCTGACATACAGTATCTTTTATAGTAATCTGTTTTAGAAAGTCTTCATACAAAATACGTTCATGTGCTCTATTTTGATCGATAACCACCATACCCGATTTAATCGTACTAATGATATATTTGTTTTGAAGTTGAAATGTATTTTGAACTTTTTTACCTTCATCTTCATCAAAAATAGACGATTGCAATTCATCTGATTCGAACTGTACTTCACTAAAATCATTTTGATTTTCTGTTGTTTCCGAATTTAATCCTGTATAAAGTGCTTCCCAAGCAGGTGCAGTAGATGGAGATGCATTACGACTTGATTTTGAAAAAGGATTGAAATTAGGGTCTACTTCTACTTTTGGGCTAGAGACTTGGTCATTGTGTTGATGATAGGGCGTATCCATTGAAGCATCATGCTGAAAATCGAGAATAGGCGCAATGCTGAATTGTCCTAAACTGTGTTTTACAGCTGCTCTAAGAAGTGCATAAATTGTAGGTTCATCATCAAATTTGATTTCTGTCTTTGTAGGATGAATATTGATATCAATAGATTTTGGATCTACTGATAAATTGAGAAAATAACTCGGAAATTTATGAGTTGGAAGCAAACCTTCAAAAGCCGCTTGAATGGCATGATTTAAATAAGGGCTTTTTATAAAACGCTGATTGACAAAGAAAAACTGTTCTCCTCTTGACTTTTTAGCATATTCTGGTTTACCTACAAAACCTGAAATCTTTAGAAGTTCTGTATCCTCTTCAACAGGGACTAATTTTTCATTTGTTTTTTTTCCAAAAGTATGCACAATACGTTGTCTAAAATTTTCTGAACGCAAGTCAAAAAGATTATTTCCATTATGATACATTGAAAAATTTATTTGTGGATGCGCCAACACCACACGATGAAATTCATCAATAATATGGCGCAATTCTACAGCATCAGATTTCAAAAAATTTCGTCGAGCTGGAATGTTAAAAAATAAATTTTTAACCGCAATAGAAGTTCCTTTTGCTGCTGCAACAGAATTTTGGTCTGTTGTTGTACTGCCCTCAATTGTAATGGCTGTCCCAAGTTCTGTATGTTCTTGTTTAGTTTTGAGTTCAACATGTGCAATAGCAGCAATGCTTGCTAGTGCTTCGCCTCTAAAACCTTTTGTATGCAAAGCAAATAAATCTTCTGCAGCTTTAATTTTTGAGGTGGCATGACGCTCAAAACTAAGACGTGCATCTGTAACACTCATCCCCTTGCCGTTATCTATAACTTGAATAAGGGTTTTACCAGCGTTTTTGATTAGTAATTTTATTTCTGTTGATTCGGCATCTATAGAATTTTCAAGCAATTCTTTTACAACTGAAGAGGGGCGTTGTACGACTTCGCCAGCTGCAATTTGATTGGCAACATGATCTGGTAAAAGGTGTATAATATCGGCCATTAGCTAAAAAATAATGAGAGGTCAAAATCTATAAACCATAAAAATATAAAAACGAGAATAAGCACTATGATTCTAATTCTGTAAGATGTTTGGCTATCTGTACTTTTCATATCGCTCAAAGCATTTTTTAGGGTTCCTTTTAAATTTGTTTTTTGAACAGTTACACGTTGATCATCAAATTTATGTTTGATTTCAAAAGGACTAGAATCTCCTTTATAATAACGAGGTTCGTAGTTAAATTTTTTATTTTTTCTGAGTTTAAATAACCCCATGTTTTACAAATATTTAGCGTCCAAAACAAACATTCCTATCAAAAGTAACGCTAAGGCAATAACAAACCAGATTAATGAAATTGGTTGTTTTCGGCGCTTATTTAGCTTGAATTTTGACATAAGAATTTGAAAGCTCTATCATTTCAAAAATACTGAAAAATTACAGGATATAAAAGAGGCCAGGGAAATTTAAATACAATTAAATTGATCGATTAAAATCAATCATTTTGAGTGCTGTAACAGCAGCTTCCACACCTTTATTGCCGTGTTTCCCACCAGAACGATCCAAAGACTGTTGCTTATTATTATCGGTTAGAACACAGAATATTACAGGCGTTGAATGTTGAATGTTTAAATCTTTTACTCCCTGAGTAACACCAGCACAGACATAGTCAAAATGTTTTGTTTCGCCTTGAATGACACAACCTATCGTGATGACAGCATCAACGCCAGAAGATTGCACTTTTTTTGCGCCAAAAATTAACTCAAAACTACCAGGAACTTTATGTACAGAAATATTTTGTTGGGTAACCCCACAATCTGATAATGTTTGGAGTGCTCCGTCTAATAGCCCATTGGTCACATCTGAATTCCATTCGGAAACCACAATACCAATCTTAAAGTCTTTGGCGTTTGGAAGTGCCGATTTATCGTAATTAGAGAGGTTTGTATTTACCGTTGCCATTACAGTTTCTAGTTACTCGCTGCTTGTGCTTTTCCAATAAAGACATCAATATCTTTGGCCTCTGTACTCTCCGGAAATTCAGCTTTTATAGTTTGAAAGTATTCTAAAGCTTTGGTATTCTTATCGAGTTTTAAACCTAAAACACCCGCTTTGTAAAGATACATTGGAGTGGTGTAATTGTTTGTTTTTGCATTTGCAGCCCGAACATAATAATCGTAGGCATCTTCTAGCTGTTCCAATTGAACAAAAGCATCTCCAATACCACCTTTGGCAATTGGTCCTAGTACATCGTCAGTAGATTCAAATGCGTTTAGATATTCTATAGCATTTACATAATCTTTCATATTCAAATAGGCCATACCTGCATAATAATTTGCAAGATTTCCTGCATTTGTTCCACTGTAAGTGTCCACAATATCAAGCATTCCATATTTTCCATCGGCACCGTCTAGGGATAATGTAAACAAAGAATCCTGTGATGTAGCAACAGCTTCATCAAAATATTTTTGAGCAGAATACATATCATTCATTGCTTGACTTTCTTTTGGCTGTTGAACGTATTTATCAAAACCTAAAAACCCTAAAACCAAAACAGCGGCTAACCCTACAATTATAAAAATGTATTTTTGATTGGCTGCAACCCATTGCTCCGTTTTTGAAACATTTTCATCTAATGTATTAAAAACCTCTGCTGTTGTAGATCCCTCTTCAATAGATTGTTGCTTTTCAACTTTTGTTTTTGGCTTCCCGCCTCGTTTCTTGTATGTTGCCATAATGTTCTAAAATATGAGCGGCAAAAATATAATTTTATTCTTAAAATAATGATAATTTATTTGTTATTTTTCAATATTTTGCAGCTTATTTAGTTGTTATACTTAATCAAGTTTAAATTTAAAACCAATTTATGCACTAATGCTTCTCAAGTCAATCAGTTTAGTGAATTATAAAAATTTTGACAGTCATTCATTTGAATTTAACCAAAAGGTAAATTGTTTTGTAGGTCCTAACGGTATCGGTAAAACAAATATTTTGGATGCCATTTATCATCTTTCATTTGGAAAAAGTTACTTCAACCCTATTGCGACACAAAATATAAAACATGGAGAAGATTTTTTTGTGGTCGATGGACGTTACACAAAAGACAATAGAGACGAAAAAATAGTTATTTCTCTCAAAAAAGGACATAAAAAAATTATCAAACGCAACGCTAAAGCTTATGAGCGTTTTAGTGATCACATTGGTTTTTTGCCACTGGTCATCATATCACCCGCCGACCGTGATTTAATTACAGAAGGTAGCGACATGCGGCGCAAGTTTATAGATGGTGTAATTTCGCAAAGCGATAAACTTTATCTTGAAAACTTGATTCAATACAATAAAATATTGGGGCAACGCAATGCATTACTAAAATATTTCTCAAACAACAACACGTTCGATAATTATGCCATTGAGGTCTACAACACTCAACTATCTAAATTTGGTACAGAAATTCACAAAAAACGACAGGCATTTATTGAAGCCTTTACCCCTGTTTTTCTAAAGCAATATAAAGCCATAAGTAACCAAAATGAAGCGGTGAGTTTGCACTACAAAAGTCAACTAAACGAACAGCCTTTAGACACATTACTTAAAACACAAATTAACAAAGATCGTGTGTTACAATATACGAGTGTTGGTATTCATAAAGATGATATAGAGTTTAATATTGGGGAATATCCCATTAAAAAATTTGGGAGTCAAGGGCAGCAAAAATCATTTCTTATTGCCCTAAAATTAGCACAATTCGATATTATAAAATCTCAGAGTGGCACCACTCCTATTTTACTTTTGGATGATATTTTTGATAAATTGGACGAACAACGAGTAGAACGTATTATTGGTATGGTAAATGATGAAAGTTTTGGACAACTATTCATCTCAGACACCCATGCCGAGCGTACCGAAAAAGCAGTAAAAAACACCCACAACTCTTTTGAAATTTTTCAATTATGAAAAACCTTGTTTTCTTTTTTCTATTATTGCTAATGAGCTGCAAACCCGATGCAAATCAGTTTGTGGGTTTTATTGAGGGCTATTGGGAAATTGAACAGGTGACCAAAAACGATCGTATCATCAAGGAATTTAAAATCAGTACAGGGATTGATTACTTTAAAATTAATGCTAATAAAACGGGATTTCGAAAAAAACTAAAGCCAAACTTTCAAGGCACATTTGAAACTTCGGAAGACCAATTGAATTTTAATTTAAAACTTGATAACAATACCCTTTTGTTGGAATATAATGATAATGGAACTTCATATAGCGAAGAAATTGTATTGGCGAGTGCAACAGCGCTTGTGATTGCCAATACAGAGGGGTTTGAATACCACTACAAACTTTACGAACCTTTAAACTTTGACGAATGAGTAAACGCCACAACGATCATCAAAAAATAGACGAAGTGTTGGCTTCTTTTGTAGAAAACAACAAACTCGAAAAGGGACTAGATAGTGTTAATGTGGCTAATGCTTGGCGCGAACTGATGGGCAATGGTGTACAAAACTATACCAATAGCATTAAACTCCACAACGGTACTTTGTATGTGAGTTTAACCTCTTCTGTACTTCGAGAAGAACTGAACTATGGTAAAGATAAAATCATTGCTATGATTAACGAAGAACTCGGAAAAGAGGTCGTAAGAAAAGTGGTGTTGCGGTAGTTATACAACTAAGGCATTTTATGTTTAGCTTTTCGTTTTTCTCTGCGCTTTTTACGCTCATACTTTTCGTGTGCTGAAATGGTTTTTTTGTCGATATAACCAATAGTATTAACCTTATAACCATTCTTATTTAAATGTTTTTGATATTTAATAACCTCCTCCTTTTCTAAGGATGAAAAAAACTGTTTGGTTTTAGGCTTAGCAATAATCCATTTTACATTGTTATTTTTATCATGTGTAATAATAAACCCTAAATCAGACGGACTTATACAAACTATTTCCTTGCTTTTATCACCAGAAAATTTTCTAGAGGATTTTTGAGCATTAATATTTATTGTTCCTGATACAATAATAAAAATTAAGATTTGAATTTTGGATTTCATAGAGATTTGGATTTTAATATTATTTTATTGTTACAAAAATTTTACCAATAAAGCATTAGTATTTCTTGATGTATTCGTTATTTTGAATTAGATATTCTGCAAAATTTCCATTATTGATATAAAACTTTGTTTTTAATGTTTTTCTTTTGTTGAATTTCTGAAGAAAAATTCCGAGATGCAAATGAGGGCCAGGGTCATGTAACAAACGGCCATTTGACGTAATATTCGGGCGTTTTTACGTCATAAGTGGGGAAATGGGGTATAAAAAAACCACCTTCTAAAAGGTGGTTTTTAAAGTTTTTATGGTTCTGATTTACCTAAAACATTTCGCGTCCAGAAAAGTGAAATGCACTTTCAATAGCAGCATTGTCATCACTATCGCTTCCATGTACTGCATTTTCACTAATGGAATCTGCAAACATATTGCGGATGGTTCCCTCAGCTGCGTCTGCAGGATTGGTGGCGCCAATGAGGGCTCTAAAGTCCTCTACTGCGTTGTCTTTTTCCAATATCGCAGCAACAATTGGTCCACGTGTCATATAGGTCACCAAATCGCCAAAAAATGGACGGTCTTTGTGAATCGCATAAAATGCTTCAGCATCAGCTGTTGTCAATTGTGTCAATTTCATTGCCACAATGCGAAATCCAGAGGATGTTATTTTTTCTAAAATTGCTCCAATATTGCCTTTCTCAACAGAGTCGGGCTTAAGCATCGTAAAAGTTTTATTGTTTGCCATTGTATAAATTTAATTCGTGCAAAAGTAATCATTTTGTACAGAAAATCGCTTAATCGCCTATTTATAAAAAGTTGTATCTTTGTTTTCTATGAAAAGTTTAACTTTTGAAGCAGTAAAATCATTGCTACAAACACCCAAAAATGTGGTGATTGTACCTCATGTCAACCCCGATGGTGATGCGGTTGGGTCCTCACTTGGACTATACCATTATTTGGTTCAAAAAGGACATGATGTTTCTGTTGTTGTACCCAACGATTATCCCGATTTCTTAAAATGGATGCCCGGAACTTCATCAATTATTTATTTTGATTCTCAAACTGAACTTGCACAACAAAAACTGGAGCATTCAGAACTATTATTCACATTAGACTTTAATGCCCTCCACCGCAGTGGCCCCTTGCAAGTTGCTCTTGAAGAAAATAGTACTCCAAAAATCATGATTGACCATCACCAGCAACCAGAAGATTATGCTGTATACACCTATTCTGATATTAACATGTGCTCTACTTCGGAAATGATTTATCATTTTATGGACCAAATGGGCGATTTGGAATTGATGAATTCTGACATTGGAACTGCACTTTATACAGGAATCATGACAGACACTGCATCGTTTCGTTTTCCAAAAACAACAAGCACTACGCACCGTGTGGTAGCACATTTTATTGAAGTTGGTGTTAATCATTCTGAAATACATAGCAAAGTATATGATGCAAACCGTTTTGAACGTATCAAACTTGTGGGAGTTGCTCTTAATAATTTAAAAGTCATAGAACATTTAAATACTGCTTATATCACACTTTCTCAACAAGAATTGGATACTTTTGGGCACCAAAAAGGCGATACAGAAGGATTGGTCAATTATGGATTATCAATTAAAGGTATTAAATTTGCAGCTATCTTTATTGAAAATAAAGAAAATGGTATCATTAAAATATCGTTGCGCTCCAAAGGAGATTTTGATGTTAATCAATTGGCACGAGAACATTTTCATGGTGGTGGACACCAAAATGCTGCTGGGGGCAAAAGCATGTTATCTCTTGAAAAAACAGTTGAAAAATTCGAAAATTTAGTACAAACCCTAAAATCAAATTTAGCTTAGTGAATTTTTATCGTCTTGTTCTTATTCTGATCGTTTTCTTTGGATGCAAACCTTCTGAAGCACGAAAACCTGTTCAACAAAATTCTGGACGTTTTTTTGACGTATCAATTCAACGCAATATAGCTTTAAATGAAAAGGAATATGCCGCTATCAAAAAACTTGTTGATGCATCTGAAAACTCCTTTATAGTTTCCGATTATGGGTTTTGGTATCAATATGTTCAAAAAAATAATCAAAACGAATACACACCAAAATTTGGTGATCAAGTGTTTTACACTTATACTGTAAAAAATTTGGATGGTAATTGGATTTATTCTTCAGATGAAACCACAGAAAAAACATATTTTGTGGCACAAGAAGAACTTTTCGCTGGATTAAGAGAAGGACTAAAACTGATGAAAGAAAATGAAACTATAATATTTATTTTTCCATCGCAACTGGCCTATGGCTATTATGGAGATAACAATAAAATTGGATCGAATACACCTCTAATTTATGAGGTAACTGTTCAAAAAATACTTCAAAATCAATAAAATAAAATAAAACAACAACATGAAACTTACAAAATCTTTAACTTCTGTACTTGGGCTCATATTCTTGCTAAGTAACTTATCATGTCAAAACAAATACCCAGAACTTGGTAATGGATTGTTTGCCGAATTTGCAACCACAAAAGACACTATAGTTGTGGAGCTATTTTATGAAAAAACACCACTTACAGTTGCCAATTTCGTTGGACTTGCAGAAGGAATTCACCCAAAACTTGCTGATTCAGTACAAGGAATACCATTTTATAACGGCACTATTTTTCATAGAGTCATCAATGAATTTATGATTCAAGGCGGAGACCCCTCTGGAACTGGAATGGGTAAGCCAGGATTTACATTTGGTGATGAATTTGACGAAACTTTAAAACATGATAAACCTGGAGTATTGTCTATGGCTAACTCTGGTCCTGCAACCAATGGCAGTCAGTTTTTTATTACAGAAGTTCCAACACCATGGCTAGACAATAAGCATAGCATTTTTGGTCAAGTTGTAAAAGGTCAAGAAGTCGTTGATTCTATTTCTAACGTTCAAGTGATGCCTGGAAGCAATAAACCTTTAGAGGATATACGAATTTTATCGTTAAATATTATTCGACAAGGATTTAGTGCAAACCGTTTTAATGCTGCAAAAACCTGGAACAGGGAGTTTCCTTTACTAGAAGAAAAACGTTTAAAGAAAATTGAAGAAGCGAAGCAAGAAGCAGAGCGCCAAAAGAAAATTGCTGAAGAAAAAATGGAAACTGCTGCTGCAGAAATTTTGCCTGTTTTGGAAGATTATAAAAGCAAAGCAACTACTAGCAATTCAGGATTATTAAGCTACACGATCAAAAAAGGTAATGGAGAGAAACCAAAGCAAGGACAGTCAGTAAAACTCTATTATCAAGGCTACTTTACAGATGGAAAATTATTTGGAACTAACATTAAAGACATTGATATAAAATGTGGTACTTACGACGAAAAGAAAGAACAACGTGGTTTTTATAATTTGATGCCAATGCAAATTAGCGCTGATGCACAAATGATTCCTGGCTTTAAAGAAGGGGTGTTTAATATGAAAAAGGGCGATAAAACCTTTTTATACCTTCCATCTCATTTGGCCTATGGCGAAGCTGGCCGTGGTCCTATTGCGCCAAACTCCGATTTGATTTTTATTATCGAAATGGTTGATGAAGAACAAGAAAAATAAAACTTCTATTACAATACAAAAAAAACCACGCAAATAGCGTGGTTTTTTTGTAATTATTTTATTGGAATATCAGCTAAAATCGCTTTAAGAAATACCCAAAATTTCTCTACCGAAGAAATTTGTGCACGTTCGTCTGGGGAGTGTGCGCCTTTTATATTAGGGCCAAAACTTATCATTTCCATTTCTGGATAATGGGTACCTAAAATCCCACATTCTAAACCTGCATGGCAAGCCGCTACATGAGGTTCAGCATTGTTAAGTTTGACATACAATCCTTTTAAAACTTTTAAAATAGACGCATTCATATTGGGAGTCCATCCTGGGTAATCACCTGAAAATTCTACTGTACACCCCGCCAATTCAAAAGTAGCGCGTAAGACTTGTGCTAAGTCCCACTTTGAGCTTTCTACTGAAGATCGTGTAAGACAACCTACTTTAAGTTGGCCTTTTTCTACCAAAACCCGAGCTACGTTATTGGAGGTTTCTACCAAACCTTCAATATCTGGACTCATACGAAACACACCATTGTGTGCGACATTCAAGGCTTTAAGTAAGGGTTGTTGTACGCCCAATTCCATTACCGTTTCAGGTAAATTTGTTGGGGTTAAAGAAATATTTAAATCTGGTTCTAGCGTTTGAAATTCTTTTTCAATAGCAGAGATTAATGTAGTTGTAGCGTCCTCAAAAGTTGTTTTATGCACAGCATCAACCACAACAATAGCAGTGCTTTCTCTAGGAATGGCATTGCGCAAACTTCCTCCATCTATTTTTGACACGCGTAGACCAAAGCGTTCAAAGCCATTGAACAACAATCGGCTCAAAATTTTATTGGCATTACCAAAACCTTTATGAATATCCATACCAGAATGGCCGCCCTGAAGTCCTTTTACTGTTATAACATATGGAAACGATGTTTGTGATGTTGGTTCTTGAATATATGATCGTGCGGCGGTAACATCTACTCCACCAGCACAGCCCACCCCTATTTCATCGTCTTCTTCGGTATCTAAATTGAGTAAAATATCGCCATTGAGAATTCCACCCTTAAGCCCCATAGCCCCAGTCATTCCTGTTTCTTCATCAATGGTAAAAAGGGCTTCAATTGCTGGATGTGGTATATCTGTACTTTGCAAAACTGCCATGATTGAGGCCACACCCAAACCATTATCGGCACCAAGTGTTGTCCCTCTGGCTTTTACCCAATCGCCATCCACGTACATTTGAATTCCTTGAGTTAGAAAATCAAAATCGGTATCTGCATTTTTTTGGTGCACCATGTCCAAGTGCGATTGCAATACAACTGTTTTTCGATCCTCCATTCCTATTGTTGCCGGTTTTTTGATAATAACATTACCAACCTCATCTTCAAACGTTTCCAAATCTAAAGAAGCACCAAAAGTTTTTATAAAAGCAATCACACGTTCCTCTTTTTTGGAGGGACGAGGAACGGCGTTTAAATCGGCAAAATTAGACCAGATTTCTACTGGCTCTAATTGTCTTACTGCATCACTCATAGCTATAAATTTTTCAGTTACAAAGGTACGTATAACAGTCTAAACCTAAATATTATTTTTTATTTTTGAGTCATGTCAAAAACTTTAAGACTTTGTATTGCTTTCAGTATTATTCCTCAGATACTCATTCTCAACCTTTTAGCAAAAAACAGAACGTGGGTAGAGCAAAATTACAGTGAATGGCTTTATCCAAAAATTTCGAGTATACTTCGGCTTTTCTATGGATGGATTCCATTTTCGGCAGGCGATTTACTTTATAGCACTGCATTTGGTTTTGGTCTTTGGTGGGGATTTAAAAACCTAAAACAATTTTTTAAAACACCTATCCAATCAATCCTCAATTTGTTGTGCGTAGTTTCTGTTTTGTATTTCGTGTTTCATTTATTTTGGGGGTTGAATTATTACCGATTACCGCTTTATAAAAAACAAGGCATAAACCCTATTTATACAACAGAACAACTTTTGAGAACGACGGAACACATCATTAAAAATTCCAATCTACTTCATCTTAAATTAGTACAGGATAGTAGTGCAGTTGTAAATACTACTTACACATTTGATGAACTCGCTGTGTTGTCTTTTAAGGGATTTAATAATAGTGTTTTTGAGTATGATAATTCAAGTCAAAAATATTCTTTACTAAGTACACCACTCGCATATATGGGGTTTAGTGGATACTTAAACCCATTCACCAATGAAGCACAAGTTAATCGTCATCATCCAAAAAATTCTATGCCATTGACTTTGGCTCACGAGCAAGCCCATCAAATTGGCTATGCTGCAGAAAATGAAGCTAATTTTATAGGGTTTTTGGTATGTGCTAATCATAGTAATGATTATTTCAAATATAGCGGGTACTCCTTTGCTTTACGCTACTGTTTAAGCGAAGTATTTAAAAGGGACAAAGAAGCATACAAATCATTAAAAGAACGTATCAATCCTGGTATTTTGATTGATTTTGAAAAAAGAAGTGCCAAATGGGCACAATACAACAATCCTTTGGAACCCTTTTTCAAATCCATTTACAGCCATTTTTTAAAAGCTAATGCTCAAGATAAGGGAATTGAGAGCTATAGCTATGTTGTTGGGTTGATTGTTGGACATTTTGAAGCACAGCTTTAGAAAAAATATACTCCAAAGTTTTATGATTTTCTTTAGAAAGTTTATGCTTATATTTAGCGTCGATAAATTATTACTATGAAAAAAATTCAACTCCTAATCATTGGAATTTTTTGTGTTTCTATAGGCTATACACAAGATTATTTTCCTAAAAATGATGGTGTAAAAACTGAGATTACAAACTACACCGCCATTACCAACGCAAAACTCTATATCACACCAACAAAAGTTATCGAAAATGGTACACTTTTGATAAAAGATGGTAAAGTAGTGCGTAGCGGAAAAAATATTCAAATTCCTAAAAATTCTGAAATTATTGATGCCAAAGGCAATAGTGTTTACCCATCATTTATAGATATGTACTCTACTTTTGGCGTGACCAAACCAAAACGTGTTAGTGGAAACGGAAGATCACCACAGTATGGCCCATCAAGAGAAGGGTTTTATTGGAATGACCATATTCGTCCTGAGCAAAATGCCATTGATGGATTTGAATTTGATGAAAAAACAGCCAAAACTATGCTTGAACAAGGTTTTGGAATCGTGAATACTCACATGGAAGATGGGATTGTTCGCGGAAGTGGTGCGCTAATCGCACTTGATTTAAATGGTACTGATGCTAAAAGAATCATTTCTGGACGCTCTGGACAATATCTTTCATTTTCAAGAAGTATTCAAACACAACAATCTTACCCGACATCTATCATGGGAGGTATGGCACTTCTAAGACAATTGTATCATGATGCTGACTGGTATAAAAAAGGAAATTCTAAAACAACAGATCGCTCTATAGAGGCTTTTAATAGCAATTCTGATTTAGTACAAATTATGGGAGCAGGAAGCAGAGCCAATGCCCTCAGAGCAGATGCCGTCGGAGATCAATTTGGAATTCAATATATCATTCTTGGTGGTGGTGACGAATATGAGCGTATCAATACCATCAAAAATACCAATGCAGCTTATATTCTTCCTGTAAATTTTCCAAAACCTTATGATGTTGAGAATAGCTTTCTTGCCAATAAATTGGAACTGGAAAGCATGAAAGAATGGAACCAAAGACCCTCAAATCCAAAAGTTTTTGAAGAACATAATATTAAATTTGCATTAACAACAAATGGTTTAAAATCTGTAAAAGAATTTAAAACCCATGTTAAAAATGCTATTGACCATGGTCTAAGTCCAACAAAAGCATTAGAAGCTCTCACAACGATTCCTTCTCAACTATTAAGAAATAATAAAATCGGAAATCTTCAAAATGGAAGTTATGCTAACTTTACCATCACTTCTGGAGATGCTTTTGAAAGCACAACTTCTATTTATGAGCATTGGATCAGAGGATCTAGAACAATTTTTGGAGATTTCAATAGTAAAGATGTTAGAGGATCATATACTTTTAAGTTTGATAAAAATGAATATAATCTTGATATTTCAGGTAAAAAAGAAGCGCCAAAAGCAACACTTAAGGCAGATAGTCTAAAATTGAGTTGTTCTGTAAAACAAGATAAAGACTGGGTGTATCTTCTGTTTACTTCCAAAGATACTTTGCAACAAAATTTTATGCGTTTTAGCGCAAAAGTTGATAGTAGTTCTAATTTGAATGGGATACTTAATTTTACAGATGGTTCAACACAAAATCTAACATTGATTAAGGCCGATAAAAAAGAAGATAAAACCAAAAAAGACAAAAAGGATAACAAAACAAAAACAATTTTACCAGTCAGTTATCCAAATGGTCCCTATGGATTTGACAAACTCCCAGAAGCTGAAACTTTACTTTTTAAAAATGCTACAGTTTGGACCAATGAAAATGATGGAATTCTCGCTAATACAGATGTATTAATCAAAGATGGAAAAATTGCAGCCATCGGTCAAAATATTAAAAATAAAAATGCAAGAATTATTGACGCTACAGGAAAACACCTTACTTCTGGAATTATTGATGAACACTCACATATTGCGGCAGCAAGTATCAATGAAGCAGGACAAAACTCTTCAGCTGAAGTTAGTATAGAAGATGTTGTGGATGCTGATGATGTTAATATTTACAGAAACCTTTCTGGAGGCGTTACAACCATTCAAATCTTACATGGATCAGCCAATCCTATTGGTGGGCGATCAGCGATTATTAAACTGAAATGGGGAGAATCCGCTAAAAACCTGATTTACAATAACTCTCCAAAGTTCATCAAATTTGCATTGGGTGAAAATGTAAAACAATCCAATTGGGGGAGCTACGAACGTTTTCCACAAACACGAATGGGAGTTGAGCAAACTTATGTTGACTACTTTTCCAGAGCTAAGTCCTATGATTTAAAGAAAAAAAGTGGACAAGCCTACAGAGTTGATTTAGAACTAGAGGTTTTGGCTGAAATTTTAAATAAAGAGCGTTTTATTAGCTGTCATTCATATGTACAAAGTGAAATCAATATGTTGATGAAAGTTGCAGAACGCTTTAATTTCAATATCAATACGTTTACACATATTTTGGAGGGCTATAAAGTCGCAGATAAAATGAAAGCACACGGCGTTGGCGCTTCAACATTTAGCGATTGGTGGGCCTACAAATACGAAGTGAATGATGCTATTCCTTACAACGCAGCAATTTTGAATAATGTTGGGGTTATTACAGCCATCAATAGTGATGACGCCGAAATGTCTAGACGTTTAAATCAAGAAGCCGCTAAAGCAGTAAAATATGGCGGCACTTCAGAAGAGGATGCATGGAAAATGGTAACTCTAAATCCAGCAAAACTTTTACATATTGACGATAAGGTTGGAAGTATAAAAGTTGGTAAGGATGCCGATTTGGTGTTGTGGAGCGATCATCCGCTTTCAATTTATGCCAAAGCAGAGCAAACCCTTATTGAAGGGGCTACATATTTTGATATCGATCAAGATCAAGAGCTCCGAAAAAACATTACTAAAGAACGAAACAACTTAATTCAAATGATGCTCAAAGCCAAAAATAAAGGCATGAAAACACAAGCTATTAAGGTGAAAAAGAAACAAGATATGCATTGTGATACACTCGATCATGAACAAAATCACAATCACAAATAATACTAAAAATTATGAAAAGAATTAATACATATATCATTGCACTTTTGACCATTTCATTTTTGGGAAGTGCACAACAAACCCCTGCAGCTCAGCAACAAAATACGGTTGCAATTGTTGGAGCAACAGCTCATATTGGAAATGGAAGTGTTCTAAAAAATAGTCTTATTATTTTCAAAGATGGTGTACTTCAATATGTAGGAGCAAATGATGAAGGGAAAATAAATTCTGATACCGAAGTTATCAATGCAAGTGGACAACATGTTTACCCAGGATTTATCATTCCAAATTCTACATTGGGACTAATAGAAATTGATGCTGTTCGGGCTTCTGATGATGATTCAGAAATTGGGACTTGGAATCCACATATTAGAAGTTTAATTGCATACAATACAGAGTCAAAAGTTGTAGAAACAATGCGTCCAAATGGAGTGCTTTTGGCACAAATTACACCAAGAGGAGGTCGAATTTCCGGAACTTCATCTGTTGTGCAATTGGATGCTTGGAATTGGGAAGATGCTGTTGTAAAAGTTGACGATGGTGTTCATATGAATTGGCCAAACTCTTTCTCAAGAGGTCGTTGGTGGGCCGGAGAAGATCCAGGACTAAAGATCAATAAAAATTACAATGTGGAAATTCAAGAGCTTGCCTCTTATTTTAACAATGCAAGAGTTCATAATGTCAACGAAAACCCAGGTTTAAATTTGCCTTTTGAAGCAATGAAAGGTCTATTTGACGGCAATAAAACTTTGTATATTCATGTTGATGATGAAAAAGGAATTATTGATGCAGTTGCATTTTCGAAAACACAAAACATACAAAAAGTTGTTTTAGTTGGAGCCTATGAAGCCTACAAACAAACCACATTGCTAAAAGAAAATGGTATTTCTGTTTTACTTAGACGCATCCACACAAGACCCGAAAAATCTGATGAAGATTATGATTTGCCTTTTAAACTAGCAAAAATGCTTGTAGATGCTGGAGTTATTGTAGCACTTGAAGCTAGCGGCGATATGGAACGCATGAATTCTAGAAATTTACCATTTTACGCTGGAACAACGGTGGCATACGGCCTTACCAAGGAGCAAGGGCTTCAACTCATAACGTTGAATGCTGCAAAAATTCTTGGAATTGACGCACAATATGGGAGCTTAGAAGTTGGAAAAAGTGCCACACTATTTATCAGCAAAGGCGATGCTTTGGATATGCGTACAAATCACTTGAAAAATGCTTTTATTGACGGAAGAAAAATAAGTTTGGAAAGTCATCAAACAAAACTATGGAAAAGATATTCAAACAAGTATAAAAATCAATAATACAAAAAAAATCAACTCAAAGCCCAAGCCAATGGTTTGGGCTTTTTTATGCAAAAGAAAATAAACCTATTTTTGTGATATGATACAAGAAATCACCAGTCTAAAAAACCCTAAAATTAAAAATGTGTTGTTGCTTAAAGAAAAATCAAAGCATCGAAGAGCGCAGAGGCTTTTTATAATCGAGGGAAAACGTGAGGTGTTTTTAGCTATCAAAAGTGGATATACAATAGAAACCATTTATTTTGAACCCCAATTATTTTCAGAAAAAGATCTTCTCCAATTTGAAAAATATAATTTTGAATGTATTCGAATTGATGCAAAGATTTATAAAAAAGTGGCCTATCGTGGAAGCACAGAGGGTATTTTTGCAGTTGCAAAATGTAAGGATTTATCTTTAAATCAATTACAAATAGAATCTGCAAATCCTTTGATACTAATCGCTGAATCCCCTGAAAAACCTGGAAATATTGGAGCATTATTAAGAACCGCTGATGCAGCAAAAATTGATGCGATAATTATTGCAGACCCTCTAACAGATATGTACAATCCAAACATTATTCGCTCGAGTGTAGGTGGTATTTTTTCTACTCAAATTGCAACTGCTCCAACAGATGAAGTCATTGCATTTATAAAACAAAAAAACATTTCGATTTATAGCGCTATTTTGCAAGATTCAAAGTCTTATGCGGACATCAATTTTCAAAATTCTTGTGCTATAGTTGTTGGTACAGAATCTAATGGGCTAACAGATAGGTGGCGAACTTTGGCCACCCAATGTATACATATACCAATGCTTGGTATTGTAGATTCTATGAACGTTTCTGTTGCTGCTGGCGTTCTGTTGTATGAAGCCAAGCGACAGCGTAGATTTCAATAATTACTACAATTGATTGTTTTTAGAAATGTTTTTAAAAAGTACCACACACGGTTGGTTGTTACAAATGTTTGTTTTAGTTTTAGGGTATGACTGCAGAAGAAATCAAAAAAGAAAATGCCGCAATAGCAAAGGAGTACAAAGAACTCCTTAGAATTAGCTATAGAAGTCTTTCTGCTGCAGACAAAAAAGTCATTCGTAAAGCTTTTGATGTTGCTGTTGATGCTCATAAAGATCAGCGCCGAAAATCAGGTGAAGCCTATATTTTTCATCCAATTTCAGTTGCAAAAATAGTCGCTTCAGAAATTGGATTGGATGCCACCTCTATTGCCGCAGCAATTCTTCATGATGTTGTAGAAGATTGTGAGGACTATAACATCAGTGATATTGAACAACTTTTTGGAGAAACCATTGCACGTATTGTTAATGGATTGACAAAAATTTCAAGCTTAAAAAAAGATAAAGACATCTCGCTACAAGCTGAGAATTTTCGGAAAATGCTACTCACTCTTAATGATGATGTTCGTGTGATTATTATTAAAATCGCCGATCGTTTGCATAACATGCAAACCATCCACTCACTTCGCGAGGACAAACAAATAAAAATTGCTTCAGAAACACTTTATATATATGCGCCTTTGGCACACAAAATTGGCCTGTATAATGTTAAATCAGAACTTGAAGATTTAGCTCTAAAATACACAGAACCGGATATTTATGAATCTATTTTTCTTAAAATAAAAGAAAGTAAGGAAGAGCAGGATTTGTATATCAAAGAAATTAGTTCAGTACTGGAGAGTGCATTAAAAAAAGAACGTATTAAATATGAGATTAAAGGTCGACCAAAATCTATATTTTCCATTCGGCGTAAAATGCAAAAACAAGGAGTTTCTTTTGAAGAAGTTTATGACAAATTTGCAGTGCGTATCATTTACAAATCTGGTGAGAAAAATGAAAAATTTCTGGCCTGGAAAATATACTCTATTGTTACCGATTTTTTTAGGCCCAATCCCACTCGACTGCGCGATTGGATATCATCACCAAAATCTACAGGATACGAAGCATTACACATCACCGTAATGGGTCCAAAAGGACGTTGGGTCGAAGTTCAAATTCGTAGCGAAAGAATGAATGAAATTGCCGAAAAAGGGTATGCAGCACACTACAAATACAAAGAAGGCGATATCAGTAATGATGAAAACCTTGAAAGTTGGATTGGCAAACTACAAGAAGTCATGGATAACCCAAGTGCCAATGCTGTTGATTTTGTTGAAGAATTCAAATTAAATCTTTATGCAAAAGAAATTTTTGTATTTACTCCAGACGGCGACTTAAAATCTTTACCAAAAGAAGCAACACCACTCGATTTTGCATTTAGCATTCATACCGAAGTTGGCCTAAAGACAAGAGGTGCAAAAGTTAACGGAAAGCTAGTTCCATTGAGTTATACATTGCATAGCGGAGATCAAGTTAGTATTATTACTTCTGAAAATGCAAAACCAAATTCAAACTGGTTAGATTATGCCACCACCGCACGTGCACGAAGCAAAATAAAATCTTCGCTAAAAGAGGAGAAAAAACTTATTGCAGAGGATGGCAAAGAAATTTTAAGACGTAAACTCAAACAGCTTAAAATTAATCTAAATGAGCGATCCATTAATGAATTGGTCAATTTTTTTAAACTGCAGACGAGTCTAGATTTGTTTTATAGAGTCGGAATTGGCAGTGTAGACAACTCCATGTTGAAAAAATTTGCAGCATCAAGGAGTAATGTTTTGGTAAGTTTTATCAAGAATAAAATTCAACGCAAAAAGGCCTCAACTGCAGAAACTATTGATAACGACGAGATTACCTCTAAATATGATATGCTGGTTTTTGGCAAGGAAGAGGAAAAACTCAACTACAAAGTGGCTTCTTGTTGTAACCCAATTCCAGGAGACAAAGTTTTTGGGTTTTTAAGTATTCGAGAGGGGATAAAAGTTCACAAGAAAAACTGTCCAAATGCTGTAAGTTTACAATCTAATTACGCCTACCGAATTATACTGGCAAAATGGATTGATTCTAGCCAGCAAGTATTTAGAGCGGTAATTAAACTTACTGGAATTGACGAAAAAGGACTCGTAAATGATATTACAAAGCTTATTTCGGCGAACATGAATGTGAATATAAAAAGTATCAAATTTGACTCACATAGCGGTACATTCAATGGAGAAATAGCGGTAGAAGTCAACAATAGTAGTTTTGTTTCCAAACTGACGGAGCGCCTAAAAAAAATAAATGGCATTGAAAAGGTTACTAGAGTCTAAAAATTAGTTAAATTTGAAATTTCGATCATGAGCACAAAAACTAAACATAACGATCAGGAAATTGTAAAAAATGTTTTTACAAAATATCTTGAAGAAAATAGCCAGCGAAAAACTCCTGAACGCTTTGCTATCCTACAAGAAATTTATAATAATGAAGATCATTTTGATATAGAATCACTTTATATCAAGATGAAAAATAAAAAATACCGTGTTTCTCGCGCAACCCTTTACAATACCATTGAACTTTTATTAGAATGTGGTCTTGTAAGAAAGCATCAATTTGGATTAAACCAAGCACAATACGAAAAATCATATTTTGACAAACAACACGATCATGTTATTCTTACAGATACTGGAGAAGTTATAGAATTTTGTGATCCAAGAATTCAATCCATAAAAAAAACCATTGAAGAGGTGTTCGATATTGATATTCAAAATCATTCTTTATACTTCTATGGAACAAAAAAAAATACTAAAAACTAACGAAACAAAATGGCTGTAGATTTGCTACTAGGACTCCAATGGGGTGATGAAGGAAAAGGAAAAATTGTTGATGTACTTACCAAAAACTACGATATTATTGCAAGATTTCAAGGAGGGCCAAATGCAGGTCACACCCTTGTTTTCAATGGAATGAAACATGTACTACACACGATCCCATCGGGTATTTTTCATGATGATGTAAAAAATCTTGTTGGAAATGGAGTTGTAATTGACCCCGTAATTTTCAAAAAAGAATTGGATAAACTTTCAGAGCAAGATGTAGACTTTAGAAAAACGTTATTGATTTCTAGAAAAGCCCACCTCATTTTACCTACACACCGGCTTTTGGATGCGGCTTCTGAAACTTCCAAAGGAAAAGCAAAAATTGGTTCCACACTAAAAGGTATTGGCCCAACATATATGGATAAAACAGGTAGAAATGGAATTCGTGTTGGTGATTTAGAACTAGAGAACTGGAAAGATAAATATCGTAATTTAGCGAACAAACATCAAGCTATGATCGATTTCTACAATGTTGAGCTTGAATATGATTTAAAAGAACTTGAAAATGATTTTTTTGAGGCTGTAGAAACGTTAAAAACATTAGATTTTATTGATTCTGAAGAGTATTTACATCAAGCAAAACGTGATCAAAAATCGATACTTGCTGAAGGAGCACAAGGTTCCCTACTCGATATTGATTTTGGAACATATCCATTTGTAACCTCTTCAAATACCACTGCAGCTGGCGCTTGTACAGGGCTTGGAGTTGCGCCGAACTCCATCAAGGATGTGTTTGGGATTTTTAAGGCCTATACTACACGTGTTGGGTCTGGTCCATTCCCAACAGAGCTTTTTGATGAAAATGGTGAAACTATGAGTCGTGTTGGACATGAATTTGGAGCAACAACAGGTAGACCAAGACGTTGTGGGTGGTTAGATTTGGTTGCACTGCGTTATGCATGTCAAGTCAATGGTGTTACGCAACTAATGATGATGAAAGCCGATGTTTTATCTGGATTTAAAACATTAAAAGTTTGTACAGCATACAACTATAAAGGACAAGAAATCACACATTTACCATACAATATCGAATCTGAAAATGTCTCTCCAATTTACACTGATTTTAAGGGTTGGGATGAAGATTTAACGTCTATGGGTAGTGTCGACACGCTCCCACAAACATTGATTGAATACATTGAGTTTTTGGAAAATGAATTGCAAATTCCAATTAAGATTGTATCGGTTGGTCCAGACAGAAAGCAAACTATTTTTAGGTAATTGATTTTTGTTTAAAATCACTTAGTCTTCTTAATTTTAGTTGTAATTGCACTTTAAATTTTGGAGAATCCCTATTTTTGTTAAAATTCGAATTCAAAGTCGTGAAAAATAAACAGCGTCTAATTTTATTCATTCTATCTTTTTCCTTTCTAACATTTGCTCAAGAACGGAAACAAATTGAAATTGAATATGCACCATATATGACTTTTGAAGAGGATAAACCCGATGCTACAATCCTTACACGGGATGATTCTGATCAAGTTCACATCAAACATAAAGGCATTGAAATGTGGTGTGATGAAGCTATTTATTATGGCAAAGAAGATTTTATAGAAGCCTACGGAAGCGTGAGAGTCAAACAAGGAGATAGTATCAATATGACTTCCAAATACGTTGAATATAGCGGAAAAACACAACTCGCCTATGCAAGTGGCGATGTGGTTCTCATAGACCCTGACTCAAAATTATACACAGATGTATTACATTTTGATCGTATAAAACAACAAGCTTATTATAATCAAAAAGGCAGAGTGGTTCGTGATACATCAGGTACAATCACAAGTACTGTTGGGCGTTACTATGTGAACTCAAAAAAGTATCAATTTGTAGATAATGTAAAATTGATTAATCCAGAATATGAGATTGACACAGAACGTTTGGATTTTTACACCGAATCTGGTTATGCATTTATGTTTGGACCGACAACAATTACAAGTGAAACAAGTGTAATTTACTGTGAAAGAGGATTTTATAATACAAATAATGATACTGGATATTTTTTAAAAAAATCAAAAATAAACTACGATGATCGTATTGTTGAAGGCGATAGTGTATACTTCAATCGCAACAAAAATTTTGCATCTGCAACCAATAATATTACGGTTACAGATACTTTAAACAAAAGTATTATAAAGGGACATTATGCCGAAGTTTTCAGAGAAAAAGACTCCGTTTTTATTACCAAAAGAGCACTAGCAATTACAGAACAAGAAAATGATTCCATTTTTATGCACAGCGATACACTTATGGTAACAGGACCAGCTGATGAACGAATTATTCGAGGTTTTTATAACGCCAAAATGTTTAAATCCAATTTGAGTGGAAAAGCAGATTCTATTCATATGAATCAAAAAACAGGACTCACACAATTGATTAATTTTTATGATGTTGATGCTGATGCGTTTTCAAAAAAAGAACACCCAGTTTTATGGCATTTTGAAAGTCAAATTACAGGGGACTCTATTCATTTGATTTCAAATACAAAGAAGGAAACTCTAGACTCATTAAAGGTATTTAATAGTGCATTTGTTATTAGTAAGGATAGTTTGGGCGATGGATTTAATCAAATTTCAGGTAAAGTATTGTATGGTTTATTTGAGAATAATGAATTGAACACAATTGATGTTATAAAAAATGCTGAAACTATTTACTACCTAAGAAATAGCGAAAATGAACTTGTTGGTATTGATAAATCAAAATCTGGATCGATTAAAATATTCATTTCAGAGAATCAGATCGATGAGTTAAGAAAAATTAATCAAATAGGTGGTAAAACATATCCAGAAGAAGATTTTCCAGAAAAAGAAATAAAACTAAAAGGATTTGTTTGGCGCAACGAAGAACGTCCAAAAACCGTTGATGACTTATTTTCAGATGATCCTCCACTAGAATTAGTAAAAATTAAAGGTTTAGAATCCTACATTCCCCAAGCAGAATTTTTTGATGAAGATCTTATCAAACGCGTTGAAGACGCTGGAAATTTAGGAGAAGATTTGAAGAATAAACAAAAAAATAAATCACCAAAAAAAGACAATAAAGCAGCAAGAAATTTACCTCTTGAAAAAATCAATAAAATGCAGAAATCTGCTCCAAAACGCGATGAAGCATTGAAACCTAAAACACTGAAAAAGCAAATTTGAGTAAAGACGATTTTTTAAGATTTCAAGCACAAACTACACCACACCCTTTGGCAATGGAAATATCACATGCTGAGGGCAGTTATGTTTATGATCAAAATCAAAAGCCATATTTAGATTTCGTTGCAGGAGTTTCGGCCTGTAGTTTAGGACATCGTCATCCAAAGGTTATAGATGCAATAAAAAAGCAGTTGGACAGCTATATGCACGTGATGGTCTATGGTGAATATATTCAAAAACCTGCTTTGGAACTCACGCGATTATTAGCTAAATATTTACCCAATCATATTGAAAAAACATACTTAACTAACTCTGGTACAGAAGCAATAGATGGTGCTCTTAAGCTAGCCAGACGCTATACTGGTCGTTCAGAAATAATTGCAGCGCACAAGGCCTATCATGGAAATACTATGGGCGCACTGAGTGTCATGGGCTACGAGGAGCGAAAGCAGCCCTTCCGCCCGCTTCTCCCAGATGTTCGCTTTATACATTTTAATGAAGAAAGAGAATTACAAAAAATTACTACGAAAACAGCCGCAGTTATTTTAGAGACCATTCAAGGCGGTGCAGGCTTTATTGAACCCAAAAATAACTATTTATATAAAGTTGAAAAGAAATGTAAAGCCATGGGGGCTTTACTAATTTTAGATGAAATTCAACCTGGTTTTGGGCGTACAGGAAAGGTCTTTGGATTTGATAACTATAACTGTAACCCCGATATTGTAGTAGTTGGTAAAGGACTTGGAGGTGGAATGCCAATTGGTGCCTTTTCGGCATCAGCCAAAATGATGGACAGTTTGTCCAATTTTCCAAAATTAGGGCATATCACAACATTTGGCGGGCATCCTGTTATTGCTGCAGCAGCATTTGCTACGCTAAAAGAAATTACTCAAAGTAATTTGATGAAAGAAGCTTTAGAAAAAGAAAAATATATTCGTGAGAAATTAAAACACCCACTAATAACAGAAATTCGTGGAAAAGGCCTTATGCTATCTGCTATGACCTCAAGTGCCGAAATCACAAACAAAGTTGTTCTTGACGCCATGGATAAAGGATTGATTCTATTTTGGTTATTATATGAACCAAAAGCCATCAGAATTACGCCTCCACTCACAATTTCATTCAAAGAGCTAGAACAAGGATGCGATATTATTCTAAACATTTTAGACTCTGTTGGTAAAAACTGTTAATTATTTTGTTGAAAACATTCGCATTAGTGTATCAACTCTGAGTGATATAATTATAAATTTATTATAACAAAAAACACTCTATGGAGTTAAGCCCTTCAAACGAAAGTCAAAATATCTCGTTAAATAAATTCGAGTCAATGTTAAAGACCAATAATGTTTTTTTCTTTGATTCCAACGAATTTGAAAGCATAATTCACCATTACTTAGAAATTGGAAAAATTGCATTGGCCAAAAAAGCCATCAATCTAGGATTAGACCAGCACCCAACATCTATAAATTTAAGATTATTCAAAGTTGAAATATTAATTTTTGAAAACGATTTTAATGCTGCGGAACGCTTGCTAAATTCTTTATTTCAAATAGAGCCAAACAATGAAGAACTATATATTCAAAGAGCAAATATTTATTCCAAAAAAGACCAACATCAAAAAGCTATTGACACTTTTAAGGAAGCTCTAAAAATAGCAGAAGATTGTTCTGAAATTCACTCACTAATAGGTATGGAATACCTATTTATGGATCAATATGAAGACGCAAAAACACATTTCATTAAATGTGTAGATTTAGATATAGAAGATTATTCATCTTTATACAATACCATATATTGCTTTGAGTTTTTGGATCAAACAAAAGAAGCTATAAAATATTTAAATTGGTATTTAGATCAAAATCCATATTGTGAAGTGGCTTGGCATCAGTTAGGTAAACAATATCTCGAGGAAAAAGAACTTCAAAAAGCACTAACTGCTTTTGATTTTGCGGTAATTTCTGATGATACTTTTATTGGTGCATATCTAGAAAAAGCAAAAGTTTTGGAACGCTTGAACCGCCACGAGGAAGCTATTGAACATTACAGTATTTCAATGGCTATTGAAGGGGCTACTGCATATACGCTATTGAAAATTGGGTATTGTTATGAGCAAATAAATAAAGATGATCAAGCCCTTAAGTTTTATATGAAATCTGTGGAAGAAGATCCTGCTTTTGACAAAGGTTGGATGGGAATTTCGATATTTTACTTTTCAAAAAAAGATTTTTTTAAATCCTTATTTTACGTCAATAAAGCTATAGATATTGACGATGAAAATGCAGACTATTGGTTGTTTTATTCAAAAATTAACGAACGCCTAAATTATTTAGAAGAAGCAGAACGTGGCTATAAAAAAACTCTTGAACTTGGCAACTGTTCCTTAGAAACATGGTTATCGAGAGGGGATATTTTAATAAAATTAGGTGAATTGGAAGCCGCAAAATACAACTTTGTACAGGCATTAGAACACCACCCAAAAAGTGAGGAATTAGAATTTAGGATTTCAGGGATTTGCTTTAAACTCAATGAAACAGAAACAGCATACACACATTTACTCGCCGCTTTACACTACAATGCGGAGCACGCTTTTATTCTTGAAGAATTATTTCCTGACGTAAATGCTCAAAAAGAGGTGCAACATTTCATTAAAAGCTACAACAAAACGTCCAAGTAAAATTAGCTATCTTTAGTGTTCAATAACGCATTGACATGAAACGTAATTTATTAGATTATTTTGCACTAATTTTGAAAGGAATAGCCATGGGTGCAGCCGACCTAGTCCCTGGTGTGTCAGGAGGAACAATTGCTTTTATTTCTGGAGTTTATGAAGAATTAATTTCTAGTTTAAATGCTATCAATTTAAGCTTGATAAAAACCATCAAAACAGAAGGATTAAAATCCTTTTGGAAAAAAATAAATGGAAGTTTTTTGGTTGCTATACTATTGGGAATTGCAGTAAGTATATTATCACTTTCAAAACTGATCACATGGTTACTTCATGAAAAACCTATACTGGTTTGGGCCTTCTTTTTTGGTTTAGTTTTGGCTAGTATTTTATTTGTTACTAAAAAAATAAATAAATGGAAATTAGGTGAATTTTTAGGTTTAATTATGGGTACACTTTTTGCCTATCAGCTCACAAAAATTGGAGCTATGGGCAGTTCTGAAAGCATGTTGTATTTATTTATTTCAGGAGCTATTGCAATTTGCGCAATGATTTTACCAGGGATTTCTGGAGCATTTATTTTAGTAATACTAGGAAGCTACAACACTGTTTTGCAGGCCATAAATGAAAAGTCAATTGGCAAGTTATTGGTTTTTATTGCGGGTGCAATTGTTGGAATATTATCATTTTCAAAATTACTAAAGTGGTTATTTAATAACTACAAAAGCATAACTTTAGCAGTACTTACAGGATTTATGGTTGGTGCATTAGCAAAAATATGGCCATGGAAAAGAGCTCTTAGCTTCAGACTGAATTCAAAGGGAATTAATGTTCCACTAAATGAAGAATGTGTTTCTCCATTATCTTTTGATGGAAATCCACAAATTTTATCTGCTTTTACACTAATGGTTTTTGGATTTTTAATGATATTAGTTCTCGAAAAAATTGGCTCCAAAAACAAAACAGTTGTATAAATATAGTACTATAAAAGATAAAATACTCCTTATTCTTAAAGGATTAGCAATGGGCACGGCCAACAAAGTCCCCGGTGTTTCTGGTGGAATCGTTGCATTTGTTGCTGGATTTTATGAGGAATTTATTTATTCGCTTCAAAGATTTAACAAAAAAGGGTTCAAACTTCTTTTTTCAGGGCGTTTTACTTCTTTTTATAAATATATCAATGGGCGTTTCTTAAGTTTATTGTTCTTGGGAATGATTATCAGTTATTTTAGCATTTCAAAATTACTAGATTACCTGATTATTCACTATGAATTGTATGTTTGGAGTGTGTTTTTTGGAATGATTATCGGTTCTATTATTTATATTTATAATGATTTTAAATCTTGGAACAGAACGACTATTTTTAGTACAACTTTAGGTATTATTTTGGGCTTGAGCATTAGTTTTTTAAATCCAGCAACTGAAAATGATCATCTTCTGTTTGTATTTTTTTGTGGTATCATCAGTATCACTGGTATGACACTTCCAGGCTTTTCTGGTTCATTCATACTCATACTATTAGGTAATTATGTACTTTTATTGGTTGATGCTGTTAATGCTCTTTTTGATGTCTTTTTAGGATTTAGTACTGGGGATTTTTCAGTATTGTCTGACCCCTACACCAAAAAAATGCTTAAAATATTATTTGTTTTTACACTTGGTTCAGTTGTTGGCCTTGTAAGTTTATCTCATTTGTTAAGCTATGTTTTAAAGAAACACAAAAACATCACACTTGCCCTCATAATGGGATTCATAACAGGCTCACTAGGAGTGGTTTGGCCTTGGAAGAACACAATTTATACGCAAAATTCTGCTGGCAATTTTTTATTAGATTCGAGAGGAAAAAAAATTATAGAAAATTACCAGAGATATATACCAGAATTTAATACTGATACCGTTTATGCCATTATCTTTGCTTTACTAGGAATAGGCATTGTTTTGAGTTTGGAATGGTACGGAAATCATCAAAAAAAACTGAAATGAAATTATTTGGGTTAATTGGAAAAAATATAGATTACTCTTTTTCAAGAACATATTTTTCTGAAAAATTTAAGCAACACCATTTGGACTGTGTGTATCAGAACTATGACTTGAATTCCATTAAAGAATTTCCCCGTATTTTTGATAGTGAAAATATCTATGGGCTGAATGTTACTATTCCATACAAAGAAGCTGTTATCCCATATTTAGATGCGCTAGACCACGAAGCAGAAGCCATTGGTGCTGTAAACACCATACTTATAAAAAATAACAAGTTAATTGGCTGTAATACAGATCATTACGGATTTAAAACTAGTCTTATTCCACATTTAAATTCTACACAAAAAAAAGCACTCATTTTAGGAACAGGCGGCGCTTCAAAAGCAGTAGTTTATGCATTAGAATCACTTGGAATTGAAACTAAATTTGTATCACGATCAAAAAAAATTAAAGGTACTCTAAATTATAAAGACTTAAGCGCCTCTGATATTCAAGAACATACACTAATTGTAAATTGCACGCCACTTGGTACACATCCAAACATAGAAGAATGTCCGCCGATTCCGTACAACGAAATTGGAAAAAACCATTTGCTTTACGATCTAATCTATAATCCTAGCGAAACTAAATTTTTGGGCTATGGAAAAAAAGCAGATGCAAAGACACTCAATGGACTGAAAATGTTGGAGTTACAAGCCGAAAAATCTTGGGAAATTTGGCATTCCTAATGTTTAGAGATAAATTTTGAATTTGTAAGTTTAAGGGATAAGCGTATATTTATACCCTTAAGGAATAAAATAACCCAAAAACCTTACATATGACAACGATAGATAACCTGCAAGATGCAGACGGAACATTAGAAGAACAAAAAAATAATACTACAGAAAATCAAACTCCTCAGGAGGAAGTTAAAAATGTTGAAAAACAACAGCATTCACAAACAGACATAGAGGTTGAAGTTTCTGAACTTAAAAGTGTTAAACAATCATCTGAGTCTTCGGAAGAAACAACCGAAGTACAAGACAGTGAAGTTGAGTCAAAAAAAATAGACAAAATAAATAAAGTAAAAGACTTC
>Ga0233397_1000005_pt1 | contig 130024 bp, 124 predicted proteins | sample 35DmetaG_FD_189957 | JGI IMG/M metagenome (GOLD analysis project Ga0233397, IMG submission 189957) | Seawater microbial communities from Monterey Bay, California, United States - 35D | ecosystem: Environmental > Aquatic > Marine > Coastal | place: USA: California | collected 2016-10-20
AAAAAACCCCCTAGAATTAACTAGAAGGGCTGAAAAAAGCAAATGAATCGACTAAAGAATATACCCCCTACCCTTTCATAAAAGTAACTATTATAATTTTTTGTTATGAGTCTATTCATAATAAATATTATAAACTATTGTATGTACAACATTTGTATGTACATTTGAATAAGCAGATAAAAATATTTTTTGTTTGGTTGTGTGGGGGGAAGTAATTGCTATGAAAAAGAAAACATTTACCTATCCCCACTTTTTTATTTTAACATACAGATTTTATTATTAAAAAATTAACAGTATGAGCTATAAGAAAGAATTGATAGTAACTGATCCTTCTAAATTACCATCCGAATGGTGGAATTATTTAGTTAATCCAATCGTAGGATATTATATTCCTAAGGCTACTCTATATAAAAAACAAAAAAATTAAATTTTGTTTTCAAACTTATACAACACAAAGATTTTGAACTTTAAGAGAACCATCTGTGTGATCCAAACTGATTATGTTTAACTATTTTTCCACTCTCTAGATAAAATTTAATTCCTTTTGTAACACAATTTAAATATTTTTTCAACGAAGGGATAATGTAAAATTTCAACACAAGATTATAAACTTTCAACGTAAACTTATCAGACACATATGGAGTTACTTCTATAGTTAAAATTACCACTTCATTGATTGATTTTAATTTCCATTCAACTTTAGATTTTTTTCCTTCTTTTTTACCGATATACAATTTAAATCCTTTGTTTTTTTCCCAACTGTAAATATTTCTTTCATAAACTATACCATTTAAATAGGTTAGTTCGTCTGTCTTATTTTGTTCATTCCACACAATTATTTTATTAGACCTACAAAAAGGATGAAATAATTCTAAATGAGAAGGCTTTGAGAATAATCCCCATACTTCATTTATTTCAGTATTTAATTTAATTTCTGATATAGCAGATAGATTACTTAATTCATTTTTCATTATTTAAGTTTATTATTCATATCAAGAAAAAAGGGCCTAAGAATAGAAGCTTTTGTGATCTTATAATATTTTAATGATTTTTATGACTTGATTATTAAACTTTATTTTATCGTCTAATTTTTTTCCAATTAACAACTTGCCTATTGGACTTTTAGGAGAAATACAATAAAACATTTTGGAATTAATTTTATAAATATCTGCTGCTATAGATATATAATAATTTGCTTTGTCTGTTAAAACAGCAGATCCTAATCCTATTACCTCTGTATTGTTATTATGATTCTTAATAGATTGGAGTTTTTTAAAATTTTGCTCCGCTTCAGTGATAAGGTTGCCTAACTTTTCCATTTCTAAATGAATCATAGCTCTTCCAATTTCATGTTTATCTCCGGCAGAACTTTTACTTTCTGAATTTAGAGCTTGTTTTAGCTCTTTTTTTTGATTGTAAAAGGTATTCAGCTTTTTTTTTAATACAATTTCACAATGCTGAAATAAGTTTATTTTAATCATAAAATGGCTTTAAGAAAAAACAGCTTTTAGCAAAAATAAAATCCAGCCCATAATTAAAAAAGTTCCACCTATTGGTGTAATAGGTCCTAACCATTTTAGATTTATTTTTAGAATAGATTGAATTGATAGAAAGAAAATACTCAAAGAAAAAAGCAATGTCCCAATAACAAAAAATATTGCAACCAATTTCTTTTCTTCAAATGGTATTAAAGTTAATATCAATAAAGCTAATCCATGGTACATCATATACCTAACTCCAACCTCAAAAGATTGCAGGGCAGATTCTGAAACTGATTTTTTTAATAAGTGAGCACCGAAAGCACCTAATATCACTGAAAGCAAAGGAAAAATTATCCCAAAAAATTCGATAAATTTCATATAAATTAAAAATAGTATAAACTTGAATTATAATAGATGATGGTATTAAAAAATAGAAAAATGTAATTAATTTAATTATCAAATTCATAAAGTTCCACCACCCTATTTTCTTCAAATGACTTTTTTGCAGCTAGTGAAATCAATAAAGCATTTAAACCAACTTTGCTATTGTTTGAAATTTCTTTGTTTTCTAACAAACAATAAATAAATTTTTTCAATATTAATAAATATGATTCTGAATAGCGTTCAATAAAAAAACCTAATGGATTTGAATTATGAATACCACTTGAATCTACAAAATAATGACTATCAGCTAGCTTGTTATTACTTGCCGTAATACCCAAATTTCCAAACACCTCTATACGTTGATCATATCCATAAGCTGATTTTCGACTGTTGTCTATTGATGCTATTGATCCATTCTCAAAAGTTAGTGTAGTAATAGCTGTATCTAAATCTCCTAATTTCTTTATATTCGGATTTCCAAAAACTGTACCTGATGAATAAACTGATATGACTTTTTGTTGATTCATAAAACAAGCAATATCAAAGTCATGAATTGCCATATCTAGAAATAAACCACCAGAGGTCTTAATATAATCCATACTTGGGGGCTCTGGATCACGACTAGTGATTTTTATGATCTGTGGCTTACCAATAATCCCATTTTTAATATCGGATTTTACTTTCATCAAGCTGGGATCGTAACGTCTATTAAAACCAACCATAAAAGGAATTTTTAGTTCTTTTACAAGAGCATGAATTTTTTTAACTCTTTCTAATGATAAATCAATTGGTTTTTCACAAAAAATCGCCTTACCAGCATCAGCAGCTTGTATAATATGTTCTGAGTGAAGCGATGTTGGGGATGAAATTATTACAGCATTTATTTCATCATTAAGCATCATTGAAGAAAAACTATCATAAATGTGCTTTACCCCCCTTTTATTTATCCATTTAACATTATCGGGACCTAAATCTGAGACAGCAATTACAGACGCATTTTCACAATTCAATCTTATATTTTCAAAATGTATTTTTCCAATTCGTCCTAATCCAACTAGTCCAAATTTAATTTGTTTCATATCTAAATGATTATAATGGTCTATTAATTATTTTCAGAATTGAGATATAGTAACTCCTAAATATAAAAGTTATTCAGGAGATCCCATGTTAGCAACATATTCTGAAGAATCAAAAATATAGCTGACACTAGCAACTTTGTCACCCTCCCATTTAAAAGAAGCATGGACTGGATTAGATAAAGTTACCCCTGTTGACTTACTAGTTCCTCCCCAGGTAAACCAAGTGCTTGTGTAAACGTCTCCACTATCTAAAATAAACGTTGCAGTAGTACGTTCTTCGTTGGTGATGTTCTCGTAAGATTTTCTTCCTCCCATAAAAGCGGCTATCATATCATTAATAGCCATTTCTTGTGAGTTAACATTTGCTATAGCATCTTCAGTAAATATAGCTGATTGACCAGTCATATCGTTTGATAAATAAGCATCATTAAATGCATTCATGATTTGAGATTTGGCGTCATTACCTTCGATAATTCCAACCTGAGCCTCTGTTTTTTTAATAAAACTTGGATCATTATTTTGACAACTAATAGCAAAAAAACTAATTATTAATATAAGTATGTATTTTTTCATTTTATTCTAATTTAATGGTTAGTGTTTATTGAATATAACATATTAGTTATAAATTGATAAATAATATAAAGAATATATGTTACTACTTTCAAAAATATTGATAAACAATAATTATTTAAAATTGATTTTCTTATCATTTTTATTTATCTGTTGTTCAACAAAAGAAAAAGAAAAAATTTACTCTGAAGAATTACAGAGTCTTATTTCTTACGTTCAAGATAAAAGTGATTTTAATTATAATATAAAGGATACTATAAAATTTAAAGGAGCCTCTGTTTATAGAATTAAAATGAATTCTGGCAGTTGGTTAACAAAAGAATTGGTGAATGAACCAATTTGGTGGCACTGGATCGACATAGTAATACCTGACACTTTAGACACCTCAACTTCATTACTTTTTATAGGTGGAGGATCAAAATTTGATAATGATTTATTTTTAGATAGTCTAAGTATTCAAAAGGCGATTGAAACAAAATCAATAATTAGCCATATAAGCAATATTCCTTTTCAGCCCCTCAAATTTATATCAAGTGATTCTATTGAAAGGTATGAAGATAATTTAATAGCATATGGCTGGAATAAGTTTCTTCAGGGAGGAGCCAAAAAAGAAGATGCAGAATGGTTAGCTCGCTTTCCAATGACACGTGCAGTAGCTAGAGCTATGGATGTTATTCAAGAAATCACTTCCAGCAGTGAATATGCTGTAAAAAAATTTTTTATTTCTGGGGCATCAAAAAGAGGCTGGACTACATGGACTACAGCTGCTGTAGATAAAAGAGTTATGGGAATGGCTCCATTGGTTATTGATGCTTTAAATTTAGTTCCATCTTTTGATCATCATTATAAACTTTATGGTGATTGGTCACCAGCAGTAAATGATTATGTTGAATTCCATATAATGGATTGGATGAATACCAAAGAGTTTAAAAAGCTTATGAACTATGTTGAACCATATCAATTTAAAGAACTTTTCACAATGCCTAAATTAATTATTAATGGAACTATTGATGAATTCTTTGCAACAGATTCATGGAAATTCTATTGGGAAGATATTCCTGATAAAAAATATCTTCAATATGTTCCAAATGGAAATCATGGATTAACGGAAGGTTATCGATATAAAAATGTCTTTTCTTTTTACGACAGACTAATTCATTCTAGATATTTACCAGAAATGGAGTGGCACATTGAAAAAGATGTTTTTCACTTAAATTTAGGAATAGATACACCACACAGCATAAGTCTTTGGAAGATAAATAATCCAAATTCAAGAGATTTTAGAATATGGGAAGTAGGCAGGAATTGGAAGAAAATAGAAATAAAAAGTAATAAATCAGGTAAATACGAAATTGTTGCTCCTTTGGGTGAGGGTTATACAGCCTCTCTTGTAGAGGTTGTTTTTTATCCAAATTCTAAAACGCCAATAACTTTAAGTACAGGTACTCACGTTTTACCCAATAAATATTCATTTTCATCCTATAAATCAAAATTAAAATAAAGGAAGAGTGTAAATAAATTACGATATTAATATTTATTTAGTTGAGTAGAAAACAAGAAATCTTAAACTTTGTTCTTATATATATCTGTAACTCGAGAACAACTCAATTGTTCCATTATTTGGGTTAATTGCGTTTTAAGCATTGATATCGTGTGATTTCCTCCCTTTTTTCCTAAAGCAGACACACCGTACATAAAAGTTCGTCCCATAAAACTAAAATCAATACCAGTTGACATCACCCGTGCCACATCAGCACCGCCTCGGATTCCACTATCCATCATCAAGGTTATTTTATCCTTATATAAAGGCGCTATAGTGTTTATAGAGTCAATAGTCGCTTGACCGACATCTACTTGGCGTCCGCCATGATTTGAAACAATAACTCCGTCCAGACCTAATTGACAAGCCGTTTCTATATCTTGAACGGACTCAGCTCCTTTTAAAACAAGTTTTCCTTTCCATAAATCACGAATTTTTTTAATTTTTTCTTCATTCAATCGACCTGAAAAAGTAGCATCCATAAATTTTGCTAATTGACCGAGATTTAATTTTTTAGGCATGTAAGGTTTTAATATTTCAAAACTAGGTTGTCCATGAATTATAGTTTGTAAGGACCAGTGTGGTCGTTTCAAAGCATTAATAATATTTTTCAAAGTCATTTTAGGAGGCATCGATAATCCATTGCGAATATCTCTTGGTCGATAACCAAAAGAAGGAACATCTGCAAGTATAACAAGAACAGGACATTCAGCTACTTCAGCTCTTTTTAAAATATCCTTAGTAACACTTTCTTCAGCTGGATGATATAGTTGAAACCATGCTTTGCCTTCAGTAATTTCTGAAATCCTCTCGATACTTGCAGTCGTAACTGTGCTTAAAACAAAAGGAATATTGTGATCAAATGCTGCCTTAGCTAATATTTCGGGTGACTTTGGCCATATAAGTCCCTGTAAACCGATTGGTGAAATACCAAAAGGGGCGTCATAAATATGTCCAAAAAGCTCTGTTTTTAAACTCGGTGCTTTATAATCTACCAAATATTTTGGTTTGAGTTCTACGTCTCGAATCCGTTCAGTATTCTTTTTTAGATTTACATCGTCATAACAACCACCATCTAAATATTCAAAAGCAAACTTTGGAATCTTGGATTTGGCACGATTGCGAAGGTCTGCAACAGAAGGGTAATTATAATTAATCTCTGATTTCATACTTCTGACATATTTAAGTCATAAATCTTATCCATCAGTACCCATTTCACTCCAGGCTTTGAATTTGGAATTGATTGTTGAAATTTCCACATAAGAGTTTCCCATTCTATTACTTTTGGATTATTTCCATCTAGCTTTGCTTTTTTATTAAATGAGAACGATTTATCGACTTCTAAAATCATAAAAAGTCTATTTCCTGTATGAAAAATTTCAGCACTTATAATCCCTGAATCTTTAAGGCTTTTATTTATTTCTGGCCATACGTTTTTATGATACTTTAGATAAGCATCTATTTTTTCTTTTTCGTCTTTTAGATCCAATGCCAAACAATATTTTTTCAACTTATCAGCCATTATCCTTTATACTTAAGCGCCCTGTCTAAATGCGTATATCCACCGTCCACATGCAAAAGTTGACCAGTGGTGTGACTGGATCTTTCTGATAGTAAAAACGCAACAGCATTAGCAATTTCGGTTGTTGTCGTCATACGCTGTTCCAAAGGAATTTTATCTGTTATGGATTTCAACTTTTCTTTTGGATTTTCGAAAGTCTTAATCCATTTTTCATAAAGCGGCGTATAGCATTCTGCAACAATAATAGAGTTTACTCGAATCCCATAGGGCAATAGCTCAATTGCCCATTCCCTTGTAAGAGCATTACGTCCCCCATTAGCTGCCGCATAACCTGATGTACCTCCTTGTCCAGTATCTGCAACTTTGGAGCTAATATTTACTATTGCACCTTTATTCTTCTTTAGTTCAGGTAGTACCAAGTGCCCCATCATGTAATAATGAGTTAAATTACGTTTAATTGACTCCATAAATTCAACATAATTTCCAGATTCTAATCCGATACTATCATTAATACCAGCATTATTTACAAGCCCATCAATTCGACCATACTTTTCCAAAATCTTATTCACAGCTATTTCACATTGCTTAGGTTCAGTTAACTCTGCAAATGCATGACCAACTTTTAGACTCTTATTTTTAAATTCATCAATTAATTTTTCTATACTTGGCTTATTTCTACCAACTATAACTGGAAATGCAGCTTCTTTAGCTAATAAAGACACGATCCCTTCACCTATTCCTTTTGAGCCGCCTGTTACAATAATTATTTTATTTTTTAATCCTAAATCCATATTAGAGATTGTATATTTTAATAGCATTTACTCCCAGAACTTTAGCTTTTATTTTAGCTGAATATATGTCAAGATAATTATTTATCAAAGTAATTACTTTCTTGTAATCTGTCGCAAGCAGACAAACAGGCCAGTCCGAGCCAAATAGAATTCGATTGGTGCCAAAAGATGAAAATATATGATTCATATAGGGTTCAAAATCCTCATCTACAAAGTTAAAGTCCTTTGTTTCTGTTACCATTCCCGAAAGCTTACAACTTACATTTTCGAATTTTGATAAGGCTTTTATATTCACCTTCCATTTGTCATTCATTGGCTCTGATATATTTGGCTTTGCAATATGATCTAAAATAAATTTTTGTTCAGGAAACTTTTCAACCAATGCCAGAGCAGCTGGAAGTTGTTGAGGAAAAATAAGGATATCATAAGTTAAGTTATACTTGGCAAGTTTACTGATACCATTTTGCACATCATTTCTGATCAAATAATCATCTTTTTCTGCTTGTGCAACATGACGTACCCCTTTAAATTTAGAATTAGAAGCATAATATGCTAGTCGCTTATCAACATCTTTAGAAGTTAAATCAACCCATCCAACAACTCCTTTAATAAAAGAGTTTTTCTCTGCACAGGCTAATAAAAATTTAGTTTCTTCCTCAGACTGGTCTGCTTGTATCGCAACACAGCCATCAACTCCATTTTGTATAAGAATAGGTTTTAAGTCTTTGGGAAGAAAGTCCTTCTTTATAACCTCCATAGATTTATCTATCCAAACATCTCTAACAGGATTATAATTCCAAAAATGTTGATGACTATCTATAATCATTTGTATGCTATGCAAGTTTGTTTTGAAACACCTAATCCTTCAATTCCCAATTCAATAACATCTCCTTCTTGGAGGTATCGAGGTGGTTTTAAACCAAGCCCAACTCCAAATGGTGTTCCAGTTGATATAATATCCCCTGGCAATAAACTCATGAACTGACTGATGTAGCTGACGAGTTGTTGTATATTAAAGATGAAATCAGACGTGCTGCTATTCTGCATTTCCTCCCCGTTTAGTTTTAGCCAAAGGTTTAGATTATTCGGATCTCCAATTTCATCTGGTGTGGCAATAAAAGGTCCAATTGGTGCAAAAGTATCACAGCTTTTTCCTTTTACCCACTGTCCAGATCGCTCTAGTTGAAACGAGCGTTCACTAACGTCATTATGCAAAACATAGCCAGCCACGTGATTAAGAGCATCTACTTCACTCACATAAGATGTCTTCTTGCCAATGACTACTGCCAATTCTACCTCCCAATCTGTTTTTACACTTCCTTTGGGAATGACAATGGGATCATTTGGCCCAACAATTGCAGAGCTTGCCTTAAAGAATAGTATAGGTTCTTCTGGGGATTCCATACCGCTTTCTTCAGCATGCTTGGCATAATTTAGACCAACACATACAATTTTTGAAGGACGAATTAAAGGTGGTCCAAGGCGAACATCATTATCTATAACTGGGCAATTTTCTTGATTTTTTTCTAACCAAGTCTGAAGTTTTTCTATACCTTTTTCTCCAAAAAAGACTTCATCATAATCTTTGACGAATGCAGAGACATCAATACTGATTCCTTCTTCCAGAATTACACCTGGTTTTTCTTTATTAATTTCTCCAAATCGAATAAGTTTCATTTTTTTAATTTGAATTAAGCGTTATAAATCCTCCATCTATAGGAAAGTTTGATCCAGTTATAAATCGTGCTTCATCTGAGCTTAAATATAATGCTAGATCTGCGATTTCTTGGGGTTTACCCATACGACCAATGGGTTGAGTCTTGGACAGTTTTTCAAACATTTGTTCTTCTTTACCAGGATAATTTTTTTTAATAAATCCATCTACAAAAGGTGTATGAACTCTCGCTGGAGAGATACAATTGCACCTGATATTATCATTAATGTAATCTTTTGCAATTGAATAAGTCATTGTCAGTACAGCTCCCTTAGTCATGGAGTAAGCAAAACGATCTGAGATTCCTACCGTTGAAGCAATTGAGGCCATATTTAATATAACCCCTCCACTTTTGTTTTTCATTAATGGAATGCAAACCTTTGAACAATTGTAAACACCCTTAATATTAATTTTATAAAGCCTATCTAAATCTTTCTCCGAACAGGCCTCTATATTTCCAATATTTGCAATTCCAGCATTATTAATTAGTATATCTATAGAGGATATATCTGAGATTTGATTTACTATTTCACTAACTTTTTCATAATCAGAAACGTCACATTTGTATGCTTTAGCTAGAAAACCTTGCTTAATTATTTCCTCTGCTGTTTCATTTGCAGCGTCAATATTAAAGTCTAAAATATGTACTTGAGCACCTTGCTTGGCAAAAGTCCTGGCTATGGACTGACCGATGCCACTCCCACCTCCTGTAATAATAGCTATTTTTTTTTCTAAAGAAAATTTTATTTTCATTTTTATATTTTACAGTGATAACCCCCTTTTCCAAGGTATAAAATCATTTTGGCCCAACCTACGAGCATTTATCTCTATGTCACCACTTGCTACTTTAATAATATAAGATAAAAGTTCTTCCCCACAACTTGCAATAGTTTCTCTACCCTCTATGATAGCTCCAGTATTAAAATCGATAATATCATTCATTTTATTGTAGAGTTGGGTGTTTGTCGATACTTTGATAACTGGAACAGCAGGATTACCGGTTGGGGTTCCAAGACCTGTAGTGAATAAAATAATATTAGCTCCAGAACCTGCCAGACCAGTCGTAGATTCTACATCATTTCCTGGCGTACACAATAAGTTTAAACCTGGAGTTACGACTTGCTCTGTATAGTCTAATACATCAACTACAGGTGAGGTTCCACCCTTTTTTGCTGCACCGGCAGATTTAATAGCATCTGTAATAAGTCCATCTTTAATATTTCCTGGAGATGGATTGGCATAAAAACCAGCACCTAAAGCAGTAGCTTTATTGTTGTATGATCTCATAATTTGAGCGAATTTTTTAGCTTTTTCCTTATCAACACAACGGTCGATTAGCTCTTGTTCAACCCCATTGAGCTCGGGAAATTCAGAAAGAATTGTCGTGCCGCCAAGTTCAACAACTAAATCAGAAACATAACCTAAAGTTGGATTGGCAGAAATTCCTGAAAAACCATCAGAGCCACCACATTCTAAGCCAATGGTAAGATTACTTAATGAAGCTGGTTTTCTAGAAATTTTATTTGCTTCAATAAGACCAATAAAAGTTTTTTTAATTGCCATAGCAATGTATTTGGGTTCAGAACTGCTTTGTTGTTGCTCTAAAAAGAAAACAGGTTTATTTGAGTTTGGAGCGATTCGTTTTAGGGCACCGTTAAGAATACTCATTTGCGCATGCTGACAACCTAAACTAAGTACTGTAGCTCCTGCAACATTTGGATTATTAATATACCCTGCTAATAGATGACAAAGCGTTAAAGCATCATTAGTTGATCCTCCACAACCACCCTCATGAGTTAAAAAATGAATCCCATCTATATTTGGAAATAGGGTGTTTTTTAGCTTTTTATTATTATTAGTAATTACATCGACTTGCATTAGCTCACTTTCTGTTGCACCAGTTTTATATTTATGTATAAGTTCCTTTAGATCATATGATTGTTTACTTGAATTCTCATAACCCAGACCTTTAAGTATTGTATTTTTTAATGTTTCTATATTTCTGTTTTGACAAAATACAAGAGGAATAACAAGCCAATTATTTTCTGTTCCAACAGAACCATTTTCACGATGATAACCTAAAAAAGTTTTTTTAGTGTAAGCATCTATTTTTGGCCCTACCCAATTAATTTTCTGATTCGTTTTTGGAACTGAATATTTTTCTGTTTCATGGATAATATTTTGAGTATTTATGACCTCACCAATAGCGATTTCTTTTTTAGCCTTACCTACTATTACACCATACATATATATCTCATCCCCAATTTTAAGATCTTGAGTGCTAAATTTATGCTTGGCCCTCACATCGGAAATTAAGACAAAAGAACAAGTTTCGTTAATCATTTCATCTCCTTTGAATAAATCAACCAGAGCAACAATAACATTGTCATCTGGATGAATTTTCAATATTTTTGATTTTAATTTCATTAACTATTAAATAAAATTAAGGTTATAATTTGGGGTTGATTTAACTGTAAAAAATTATTTATTATCTACTGAACCGATAATTAAGATCTGATTTTATTGATTAGAGCTATTGTATTAGCTACTCTGTTTTTCAAAATATTATACTCTTTTTTAATTAAAATCTCTTCAGAAATCAATTTTGATCCTAATCCAACACAGGTGACACCTGAATCAAACCAATCTCTAAGGTTTCCCTCTTCAATAGTTACTCCTCCAGTTGGCATTATTGAAGTCCATGGATGAGGACCTTTAAGAGCCTTTACAAAACCTGGACCGTAGATATTCCCTGGAAAAAGTTTTACAAGCTCACATCCCATTTCTTCTGCTTTTGCAATTTCAGTTAATGAACCACAGCCAGCAGACCAAAGTACTTTGCGTCGATTACACACAATTGCTATATCTTCTCTAAATACAGGGGTAACAATAAAATTTGCACCATGAAGCATGTATTGTGATGCAGCTGCAGCATCTGTGACTGAACCTACCCCAATTATCATCCCTGGAAGTTCTGTGATAGAATATTTGATTAAATCAATAAAAATTTCTAAAGCAAAATCTCCCCGATTTGTAAATTCCATTAATCTTGATCCTCCATCATAACAGGATTTCAGCACGGCCTTAGCTACCACTATATCGTGATGATAAAAAAGAGGAACCATTCCTGATTCTGTCATTTCATTTATTACTTGAACTCTATTAAATTGTGCCATAGTCTATAATTTATCTGGAGACTCTGCCAGAGACATCTCCACTTATCAAATTTTCAATTTCTGTTATGGTTACTAAATTGACATCACCTTTGATTGTGTGTTTTAAACAGGATGCAGCTACAGCAAAATCTAAAGCTTTTTGATCATTCTTTGGATAATTTATTAGGCCATAAATCAAAGCACCCATAAAAGAGTCACCTCCTCCTACTCTGTCCACAATATGTGTTATTTCATATTGACCACTTTTAAACATTTTTGAACCATCATATAAGACACCTGCCCAAGTATTGTTAGAAGCTGATATAGATCCACGTAACGTTGTAATAATTTTTTTTGCTCTAGGAAATTTAGTATGCATTTGCTGACAAACTGATAAAAATGCTTCAGCTTTAATATTTTTACCTTGAGTTGTAATGTCTAAACCTTCCGGTTTTATTCCAAAATGCATCTCTGCATCTTCTTCATTTCCAAGGATAATATCACAATAAGAGGTTAATTCAGTCATGATTTCTTCACGATTTCCATCGTAATTCCATAGCTTTGAACGATAATTTAAGTCAGTTGAAATAGTAATACCTTTATCATCTGCAACCTTTAGAGCCTCTAAACAAGTATCTGCAGCACTTTTAGAAATAGCTGGAGTAATTCCAGTCCAATGAAACCAATGAGCATCTCTAAAAACTTTTTCCCAATCCACCATACCTGGTTTGATTTGTGACATAGATGAGTGAGCACGATCGTATATCACCTTACTGGCACGACTTACAGCACCTGTCTCTAAGAAATATATCCCTAATCGGTCACCACCCCTAATAATATGCGTCGTACCGATATTGTGTTTTCGTATTTCCATTAAGGCACTATGCCCTATATCATTATTTGGTAAACGAGTAATAAAATCAATTGGAAGTCCATAATTTGCTAGGGAAACAGCAACATTAGCTTCTCCTCCACCATAATTCACTTCAAAGTTGTTTGCTTGTGAGAATCTTAAAAATCCTGGAGGTGCTAATCTTAACATGATTTCACCAAAAGTTATCACCTTTTTCATAAATTAATTTTGGTCTTATTTAACTAATATAAATATTATTAACCGATGAGAAGAAATACTATTAACATAATCTTAAATCAATCCCTTTTTCATTTGTCGAATTGCATAATTGGCAGCTCGGGCTGATATTGCCATAAATGTTAGAGATGGATTTTGAGTGGATGTTGAAGTCATACAGGCACCATCAGTTACAAAAACATTTTTGCATTCATGCATTTGATTCCATGCATTGAGTAAAGAGGTTTTAGGATTTTTTCCCATACGTACTCCTCCCATTTCATGAATATCATTTCCAGGTCGACGACCATTATCATTTGTTTTTATATTAACAAAACCTGATTTTTCATACATCTCTGAAAACTGCTCATAAAAATCCTGAATCATTTTCTCGTCATTATCATCATAATCTACATCTATGTTTAGCAGAGGAATACCCCAAGTATCTGTTTTTTCTGGGTCAAGACTTACTAAATTGGATTCTTTAGGGATTGTTTCTCCCATCATATGAGAATTTACGTTCCAAATACCAGTTTCTTTTGTGCTTAGCAATTGATTGCTCAACTCTGCACCAAAACCTTCTTTGTTGGTCTCTCGATTTGGTTGAGCTCCAAAACCTGCAGCATAGCCTCTTAGAAAATCTGTTTCTTGACGATAAACATTTCGAAATCTGGGGATATAATGAGAGGTAGGTTTTGCTCCTTCTGTGGTATATTGAGGAAAACCTTCAAACTCAGCATTAATTGTAGCTCTATAATTATGAAAGGCTATAAATTTTCCTAATAATCCATTATCATTTCCTAAACCATTTGGAAAACGCTTTGATTTTGAATTTAGGAGAATTAAATTTGTATTTAGTGTTGAGGCTGAGACAAATACTACTTTAGCAAAATAATCTTGACTCACTTTTGAATTTGAATCAATAACTCTAACCCCAATTGCTTTTTTTTGGTCTTCATCATAGAGAATAGAATGAACCACAGAGTTTGGTTTTAATGTCAAATTTCCTGTTTTTAGTCCCCATGGTATTAACGTTGAATTTGCATTAAAGTAACCCCCTAGTGAACAGCCTCTTTGACATATTCTTCGACTCATGCAAATACCACGACCTTGTTCAATAAAAATTGGCCGACTTTCTGTCAAGTGTGCACAACGTCCATAAATAACGTGACGATCTTTATAATACTTTTTAACTTCTTGACTAAAATACTTTTCAACCACATTTGACTCCCATGGTTTTAAAAAATCACCATCGGGTAAAACATCCAGTCCGTCTTTGTTTCCACTCACACCAACAAATCTTTCAACATATGTATACCAATCTGCTAGATCATAGTATCGAATAGGCCAGTCTACAGCAAATCCGTCTCTGGCTGGACCTTCAAAATCAAAAGAACTCCACCTTTGTACTTGTCGTGCCCACATAATCGACTTTCCACCAACTTGGTACCCTCTTATCCAATCAAAAGGTTTTACCTGACCATAAGCGTGATCCTTGTCTTTGACAAAAAAATGTTTAGCATCTTCTCGAAACGCATAACAACTACTTGCTACAGGGTTGTCCTCAATTTCTTTGGATGTTAATTGGCCTCGATGTTTAAATTCCCAAGGCTGCATATTAGTTGTGGGAAAGTCAACTGGATGCTCAACATTAGGTCCTCTCTCTAAAAGTAAAGTTTTAAAACCTTGCTCACTAAATTCTTTTGCGGCCCATCCACCTGACATTCCAGCTCCAACAATTATAGTATCAAACGTATTTGTCATAAATCAAATTAACTCTTAACTAAAACAGTTCCTAGATAACGCCCTGGCATGAACTCAAATTTTAAATAGCTTTTCATATAGTTTTCGGAAGTTTCAAAATGTAAAATAGAGTAATGTTTAAGATGATTTAAAAATACTCCTATTTCAGATTTTTTTTCATTTATGTATTTGGCTATAAAATCTACTTGATCTTCAAGAAACATGTCTTTAAAAGATCTTTCTTTATTTTTGATAATTTCAATCTGAAATGCTTTGAACCCATCTAAAAACTTAATTCTTTCTTTGGCATCTAAGCAATCATTTACCATCGAAAGAACAAAATGTTCACGACTCTCTGGTGTTGGAAAGGCATCTGATTTATTAGGCAAAAGTAAATTACAAATTACTGCAATTAACTCTTGTTGTTCACTATCAATTAGAAGTAAATTTGTATAACTAATCTCTGGAATGATATTGCAAGAATAAGGTATACTTAACATTACACCAGTTAGCAATCCAATATTTTTTAATGCTTTTCTTCGACGAATCATTTAAAATTAAAAGTCACGATACATCCCACTTAAATATTTATTAGCTTCTTGCTCTTGAAAACGGGCATTATCATTATCCCAGTTTAATGTTTTATTAGGAAAACGACCTGCAATAACTCCTAAAAGAATAGTTTCTGTCAATCGAGATGCATAAGAAAATGGCGCTGAAACTTTATCTTTTCCTAGGCAAGCATCTACAAATTGATGATAATGTTTAGGAGCGTCTCTTTCATAGTCATTTTTAGTATTTCCAAGAGCGTCGTTAGGATCGTATTTTTTTACATCAATTTCTTTGTATTCTCCATCAACAATGTGTCTAGGACGTTCCATAAAGTGAGGAAGTAGAAGACGTCCTTTTTCTCCTATAAACATTGCTCCTTGGAGTGGAAGTTTATCTCTATTAGGTAATTTTAAATCCTTATGATTTGAAGGGGCCCCTGGACCATCAGACCAAATCCAAGTAAGATTTTCTGAAGTATACGGAGTTCCAGGAAAGGTGTAGGTAACACTATTATTTACGGGAAATCCATAACCATTTGGTTTTCTACATTTATTTTTAATTGTTAAGGGAACATCTAACGCCAATGCATTGTATGGGGTGTCAAAAATATGAACGCCCATGTCTCCCAAAGTACCACAACCATAATCGACAAGCTTTCGCCAGCTTCCAGGGTGGTAATACTTTTCTTTATATGGTCTTTCGGGAGATGTTCCAAGCCATAGATTCCAATCAAGTGAATCAGGAATTGGATCTTCCCCCTTTGGAGCAGGACCATCATAACCCCAATTTTTTGGAGACCAGGCTCTAACGGTGTGAACCTTACCGATTATTCCTGATTGAATCAAGACTGTAGCTAGTTTGTAATCGTAAAAAGAGTGAACCTGTATTCCCATTTGAGTAACCAAATTTTTCTGCTCAGCTAACTTTTTCATCTCACGAGCTTCGGAGACAAAATGGGTAAGGGGTTTTTGACAATAAACAGGTTTATTCATTTCCATTGCCATAATAGATGCAGGAGCATGAGTATGATCTGGAGTAGAAACAATAACTGCATCAAAATCTAAAGACATATCTTTAAACATAAGTCTATAATCTTTATAAGTTTTTGCATCTGGATGGATTTTACTCGCTTGAGTTAAAGCCTTGGAATCTACATCACAAAGTGCCACAACATTAACAGCCTTATGAGAAGAAATAGAGGCTAGATCTGCGGCTCCCATTCCACCAATACCAATATGTGCTGTTCTTAAGCGAGTTTTGGACCCTGCAAAAGAAGCTAAAAGTGAGGAAGGAATTAAGGTAGTTGAGGCAAGTACAGCTGAAGTCTTTAAAAAGTCTCTTTTTTTCATAATGCAATTCTACATTTTTTATACTAATAAAATTTAATTTCAACAATAAACAAGACTCACAGAGACTATAAATAATCTTACAAGTATTGTTTTAGTTAGGATAAATATCAAAATATTTATTTAATTATACGTATAAATAATTGGTAAAATATTATATTTGATCAAACAAATTTTTCTGTTATGAATTTTAAAAAACTATTTCTAATAATTCCAACCTTTTTTGTTGGTGTTTTTATTAATGCTCAAACAAGCGAAAACCCCTGGGCAATTGCTGTTGGTGCCGATTTAATTAATCTTCAGGGAGATAATGTAGAATCCGGGTTGAATTTTGGTGCACCAGCATTGAGCTTATCTCGATACATTAGCTCAGGCTTATCTGTTGGTATTCAATATGGCCTTGGAAGTGCGAGTCCTCAAGACAATGTTGATTCAGATTATTCGTTTCTTGATGGAGTGGTTAAATTTAATCTCAGTGAAGAAAATATTGTTCCATATTTGTTTGCAGGTTACGGCCTTAGTAGATTTGCCGATGGAGATGAAAAAGAAGGTGCTTTTCCTTCGGGCGAGTCTGGAAGAACAACTTTTGGAGGGATAGGTATTAATATCCCCATTGGAAACCAATTAAATATAAATGTAAGTACATCTTACAGGGGTACCTCGGAAACTCCTGATTCATACAATCACCTTCAGCACATTATAGGACTTAGCTATAATTTTGGCGCTGGTGATGCAGATGGAGATGGTGTGTCTGACAAAAAAGATGAATGTCCAGATATTCCTGGTCTAAAAGAATTTAATGGATGTCCTGATACTGATGGTGATGGAATTCCCGACACAAAAGATAGTTGTCCTGAAAAGGCAGGCTCTGAGGAACTTCAGGGTTGTCCTGATTCTGATGGTGACGGTGTAGCTGACATTGATGACGCATGTCCTAACAAAGCTGGAAGTGCTAAAATGAATGGTTGTCCTGATTCTGATGGTGACAGCATAGCTGATAATATTGATAAATGTCCTGAAGTTGCAGGTGATGAAGCAAATGGTGGTTGCCCATTAGCGGATGCTGATGGCGATGGAGTTCCAGATAAAGATGACTCTTGTCCTGATGTTGCTGGTACTTCAGAAAATAATGGTTGTCCAGATGAACCTACTGACTTATTAAGTTTTATTAGTAATAGTGATAATAGAATTTTATTTAAGGCAAGTAGCAGCAAATTAGATAATGGGGATAAAGAAACTCTTGACAAGCTTATAGCCTTATTAGGACAATACCCAACAGCATTTATTATTATTGAGGGGCACGCTTCTAGCGATGGTAGTGAATCTTTCAATCAAAAGCTTTCTGAAAAACGAGCTGCTTCAGTAAAAGCATATCTATTAGGCAAAGGAATTGACAATAATAGAATGTCAACTATTGGTTATGGAGAATCAAGGCCTATTGGAAACAATAAAACTTCTAAAGGAAGAGCTGATAGTAGAAGAGTAAATATTAATCGTAGTGCAAATGTCAAGGTTAATTAAACTTCCTCTACAAAATATTCAAAACCTCCTCAATAATGAGGAGGTTTTTTTATAAAATAAGATTAGATGAAAAATTTCATTAGTTTCTTTTGTTTATTAATTTCTTTTTTATCCTTTGCTCAAAAAAGAAAACTTCCTGTTGATACTATAGTGACTACAAATCACATCACAATAATTAAAGGTGAAAAGCTAAACTATCAAGCTCAAACAGGAACTCAACCTGTCTGGGATGATGATGGAAATCCTATTGCTAGTTTATTCTACACTTATTATAAAAGAACAGATATTAAAAGTGGTAGTGAACGTCCTCTTATTTTTTCTTTTAACGGTGGACCTGGATCAGCATCAGTTTGGATGCATTTAGCTTACACAGGGCCAAAAATTCTTAAAATTGATAATGAAGGTTACCCTATTCAACCTTATGGATACAAAAGTAATCCGAACTCTATCATAGATGTTGCTGATATTGTATTTATAAATCCCGTTAACACTGCATATTCAAGAATTCTCGAAGTTGATGGCAAAAAAGCAGATAGAGAAAAGTTTTTTGGAATTAATGAAGATATTGAATACCTAGCTGAATGGTTGAATACTTTTGTAAATAGAAAAAAACGTTGGGAATCTCCAAAATATCTTATCGGTGAAAGTTATGGTGGTACACGTGTTATGGGATTATCTGCTGAACTTCAGGAAAGTCAATGGATGTATCTTAATGGAGTTATTATGGTTTCCCCTGCTGATTATAAAGTTATACGAGTAGGAGGTCCTGTTTCTTCAGCATTAAATCTACCTTACTATACTGCTACTGCATGGTATCATAAACAACTACCTAACGATCTACAGAGTAAAGATCTTAAAGATATCCTTCCTGAAGTAGAAAATTTCACCATTAATAAACTGATCCCTGCACTAACAAAAGGTGGGTTTATTTCAGGCTCTGAACTTAATTCTGTGGCTTCTGAAATGTCTCGTTATTCTGGAATTTCGAAAAAAAAGATACTTCAAAACAATCTAGATGTTACAACAAATTTTTTCTGGAAAGATTTATTGCGTGATCAAGGAATGACAATTGGGAGATTAGATTCGCGGTATTTAGGAATTGACAAAAAAGATGTTGGAGTTCGCCCAGATTACAATTCGGAACTTAGATCCTGGGAGCATTCTTTTACTCCTGCTATTAATCATTATATTCAAAAAGAACTTAAGTTCATAACTGATATCAAGTATAATATTTTTGGACCAGTCCATCCTTGGAATAACGAAAATGACAATACCCGAGAAAATCTTAGACGTGCAATGGCGGAGAATCCGTACTTAAAAGTTCTTTTTCAATCTGGTTATTATGATGGTGCTACAACATATTTCAATGCAAAATATACTATGTGGCAAATAGATCCAAGTGGAAAAATGAAAGATCGCTTCTACTTTAAAGGCTACCGAAGTGGACATATGATGTACCTTCGAAATGAAGACTTAATTAAAGCAAATGATGATCTTAGAATTTTTATTTCAGAAACTACTACAAATGGAAAATCTGCTAAATATTAAAATATATTTTTTATATATTACATAACTCAACAGCTGCTCTTAGAGATTTAATACCACCATTAGTCTTGTCAAGTGGAATAAATTCTTGTGCAACTACCCCTTTAAAACCAGTTTTATATATGGCCTTCATAATTGCTGGGTAATACAACTCTTGGTTTTTATCTAGTTCATTGCGACCTGGAACTCCAGCTGTATGATAGTGACCATAATATTTGTGATTTTCTTGAATGGTACGGATTAAATCTCCTTCCATAATTTGCATGTGGTAAATATCGTAGAGTAATTTAAAATTATTTGAATCTAAGGCTTTACAAAGGGCTACTCCCCAATTAGAGTTATCACACATGTAGTCAGAATGGTCTATTTTAGAATTTAATAGTTCCATATGCAATATAACTCCATTTTCTTCAGCTACAGGAATAATTTGACTTAACCCTTCAATACAATTTTTTAGTCCTTCTTCATCATTCATTCCTCTTCTGTTTCCACTAAAGCAAATTAGGTTTTTCCACCCTGCATCTGATACAAGTTTAATATGCCTTTTATAATGTGAAATTAGATCCTTATGAAATCTCTTGTCACACCATCCATTTTTAAGACTTCTAGTTGACTTACCTTCAATATCACCATAGCACATTGTAGATATCAAATCATACTTTTTTAGAATGTCCCATCCTTCAGCACCAATAAGATCAATTCCTACCAACCCTAACTTCTTAGCTTCTTGTGCTAATTTTTCTAGTGGCATTTTCCCATAACACCACTGACATACTGATTGATTAATATTTCCTTTTAATGGTTCTTTTGTAGAATTTGTTGAAATCATGTGATTAAATTTTGGAAAAGCTAAGGTTGAAGAACCTAGGGCAAAAGTTTTGATGGCAATTCGACGACTTATTTTAGATTTTTTACTCATAGGAATTTATATAAATATATTGTGTCCAAGCAATTTAAAAATTTTTTTAGGATTTTTTATCTAATTCTTTCTCCCAATTCCAGGCACTCTGTAAAGCTTCTTTTAAACTAAATTTTGCCTTCCAGCCTATTTGATTATTGATTTTTTTTACATCAGCGTAAGCGGCGACTGTGTCTCCTTTTCGAGGATCAGAAAATTTGTATGGTACCGACTCGCTTGTTGTATTCTCAAATGCTTTAATAACTTCTAATACACTAACCCCTTGTCCTGTTCCTACATTAAAAATTTCACAAGTCAGTTTTTGACTATAAGATATTAAATAATTAATACTATCTATGTGGGCTTGAGCTAAATCCATTATGTGAATATAATCTCTAATGCAAGTTCCGTCAGGAGTATTATAATTTGACCCAAATACTTTAAGGAGTGGCCTTTTTCCTATAGCTGTTTGAGTCAAAAAAGGGACTAAATTTTGAGGGGTCCCTTTTGGATACTCTCCAATTTTAGCAGAAGGATGAGCCCCTATAGGATTGAAATATCTCAATAAAATTGCTCTAAAGCCTAAATGGGCTTTGCAGCTATCTTCAATTATTTGCTCCCCTATCTGCTTTGTATATCCATAAGGAGAACTAGGAGGTTTAAGGGGAGTATTCTCTTCTATTGGAAGTTTTGAAGATTGTCCGTATACCGTGCATGAAGAGCTAAATATGAGTGGTATACTTAATTCACATAATGACTCTAATAAATTTAATAGTCCTCCAATATTATTTTTATAATATTTAAGAGGGTTTTCTACACTTTCGCCTACAGCTTTATGAGCTGCAAAATGAATCACTCCATCAATATCTGTGTGTTTTTTAAATAAATCTTGAGTTTTACCTTTGTCTTTAAGATCTAGAAGCTCAAAAGCAGGTTTCTTTCCGGTAATAGCCTTAATACCTTCCAAAACTTCGATGTGAGAATTGTCAATATTATCAATAGAGACAACCTCAGCACCACTTTCTAAAAGCAATACAGTAACATGAGAACCAATATATCCTAACCCCCCTGTTACTAAAATTTTCAATATTTAAAAAGTTATGTTAGTTCCCACCCCTCTCTATAGTCTCGGGTAACAAATTGATTAGCAGCTTCTAAGTTTTTAATTTTCATGTTATCGCCATCCCAAAGGAGCTTTTTACGTCCGATATAAGAGGAACGCCTCGAACCTTCTTTCTTCTCTTCTAAATTATAACTTCTAATCGCAATATTCCCCATCAATACTGTTTCTGTCAAAGGTCCTGAATAATCAAAAGAAGAAGTAAGTGATTTATGCTCCTCACTATTAAATCCAGCTTTACATGCATCTACCCATAGACGCTGGTGCCCAAACTCGGGCTCACTTACTCTAACACGTTCCCCCTTAATAACTGGTTCTCCTTTTAAATATAATTTTGGATCATTACCATAGGAGTCACATGTAATTACTCCCTTTTCTCCAATCATTATTACTCCATTATCTTCAATACTTACATCGGCAGGAAGTAAGTCTGGATGGAATGGTTTAATTCCTCCATCTGACCAAGTCATTTGAATAGGACTTTTATTTTTTTCAGTTGCATCAAAGTGCAAAGAAACAGATGAAGAGGGTGGACATCCCTCAGGATAATAATCAGCGCTCCACATCTTAGTGAAAATTGTTCCAATACTGCATTCTACATCAGTAGGATATTTTAATCCTAATGCTTTAAAAGGGATGTCTATTAAGTGACATCCCATATCACCTAAAGCACCTGTCCCAAAATTCCACCAACCTCGCCAATTAAAAGGATGCATATTTGGAACAAACGGTGTTTCTTTTGCTGGTCCTAACCATTGGTCCCAATTTAATGTTTCTGGTTTTAAAGAAGCATTAGGTTTTGGCATAGCAATACCTTGTGGCCATACTGGACGATTTGTCCAAACTTCAACTTTTGAAATCGTCCCTATCAGCCCTTGATTTATCCATTTTTGAATTTGAATTTGATCAGGATTAGAAGCCCCTTGATTACCCATTTGTGTTACTAATTGCTTTTCAAGAGCCATTTCAGTTAAAAGGCGAGCTTCATAAATATTGTGAGTTAAAGGTTTTTGAACATAAACATGTATTCCACGCTCCATGGCATATTGAGCAGCAACAGCATGAGTATGATCTGGTGTTGATATGGTAACTGCATCAATATTTTTTTCCTTGTCTAGCATTTTTTTGAAATTATCATAAAATTTAGCATCTGAAAAACGATCAATACTTTTCTTAATACTATTACCACCAGAATTGTCAGAATCACATAGCGCAACTACTCTTTCACGTCCCTTAACTGAAGCGTTACGAAGATCACTTTGACCTTTTCCCCCTACACCTATTCCAGCTAATGCAAGCTGATCACTAGGAGCTGTATAACCTACTCCACCTAAGACGTGCCGAGGTACAATGAATAAAGAACTGGCAGCTATTCCTTTTTTGATAAAAGTTCTTCTTTTTAAAGATTTAATTTTTTTTGAAGGCATACTATTTAAATTTTAATGGTTGAAAATACAAAAATTATCTTAATGAATTTTATGGAGCCAAAAACTGACCACTCCATAAATCATCAGAATTAAAAATAGCTCGAATATGATTAGGTCTTTTTAATCTTAGATATTCTAAACTTGATGACTGAAAAATAATTTTTGTAAAGAAACTCTTAGAAAAATCATGACCAACTATATCTGGACCTTCTATGGGCGAACCAGGAATCTGAATACTAGAATAATCTTTTTTATTAGCATCAGGTATAATATTATAGGTCGACTCTTGATGATGAATTTCTTTCACTTTAGACAGAATCAAGAGCTGAATCATTCTTTTAGAATCATAAAATAAAAACTGCGAATGTGAATTTTCATTTAACTCTTTAACTTTTTTTGAACGGGCATCTGTGAAAATAGTAAAAGTCATTTGCTCAGGATCAAAATCACGCAATACTACAGTTCGCAAATTTATATTTTCATTTAGATTTTTTGAAGCTAATGTAAAAAAACGAAATGCATGTTTTTTATGCTTTAAAGCAGCTGATAATTGTTTCTTGCAATCATTAAAAATTTGATCTAACATTATTTTTGATTTATTTTAAACCAATTATCAGTTCTTATTAGCGCATTCTCTTGGATATCTTTCCAAAAGAGATTTATATCTGCAAAATGATAATTTTTTATAAAAGAAAGAAAAAATCTTTTCTTGACTTTTGGAAGTGTAGACCACAATATCCCATCAGTTTTTTTAACTGAGAGGCTATTTGGGTAAATTTTTTTATTTGAAGCAAGAACACCTAAATGTTGTTCACTAGTCCCTTTTAAACTTTCATCCCAACTTATTGGATTAGTTACAACACCTCCTTTATACCATTTTTCATATGACTTAGGCAGGTGATTCATTTTGTAAGTATTCCAACTCACAAATCCTCCTACGGCTTCTGGTCTTTTTAACAATGGAATACTCGAAAATTCATCAGTATTTACTCGCGTCCCAACTAAATACGCAGCAATCAGTCTTTTTTGAAGAGGTTTACCGTCAAAAAAATCTTTTAAAAGTCTTACAGCGTGAATAGAACCTTGGCTATGAGCAGCAATAATAATAGGGTTTAAATTATTATAATTTTCTAAATAATACTCAAAAGCCTTTTTAACATCTTGGTAAGCAATTACACCAGCTCCTTTTCCTTGTTTTGAATAAGGTTCAAAAAAAATTCTGTAGTGGGCTTGACGATAAAATGGAACATATAAATTGGCTGCTTTAACCCAAGCTGAGGCTTGAAAAGCTACAGCTTTTTCTAAAATTTCTCTGCGTATGGAAATGTCTTTGATATCAGCATTCCAACTTGGATCATTTTTATCGGTTAAAAGTGTTGGATAAACATAAAAAACATCAGCCCTTTTTTCTTCAGGCTTACCCACAATTTCTTCTAATGATTGATTCCAAAGGCTTGGTAATACAGCCCAGTTTTCTTCATTGTTATAATCTGGTTCAGTGGGGCTGCTTGACAAGCTAAATTCAGAAGTTTTATAAACACTCGAACAGGATAAAAGGAGTATCCATACGAAAAACAATATAAAAGATTTCAATTAGAATTTTTTATAAAGATAGCGAATGCATTTGTTCAATTGTTAAACAATAAAAATCTTATATAATTTATTCAAAATTATAATAATAAAACTATTCTAGAATCACAGTTCTTGTTGAAGGATTAAATGGAGAATCTACTAAATCTCCTTTTTCATTCAAAAGTTCGAGTTTTATTGAAATTTCTCCTTTTGGTAGACCTTCTATATAATAGGGGGCCCATTCTTTAATAATAAATTCAGAGTCCTGAATGGTTGCTCTTACCTTGTTTCCTTTAGCAGAGATTTTTGTATTGACTAAATAAAAATCCAAAAGTAGTTTTTCTGTATCTTTTCCTTTATAAACTCCTTTGGGTCTGCTGTAGAAAAGAAATTCTTTGTTCAAGTCAATTTCTTCTTCACTGATCTGTGTCAGCACATATGCATTTTTATTTTTAACTGATTCGTGATGAGATCTGGATAAAAAAGCAAGTATTACATTGTTTTCTCCTTCTAAGTCTTTTTTAAATCTTTCGGAGTAATGAGCAGAATAAGGATTATTATTTACTATAAGATGAATATGCTGTCCCTTAGCTGAATTAGCTAATTCATGTTTAAAATCTTTTTTTGTTTGAATTCCAAGTCTATAATCTTCAACTCCAAATGAAAAATTGTATCCTTTTTCATCAAAACTTATATTTTGAATATTTAGTTTAGACTTTTCATATGAAGGAGACCCCTTGAGTTTTGTAATGGTTATTTGTTTTGAATTATTGCATGATAAACATATCATAGCAATTAAAAGAGCAATATTTTTTTTCATATAATAAAACTAAATATTTAATAAGATAAAACAACAATCATTTTAATTAATTTAAACTCTCAGATTAATCATCAGGAAATAATTATTCAATATTTAATAACACAATACTTAAAACTCCCATTGACGAGTTATATCAAGTTTTTTCTTAGCTTCTATCTCCTCTTTTGGTATAACCTTTAAGAATGAAGGGTGTTGCTCAATCGCATATTCTATTTTTTCCATAATGTTTTCAACACTATCATTTTCATAATCAAAATCTAGAGGTTCTTTTATGATCATTGATTGAAGTATACCTCGTTTTTTTATCATCAAACCTTTTTTATCAAAAGAACGTCTAAAACCGTCAATTACAATTGGAACAACAATAGGCTTATAATGTTTTATTATATGCGCAGTGCCTTTACGAACAGGCTTAAAAGGCTTAGTCGTTCCTTGAGGAAATGTAATGACCCAGCCGTCATTTAACGCTAAGCCAATGTTGGATATATCACTCATTTTTACTTGTCTTTTAACTTCCATACCGCTTTCGCGCCATGTTCGTTCGATAGAAACTGAACCGGCATATGCAAGAATTCTAGGAAGCAATCCTGCATGCATAGTTTCTTTTGCTGCTACATAATAGATATTTAACTTTGGACTCCATAAATAGCCTACATTTTTAATATTATCAATTCGACCGCTTAAACTTGCGTTAAAAACATGAAACATTGCTACAACATCTGCAAAATATGTCTGGTGATTAGAGATGAATAATACATTTTTATCCGAAAGGTTTTTAATTATTTCGGAACCCTCAATGTGAAGCTGATTAAATCCTCTATAACGTCGATGAGACATAAAACCCAGGTATCTGATCAACCATTTTTTTAAAATTAGGTAGTGACCAAAGGGATTTTTTTTTAACATATTCTTTAAATCATCTGGCCTAAAGATAAAATTAATTAGAACTTAGAGAAGTTAAAAAAGATTTAAATTCTGCTAAAATCATAGCAGTTGCTCCCCAAATTAAATTTTTTTCATAGTAAAAGCAGGGAACTTCAGCCCCAATTTGAATTCCTTGTTCAAGATGTCTTTTTTCTATGTTTAATTCCATTAACTTGAATAAAGGTATTTGAATGTGAGCTGCAACTTCTCTCTTGTCTAAATTAAATTTTGGATTAAAATTTTCAAAAGTTACAAATGGGCTTACTAGAAAATTACTTGGAGGGATGTAAAGTGGAGTTAAGGGGAATAAATTTTTGTTAACTATTTGTATTCCAAGCTCTTCACTACATTCTCTAAGAGCAGTATCCTCGAGTTTTTTGTCATTTGGCTCAGGTTTACCCCCTGGGAAACTGATTTGTCCAGAATGAACCCCTATGTAATTTGATCTTTTAATTAGTGAAAGATGCATTAAATCAAATTTTGGATAGCAATAAATTAAAACAGCTGCATTTTTTGCAGATTTGATATATTCCGCTTTTGAATACATTTTATTTTGCCTATCCAATGGGGCTGCTAGAAGTTGGGCTTCAATGCCAGGTAAGGGAAAATCATTTACTTTTGAAAAGAAATCAGCAAATTTTTTATAATTCATGAATAAATCAAAATTAATCATATTCTTTATTTTTTATGCACTAGTTTTCTTTCAATGTAACTTAGACAAAAGTCAAAAGAAAAAAAATACAACTACTAAAGATTCAGCAATCAGTAATAAGCAAAAAGTAAAATCTCAAAATTCGGAAGTTCTAGAAAAAGAATCAGAAGAGAAAAAAAGTATCATCCTAAATGATAAAAATGCGATCCCATTTTTTTTTCAATACCAAAAAGAAAATCTAGAGAATAGTGTGCGAATAAGTACACGTTTTGGAAATATTGATATTCAATTATTCGAAAACACACCATACCATCGTTCTAATTTTATTTATCTAACTAAAAAAGGATATTTTAATAATACTACATTTCATCGTGTAGTTCCAGGTTTTATAATTCAAGGTGGAAATTCAGACCGGTATGAAACTGCAAAAAAAAGAGGAGAGATTGGAAAATATCTTCTACCACCAGATACAAGAAAAGGATACAGTCACCACAGAGGGGTTATAGCCATGCCAAGTAGTGAAATAGAAAATCCATATAAACTTGCCTCTCCTTATGAATTCTTTATTGTCCAACAAAGCCCAGGTGCTTATCATTTAGACGGATCCTACACTATTTTCGGAAAGGTTATAGCCGGTATGGAAGTTGTTGATATAATAAATAAACAAAAAACAGATAAAAGAGAAACACCATTAACTAATATTTTTATGGATGTTTCTATTTTGGAAAAATAGAGTTCCAAATAACTGTTAAATCTTTCAAAAAGAATTAATATTTAATGGCATTATAGTTTTTTCTTATTAATTTTATAAAAACAATAGGTTTATGACATTGACTCAGCTACAATATACATTAGCGGTTGCAGAAGAAGGAAATTTTACGCTTGCTGCGGAAAAATGCTTTGTTACGCAACCCACATTAAGTATGCAGGTTCAAAAACTTGAAGATGAGTTAGGAGTCAAACTATTCAACCGAAATTCTAAGCCTATAGCCCTCACACAAATTGGAGAAAAAATTCTTAGTCAAGCAAAAATAATTATAGAGGAAGCAAAGCGAATGGACGATATTGTCGCGGTTGAGAAAGGAGAAGTTAAAGGTGATTTTAAATTAGGAATCATTCCAACCGTAATGCCAACTTTACTCCCTTTATTCCTAAATACTTTTATCAAAAAATATCCTTTAGTAAATTTAAAAATTGAAGAATCTACCACCGTATCTATTACAGAGAAGTTAATTCAAGGAAAGCTGGACGCTGGTATTGCTGCCACACCACTAGATAACCAAAAAATAATTGAAAAACCATTATACTATGAACCATTTGTGGGATATATACCTCAATCACACCCATTATCAAAATTAGCTAAGATTGAAGCCGAAGACATCGAAAAAATGGATGTCTTAGTTTTGGAGGATGGGCATTGTTTTAGAGATCATGTTCTAAAATTATGCAAGACTACAAGAGTTTCAAAATCTTTTGATTTAAAGAGTGGTAGTTTTGAAACATTAATTCATCTTGCTAATGAAGGAATGGGAATGACACTATTGCCCTATTTACAAACAAGAAATCTTTCGAATGAAAATTTTAAAAATTTGCGTCATTTTACAAGTCCAGAACCTGCTCGAGAAATCAGCATAGTCTTTAGTAAAAGTCAATTAAGACTTCCAATTATTGAGGCACTATCTCAATCAATTGAAGGTATAATTAGAGGTGCTATTCAGTTCGAAAATATACAATTAATTTCTCCGAAATAAATATCAATTATAGGGAATATAAAGCCAACTTTAAATCTAATCTAGTCATAGTAAATTCATCTACCCATTGGCGAAGAATATCGCAATCATCAGGTGTTAAATACCTGTATGCCTTTCTAAGCTCTTTACGAAAAAGACACACATCAAAACTTACTTTTTGTAGGATTTGTTGATAATATATAAGTTTTTTTGACATTTAATGATTTAAATTATAATCACCAATGTATGGAGTTTTTAAATTTAAAAATGTTGTTAAAATGTTAAAAAAATGAGTATCGTAAATAATTAATATCAGTAGAAGTAATGGAATCCACAAATGATATATATCCAGATAATCAAAAAGGTAGAACGCTTCTTGGAGATAGAATAGATTTCTTATAGAAAAGAGGTACACTTGACCTTATAGAACACGATTATTTGGTAAAGCTTCAGGATACATACAAAAATACATTTGATAACTCACATGATAATCTTCCATTTTAGGGAGTAATCATTTCAAGCATACAAAATCCTCATTATTAATTTAGTGGGGATTATTGCGTTATAGGATATATATAGTTGAGTGATGAATTAAGACAAATATTCGTTCAAATGGTCGTTCTATAGATTAGTCTTGTAGGTTAAGAAAATGAGAGTTATATTCGCACTCACAAAAGTTCATTAACATCAGTATTAAGTCGTTCAAATGATCGTAATCTTTGATTTATATTGAAGAGAAAATCATGCTTAACTCATTGATAATAAACACCTTCGGGGTGTAGCGTAGCCCGGTCATCGCGCCTGCTTTGGGAGCAGGAGGTCGCAGGTTCGAATCCTGCCACCCCGACAACAGTTATCCTTATTTAATCGGGATGTGGCGCAGCCTGGTAGCGCACACGCATGGGGTGCGTGGGGTCGCAGGTTCAAATCCTGTCATCCCGACTCATTGCATAGTAATTATTAGAAAATCAGTAATTTACTTATTCTTACTTCTTCTAAAATTTTATAGATAATCCCAATTATAAAGATTTATGAATAACTTTTCTTAAATTAAGAATTATTAAGTTAGTGTTTACTTAAAATATATACAGAATTTAAAACCCCAATTCATGAAAAAAAATATTTCACATGTTTTTCTTTTATTCTTTATAATTCAGATTGGCTGTGCACAAGAAAATCCACCGATAATTCAAATCCCAGAGGTTATGAATTATTCTTATGAAATTGTTATTGACGGAATCGATATCCCTTGGGGGATGGCTTTCATCAACCAAGATGAATTACTAGTTACAGAACAGGCGGGAACATTATACTATGTTAAAAATGGAGAAAAAAAAGAAGTCGCTGGATTACCTCCTGTCTATTTCAGGGGTCAAGGTGGACTTTTAGATGTAGCCCTGCACCCAGACTTTTCAAAAAATAAAATAATTTATTTGACTTTAGGTGCTAATACTGAAAGCGATAATAAAGGTGGAAACACTTCATTGTATTGTGCAACTTTATATGGCACAGAATTAATCGATGTCAAACTTCTTTATAAGGCAACTCCAAACACTAAAAAAGGACAACATTTCGGCTCAAGAATTGTTTTTGATAAAGAAGGACATATATATTTCTCCATTGGAGACCGTGGAAACAGAGAAGCTAACCCTCAAGATATTACTAGAGATGGAGGAAAAATTTATCGCCTTAACCTTGATGGATCCATCCCTAGAGATAATCCATTAATTGAAAAATCTGATAATTGGTTGTCTGATACCCCCCTTAAAACTGCTATTTACTCTTATGGTCATCGTAATCCCCAAGGAATGGTAATTCATCCAGTAACAGGAGAAATTTGGGAGCACGAACACGGACCTCAAGGAGGAGACGAAATCAATATTATTAAAAAAGGAGATAACTATGGTTGGCCAGAAATAACCTATGGAATAAATTATAGTGGAACAATAATAACCAACAAAACTTCAGCACCTCATATGAAGCAACCTTTCTATTATTGGATACCTTCAATTGCTCCAAGCGGAATGGCATTCTCAACTTCTAATATTTATGAAGGTTGGAAAGGCAACCTATTTGTTGGCTCATTAAAATTTCAATATCTAGAACGCTTAGTTATAGAAAATGAAAAAGTAATTAAAAGAGAAAAAATATTGAATAATATTGGTAGGGTTCGAAACGTAGTTGAAGGTCCAGACGGCTATTTATACCTTGGTGTTGAGGGAAAAGGTATTGTAAAAATCTTACCAAAAAAATGAAAGTTTTCATATTGACTTACTTTCTTGGATTAGGAGTTATAGGTTATCATTTAGCACCTCAAAAAAGTAAAGCAGAGAGCATAAAAGATGGTTCAGAAATTTATTTAGACTTATGTTATCGTTGTCACGGACTTGATGGTGTTGGCCAAGATGATATGATTCCGCCATTAAAATCCTCTGATTATTTATTAAAAAATATTGAACTAGCTATTGCAGGTCTTAAATATGGATTAAAGGGAGAAATTATTGTAAATAATAAAACATATAATGGCTACATGGCCTATCAAGGTTTAGAAAACGATGAAATTGCGGATGTAATGAATTATATATTGAATCAATGGGGAAATAGTTCCAAAAATTTTGTTACAACTCTTCAGGTTGATGAAATCAATAAATCTATTTTAGAAAAATGAAAAGAATAATCGATTGGAACTATTTAAAATCTTTCAAACGTACATACTATCTTTATGGAGGGATATCAATTGGGTTTATATTATGGATGCTTTTTATAGACACACATTCATGGACTATTCATTCAGAACTTAACAAGGAAATAAAACAATTAGAACTTGAAAAAGAGGCACTAAAGAGAGTTATCAAAGAGGACCAAAAAACCATCACTCAGCTTCAAAATAAAGATAGTTTAGAGCGCTTTGCTCGTGAGCATTATGGCCACAAAAAAGAAAATGAAACAATTTTTATAATTGACACTAAAGATTTACAAGAAATCCCTAAATAAATTAGGATGTATTCAGTGCTATAGAAATGGTTGAAAGAATCTTTTTATAGCGAGTTAAATATTGTAAATTTAGACGGTTATAAAATATTATTAATGGGTAAAATTATTGCTGTTGCTAACCAAAAAGGTGGAGTAGGAAAAACTACTACTGCCATCAATCTAGCCGCGGCTTTGGGAGTCTTAGAGAAAAAGGTCCTCCTAATAGACGCAGACCCTCAAGCAAATGCTACATCTGGTTTAGGAGTTGATGTCAGAAACGTAAAGTTCGGGACTTACCAACTATTAGACCATAGTTTGAAACCTGATGAAACTATTATTAAAACTCAAAGTCCTAATGTAGACTTAATTCCATCTCATATCGATTTAGTGGCATCAGAAATCGAGTTGGTGGATAAAGAAGGACGAGAATATATGCTAAAAAGAATATTAGTAGACGTCCAAAATCAATACGATTTTATTATTATAGATTGTGCCCCATCTTTAGGCTTGATAACCCTTAATGCCCTTGTAAGTGCAGATGCAGTAATTATTCCAATCCAATGTGAATATTTTGCTTTAGAAGGTTTGGGAAAACTTTTAAATACTATTAAGAGTGTTCAAAAAATTCATAATGAAGATTTAGATATAGAGGGACTTTTACTAACTATGTATGATACTCGCTTACGGCTTTCAAATCAAGTTGTGGAAGAGGTTAAAAAACATTTTGGTAAAATGGTTTTTAAAACAATTATACAAAGGAATATTCGTTTGAGTGAAGCTCCAAGTTTTGGAGAAGATATAATCACTTATGATGCATCTAGTAGAGGCGCTAAAAGCTACTTATCTTTAGGAAGCGAAATTATAAAAAGAAATAAATTAAAGTAATGGCAAAATCAAAACGAAAAAAAGTTTTAGGAAGAGGCCTTTCTGCCTTACTAAATGATACCGATAATGACATTGAATCTGTAGTAGAAAAAAATACTGAAAATATCATTGGAAATATTATTGATTTACCTTTAGAAAACATAAATAATAATCCATTCCAGCCTAGAACTCATTTTAATGAAGAGACTTTAAAAGAACTAAGTGTCTCGATAAAAGAGTTAGGTGTAATTCAACCTATAACAGTTCGTAAAATAAAAGGAAATCAATATGAATTGGTTTCTGGAGAACGACGCTTACGTGCTTCAAAATTAGCTGGTCTAGATAGAATTCCCTCATATGTTCGCTTAGCCAATGACCAGGAATCACTTGAAATGGCTTTGGTGGAAAATATTCAAAGGCAAGATCTTGATCCTATAGAAATTGGCTTATCATACCAGCGTCTTATTGATGAGATAAAACTTACTCAAGATCAACTTAGTGAGCGTGTTGGAAAAAAACGCTCCACTATAGCTAATTACATGCGATTACTAAAATTAGATCCTATTATTCAAACAGGAATAAGAGATCAATTTATAACTATGGGTCATGGACGTGCATTAGTAAATATTGAAGATTCAAAGTTGCAATTAGACCTTTACAAACAAATTGTTAAAAAAGGACTTTCGGTTCGAGCTATTGAGACCCTAGTTAAAAGCTTCAGAAATACTAAAACAAGTTACACCAATAGCTATTTATCACCATTTATAAAACAGGCTGCTGAAGAATTAGAAATTATATTTGATACCTCTGTAAGCATAACTTCAAATAATCAAGGAAAAGGAGTTTTAAAAATTACATTTGAATCACAAGAGAAGCTTCAACATATCATAAATAAAATTAAAGGTGATTAACCCAAAACTTTACTTTCATTTATTTTTAATTTTTTGCTCTCCTATTTTAGGTCAAGAAGAATCTAAAACTATTGATATACCACAAAAAATTGCTATCCCAGATACGTTACAGATAAATCAGAATTTTTCTCCAAGGATTCAACGTCTTATTAATGATCCCCTTACCCCTTCTAAAGCCGCTTTTTATTCAGCTATTATACCAGGACTGGGTCAGGCCTACTTAGGTAAAGGATGGAAAGTACCGATTATTTATGCTGCTATAGGAGCTTCAATATATTATTATGACGTTAATAATAAAGAGATGAACTCCTACAGAACAGCTTATAAAAGAAGATTAAATGGATTTTTTGATGATGAATATTTAGAAACCGAAATTCCAATAACAACTGATCAATTACTTCTTGGAATGGAGTTTCATAAAAACTATCGTGATATTGCAATCATTTTAGCAGCAGTATCATATATGTTAAATATTTTAGAAGCTAATGTAAGTGCACATTTATTGCAATTTAATGTAAATGATGACTTATCAGTTACACCAAATATAATTGTGGATCAAGAAATTACAGGCATTCGATTAGCTGTTAAATTTTAAATAAATCTATGAAAATTGCAATATTAGGATATGGCCGAATGGGAAAAACTATAGAACGCTATTCCTTTGATCGAAATCATGAAATCGTATTTATCCTTGATAAGGACCAAGAACAAGGTGATCTCGCTTTGGCTGAAGTAGCCATAAATTTTAGTGTTCCAGAGGCGGCAGTATCAAATATAAAACTTGCAATGAAACATAAAATTCCTGTCGTAAGCGGAACTACTGGCTGGCTTGATGATTATGAAGAAGTGACTTCTTTTTGCAAAGCTCAAAAAATAGCATTTTTATATGCTTCTAACTTTAGCGTTGGAGTTAATCTTTTTTTTAAAATCAATCGATTTATAGCAAAACTGATGTTTGCGCATAAAAAGGATTACAAAGCAGGTATGAAAGAGATTCATCACTCACAAAAGCTAGATGCTCCTAGTGGGACAGCAATTACCTTAGCAGAGGAGATCGTAAATAATTCTGATTATAAGAAATGGTCATTGAAAAAAGATGAAAAAGACTTATTCATTGAGACTGTCAGAGAGGGTGAAGTACCGGGAACACACATAATAAGCTATCGTTCTAAAATTGATGAAATCAGCATAAAACATGAAGCCTATAAGCGAGATGGTTTTGCTTTAGGAGCTATTATAGCTGCCGAATGGATAATTGGAAAACAAGGTGTTTTTTCTATGGATGATGTCCTAAAAATTGATTAATTCTGAAATAGTTTTGCCTATACTACTATCTTTGAAAAAAAATTATTTATGACATTCTCTCAGTGGGTTTTATTCTTTTTTATAATTCAAGGTATTCACTTTATGGGAACATGGAAGCTATACAAGGCTGCAGGTTATAAATCTTGGCAGGCAATCGTTCCAATCTATAATGCTATAATTTTAATGAAAATTATAAAACGTCCTGGATGGTGGGTAGTCTTACTTTTTGTTCCAACCATTAATCTAATTTTATTTGGAGTAATTTGGGTAGAGACAATGCGAAGTTTTGGGAAAAACACAATAAAAGATACTGCGCTTGTCTTACTTACTCTTGGGCTATATATTTATGTCATTAATTACAGTGATAAGTTAACTCATATTGCTGATCGAAGCTTACGTCCTAGAACTGGTTTTGGTGAAACTTTGAGTTCAATTCTTTGGGCTGTAATACTTGCAACTATTGTGCATAATTATTTTATTCAGCCTTATATTATACCTACAGGGTCTTTAGAGAAATCTTTACTTATTGGGGATTTTCTTTTTGTGAGTAAATTTCATTACGGTGCTAGAGCACCAATGACCGCTATTTCTGCACCTATGGTTCACGATACTATACCTGGTTTAAAAATACGTTCTTATCTAAAATATCCTCAATATCCATATTTAAGATTACCTAGATTACAAAAAATTAGACGTAATGATATTGTTGTATTTAGTTGGCCTGCTGATACGGTTCGTCAATTTTTTGTTCGTGAAAAAAGAGTTGATAAACCTATAGATAAAAAATCTAACTATGTAAAAAGATGTGTTGGTGTCCCAGGCGATACATTAGAAATTATTGACGGTTTTGTTCATACTAATGGAATAAAGAATGTTCTTCCTGAAAGAGCTCGAGTTCAATACACTTTTCATGCATATGCTAAAAAAGGAGTATCATCTCGAAAATTACTTTCTCAAGGATTTGAAGACTTTAATCGAACCTATAAAATTGATAATATCACTGAAAATTCTTATCAAAAAATTATTCCTCATATAATTGGTAGAATGGGAAATACAATTGAAAACTTTAAAGTTGTTACTCCATCAAAAGGACTGCCTGCAGATATAATTTTTGAGGAAGGATTGAGAGTAAGTGAGATATTAGAGTTAAAAAAAGAAATGAGTTTAACACTCGAAGAAGCTTCTATTTTGAGAAAAATTTCAGGAATAGACAGTGTTAATCGATCAATTAATACGATTAAAATCCCTAATGAAACATTTTTTCCAAATAAAATAACTTATAATTGGAATGAAGACAACTTTGGTCCCATAGTAATTCCAAAAAAAGGAATGAAAGTAGAATTAAATCGAAAAAATATTTCTCTTTACAAAAAAATTATAAGTGAATATGAAGGAAATAAACTAGAGATTAATCCCTCACAAATCAAAGTAAATGATATTCATGTAGAGCAATATACCTTTAAAAAAGATTATTATTGGATGATGGGTGACAATCGGCATAAATCAGAAGATAGTAGATTTTGGGGTTTTGTTCCAGATGATCATATTGTTGGGAAACCCATCTTTATTTGGTTTAGTATTAAGGGAATAAATGATGGACTAAAAAACTGGAAAATCCGATGGGATAGAGTATTTACCACTGTAGATGGTCCAGGGGAAAGACATTCCTACTTCCCTTACTTTGCTGGATTTGTAATCTTGTGGCAAGGATTTGTATTTTATCGAAGAAAAAAAAATAAACTTAAAGAATGATTCCGCTGCTTTGCCCAGCATATCTTCCAAATGTTGAATACTTAGCATGGCTTTTAAAACAAGATAGTGTAGCTTTCTCAGGTGAAACACCTTATCAAAAACAAACCTTCAGAAATAGATCAGTTATATATGGAGCAAATGGGAAATTAAAATTAATTATTCCTGTGCGTCACACTGAAAAAAATATAAAATGTCTAGATCAAGATATAGAAATTGCTTATGATATGGATTGGCAAAATCAGCACTGGAGGTCCATATGCTCTTCATATCGATCTTCCCCTTATTTTCAGTTTTATGAGGATGAAATTAAACCTTTTTACCAAGAAAAAAAGGATAACTTGTTTATGTTCAATCTGGCTTTATTAGATAAAATAATGATTCTCTTGGAAGAGTGTTTTGAGTATGAAATTGTTTCCTTTGAAAAGGATATATTTAAACAATCAGACTCACTAATTACTCCAAAAATTAAGTCCAAAACTCAATTTAACAAATATACACAGGTATTTACCTCTAAGCATGGCTTTATTCCTAATTTAAGTATACTTGATGTTCTTTTTAACCTTGGTCCTAATAGCTCTAATTATTTGAAAAATATTTCTTTAAAAATTAGTTAAGGAAACTGAAGTACTACAGAAATAGGTTTATGATCTGAAAGTTCGACCTCATGAGTTATATAATCTAATGTCGTAATATTTTTAGTTGTAAAAATATAATCAATTCTTAAAGGGAAATAAGGAAATTGGTATGTTGAGCCAAATCCTTGTCCTTTTTCCTTAAATGTATCTAAGCGATTTTTTGATAGATTTTTATAACTCTCTGAAAAAGCATTATTATTTAAGTCTGTACAAATTATTTCAGGGAATTTATTGGACTGTGAAAGATTATTAAATTTTAAGACTTGTTGCTTTTGAGTTTCGAAAACATTTTTAATTTTTGACCTAATTTTTTTTGAATAATTTGACGATAACAATGTATCCTTAGAATTAATTTTTAGAGACTCGAAATGTAAATTATATAAACGTAAAGTATCTTGCCTCCATACTAAGTCACTTTGCATTCCACCGTTTGAAGAACCTTCAAAGGATATGATTTTTGAATTCACAAGAGGATATTTAGATATAATACATGATCCTATCTTCCCTTTTGGGACGTAGGGTTTAAATATTTTATATGAATAATTAGTAAATCGTGGTGCCTGATCTTGATTATACTCTTGAAAACATACTACATCGGGTTTAACTAACTCTATGTAATTAAAAATTAAACTTGGAATTTCTTTTGTGTCTATCCAGTCAAAACGATTAAATGAACGGACATTATAACTCATAACAGTTAAACCTTTAGATGTTATTATTCCTTTAGATTTAAATTGATATAACGACTGCCAAGCTTCAAAACTTATTGCAAAAACTAAAAAGAAAAGGGAAAATGGCCATTTAAAACGCAAAAACCAGTAAACTGCAAAAATAAGATTTATAAGGCATAATAGGGGTGTTCCAAGGGAAAGAATTGGAAAATTGAAACCTAAGTTCAAGATATCCATTGTAAATAATTGTAGTAAAAGAAAAAAAATATTGATAATTAAAAGTGACTTAAATAAAAAAGATTTTTTATCCATGCTTAATCACTAACTTTTTCCTACTTTAAAGAGAAAGTCTTTTTCCGCTTGGGTAAGACTTTCATAACCAGAAATACTAATTTTATCTAATATTCTGTCTATACGTTTTTGCTTTTCGCCAGCATTTGACACTTTTTTATTTATTTTTTGAGATTTTTCTCTTTTATAAACAGTTCTCATCTTTGGCTTTTTACGAAAGATATTTATGATTTTATCGATAAAATTCATAAAAGGCTTCCCAATATCTTTTCCATTTTTAAGTTGTTTTACATAATAAAAACCTAAAATAGCTCCTCCAAGATGAGCTAAGTGACCTCCAGCGTTACCATATGGAATTTGAACGATATCTAAAAGTAAAAAAGCAATTCCCAGATAGCGAAGCTTTACGTTAAACAAAATAAGACGGATCTCTAAATCAGGAGAATAAGTTGACATAAAAATAAATACAGCCATTACTCCTGCAGATGCACCAATCATTACGGGAGAAGAATTTTGAAATGCAGGGAAGAAAGTATAACTTAAGATAAAAGTAATTCCTCCTACTACAACACCCAAAAAATAGACATTGAAAAATGTATTGGAGGGAAATAAATTCAAAAATAGTTTTGAGGAAAAGAACAATAAATACATATTCCAAAATAAATGAAAAAAGCCTGAGTGTAAAAAACTGTAGGTTATAATAGACCATGGCTTAGTTGATAAATCAATCCATGAAGCAGATAATTCAAACCAGTTAAAAAAATTAGTTGAAGAAATATTAAATAAAAATAAAACAGTTTTTATTAACATAGGGAGTACAAAACAAACTACATTAATTAAAATAAGCTTTTCAGCACTATTTAGTTGTTGAATACGAATATTAAATTGTTCCTTAAAGGTCATATATCCCAACGGTTTTTATCGAATTGATTTTTTTTCCAATACCACATCATAATTAATCCTGTTACTGCACCACCTATATGAGCAAAGTGGGCAATGGGACCAATAGAATATGATGTAAATCCAAAAAATAAATCTCCCAAAATTAAGAGGGGAACAAGCACTTTTGCTTTTACAGGTATGGGTGGAAAAAGCAGCATTAATCTAGCATTAGGAAAGAGAAAGGCAAAAGCAACCAAAACCCCATACAATGCCCCAGAAGCCCCAACCATTACTCCATTAAATGCAGATAAACTTGAAAGTAACTTATCTCTTCCAATACGCTCCACTATCTCGTAAGAAAGATCGCTGCTTTGAAGAAACTCATTTACTTCAAAACTGCTTAAGCCCTCTGATAATAAAAGGTCATAAACCCCATTAATTTGAAAATAATAAAGAAATAATTGTAATGCAGCAGCACCAAATCCTGTAGATAAATAAAAGAAAATAAATTTATTTCTACCCCACATTTGCTCAATAGGTACACCAAACATATACAGGCCGAACATATTAAAAAATATATGTCCAAAGTCGCCATGCATGAACATGTGAGTCAAAGGTTGCCAATACTGAAATTTTGGATTTGAAGGATAATGAAGTGCAAATAAATCATAAACTAAATCTCCCAAAGAAAGTGATGCTACAAAAAAGATAACATTTATAATCAAAAGATGTTTTACTGTCTCAGTTAAATTTCGCATCAGTTTAGTTTTTGCTCTATTTCAGTCTTTTGTAGAGAAATAAATATAGATTTATTAAATGGTGATATACTTGTTTCTTTACATCCAAAAAAATCATCCAAAAGAGTTTGCTGCTCAGTTGACGTTAAGACTTCGCCAGATTTAATTGATAATGTCTTTGATAGTGTCTTTGCAATTTGATCAGCTTGACTTAAATGTTTTCCAGATAGATGTGAATTTTCACCAGAGAGTAATGTTTCGATTACCGATTCGATTTTAGAGTGTGGACAGTGTTCTGGACAACCCATAACCTCAAGAGTTACTTTATCTTTTAACTTCATTTGAAAACCTAAAGCTAACAAAATGTCTTTATTTTGATTAAACTCCTCAGTTTGTTGTGGATTTATTTTGATTTCTAAAGGAAATAATAACTGTTGGCTTAAACTAGTTTTTGCAGTAATCGATCCTAAAAAACGCTCATATAGGATACGTTGGTGGGCTCGCCTTTGATCAATTAGTAAAATACTCGTTTGCAATGGACATACTATATATTTCAAAAATAATTGAAAAACACGAGTAGTCTGAGGAACATCTATTAAAGTTTTTTGCTCAACATGTTCTCTACCGTTAACTAAATTAAACCCTGAAAGTAATCCCTCTCTCTCATGATTATTTTTTTTTGAATAATTAGATGATTTATCCTTAAACGGATTGAAACTAGAATCAATATCAATAGTTGGCATTAATGGAGTCTTTTCTATGAAATCATAAGGTATAGCCAAATCCTTATTTTGCTCAAAATCTAATGTAGGTATTACTTGAAAAATACCTAAACTGTGTTTGATAGCTGACCTTAAAATGGCATAAATACTTTGCTCTTCCTCAAACTTAATTTCAGTTTTAGTTGGATGAATATTGATGTCAATTGTTTTTGGATCGACACTCAGATATAAAAAATATCCTGGGTGATATCCTGGCCGAAGTAGTCCTTCAAAAGCACTATTAACAGCGTGATTGAGAAAAGGACTTTTAATAAAGCGATTATTAACAAAAAAAAACTGTTGCCCCCGTGTTTTTTTTGAAAATTCAGGCTTGAGAACAAATCCTTTTAAATGAGTTAGGGAAGTTATCTCTTCAATCGGAATAAGCTGGTTATCCCATTTGGATCCAAAAATAGTAATGATACGCTTTCTAAGATTTGATGAGCTCAAATCAAAAAGCTCACTACCATTGTTAAAAAATAAAAAATTAATTTCTGGATGGGCCAGTGCTATTCTTTGAAATTCGTCAATTATATGTCGAAGTTCAACTGTGTCTGATTTTAAAAAGTTTCTTCGTGCTGGAATATTAAAAAATAAACTTTTTACTGCAATTGAGGTTCCTTGAGGTTGAGTAGACAAGCTTTGATTCTTTATTTTACTTCCCTCTATTTTTAAACAATGAGAGACATCATCAACAGAGGTTCTGGTATGGGTTTCTATATTTGAAATTGCTGCTATAGATGCTAAGGCTTCGCCTCGAAAACCTTTAGTGTTAAGTGCAAATAAATCTTCGGCTAAATTAATCTTTGAAGTGGCATGTCTCTCAAAAGCTAATAGAATATCCAATCTATTCATTCCTAATCCATTATCTATAACTTGAATAAGTGTTTTACCAGCATCCTTCACAATAAGTTGAATAGTTGAAGCCTTTGCATCTACAGCATTTTCTAATAATTCTTTCACTACAGAAGCAGGTCGTTGAATCACCTCCCCTGCTGCAATCTGATTAGCTACGTGATCCGGTAAAAGAGAAATTCTAGAACTCATTAATAAGTCTGCTAAAAAATACTTAAATCAAAATCAAGAATATACAAACAAGCAAAAACTAAAATCAAAATAATGATAAGTAATCTTAGGGAAATTGAACGATTTTTTCGAGTACGCATTTGGATTCTGGCTTCATTCCATTGGTATCCAAAATCATTGCTATTATGTGTATCGCGATATTTTGTAAACTTGGAGTCAAACTCATAAATATTCCCCTTATCTTTTCCTTTAAAATACCTCGGGGTATAATTATACCTTCTGTTTTTTCGAAGTTTAAATAAATTTGAATTTAACATATTTTAAAGGTACAAGAAAGCTGTAAAAATATAAACTCTAAAGAAGAAAAATTAGACTTGTTTCAAATGAAAATTTGCCATTTTAAGAGCTGCTATTGCAGCTTCTACACCTTTGTTACCGTGTTTTCCACCACTCCGATCTTTAGCTTGGCTGAGATTGTCATCAGTCAATACACAAAAAATTACTGGAACATCATTATGTACATTAAGGTCTTTAATCCCCTGAGCAACAGAATGACAAATGAATTCAAAATGTTTAGTTTCTCCTTTAATCACACTTCCAATTACTATAACGGCATCGGGTTTTTGTTCTTGAGCTTTTTTAGCACCATAAATTAATTCATAGCTGCCAGGGACCTTGGATAATTTTATATTTTTTTGATTAACACCTGCATCAATTAGCGTTTTCTTAGCTCCCTCTGCAAGAGAAAAAGTAATGTCGTGGTTCCACTCAGAAACTACAAGATGGATATGGAACTTACTTCCATCAGGTATGTTATTTGCATCGTATTCAGAAAGATTGTTCAAGGCTGATGCCATTTTATTTTAAAATGGATTTTAATTTAGCTATCTGAACAGCCACCATATTTGCTTCTTGTGATTCTTTAAATTCTTTATCTATTCTTTCAAGATAAGTCAATGCTTGCGAATCTTTTCCTAATTTAGAACCTATCATTGCAGCTTTATATAGAAATTTTGGAGTACTATACATATTGTTATTTATGTTAGATGCAGTAACATAGTAGTCAAATGCTTCCTCTAATTGACCCATCTGAGCAAAAGCGTCACCAATAGCCCCTTTTGCAAGGGCTCCAAGTAAAACATCTTCAGAATTGAATTGATCAAGGTAAGCAATAGCGTTTTGGTAATCTTTAATGTTAAGATAGGACATGCCAGCACTGTACGTAGCTAATTTTGCTGCGGTAGTCCCCTTATAATTTTTGATAATATCTAAGAAACCATATTTACCTTCTCCTCCATTTAAAGCTCTTTTGTATAAAGAATCCGAATCTTGACTGTTTACTGCTAACTCAAAATAAAACTGAGCTTGATTTAATTCGCTGATTGCTTCTTTAGTTTTAGGCTCTATTACATAATTTTGGTATCCAAGATAACCTAGAACTCCAACAGCAACGATACCGATAAAAGTTAAAATTACGTTTTGATATTTAACAACCCATTCTTCGGTTTTAGAAGCAGTAGAATCCAAAGTTTCGAAAACTTCAGCTGTTGTACTTTCCTGAATTTCTTCAGTTTGTTTTGAGGAGATTTTTGATTTTTTGGATCCTCTTTTTTTATATGTTGCCATAAAAAATATTTTAGCCAGTAAAATTAGTCTTTTTATTCTAATTCAAAAAACCCTTCAGTAGCTTCTAACTTATTATTTTTGTGATATATGTATTTAAAACAACTTACCTTAACCCAATACAAAAACGTTAGTTTTAAAACTTTTGATTTTAGCCCAAAAATAAATTGTTTTATAGGGGATAACGGAATTGGAAAGTCTAACATAATAGATTCAATCTACCACTTAGCTTTTGGTAAAAGTTATTTCAATCCAATTGCAATTCAAAATATTCAAGTAGATAAAGATTTTTTTGTTTTAGATGGTCGCTTTGAAAAGGATGGGAGAGATGAAAAAATTATTTGCTCTTTAAAGAGAGGACAAAAAAAAATTATAAAACGTAATGGAAAGAAATATGAAAGACTTTCAGAGCATATAGGCCTTATTCCAACTGTAATAATTTCTCCTGCCGATCGAGATTTAATTTCAGATGGAAGTAGCGCACGCAGAAAATTCATGGACGGGGTTATCGGACAAACCGATGTCCTTTTTCTTCAAAATTTAATTGAGTATAATAAAATAATCTCTCAACGTAATGCTCTACTTAAATTCTTTGCTTTGAATAACACATTTGATAAAGATTCCTTGGTTATATATAATGAACAGCTTGTAAAACGAAGTGCCATTATTTATGAGAAAAGATTGGCATTTATGGAAGATTTTATCCCTGTTTTTAATGCTCGTTATAAAAATATAAGCGAAGGAAAGGAAATTATTAGTCTTGAGTATGAAAGTCAATTGCAAAAAAAAACTCACAAAGAACTATTAGAAACTAGTCTACCTAAAGACAAGGTGCTTCAATATACAACTCAAGGGATACATAAGGATGACATCAGCTTTTTATTAGAGGGCCAGCCTATTAAAAAATTTGGTAGTCAAGGACAGCAAAAAACTTTCTTAGTAGCTTTGAAATTTGCTCAATTTGAATTTTTAAAAACACAAATTGGTGGAGCACCAATTCTTTTACTAGATGACGCTTTTGATAAATTAGATCAAAAAAGAGTCACTCAAATAATATCTCTTGTCGAAAAAAATGATTTCGGACAAATATTTATAACTGATACACATGAGGAAAGAACACTCGAAGCATTGGAAAAAAGCCAATCTAATTATCAAATTTTTAAACTTTAAATTTTGAAGAATTTTTTTCTTTATTTACTATGTGGCTTATTTTTAAATTGTAGCATTTCAAACTCTATTGAAATCAATAAATTATCCGGTTATTGGGAGATAGATTTTATAACTGAAAAAAATGAAAAATTCGTTCCAAAGGGTAATCCTTTAATCTACGACCATTATTATCTTGAATATCCGAAAGGGGTACTAAATAAAGTGGAGTTTCGTTTAGATGGGATACTATCATCATCTGAAGATGTTACACCCTTTAAAATTGAAAAAATCGATAAAAAATATTATATTAAATTTAAATCACGTTGGTATGAATGGTCAAAAAAAATTAGTTACTTGGATAGCAAAAAACTCATTTTAGAACATAATAAAAAAAGTTACAATTATAAACGCCCTACCCTCCTCAATCCTATTAATGAATAGATCAAAAAATAAGCTTGAAGCAAGATCCTTAAAAGACGTATTAAAGGATATAATTACTCAAAAACCCCTTAAAAAAGGAGTCCAAAATATTCGTATTTGCAATTCTTGGAGAAAAGTAATGGGAGAAAACATTGAAAAATATACTACTCAGGTCCGCTTTTCCCATAATATACTTTATGTAAATATAAAGTCTGCTCCACTTAAAATGGAGCTGAAATTTCAACTCGAAATTATTAGAGACCGATTAAATAGCCACTTAGGCGGTGAATTTATTCGAAAAGTGGTTTTAAATTAAAAATATTCTCGCTTTGCAAAGTGAAAGGATGATTCAATTTTTGCATTTTCATCACTATCCGATCCATGAACAGCATTTTCACTTATTGAAGTTGCATATAAATTTCGGATAGTTCCTTTTTTAGCTTCAGATGGATTTGTAGCACCAATTAGTGTTCTAAAATCAATTACAGCATTTTTCTTTTTCAAAACAGCAGCCAAAATTGGGCCTCTTGACATAAAAGCAACTAAATCGTTATAAAAAGGACGCTCCTTATGCACTTCATAGAAACGCTTCGCATCAATTTTAGAAAGTTGAGTAAGTTTTAAGGCTTTGATTTGAAAACCTGAAGATGTTACTTTTTCAAGAATGTTTCCAATATGACCGTTTTCAACTGCATCAGGTTTTATCATCATAAGAGTTATATTTTCCATCTTTTTTTGACGAAATTACTAAATGTATTTTTAAACTCAACAACACACATAAAAGATTTTAAAAGCACTTAAAAAAGCTTTTAGTCTGTTTAACAACTATATGAAAATAGTATATTTGCAATTATATGAAAGAGAGCTTTATTCAAGAGCTAAAAGAGCGTTTAGCAACTTCAAAAAAAATCGTTATTCTTCCACATAGAAATGCTGATGGAGACGCATTGGGAAGTACTTTGGCATTGAAGCATTTTTTAAAACAAAAAAAACATCAAGTTAAAGTAGTATCACCTAACGATTATCCCTCATTTTTAAAATGGCTACCTGGAGAAAGTGATGTTCTGAAATACAATCAAACCCCAAAGCTTGCACGTGATTCTATTCGTGAAGCTGATTTAATTTTTACTCTAGATTTTAATGCTTTGTCAAGAATAGAGGACCTTACAAATATTGTCAGAAGTGCTAGTGGAGAGAAAATTATGATAGATCATCACGAGGATCCAGAGGACTATGCCAAATTAAATTATTCTGACCATTCCATGAGTTCTACTTGTGAGATGATATATAATGTAATAAAAGCATTAGATGAGTACGGATTTAACAAAGAAATTGCAAACTGCCTCTATACAGGTATAATGACTGATACAGGTTCTTTTCGTTATCCTTCTACTACCTCAAAAACACATAATATAATTGCACATCTAATAGAACTTGGTGCGAATGGAACTGAAATTCACCAAAAAATTTATGATAGCTCTTCTTACAGTAGACTTAAACTTTTAGGCCTAACACTTTCTAACTTAATTAAAATCCCGAAGCTACCTGTTGTATTTATGACCCTTACACAAAGCGAATTAGATTCATGTGACTATAACAAAGGTGACACTGAAGGCTTCGTTAACTATGGTCTAACTCTCAATGGTGTCATTTTTTCATGTATAATGATTGAAAATGAAAGTGAAGGAAAAATAAAAATGTCTTTTCGTTCCCAAGGATTATTTTCTGTAAATGATTTTGCAAGAAACTATTTTAATGGAGGTGGGCATCATAATGCAGCTGGAGGTATGTCTATGGATAATATGCGAAATACTGTGGAAAACTTCGTTAAAGCAGTTCAAGAAGTTTCTTTTCAATTCAGACAATGATTTAAAAAATGAGAATCTTTACTTTTTTCGTTTTTATTATTTTTTTATCATGTGAAGAAAATAAAGTTCGTTATCCTTTAAATAAGAAAAAAGATTTTTTTTTAAAAAGCTCAGCTAACAGAAATAGATCCTTATTAGCCCGTGAAGAATTTTTAATTAAAAAGGCAGCCAAATTAGATAGTACAAATAGCTATCTCACATCAGAGGTGGGTTTTTTATATGCTAAAATTAAATCAATTAATGAAGATATTCCACTTCCTAAAAAAGGTAAAAAAGTTAGATTCAAATACCAAATAGAGGATTTAGAAAAAAAAATTATTTATAGTTATAAAGAGCTTGGTACTGTAGACTATATAATTGACCAAGAAAATTTATTGCCAGCACTAAGAGAAGGAATTCGCATTATGCGTCCAGGAGAAGTTGTTGTATTTCTTTTTCCTTCCTACCTTTGTTATAGTTATCAAGGAGATGCAGATAAAATTGGGGTGAACCAACCTCTACGTTTTACTATCGAACGTCTACCTTTGAATTAATATTTAAAACCAAACCATGAAAAAACTTTTTCTTTCATTTTTAATAATTTGTTTATTTATAGCTTGCAATAATCAATACCCTGCCTTAGATGAAGGGCTTTATGCTAATATTCTTACTGAGAAGGGTTCTATAATTATAAAACTAGAAATAGAAAAAGCCCCTATCACTGTTGCTAATTTTGTTTCCCTAAGCGAAGGAGAAAATACTATGGTGAGTGATGAATTTAAAACTAAAAAATTTTACAATGGTCTAAAGTTTCATAGAGTAATTCAAGATTTTATGATTCAAGGTGGTGACCCCTTAGGAATTGGTTCTGGTGGTCCTGGCTATCGTTTTGATGACGAATTTAGTGACTTAACTCACAATGGTCCTGGAATTTTATCTATGGCTAATAGTGGTCCTGCGACCAATGGAAGCCAGTTTTTTATTACTCATAAAGCAACACCTTGGCTTGATGGTAAGCACACTGTTTTTGGTCAAGTAGTAGAGGGACTAGAGGTAGTAGATAGTATTGAGCAAAATGATATTATAAATGAAGTGAAAATAATTAGAAAAGGTGTTGAAGCTGATAAATTTGATGCTCCCACATTATTTAAAAAGTATTTTGAACAAACTAAAAAAGATGCTAATGAAGCTTTTTTATCACTAATAAAAGGTATGAATAAAACCGATAGTGGCTTGTTCTATAATATTACAAAAAAGGGCTCAGGCATTTCTCCTTCTATAGGAAGTCAAGTTTCAGTTCATTATGAAGGAAAACTTACAGACGGAACGATTTTTGATTCATCCTATAAGCGCGATGAACCAATTAAATTTGCTGTTGGTGTGGGTCAAGTAATTAAAGGTTGGGACGAGGGAATTATGCTTTTGAATAAAGGTGCTATTGCTCGTTTTGTAATTCCAAGTGAATTGGCCTATGGCTCTCGAGGTGCTGGGAATATTATTCCACCTAATTCAACTTTAATTTTTGAGGTAGAACTTGTTAATCTAGAATAAAAAACAAAGTAGTGGTCAAGTATTAACTTCACTATTTTTTTATGAAGAAAATTCATAAATTATTTATTGGTCTATTACCTATCCAATGGTTGGGATTATTACTTATTAAAAATCATCCTTCATGGATTGAAACATACTACAGCCAAAAGTTTTATCCCTTTCTTTTCAATATTTACCGTTTTTTCTTTGATAAAATTCCTTTTTCAGTGGGTGATTTATTATATGGAATTATTGTTATACATATTATAAAAGAAGTCTTTATGGTTATTAAAAAAAGGAAAATACAATTGTATTTTGTATTAAGAAACGGTTTAAGCGCACTCTCACTAATCTTAATAGTTTTTAATATTAACTGGGGCTTAAATTACTATCGTATTCCCTTAAATAAAAAACTTAATTATAATGTCAGCTATAATGAAATTCAATTAGAAAAAACTTTAAATATTTTAGTTAACGCTTCTAATAAATTACATGAAAAGCTTAGTAATTCTGACAGTGTATCGATTAGAATATCTTACCCTAAAAATATTATTGCAAAACAAATTGAAGATGAATTTAATTTTGACCTATATAAGTTTAAGACATCCCCTTATATAAAAAATTCGATATGGGGAACAATATTAAGTTATATGGGGTATTCAGGTTACTTAAATCCATTTACCCTAGAATCTCACGTCAATGATAAAATTCCTAAGTTAAGTTACATGGTTACCTCTGCTCATGAGATGGCACATCAATTGGGAATTGCATCTGAAAGCGAAGCTAATTTTATTGCTTTTTATAATTGCATAAAACATTCTGATCCATTTATTCAATATTCAGGCTATACTTTTGCGCTTCGATATTGCTATTCCGAATTTTATAAATTAAATCCTGAAAAAGCAAAAGAAAAAATACGAGCCCTAAAACAAGGAGTTTTAAACAATCTTTTTGAGCTTTCTAAATTTTGGATACATTATAAGAATCCCATAGAACCTATAATAAAAAAAGGATATGATAGTTATTTAAAAGCAAATGGTCAATCTAGAGGCCTCAAAAGCTATAATGATATGGTTGGCCTTGTTGTTGCATATTTAGAAAAAGAATCTAAATAATATATTAAAAATGATTAATTTCCATGTAAACTAGATTTCTCAAGAATGTAAAGATTGAAACATTTAACCAGCCAAAATAATACTGAATTAAAACGCTTACGTCTATTGTTCCAAAAAGCAAAAGAACGTAAAAAGCAAGGAGTTTTTGTAATTGAAGGAATAAGAGAAATTGAAAAAGCAATATTGGGTGACTATAAAATAAATGCTTTTTTTGTTGAAGAGGGTTGTGAATCTGTATATTCAAAAATTCTGAATAAATCGAAAGAAGTACTTACTTTTAGTGTTAAAAAATCAGTCTTTGAAATAACTAGTATGCGCTCTGGATCTGAAAAAATTATAGCTATTGTTAAAAGTAAAACACACACCTTAGATCGGCTCAATTTGACAGATAATGGTATTATATTGGTAGTTGAAGCGCCAGAAAAGCCTGGTAATATAGGGGCACTATATCGAACTGCTGCTGCTGCAAAAATAGACTCAATAATTATTGCTAACCCAAAAACTGATTTTTATAATCCAAATAGTATTCGTTCCAGTTTAGGTAGTGTCTTCTTAGTCCCTACCGCACTTGCTCCTTCTTTTGAAGTAATTGCATATTTAAAAAAAAATGCTTACAAAATCTTAACAGCTGCAATAGTGCCTAAAGCTCTAAATTATAATAAATATCATTATAAAAAACCTTGTGCAATTGTTATGGGGGCAGAAAGTACTGGACTAACTAAATCCTGGATTGAAGCAACGGATCAGCATCTCATTATTCCAATGGACAAATCTATTGACTCTTTAAACTTATCTGTTTCAGCAGGTATTTTGATGTATGAAGCACAAGTTAAAAATAATTAACTTGAAAAAAACACAATTCTTTAGTACCTTACCTTAACAATGATTACTGATAACTTAACTGAAAATAAAGAAATTGCTAAGCAGTACAAAGAACTGTTACGCATAAGTTATCAATCACTAAGTGATTCTGATAAAAGGATTATTCGGCTTGCTTTTGATATGGCTGTTGAAGCTCATAGCGATCAAAAAAGAAAATCAGGTGAAGCCTACATATTCCATCCGATAAGTGTTGCTAAAATCGTAGCACAACAAATCGGTCTAGATGCCACTTCAATTTGTGCAGCACTGTTACACGATGTTGTGGAGGATACAAAATTTTCGATTGAGGACATAGAACGCCATGTTGGAAATGATATAGCTAAAATTGTAAATGGTCTAACAAAAATTTCTAACCTCAAAAAAGATAGAAACATCTCTCTTCAGGCAGAAAATTTTAGAAAAATGCTTCTTACATTAAATGACGATGTAAGGGTTATAATTATCAAAATTGCAGACCGTTTACATAATATGCAAACCATGGATTCTATGCCTGAATACAAACAGGTTAAAATAGCATCTGAAACTCTTTATATATACGCACCTCTAGCTCACAGAATTGGTCTATTTAATGTTAAAACAGAGCTAGAAGACTTAAGTCTTAAATATACCGAGCCAAAGCGCTATGAGTCTATTAAACAAATGGTTGAGGAAACCAAAGGGGCTCAAAACAGCTTTATTAAAACCTTTTCAAGGTTTTTAAACAATGAACTCAGTAAAGAGCGTTTTAAGTTTAGTATTAAAGGAAGAGATAAATCTATCTACTCTATTCATCGCAAAATGCTAACTCAAAATATTCCTTTTGAAAAGATTTATGACAAATTTGCATTAAGAATTATATATAAATGTAACAAGAATAATGAAAAATTCCTCGCTTGGAAAATCTATTCAATAGTAACTGACCATTTTACTCCCAATCCCACTCGCCTTAGAGATTGGATTTCTGCTCCAAAGTCTACTGGCTACGAAGCTCTACATATAACTGTAATGGGGCCCTCTAATAAATGGGTAGAAGTTCAGATTAGATCAGAACGTATGAATGAAATTGCTGAAAAAGGATATGCTGCTCATTACAAGTATAAACAAGGAAATCAAAAGGATATTGGAATTGAAAGCTGGCTTAATCGAATTCAGGAAGTATTAGAAAACAATACTGGTAATGCCGTAGATTTTGTTGAAGATTTTAAACTTAATCTTTATGCTGAAGAAATTTTTGTTTTCACTCCTCAAGGAGATCTAAAATCTCTCCCCCAGGGTTCTACAGCATTAGATTTTGCATTCTTTATTCATACTGATATTGGAAAAAAAACAAGAGGAGTACGTGTCAACGATAGTCTAGTCCCATTGAGCAAAGTCTTAAAAAGTGGTGATCAAATTGAAGTCATAACCTCAGAAAAAATTAAACCCTCAAAAAACTGGTTAGATTTTGTAGTTACCTCAAGAGCTCGTTCAATAATTAAATCTTCAATCAATGACGATAAAAAAATTCATGCCGAGGAAGGAAAAGAAATATTAAGAAGAAAACTTAAATCGCTTAAAATTCCTTTAAACGATAAAACTATTAAACAAATGCTCTTGTTTTTTAAGTTTGAAAATAGTCAAGACTTGTATTACAGGATTGGAATTGGGTCAGTGGACAATAAAAAATTAAAAGATTTTGCATTTGACTATAATAATGCCTTATTAAACTTTTTTAAAAGACGTGTAAAAAAGAAAAAAATAATAATAGATAAAGGAGATGATAAGATTACAGAAAAATTTGATAAACTTGTTTTTGGAAAAGAAAAGGAAGCGCTTGCTCACAGTTTTGGTAATTGTTGTAACCCTATTCCAGGAGATTCTGTATTTGGATTTATTACTGTAAACGATGGTATAAAAGTTCATCATAAAGAATGCCCAAACTCAATAGCTCTTCAGTCTAACTTTGCTTACCGAGTAATATCAGCTAGATGGGTAGATTCGAGTTCAGAAGAGTATAATGCTATTTTAAAACTTACTGGAATAGATAAAAAAGGTCTTGTTAATGAAGTCTCAAGAATGATCTCCAATAATATGAATGTAAATATAAATAAAATTAACTTTGATACAGAAGATTCTTTTTTTACGGGTGAAATCCATGTAAGTGTGCCTAATAAAAATATTTTAAATAAATTAGTTCAAAATCTTTCTAGAGTAAATGGGATCGATAAAATTATTAGAGAATAGGTGTTAATAACTATATTTGCAATCAATGAAAGATGAAAAATCAAATCAAGATACTGTAAAAGAAGTTTTTGTTAGCTTCCTAGACCATAATGGGCATCGTAAAACCCCAGAACGCTTTGCAATCTTATTTGAAATTTACAATAGCAAAGAACATTTTGATATAGAATCTTTATATATTAAAATGAAAAATAAAAATTATAGAGTAAGTCGAGCAACACTATACAACACAATTGAACTTCTTTTAGAGTGTGGATTAGTTCGAAAACACCAGTTTGGTAAAAATCAGTCACAGTATGAAAAATCGTATTTTGATCATCAACATGACCACTTCATTTATACTGATACAGGAGAAGTAAAGGAGTTTTGTGATCCAAGAATTCAACAAATAAAAAAAACTATTGAAGAAGTATTTAATGTCGAAATACACAATCATTCTTTATATTTTTACGGAACCAAAAAAAAATAAAAAATCCTAACATAAATGGCGGTGGACTTACTACTTGGGCTTCAGTGGGGCGATGAAGGAAAAGGAAAGATTGTAGACGTATTAACTTCATCTTACGATATAATAGCTCGTTTTCAGGGTGGTCCTAATGCGGGTCACACTCTTGAATTTGAAGGGAATAAGCACGTCCTTCACACCATTCCGTCAGGAATATTTCATCCAAAAGCTGTTAATCTTATTGGAAATGGTGTGGTAATCGATCCTATTGTATTTATGAAAGAAATTGAAGCTCTTGAACCGTACAATATTGACTTCAATAAAAAATTACTAATCTCAAAAAAGGCTCATCTGATTCTTCCTACTCATCGCCTTTTAGATGCCGCGTCAGAGGCGTCCAAAGGAAAAGCTAAGATAGGATCTACACTTAAGGGAATCGGTCCGACGTATATGGATAAAACAGGTAGAAACGGAATTCGTGTTGGTGATATTATGGCAGTTGACTGGGAAGATAAATATAAACGTCTTACCAAAAAGCACATAGGAATGTTAAAAAGTTATAATACTTCTGTTGAATTTGATCTAGAAGATCTTGAAATTAATTTCTTCAAAAGTATTAAAGCCCTTAAAAAATTTGAATTAGTAGATAGTGAGCAATATCTTATTGAAGCACAAAAAAAAGGAAGTAAAATTTTGGCTGAAGGTGCCCAAGGTTCACTCTTAGACATTGACTTTGGGACTTATCCATTTGTAACTTCTTCTACCACTACTGCTGCAGGCGCCTGTACAGGACTTGGAGTAGCACCTAATAAAATCAAAGAGGTCTTTGGTATTTTTAAAGCTTATGTTACTCGAGTCGGAAGTGGTCCATTCCCAACTGAGTTATTTGACTCAAATGGAAAAACCATGGCCGAGATAGGAAATGAATTTGGATCTACAACTGGTCGTGCAAGAAGGTGTGGATGGATTGACCTTGTAGCACTTAAATATTGTATTCATATCAATGGTGTAACTCAGTTAATGATGATGAAAGGAGATGTACTTTCCGGTTTTGATAAAATTAAAGTTTGTACTGCTTATCAAACAGAATCAGGTGAGATAGATTATTTACCGTATGATATTGCTTCTCAAGATATTAAACCAGTTTATGAAGAACTTCCCGGATGGCATAAAGACTTGACAGGTATAACTGATCTTAATGAATTTCCTGAAAACTTTAATAATTTCATCGCCTATATAGAAGAAGCTTTAAAAACTCCTATAAAAATTGTTTCAGTAGGGCCAGACAGAAAACAGACTATTTTCAGATAAGAACGGTTATTATGGAGTTTAAGTATCGTATACTCGCATTTATTTTTGCCATACTAGCGATTCACCATTTAAATGCACAAGAGGAAAAAAAAATTATTGAGATTCGCCAAGCAGGAGGATCTAAACAAGACCAAGCAAATTTTCCTGGAGCAAATATTTTATTTAAAAATTCAGAAAAAAGAGTACATCTCTTCCATGAAGGAGCATTAATAGAATCAGATTTAGCTTATTTCTATGCTAAAGAAAATTTTTTTAAAGCATTAGGAAATGTTGTATTCACTCAAGGGGATAGTTTAAGAATGACTTGTAAAACCATTGAATATGATGGTGATACCAAAGTTGCTATTGCAAATGGAAAAGTGTTTTTAAAACGTCCCGACATGTCTTTAAAAACAGAAAAATTAAATTTGGATCGCGTTACCAACGAAGCTTTTTATAATTCAAAAGGTATTGTTATTGATAGTGTCAGTAAACTTATTAGCAATCAAGGAAGATACTTTATGAATCAAAAAAAGTATCGCTTTAGGTCTAATGTAATAATTGACAATCCAAAATATAAGGTCAATTCTGATCAACTTGATTATTTTACCGAGCTAAACCAAGCTTATTTATTCGGAGATTCAAGTATTATTGGGGATACTTATACTATAGAATGTGAAAGAGGTTTTTACGATCTAGACAGAGAAAAAGGTATTTTTAAAAAAAATGCAATTTTATATTACGATAACAAAATTATCAAAGGAGATAGTCTCTATTTTGAAAGTGAAAAAAATTACGCAGCAGCAACAAAAAACGTAAGCATCGTCGATTCTTTAAACAATTCGATAATTACAGGACACTATGGCGAGGTTTTTAAGGAAAAAGACTCTGCAATTATTACAAGAAGAGCATTAGCAATAAATATCGTTGATAATGACTCCCTTTTTATACATGCAGATACTCTAGTTGCAACTGGTCCTAAAGAGCGTAGAATATTAAGAGCGTATTATGACGTAAAAATACTTAAAAGTGACTTACGTGGAATTTCAGATTCACTTTATTTAGATGAATCCATTGATTTGACGAAACTACTTAATAAGCCCCTTTCTAAACAAGAAGAACAAATTTTTACTGAGGTTGATCGCAATTTAAATAATCCTGTCCTCTGGTTTGATAAAAGTCAAATGTCAGGAAATCAGATTCTTTTAATTTCCAATACTAAAACAAATAAATTAGACTCCTTAAAAATCTTTAATAACGTATTTATTATTGAAAAGGACACCCTAAGTAAAGACGGATATCATCAAATCAAAGGAGGACTTCTAAACGGTGCATTTAAAAAAGGAAAGCTAGATAATATTTTAATAACCAAGAATACAGAGATGGTTTATTATCTATATAACGATGAAGATCTTCAATTAATTGGAATTGATAAGACTGTTTGTAGTGCTCTAAAAATGAATTTTATGGATGGAGAAATTAATGATATTACTTTTTTAAACGCCCCCATCGGAGATGTTTATCCTGAAAATGAATTACCTATTAACGAAAGAACACTTAAAGGTTTTACTTGGAGAAAAAAAGAACGCCCAGAAACTTTAAACGATCTCTTTGATAAAAACGATAAAGAAGATCAATTTCCATCAATTTTAAAATTCAAATATCCCGAAAAAGAGATTGGTATTGCTCCGGTTAATTAAAAACTATGGATAACTTAAAAAAAGATTTCTTAGAGTTTCAAGCTATGACCACCCCTAGTCCGCTTGCCTTAACAGTTAAAAAGGCAAAAGGTGCTTATATAACTTCCACAGCTGGGAAAAAATATTTAGATTTTATTGCTGGAGTTTCAGCCTGTAGTCTTGGGCATCGACATCCAAAAGTGGTTTCTGCAATTCGAAAGCAAACTAAAAAGTATATGCATGTTATGGTTTATGGAGAGTTTGCCCAAGAACCAAGCGTTACTCTCTGTAAAGAGCTCGTTGCTATCCTTCCTGAAAATCAAGAAAGTATATATCTTACGAACTCAGGCACTGAAGCAATTGAAGGTGCTATAAAATTAGCTAAAAGAGCTACTGGAAGACGCGAGCTGATAGGTTCGTTTAAAAGTTATCATGGAAGTACCCACGGAGCTTTAAGCCTATTGGGATCAGAGCACCAAAAAGAAGGGTATCGCCCTCTAATACCTGGAACTCGTTTTATTAGATTTAATAGTATCAAAGATTTAGTTCAAATTACAACTAGCACTGCTGCAGTACTTTTAGAAACTATTCAAGGAGGGGCCGGCTTTATTTTGCCAAATGAAAATTATCTAAAAAAAGTAAAGGAGCGTTGTCAAGAGGTAGGTGCATTACTGATTTTAGATGAAATCCAGCCTGGCTTCGGACGTACAGGACTTTTTTTTGGGTTTGAACATTATTCTGTTGAACCAGATATAATTGTAATGGGGAAAGGAATGGGAGGTGGTCTTCCTGTAGGTGCTTTCTCAGCTTCACATTCATTGATGAGGCTTTTTAAGGATAATCCGAAATTAGGACATATAAGTACATTTGGAGGTAATCCTGTTATTGCAGCTGCTTCTCTTGCAACCCTTCGTGAATTAAGAGACTCTCAAATTATTTTCCAAATTAAAAAAAAAGAAGCGCTTTTCCGACAAGAGCTAAAGCACAAAAAAATAAAAGAAATCAGAGGTAAAGGCCTAATGTTGGCATTAATTGTGGAAAATCCGGAGACTGCGAATAAAATTATTTTTAAATGCTTGGATAAAGGATTAATTCTGTTCTGGTTACTTTGGGAAAAAAATGCTATTCGCATATCACCTCCGCTCACAATTAAAGAAAAAGAAATTATTAGAGGGTGCAGAATTATACAAGAAGTCTTAGATAGTATTTAAATAAAGTGTTAACTATTTTGTTAAAAAAAATATGTGTTGATTGAGCTTTTCTCCGGATGGAGTTCCTAATTTTATGTTAAAGTATTTAGTAATTTTTTATGCTTAATTACAATTCAGAAGAAGCTCAATCATCTATATCTAAATTTGAGCAAATGCTCAAAACTAATTTAATTTACTTTTTTGATGCACAAGAATTCGAAGACATAGTAATACATTACCTCGGTTTTGGAGATAACCAACTTGCTGAAAAAGCACTTAAAATGGGACTTGATCAACATCCAGAAAGTCATGAACTGATGTTGCTGCAAAGTGAGATGTTAATTTTGGATCAAAAATATGATATGGCACTTGAGCTTCTTGATTATATTGAAAAAGTACATCCCTTCGATGAAGAAATTGCCTTACAAAAGGCAAGTATTGCCTCGAAAAAAGGAGATCATAAAACTTCCGTTAAACAATTACATCAAGCTCTTAATAATTCAGAAGATCCTCTTGAAATATGGAATTTATTGGGGATGGAACACTTACTTGCAGAAGAATTTGAAGAAGCTTCCTTTTTCTTTAAAAAATGTATTGATGAAAGTCCAGAGGATTACCCGTCACTTTACAACTTCCTATACTGTCAAGAACAAACGGGACAAATTGAAAAAGCTACAGCTTGTCTTAATAAAATTCTTGAACATAATCCATACTGTGAGGTAGCTTGGCATCAATTAGGTAAAATTTTGATCAAATCTGGTAAATTCAAGGAAGCGCTCTCTGCTTTTGATTTTGCCATTATAAGCGATGATACTTTTACCGGAGCTTATATTGAAAAGGGGAATCTTTTGGAATCTATTGGAAAGACGAATGAAGCTATTCAAAATTATGAAGTTGCAATGAATACGACTGATCCTACTTCATTTATTCATAAATGTATAGGAAGATGTCATGAAAATTTAGGAAACGTTTATTTAGCGAAAAAATTCTATCTCAAATCCATACAATTAGAACCCTCTAATGAAAATAGTTGGGAGTCTTTAATTCTTTTCTTTATAAATCAAAAAAAATATAAAAAGGCAGAATATTATTTGAATCGTGCGCTTGAAATTAATAGTGATTCTACAAATCTTTGGAAAAAAAGTCTTGAACTCAATGCACTTAATGGAAAACAAGAAAGAGTGAGGATAAGCTCTAATAGATTAGTTGAATTGGGAAATTCTAAATCAGATATATTTATCCATCTTATTGATTTTTTCATTGAAAAAAAAGTATGGGTTAAGGCCTATGAATTTGCTGAAGAAGCAGTTTCCTCATTTCCCAAGAACAAAAACTTAGCATTAAGGTTAGCTGGGTGCTATTTAAATTTAAGTCGAATTGAAGAAGGACTAAATCTTTTAAATCCAAGTAGTCTTAATGCTTCAGAAAAAACTTCATTTATTAAGCTTTTTCCAAATTATGGTAAGCTTATTTCTGACATGTAATGTTGAATTGATTTATTTGGAATCGGTTTCTCTACCTTTGTTTAACTTAATTTGTATTTATGCGATACTTTATTCTATATCTTAAAGGCATGTTAATGGGGGCTGCAGATTTAGTCCCAGGAGTTTCCGGAGGAACTATTGCTCTAATAACAGGTGTTTATAAAGAACTTTTAGATAGTATAAATAAATTTTCTTGGCAAGAAATCAAGCTAATAAAAAATGAAGGGTTTACAGATGTTTGGCGAAAACTTAATGGCGCATTTCTTCTCTCCTTATTTTCAGGAATCATAAGCAGTATCCTACTTTTATCACGAATTTTAGAATGGTTAATAATCAATGAACCTATAGGAATTTGGTCTTTTTTCTTAGGTCTTTTAATCGCTAGCATCCTTTTTTTAATTAAAAAAGAACTTAAATATAATCTGAAATCTTTGTTTTACCTATCAATTGGTTGTCTGGTATCTTATCTGATTACTCAATTAAGCAGTGCTCCTAATGAGGCTCCAATTTGGTACATATTTATTGCTGGATTTATTGGGATTTCAGCAATGATTCTCCCTGGACTTTCTGGCGCATATATTTTATTTGTAATGGGTGTATATCAAAAAATATTATCAAATGTAAGACAAGCTCAAGACTTAATATTTTCTTTTAACCAAGAACAATTTATTCAAGTAACCTCAATATTAAGTGTTTTTATCTTAGGGATTTTTATTGGTATTAAAGTATTTACAAGATTATTATCATGGTTGTTAAGACGCTTTCATGAGGAAACTTTTTCTTTTTTAATTGGCTTAATGATTGGGGCCTTAGGTAAAGTTTGGCCATGGCAAAATCAACCTACAAAACTTAGTGACAATGTTCCAAATTTCTATACAGCAGTTCTTCCTCAAAACTTTGATGGTGCTTCACCTGAGGTTGAAAAAGCTTTAATTCTTATGTTTTTAGGTTTTGTTTTACTTTTCGTAGTGGAACAAAGTAAAGTTTTATTAAAAAAATGAAATCTTACTACAAAAAAAAATCTTACTACGAAGATTTACTTTTAGTTCTAAAGGGAATTGCCATGGGGGCTGCCAACAAAGTTCCTGGAGTTTCTGGGGGCATTGTAGCATTAGTTGGAGGATTTTATGAAACCCTAATCTACTCTTTTCAACATTTCAATATTAAAGCTGTAAAATTACTTTTTAATAAAGGCTTTAGAAGTTTTTGGAGATATATAAATGGTCGTTTTCTTTGTTTACTTTTTAGTGGAGTTGTTATTAGTTATTTTAGCGTTTCATTAATTTTAGACTATCTAATAAATTATAATGAAACTTTAGTTTTAGGATGCTTTTTTGGGATGATTCTTGCTTCATTATATTTAATTTACACTAAAGTTAAAATATGGAAAAATTCTACGATAGCACTTTTATTGTTAGGGTTTGGTCTTGGATTATTACTCAGCTATGCTCGTCCTGTAGCAGAAAATGACCATCTATACTTTGTGTTTTTTTGTGGAATGATTAGTGTTTCTGGAATGGCTATACCTGGATTGTCAGGCTCATTTTTACTTTTAATTTTAGGGAATTACAATTTGTTATTAGTCGATGCAGTCAATGCTCTTTTTATTGTTTTATCTAATGGTGTTTTTTTAAATTTTAATTCTCTATCAGATCCTTTGATCCAAAGACTTTTAATTATAATGGGCGTATTTACAATTGGCTCTCTAAGTGGACTAATTTTATTTTCAAATTTACTAAAATGGATATTAGAAAAATTCCCAAAACAAACCTTAGCAACTATAATTGGTTTTATTACTGGAACTCTCCTTCTAGTTTATCCGTGGAGAACTAAATCATTTTTATATAGTGATGATGGAAACTTGATTCTTAATGCCGTTGGTAATCCAAAGTTTTCAAACTATAATTATTTTATACCTGATTTTAAAGACTTTCAAACCTATGGTGTACTTTTAACTATAATTTCAGGAGTATGTATTCTACTGTTACTAAATTATTATGGTAAAAAAAAATCTTATTAAACAATTTGGCCTTATAGGTAAGAATATAGATTATTCATTTTCGAGAACATATTTTTCTTCTAAATTTGAAAAAGAAAAAAAAGTAAATCACCGTTACGTGAATTATGATCTGCATAATATAAATGAGTTCAAAGAAGTTCTTATAAAAAAACCAATACCAAAAGGATTAAATGTTACAACTCCTTATAAAAAAGAAGTAATTCCCTTTTTAGATGATCTTTCTGAAGAAGCTAAAACTATTAATGCTGTAAACACAATTGTATGGGATGCTAATGGAAAAATTATTGGTCATAATACCGACCATTTAGGTTTTGAAAAGTCACTTTATGAAAGTATAAATATCAAACCAAAAAAAGCACTTATTTTAGGGACCGGTGGTGCTGCTGGTGCAATAGAATTTGTCCTGAGAAAAATGGATTGTGTTTTCCATTATGTATCTCGGAATCCAAAAAAAAATCAACTTTCTTATGACCATCTCTCAAAAAAATACCTGGACAAAATTGATTTAATAGTAAATACTACCCCTTTAGGTACTTTTCCTGACACAAAACAAGCTCCACCAATTCCATATGATTATATTAATTCTAAACATTTTCTATTTGATTTAATATATAATCCAAAAGAAACAAGATTCCTAAAAGAAGGGAGACTTCGAGGTGCAAAAACTTCTAATGGGTTCAAAATGTTAGTCTATCAGGCTGAAAAATCCTGGAAGCTTTGGAATCAGTGATATAAATTTGGTAGATTCTTTTTTTAAATTTAAAAAAAATGTATATTATTTGTAATAATACATTAATAAGTCATGGAAGAGAAAACTCTACAACCCAGTGCGGGGGAAGAAAATAAGCCGCAAAATAAAAAAACTATAAAATTGAAAGAAAAAAATAATAATCCTCCTAAAGGTGTTGTCAAGTCAAAATCAATTAAAAAGTCCCCAAAGAAAGTTAAAAAAGCTAGTGCTGTAAAAAAATCTAAAATCTTAAAAAAAGAAACTACTAAAAAGAAATCTGACAAAATAGAAAAGCCTGAAAAAACTAAAGAAAAAGTTTCTTCAACAAAATCTAAAACCTTAAAAAATGAAACTGCTAAAAAGAAGTCTGACAAAATAGAAAAGTCTAAAAAAACTAAAGAAAAAGCTTCTTCAACAAAATCTAAAACCTTAAAAAAAGAAATTGCTAAAAAGAAGTCTGACAAAATAGAAAAGTTTAAAAAAACCGAAGAAAAAAATTCACTGAAAGAGGAAAAAGGTAAAATAGTTAAAGAGTCAAACTATAGTTCAAATTCCATTGAAGATCTTGTAAAAATATATCAGGAACTATCGACCAGTGAAGCTTGGTTGAAAAATCATAAATCACTTCAAAGTGTAAACCATCAGTTTAACATAAAGTTTCAACTAGAAATTGACGAACAAAAGAAAAAATTTTTAGGCGAAGGAGGGAATGAAATTGATTTTTTATTTAAACCTAAATATAAAATAAGTTTTGATCAAATTACTTTTGAATATCGAAAAAAGAGAAGAGAACACTTTAAGGATCAAGAAGTAGCTCAAAAATTAAATTTAGAAAGAAGAAAATCTATAATCGAAGAAATTAAAAACCTAATCGATCAGAATCAAATTAATTCTAAAACTTACAGAGATTTTAGAGCATTACAAGAAAGCTGGTATAATACTGGCCAAGTCCCCAGAAATGAAAGTCAAAATCTTTGGGATACTTTCAAGCATCATGTAGAACGTTTTTATGCATTCTTACACTTGGACCGCGAATTTAGAGAAATGGATTACAACTATAATTATGAAGAAAAGGTCAAAATTATAGAACGTGCTGAAGCTCTTAAAGAATATCTAGATACGATTAAGGCAAGTAGAGATTTAAACATACTACATAAACAATGGAAAAATGATTTGGGTCCAGTAGCAAAAGAACACCGTGAAAACCTTTGGACAAGATTTCAAAATGCCTCAAAAGTAATTCAAGAGCGAAGACAAAATTATCAAAAGGATATAACTGGGGCAATGAAAGATAATTTGGCTAAAAAAGAAGAATTATTATTGGAAATGCATCGAATTCTGAAGGATGTTCCTAAAAACCATGTTGCTTGGCAAAATGCTTTAAAAAAATTCAATACCCTAAGAGAAAACTTTAAAAATATTGGTTATGTTCCGGCAAAAGAAAGCAAAGCCTCTTGGAAAAGTTTTAGAGAAGTGGGTACTGATTTTATGAGATTAAAAAATATTTTTTATAAACAGCAAAAAAAAGCATTTAATTCTAATATAGATTCAAAGAAAAACTTGATCAGTTTATCAAAAGAAATTTTAAATATTGAAAATTGGCAAAGTTGTGTTCAAAAAATGAAGGATTTTCAAAAAGAATGGAAAGCTATTGGTTTTGTTCCAAGAAAATTAGATAATAAATTATGGAAAGAGTTTTCTGATATTCAAAAAGAATATTTTAAACGTTTAAAATCTGGATATGAGCATATTAGTCCAGAAAAAGAAATATTACTTAATAAGAAAAAATCATTTTTAGATAAAATCAAGAATGTAATATTTACAGATGAAATAGATTTAATTAAGGAAGAATATTCTACTCATTTGATTAAATGGAATCAATTAGAGAGCTTAGATTCAAAAAATGAGATTAAGATGAATGAATCATTCTCCAATATTCTGATTGGACAACTTAGAAAAACAAAACTTGAAAAGGAAGATCTTAATTCTGTAATTAAAGATTTTAATTTAAAAGTTTTGAAAAGCGATCCTCACCGTTTAGAAAAGGAATTTCAAGCAAAAAAATCACTCTTATTTAATTTACAAGCTGAGCTGACCCAATTAGAAAATAATTTAGAGTTTTTCAGCAACTCTAGTATTGAAAATCCTCTATTTAAGAATGTAGAAAAACAAATAAGTTCATGTCAAAGTAAAATTGATAACGCCCAAAAGGAGTATATCAATCTCAAACAAATTAGAAATGCACAAAATAAATCAACTATTGATTCAGAAGAAAAAGCTAAAGCTTCAGATAATCAACAATTATTAGAATCAGGAGAGGAAGATTGATTTTTAGCTTCTTTCCAAATAGCATCCATTTCTGATAGTGACATATCACTCAAATTTTTTCCTAATTCTTTTGCTTTTGATTCAATAAAGTCAAATCTTTTAATAAACTTTTGATTTGTTAGCTCTAAAGCGTTGTCAGGATTAATTTTCAAAAAACGGGCATAATTTATTAAAGAGAACAAAACATCACCAAATTCTTCTTCACTCCTTTTTAAATCACCTTTTGAAACTTCTTCTTCAAATTCAGTAATTTCTTCTTGAACTTTTAACCAAATTTGCTCTGATTTATCCCAGTCAAAGCCGACACCTTCAGCTTTTTCCTGAATACGTTGAGCTTTTACTATTGATGGTAGTCCCTTAGGAACTCCACCCAAAACTCTATTCTTACCTTCTTTTAGCTTTAAAGCTTCCCAATTTTTTTTAACATCATTTTCATTATTTACTTTTAAATTCCCATAAATATGAGGATGTCTATATATCAATTTATCAGAAATATTATTGGCTACGTCTGCAATATCAAAAACCTGTTTCTCACTTCCTAGCTTAGCATAAAAGACAATGTGAAGTAATAAATCACCTAATTCTTTTTTGATTTCTGAAAGGTTGCTATTTAATATAGCATCTCCTAACTCATATGTCTCTTCGATGGTCAAATATCGTAAGCTTTCAAAAGTTTGTTTTTTATCCCAAGGACATTTGGCTCTAAGCTCATCCATAATATCAAGTAAGCGTTCAAAAGCAGCTAATTTTTCTTGCTTTGAATTCATTTATGAAATTCTTTAGAGGTAGATTTATCTTCACTTTGATCAGGTTTTAAATCAATTTTACTTTTTACTAATTTAATTTTCCCTTTGTCTACCAAAATATTATACCATCGGATTATTTTTTTTATATCACCTGGGTAAACACGGTCTTTATCATAATCGTTAAGGATATTAAAAAAGTACTTTGCTAAATCTGTTGCTCGAGATTTTGGTTTTATATTTGTTTTACATCCCTTTTCGAAGACTAGCATTTTTTTAAAAACATCAGAAAGGGGAATTTCTTTTCCTATACAATAAATCTGGATTTCACTCAACATACTAATTTGTTGATTTGCAGAAGCTACTATTCTCTTCTCATCAATAATTGAAGTAGCTACTATACCATGGGAAGTTTGTGTTTTAAGTATAAATAATCCCGAGCGACCAGATATTGATAATATATTATTTAAATCCATTTTTTATCGTCTAATTTTTTTAGGGAATTTCATTAAATAATCCACTGAAATTGATCCCTTTGATATTGAAATTAATTTATTTTTTATAAGCCTTTTTTTTAGAGGGGATATATGATCAGTAAATAATATTCCTTCAATGTGATCATATTCATGCTGAACGACCCTTGCAGCAAGACCATTTAATTTAAGTTTTTCACATTCAAAATTTTCATTAAAAAAAGTGATTAAAATTTCTTCTTTACGCAATACATCCTCTCTTACTTCTGGAATACTTAAACAACCTTCATTAAAATCCCAAAGATTCCCATCCTCACTAATAATTTTGGGATTTATAAATATTTTTTTAAAATTACTTAAAGTTTTTACTTCTTTTTCATCCATTAACTCTTCATCTACAAAAGGAGAAGCATCAATTATAAACATACGAATCGATATACCAATTTGTGGAGCAGCAAGACCTACTCCATTTGAAGCATACATCGTTTCCCACATATTGTCAATAAGTTGATTTAAATTAGGATAATCAGAAGTTATTTCCTTAGCTATTTTTTTTAAAACAGGTGAACCGTAAGCTAATATTGGTAATATCATAATATATTTTTTTTATAATCTAAATAAGACTGCAATATAAGTGTTGCACTTATTTGATCTATTAAATCTTTATTTGAACGTTTCTTTTTTTTTATACCCGCATCAACCATTGTCTTAAATGCAATTTTAGAAGTAAACCGCTCGTCGTGACGCTCAACTTTGTGGTTAGGAAATTTTTTTTTTAATGATTTTATAAAAGCTTTAATGTGGATCTCTACATCAGACTTAGAACCATCTTTTTGAAGTGGTCTACCAATAACAAAACATTCGATATTATCGGTTTTACTAAGTACTTTTAAATATGAAATTACTTCGTGAGTAGGAAGGCTTTTAAGTCCACTAGCAATCATCTTATTAGGGTCCGTCAAAGCCAAACCAGTTCGCTTTGTTCCGAAATCAATACCTATTAAATAGCCCATTAATATTTTTTTCAAATATACCTTTTTCATATTCAATGTTAATTGTTAAATTTTAAGTAAATCACGTAATTTCATAATGACCATATTTATTTGAATCATTATGAATTCTTTACCTTTGACAAAAATTTAAAATGAAAAATATCATTGAAAAAGCTTGGGAAAATAGATCCTTACTCGAAGAATCTAATAATCAAAATATAATTCGAAAGGTTATTAGCCAGCTAGATGAGGGTAAGCTTCGCGTTGCAGAACCAACTAGTATGGGATGGAAAGTTAATGAGTGGGTTAAAAAAGCAGTTGTTTTATATTTCCCTATTCAAAAAATGGAAACTTTAGAAGCTGGACCTCTCGAATTTCATGATAAAATTCCACTTAAAAATGGATATAAGAAAAAAGGTATTCGTGTTGTGCCTCATGCTATTTCAAGACACGGGGCTTTCATCTCTAAAGGTGTTATTTTAATGCCCAGTTTTGTAAATATTGGGGCTTATGTAGATTCAGGGACTATGGTCGATACTTGGGCTACTGTTGGAAGTTGTGCTCAAGTTGGAAAAAATGTCCATATTAGTGGTGGTGTTGGAATAGGTGGAGTTCTAGAACCACTTCAAGCTGCTCCTGTAATTATTGAGGATAACGCCTTTTTGGGTTCTAGAAGTATTATTGTGGAGGGAGTTCGTGTTTGCTCAGAAGCGGTTTTAGGTGCAAATGTCGTTCTTACAGCATCAACAAAAATTATAGACGTTACAAATTCAAAACCTGTTGAACATAAAGGTATTATCCCGCCACGTTCTGTTGTAATTCCTGGAAGCTATACCAAAACTTTTGCATCTGGAAATTATCAAGTCCCTTGTGCTCTAATTATTGGAAAAAGAAAAGAAAGTACCGATAAAAAGACTTCTTTAAACGATGCTCTTAGAACTCATAATGTTTCAGTTTAAAATATTTAAAACATAAAACTAATCTTATATTACTTAATACCCTGATGTGCAATTGAGAAATGATTTTTCTAAATCTTTAGACACACCACTTTTTAAAGTGATTAGTGAAGAAGCCTCATCGCTCGGTATAAAAGCATATGTGATTGGCGGATTTGTTAGAGACCACCTGCTGAATAGAGGTAACAAAAAAGATATTGATATCGTTGCAATTGGTTCAGGAATTCGGCTTGCAAAATCTGTACAAAAAAAATTAAAAGGATCCAAACCTGTAAAAGTTTTTAAAACTTATGGAACAGCTATGATTCACTGGAATCAAATTGATATTGAATTTGTAGGCTCAAGAAAAGAGTCATATTCAGAAAACACAAGAAATCCTCATGTTGAGCCAGGTACTTTAGAAGACGATCAAAATCGTAGAGATTTTTCTATCAATGCTCTCGCATTAAGTTTAAATTTAGAAGATTTTGGACTATTACTAGATCCATTCAACGGTATTTCAGACTTAAAAAATAAAATACTTAGGACTCCCTTAGATCCAGATTTAACATATTCTGACGATCCTCTTCGAATGTTACGTGCAATTCGTTTTGCCAATCAACTAGATTTTTTTATTGAGGAAAAATCTATTGAAGCTATTAAAAGAAATTCACCTCGAATCAGCATAATTTCGAAAGAACGAATAGTTCATGAATTAACTAAAGTTTTAGCAACAAAAAAACCATCAATTGGTTTTATTTTAATGGAAAAAACAGGACTCCTTAAATATATCCTCCCAGAATTAATTGCCTTAAAAGGTATAGAGGAAATTGATGGACAAAAGCACAAAGATAATTTTTATCACACCTTAGAAGTTGTAGATAATCTAAGTGAGATGAGTAATAATATTTGGTTGCGTTGGGCTGCTTTACTTCACGATATTGGTAAAGCGACTACGAAAAAATTTAAAGTCAATTTTGGATGGACATTTCATAATCACGAATTTATTGGAGCGAAGATTATTTATAAAATCTTTAAACGTCTAAAAATGCCTCTTAACGATAAAATGAAATATGTTCAAAAAATGGTTTCAATGAGTTCAAGACCAATCATAATTTCAGAAGATCATGTGACCGACTCGGCAATTAGACGCTTGCTTTTTGATGCAGGTCATTTTATTGATGATTTAATTACATTATGTGAAGCCGATATCACTACTAAAAATTCTAAACTCTTTGATCGTTATCACAATAATTTCAAGATTGTTAGAGAGAAAATAATTAGTCTTGAAGAAAAAGACCACCTTAGAAATTTTCAACCTCCTGTAAGTGGTAAAATTATTATGAAGTATTACGGATTGAAGCCTTCTCGTGTAATCGGGACAATAAAAGAATCCATTAAGGAGGCAATATTAGATGGAGAAATTCCTAATAAATTCGAATCAGCTTTTGAAAAAATGAAGGAAGAGGGTGAAAAAATAGGATTGAAACCTCATGAATAGACTTTATAACTTTTTTTTAGTTTCTAGCTTAATATTGGTCTACTTGGTAATTGCTGCGGGAGCAATTGTTCGTATGACAGGAAGTGGTATGGGGTGTCCAGATTGGCCAAAATGTTTTGGATACTTAATTCCGCCCACGGAACGATCACAATTGGACTGGAAAGCAGAATATGCATACAAAAAAGGACAGGTAATCATCGTAAATAAAAATCTACGTGTCGCTCCAAAAGACTTTACATCTAATATTGCTTATGCTCCAAAAAATTGGGCTCCTTATACTAAGCATGATTATGCAATCTTTAATCCTACTCACACCTGGATTGAATTTCTCAATCGAGTTCTAGGAGCTATTGCTGGTTTGGCAACACTTTTTTTATTGATTTCTGCAATCTTCAGATATAAAAAAGATATATTGGCTACGATAATATCTTTTTTAATTGTTCTAAGTATGGGCTTTCAAGCTTGGCTTGGTAAAACAGTTGTAGATTCTAATCTGCTACCATATAAAATAAGCATTCATATGGGTATGGCATTTCTAATATTATTATTTCTTATTTTCTTATTAGAACGAAAAAATAAATTTATAAAAAAACTACCTAATTCAATTACATTTAAATTATTAGTAGTAATAAGTTTAATACTCACTATTATACAAATTTGTATGGGAACTCAAGTCCGCCAATTTGTGGACGGTCAAATACACTATTGGGGTCTTGAATCCCCAACCAAATGGTTAGCTGAAGCTCCTTTTCTATTTTATTTTCACAGAAGTTTTTCACTTATTGTTTTGCTTGTTCATCTAGCAATTGCTTTTATTTTATTTAAATATAGATTTATACCCAAAGTGTTTTTAGGTATTATACTTTTGATTGGTTTAGAAATTCTTACTGGGATTTGGATGTATTATTTTGATTTTCCTTATTCCTCTCAACCAATACATTTACTACTTGCTTCACTTTTATTTGGAGCCCAAACATATTTTATGATCCGTATAATTAAACAAAAATGATATATAGAATCCGAATTATTTTAGACGTAAAAGAAGATGTACTTCGAGATATAGAAATCGAAGCAACAGCAACTTTGGAAGATTTACACCATGCCATCACTCAATCTTTTGGTTTTTTAGGAAACGAGATGGCGTCCTTTTACAAATCAGATGAATCTTGGTTACAAGGAGAGGAGCTTCCACTTGAATCTATGGAAAAAGAATCTAATATGAGAGACGAGGTTTTAAATAAGATATTTACACCATCGCAACATCACTTAATTTATGTTTATGACTTTTTAAATCTTTGGACCTTTTTTGTTGAGCTTAAAGAAGTAGGAGATATTCTTTCTAGTTCAAGCTACCCTAACTTAATTCATAGCGAAGGGGATGTTCCAGAACAAGCCCCTGAGAAAATGTTTGAAGCAGAAGAAGAAAAAAACCATGAAATAGACAAGAATGAAGAGGATATGGACTCAGATTACAATGATTCTGATTTTTATTAGAACAGATCTTGCATATTGACTTTTTCATAATGAAAACGAACAAAATTAAGAGTTGCTTGCATTAAATCCCCCATTGACTTACTTTCCAAAAATGCTTTGTCTTTAGTAAATTTAAAAATTTCATTTCGTAAACGCTCTAAATTAGAAGTAATAGTAACCTGATCCAATTGCATGATATTCAATAACTTTTTAAGACGATTTCCAGAACTAGTAATTCTTCTAGCTACAATCGAGCGTTCTTCAATCTTATACTGATTAATAGATTCGTGGTTGAGCTTTGTTCTTACCAAATCCATAATAGGAATATTCTCTTTAAAGAATTGAGGACGATAGACCGATAGTTTTCCCTCAAAAGACTGCTGATCAAAGTCTATAGGACGTATTTTATAAACAACTTGATCAAAGTCATGTGTCGGAACTACTACGTAGTTATATGAACGCATATCACCCAACAAACGAATCATGCATCTTTCATTAAATTTAACATACTCCTTAGCAATTTGAGCCTTTTCTGAATCTGAGCAATCAGGTAAGAATTCTTTGATAAAAGTATCTCCTGGAATACCTGAAATATGCTCTTCAATCAATGTGTAATTATTGACTAGAAAGTTTAGATTATATGGAGAAAGCATGTGTTCAAACTCCAAACCGTAGATTCGGGAGGCGTCTGTTTGTTTGATATAATAATAAGTAAAATTATCATTCAAAATATTTCGAATCTTAATTCGAAAAGGTTTGGAATTTCCAAAAGTGCAATAATCAATTGAATCAACATTGAGGTATTGAATACCAGATTCGTTACCATCAGAATGAAGAAGGGTGTATATTTTCTTTAGGTGAAAATCAATTTCGCGCCTCTCAGTATCAGAAAAATATACACTTACCCAAAGTGTATCATTATCATTTTTATCATAGACAATTACAGAACCTGAAAAACGCAATAAGTCATTATAATGAATGGGTATTTCAATCCATCGATCATACGACTTTAAAAAGGTCGCTAACTCCGATACAATCGGATAAAATGGTTTTTTTTGAGAAATTAGTTTTTCTTCCATAGCCTCTTTAATTCAAATGTACTTATCTTTTTTATAAAATAATAAAGCTATTAATAGTGGGAAAGGTTTTGTTAAATATAAAAATATAGTTGTTCTTAAATTTCAAATTATTTTAGGATGGTTCATTAATTTACAATAAGTTTAGTGGTTTACTATTTAAAATGTATTTATAGAATTTCTTTTGATAAGTCTGTAATTACTACCATTGATAATTTGTATTTTTATAGCTTTTTAAAAATATAATGGATTTTCGAATATTATCTGATTTTCATCCAACTGGCGACCAACCTCAGGCCATAAAAGAGATTGTTTCTCAATTCGAAAATAACGACTCTTTTGTGACCTTACAAGGTGTTACAGGATCTGGAAAGACCTTTACAATGGCAAATGCAGTTGAACAACTTCAACGTCCTACTTTGGTATTGGCTCATAATAAGACTTTAGCAGCGCAACTTTATTCAGAATTCAAACAATTTTTCCCAAACAATGCTGTTGAGTATTTTGTGTCCTACTATGACTATTATCAGCCTGAAGCCTATATTCCAACATCGGGAACCTATATTGAAAAAGATCTTTCAATTAATGAAGAAATTGAAAAACTTCGCCTTAGCACTACTTCCTCACTTCTTTCTGGAAGAAGAGACGTGTTGGTCGTGGCTTCAGTTTCTTGTTTATATGGTATTGGAAATCCAGCTGAATTTGAAAAAAACGTTATCGATCTAAATAAGGATCAAATAATTTCAAGGACTAGGCTAATGCACCAATTGGTACAGAGTTTATATTCGAGAACTACAGCAGAATTTGGGCGAGGAAATTTTAGAGTTTTAGGTGATATAATAGATATTTTTCCAGGTTATGCAGACATTGCTTATAAGATTCACTTCTTTGGAGATGAAATTGAATTAATTGAATCCTTTGACCCCATTAATAGTAAAAAAATTGAACAATATGAAAAAGTTAAAATTTATCCTGCAAACATATTTGTTACATCCCCTGACATCATCCAAAATGCAATTTTACAAATACAAGAGGATTTAGTTAAACAAGTAGATTATTTTAAAGAAATAGGAAAGTTTCTAGAGGCCAAACGTCTAGAGGAAAGAACAGAATTTGATCTAGAGATGATTCGAGAGTTGGGATACTGTTCTGGTATTGAAAATTACTCCCGTTATTTGGATGGACGTGCACCTGGAACCCGTCCATTTTGTTTATTAGACTATTTCCCTAAAGACTTTTTGATGATTGTTGATGAAAGTCATGTAACAATTTCGCAAGTGCATGCAATGTATGGGGGGGATCGTAGCAGAAAAGAAAATCTGGTAGAATATGGTTTTCGTTTACCTGCAGCTATGGACAATCGCCCTTTAAAATTTGAAGAGTTTGAGGCACTACAAAATCAAGTACTGTATGTTAGTGCAACCCCTGCAGATTACGAATTGGAAAAAACAGAAGGTGTATTCGTAGAGCAAATTATTCGTCCAACAGGTTTACTTGATCCCGTTATTGAAGTGCGTCCAAGTAAGGATCAGATTGATGACCTAATAGAAGAGATTCAGCAGCGTACAGAAAAAGACGAGCGAACATTAGTAACAACATTAACAAAAAGGATGGCAGAAGAGCTTACTCAATACCTAAGTCGAGCACAAATTCGTTGTCGCTATATCCACAGTGATGTTGAGACTTTGGAACGTGTAGAGATAATGCAAGATTTACGAAAGGGTATTTTTGATGTATTGATTGGTGTCAATTTATTACGAGAGGGGTTAGATTTACCTGAAGTTTCACTAGTTGCTATTCTTGATGCAGATAAAGAAGGTTTCTTACGCTCTAACCGTTCTCTAACTCAAACTGTAGGTAGAGCGGCTCGAAATATAAATGGAAAAGCAATAATGTATGCTGATAAGGTTACTAAAAGTATGAAAAAGACTATAGATGAAACAAATTATCGTCGGGATAAACAAATGTTTTATAACAAAAAAAATAATTTAATACCAAAGGCCTTAAACAAATCATTAGATAGTGCTTTAGCCAGAAACTCAGTTTCTACAATGGCACAAGAATTGGAACAACGTAGAGAAGCTGAGGAGGTAAATAGGTATTTAACTAAGCCGGAAATTGAAAAGAAAATTCGTGAAGTTAGAAAGTATATGGAAAAAGCTGCAAAATCACTTGATTTTATCGAAGCAGCTAAATATCGAGATGAAATTAAAAACTTACAAGAGCAGTTATAATCAAATTTAAAATATGAAAATTAAATCTGTTTTTTTTCTTTTGATTATTCTTTTAATTAGTTCCGCACTTCTGAATGCACAAGAATTAACTGCTGTTGTAAAAGACAGTATAAGTCAAAAAGTAATACCATTTGCAAGTATTTACGTCAACTCAGGAAGTGGTGTAGTTTCAAATGAAGAAGGACATTTTCGTTTGCAATATGATGCTTCAAAAGAAAAAGACTCTCTTTTTATCTCATGCATGGGTTATAAAACTTTAAATATTCCTTTTTCTAAAGTTAAAGACACTGTGTTTTACCTAAGTCCCAAAACGATTGAATTGAATTCAATAATTTTAAGTAATAATCAACTCGATGTAAAAGAGATTTTGAAAGAAATCCAAAAAGATATTCCAGAAAAATATGAGTTAGGACTTACTAAAAAAAAACTTTTTTTTAGAGAAACTGGGTCACAAGAATTTAAAATTTTAGAAGTAAAGATTAAAAAAACATCCATTACTGAATTCAATCAAACTTTTTGGGATAGTACACTTGTGAAAATTCCTAGAAAAAACAGTTGGTATTTTGAATTGATAGGAAACCTAAATGGGGATTACAATAAAAAAAATCAAAAGCTAGAATTACTTAGAGCATTGGAGCTTGAGGACAAAGAAAAAACAGCTATTTTCGAAAATATTGAAAAACTTTTTGACACCATTCTGAAGCAAAATGTGAAAAGTAATTCCTTCTTTAAAGTGCGCTCGGGAATAATTGGAGGAAAGGTTGAAGCCGATGAAATAAATGATACATCAGAAGATACGTTAACATCAAAACAAAAAATTCAAAAAGAAAAAGATGATTTTTTAAAATGGAGAAAGAGAGTTTTAAGCAACTCGATAATTAGTTTATTTGATGAAGAAAAACTTGATTTGACCATATTGAAAAAAGCTTCGAAATATAAATTCACTCAGACAGATTTTACTTACTTAGGAGACACCCCGGTGTACATTATCAATTTTTATCCAGATGGAAATGCAGATTTCAAAGGAAAAATATATGTTGATGCGGATAAGTTAGCTCTGATTCGAATTGAATATAAAAATATTCAACCAATTAGAGACTTTAGTATGTTTGGAGTATCCTTTAAAGAAGATTTAAGAGAAGTGATTGTTCAGTTTAAAAAAACAGCATCTGAAAAATACAGTCTAGAATACTTTGACTTTAACACAAGCTTTGAGGGAGGCTTTGATCGACCGTTAGTCATAACAGAAAAGAATAAAATAGTTAAAGGGCGCAATAAACAAAATCAACTAAAAATGGATTTGAATGTTGTTAATCGAAACAACCAACGTTATCAATTAGTTATTTTTGAAACCATCCCTTTGGATATTCATGTCTTTGAAGATTTTCAAGAAAAAGCGAAAATTCTTCCTGTAAATCGAATAACCTATGACCCTAATTTTTGGGAAGGATATATGATTATCGAACCCAATGCCGCAATTAAAGAGTTTCGAGTTGACTAAAAATAAACTGTTATTATTGTTTAAAACTATAACTCCTTAGAATTAAAAATTTATTCCTAATAAATTTTTAATTTTAGTAAAAACATTTCAAATGAGAACATTTTTATTCGCCGTACTTACTATTATCTTTCTAATTCAATGTGAAGGCCAAAATGTTGATAATAATCCAGAAATAAAATACATAATCAAAGCGTTTGATGTAGAAAAAAATCAGATGGAAGTATCTTTCGAACTAACCAACTCATCTGATACTGTCTGGAATGGTGGTGATTGGACATTACACTGGAATCAATTTAGTGGTTCATTACAACAAGAAAGTCTACCTGAGGGTATAGATATTATTGTAACCAAAAATAGCCAGTATTGGCAATTACAATTTGGTAGTTCATTTTCACTTAAACCAGGTGATAAACTCAAATTTTCCGGAATTCAAAAGGGAATAATGCGCAGATTGGTTATGGGACCTATCGGATTTTTTGTAAATCTCTCTAGTTCAAATCAACTTTTTGACTTGGAAAGTGAAATTATTTGGGAATCTGCACTTGGAGTAAAAGATTTAAAAATCCCTACTGCTTCGGAACGGTACACTAATTATGAAGATATTACTTCTTTACCAAAATCAGAACTACATTGGATAATACCTACACCTAAAAAAAGTGAATGGAAGGGAGATTACCTTGACTTTCCAAAGTCTTTAACTTTTGATTTTAGATCTTTTGAAAAACATGCTGAGTTTTTAAAAACCAGATTGAAAAATGGACTTGATATTGATTTTAATCAAACCTCGAATAATATTGAAGTTCAAATTACCGAAGATGGAAGCTTTTCTAAGGATGCCTATACCATTGAGATAAAAAACAAAAAAGTATTTATTAAAGCTTCGGCTTATAGTGGTCTTTTTTATGCTATTGGCTCTTTGCATCAGATTTTAGTTCATTCCCAAAGTGAGGGAAATGGAATCCCACTTCTTAGAATTGAAGATTCACCTCGTTTTGAACATCGAGGATTTATGATCGACTTATCTCGTAACTTCTTTCCCAAAAAGAAGCTACTTCAAATCCTTGATTATATGGCTTATTTCAAGCTCAATGTCTTAGATGCAAAACTTTCAGATGATGAAGGGTGGCGCATAGAGATTCCAGGATTAGAAGAATTGACAAAAATTGGGAGTTACCGTGGATATACAAAAAATGAAAAGGACCGTCTTTTTCCAATGTATGGCTCTGGATCTGGAAAAAAAGATAGTCAAGGAAATGGTTATCTAAGTCGATCAGATTTTACAGAAATCCTTAGAGCTGCTAAAAAAAGAAATATTCGTGTAGTTCCTCAGATCAGTTTTCCTTCACATGCAAGAGCTGCAGTAATAGCTATGAAAGTTCGTTATGAAAATTTACTTGAAAAAGGAGATCTTGATGCAGCAAATGAGTTTCGCCTTCACGATCCCAACGATGCAAGTCAATACATCTCAGCACAACTCTTTAAAGATAATACCATATGCATATGTGAACCTGGGGCTTTTCGCTTTTTTGAAAAAGTTTTTACTGAAATTAAATCCATGTACACAGAAGTAAATTTACCGATGAAAACATTTAATATCGGCGCTGATGAGTTACCTTTTGGTGTTTGGCAAAAGTCGCCAATATGTGAAGAGTATCTAAAACAAAACTCTGATATAAATAACTATCAAACTCTTTATGACGAGAGTGTAAAACGATTAAATAGAATTATAAGTGATTCTGGAGCACAAATGGCTGGATGGGAAGACGTGCTTCTTACCCACAGTGAAAAAAGCCAATCAGAAATAGAAGTAAATGAAAATTTATTAGACTTAGACTTTATCCCAAGTGTTTGGAATAATTCATGGGGGGGAGGAAGAGAGGACATGATTTATAAACTCAATAATCTTGGTTTCCAAGCAATAATGAGTAATTCTGCTGCTTTTTACTTCGACATGACAGATGACATGGATATGGAGAATTCTGGGCTTAGCTGGTCAGGATATGTCAACTATATTGATAGTTGGGGCACTGAGCCTCTAAATGTATTTGCTAATAAAGTTAAACTTCAAAGTCTGGGTATAAAAGAAAGTCTTATCAAAAATAAAGTAAGCCTTATGGAAAGTGCACGATCTAATTTCTTAGGAATTCAATCACAACTTTGGACAGAAACTGCAGCCAATATTTATGAATTTGATCGTATGCTAATGCCTAATATGATTATTTTTTCTGAGCGAGCATGGGGTAAGAAAGAAGAATGGTTGAATGAAAAATCTGTGTCTAAACAGAAGCCCTTATTAAAAAAATCATGGAATCGTTTTGCCAATACTGTTGGCCAACGCCAACTTCCACTTTTATCAAAACTAAATAAAGATCTTCTTTTTGATCTGCCGAAACCAGGCGCAATTATTGAAAATGGAATACTAAAAATTCGTCAACAGTTTCCAGGGTTAGAAATTAGATATACAACTGATGGTAAAAAACCAAGTAAAACAGACATCTTATTCACAAAACCCGTAGAAATTAAATCATCAGATAAAATTGTAGTACGACTTTTTGATTCAAATGGAAGAGGTGGAAATTCAATAAAACTAATAAATGGAAACAATTAAAAACGAAAGGTTACTTTCTCTTGATATTTTACGTGGTTTAACAATTATACTTATGATTATTGTTAATACACCAGGTTCTTGGGATCATGTTTATACACCATTTCTTCATGCAGAATGGAATGGAGTTACACCAACTGATTATATTTTTCCCACTTTTCTTTTTATAGTTGGAGTGTCAATAGTTTTGTCCTTTACAAAACAATTAGAACTAGGAAAAAATCGAACTGAATTAACAAAAAAGGTTTTCATTAGGGCTCTAAAAATTTATTCTGTTGGTATTTTTTTATGGCTGTGGCCAAGCTTTAATTTTGACGGAATAAGATGGGTTGGTGTGCTTCCACGTATTGCTTTTGTATTTTTAGGTTGTGCACTTCTATTTTTATATACCTCACGAAAAGCTCAAATGTATATTGGAATTGCAATCTTACTTTTTTACTGGATTATCATAGCTTACATTCCAGTTCCTGGGATTGGAATTCCAGATTTAAGTGTACCTGAAAAAAATTGGGCGCATTTTATAGATAAACTCTTTCTTCCAGGTCGACTATGGAAACAAACATGGGATCCAGAGGGTATTTTAAGTACCCTGCCCTCAATAGCATCTGGAATTATGGGAATGATGTCAGGTTACATATTATTAAAAAAGGAAGAGTTGGGTAATAAAATAAACCAATTATTCTTTTTTGGGTTTCTTCTATTATTTTTAGGAGATATAATGCAATGGGTATTCCCTTTAAATAAGAATCTTTGGAGCTCTTCATTTAGTTTGCTAATGGGCGGAATAACAGCAATTAGCTTGGCATCATCCATATATATATTTGATCTCAAGAAAAGTAAATATAAATTTAAATTTGCTCATGTCTTTGGTGTTAATTCCATCTTTTCTTATTCACTTTCGAGTATCCTAACTGTAGTATTCTACAGTTCCAAATGGTGGGGTTTTGCTTTAAATGACAAGTTTATAGATCTATGGGAGAGTATTGGACTACCCTTAAAAATGGGATCCTTAGTATATGCATTATTTTATGTAATAATATTATGGGTCCCAACTTATTACCTGTATAAGAATAAAGTCTTTATTAAGCTTTAAAAAAATCGGTCTCCAAGGAGACCGATTAAAAAAAATAAATAATTAATTATATTATCTGATTTTTATTAGCTTTTTAGGCTGTGGTAAAGCTTCTTTTCGTTTAGGTAGAGTAAGTTGAAGTACACCATTCGAATAACATGCATCAACTTTTGTTGGATCGACACTGTCAGGAATAGTAAAAGTTCTTTTAAAACTATTAAAACTAAATTCATGACGAGTGAATTCTTCTTCGGCAATTTCTTTATCGTTAGTTGAAGAAGAAATTGAGAGTAAACCGTTATCAACTTCAATTTCAAAGTCGCTTTTTTTCATGCCAGGAACCGCCAAGTGAATATCAAATTGAGTGTCCAGCTCTTTTATATTTACAGCCGGTAAACTGTTATAATTTGGTATATTAAAGTCCCACTCTTGATTAAAGTAATTATCAATCAAGGAAGGAAAAAATGTTTTTTGTTTATGTATTAAATTCATAATCTTAATTTTTAAGTTTAACAATTTTTTATTGCTAACTATAAAGCAAAATCAAGACCAATTTGAATTTTTGACAACTTGTCAGTTATTTTAATAATAAGTATGCCATTATGGCGCTAATTGAGAGCTTTTTGAACTTTATCAGCAGCTTCTTGGAAAGCAGTGGCTGAAAGTACATTTAATCCAGATGAGTCTATCAACTCTTTTGCAATGTCAGAATTTGTGCCTTGTAAACGAACTATAATCGGAACGTTGATTGCATCACCCATATTCTTATAAGCATCTACTATACCTTGTGCAACTCTGTCACAGCGAACAATTCCTCCAAAGATGTTAACTAGAATAGCCTTAACATCAGGGTCTTTAAGAATTAAACGGAAGGCAGTTTCCACTCTGGTAGCATCAGCAGTTCCTCCAACATCGAGAAAATTTGCTGGATCCCCTCCAGCCTGCTTGATAAGATCCATGGTTGCCATCGCAAGGCCAGCTCCATTAACCATACATCCAACATTTCCATCAAGATCTACATAGTTGAGTCCAACCTCGCGTGCTTCAACTTCAACGGGGTTTTCTTCGCTTAAATCTCGTAAAACTTCAAAATCTTTATGACGAAACAAACCATTATCATCTAAAGTTACTTTGGCATCTACTGCAATTATTCGATCATCGGAAGTTTTTAAAACTGGGTTTATTTCAAACAAAGAAGCATCAGATCCGATGTAGGCTTTATACAAGGAAGTTACAAATTTAGTCATGTCCTTAAAAGCATTACCGGATAGACCAAGATTAAAAGCTATCTTCCGAGCTTGGAATCCCTGAATACCAAGCGAAGGATCAATTTCTTCTATAAAAATTAAATCAGGTGTCTGATCCGCAACAGCTTCAATATCCATGCCTCCTTCAGTAGAATACATTATCATATTTTTACCTGTAGCCCGATTTAATAGAACAGAAATATAAAATTCGCTGGGTTCAGATTCGCCGGGATAGTATACATCTTCAGCCACTAAAACTTGATTAACCCTTTTACCTTCTCTGGGGGTTTGTGGAGTTATTAGTTGCATACCTATAATCTCTTCAGAAATACACTTAAGATCTTCAAGGCTTTTAGCTAATTTGACTCCGCCTCCTTTACCACGTCCTCCGGCATGAATTTGAGCCTTTACAATATGCCATGAAGTTCCAGTAGTTTCTGTTAATTTTTTTCCAGCTGCAACAGCCTCTTCCGACGTTTTTGCAACAATTCCCCGCTGCACAGTAACTCCAAAACTAGCTAATAATTCTTTTCCTTGATATTCGTGTAAATTCATAATTATAATATAAGATATCGTGTAAAAATAGAGATACCCATCGGAATTTTGGCTTCTTTAAGTTAAACTTTTTGTTATATGTATAACATTTTTAAAAATTTTGAGTGCGAAAACAGCTTTAATTTGTTTGATAAGATATAGGTGTTACTTTTAACAATTATATCGGGTTTATATGAAAAATGAAAACTTAATAAATATAGCTAAGCAATGTAAAACTCCTGTTTACGTATACAATGGAAACAAAATTAAAAATCAATTTCAACGTCTAAAAAACGCATTTAGTGAAGTTGATAATCTCAGAATAAATTATGCATGTAAGGCGCTTTCAAATATCTCAATACTTAGTTTGATTCGTTCTTTTGGATCCGGACTGGATACAGTTTCTATACAAGAAGTTCAATTAGGCATAAAGGCAGGTTTTAAACCAGAAGATATAATATTTACACCAAATGGCGTTTCTTTAGAAGAAATTGAAAGTGTTGCTACCATGGGAGTCCAGATTAATATTGATAATCTTTCAACTCTTGAACAATTTGGCACAAAACATCCAAGCACCCCTGTTTGTATTCGTATAAATCCACATGTAATGGCAGGAGGAAACAGTAATATCTCAGTAGGTCATATTGATTCAAAATTCGGAATTTCGATTCATCAAATCCCGCATATATTACGTATAGTAAAAAACACTCAAATGGAAATCAATGGGGTTCACATGCATACCGGGAGTGATATTTTAGATATTGAGGTGTTTTTATATGCAGCAGAAATATTATTTGATACTGCTTTAAAATTTAAAGATTTGGAATTTTTAGATTTTGGAAGTGGCTTTAAGGTCCCTTATCAATTTGGTGATATAGAAACTAATATCGAAGAATTAGGAGAAAAACTGAGTGATCGATTTCAACGTTTTTGCAAAACCTACGGTAAAGAGTTGCAATTAGCATTTGAACCAGGGAAGTTTTTAGTTAGTGAAGCGGGTCATTTCTTGACAAAAGTAAATACCGTAAAACAAACCACCTCTACTGTTTTTGCTCAAGTTGATTCAGGTTTTAATCATTTGATTAGACCTATGATGTATGGTTCACATCACGAGATAGTTAACATCTCTAGCCCAAAGGGTAAAGAGCGCTTCTATACTGTAGTGGGATACATATGTGAAACCGATACTTTTGGTAGCAATCGAAAAATCGCTGAAATTTCTGAAGGTGACGTATTAGCCTTCAAAAATGCTGGAGCTTACTGTTTCTCAATGGCTAGCAACTATAATTCGCGTTTTCGCCCAGCAGAAATACTATGGTATGAAAAAGAAGCTCATTTAATTAGAAAAGAAGAAACTTTTGAAGATTTGACTCAAAATCAAATTTTAATTGATTTTAATGAAACTGCAGCTGTCAATTAATTTTATTTAGTCTGTCAATTGTTTTATTAAATATTTCGATAAATTCTTGAACAACTTCTGCTGCAGGTTTTATTGAATCAATTTGTGCCGCTACTTGTCCAATTTCTAATTCACCTTCAATAAGGTCACCTTCAAACATACCTTTTTTAGCTCTCCCTCTTCCTAGCGCAAAACTAAGTTCTTCTACACTAGCTCCATTTTGATAAAGATTTTGAATTTTTTTATAAAATGGATTTTTCATCATTCTCACAGGAGTTAACTCTTTTAAAGTTAGAATAGTTGTCCCTTGTTCTGCTTTAAGTATTTCTTCTTTAAAATTTAAATGAGAAGAGGCTTCGGGCGTAGCAACAAAACGAGAACCTACCTGAACTCCTTCAGCACCAAGAGCAATAGCTGCCAACATTGATTCCCCTGAGCCAATACCTCCCGCTGCAATAAGAGGAATTTGAATTGCTTTTTTAACTAAAGGGATTAAGGTCATTGTCGTTGTTTCTTCACGACCATTATGTCCTCCGGCTTCAAAACCCTCAGCCACTATAGCATCAACTCCGCAGTTCTGAGCTTTTAAAGCAAACTTAACTGAACTTATAACGTGTACAACTATACACCCTTTTTTTTTTAAATGCGATGTCCATAATTTAGGATTCCCTGCTGCAGTAAATACAATTGAAACTTTTTCATCAATAATTATTTCCATCAATTTATCTATATCTGGGTAAAGTAAAGGAACATTAACACCAAAAGGTTTGTTGGTTGCTTTTTTACATTTTTGGATATGTTTACGAAGGACTTCAGGGTACATAGAACCAGCACCTAATAGCCCCAATCCTCCTGCATTACTTACAGCTGAAGCCAATCTCCATCCGCTCGCCCAAACCATACCCGCTTGAATAATTGGATAGCGAATCCCAAGCAATTGGGTAATGGAATTGAACATTACAGGAATTGATCTACTTTGACATATGCATCAATCACCGCTTGCTCACCTGCTTTATCACGACGACTGTTTCCGTGTTCCATTCCTAAAATCCCATCAAAGCCCCGAGAGTGAATATATTTAAATACGTTGGTGTAATTAATCTCTCCTGTGGTGGGTTCATTTCTTCCAGGATTATCACCTATTTGGAAATAACCTATTTCGTCCCAGCATTTTTCAATGTTTGGAATCAGATTTCCTTCTTGGATCTGTTGGTGATAAATATCAAAAAGAATCTTACAGGAGGGAGAATTTACAGTCTTACAAATCTCGTATGCCTGTGGACTCTCTGCCAAAAATAGACCTGGATGATCCCTGAAGTTAAGTGGCTCCAACACCATAACAATTCCATGAGGTTCTAATAAAGCAGACGCTTGTTTTAAACTTTCAACTACATGTGCAGTTTGGTAGGCCATATTTTGTCTCAAATCTACATAACCAGGAACTACTGTCATCCACTTGGCATTAACACGCTTAGCTACAGGAATGGCTTTTTTAATGTAGTCCAAAAACTCTTCTCTTAAAGCTTTATCACCGTTGGCTAGATTCGGTTTTTGCCAATAAATTTCGTGTGCCACAAAAACTCCCATACGAAGGCCACGCCTATCCATTGTCTTTGCCATTTTTTCTTGTAAAGTAACTTCACGGTTTCGCATATTGTTGTCTTCAAAAGCAGTAAAACCGTAATCTGCCATAAAATTTAACTGGTCTATTGGATCATTACCAGCATGATGACGGAACATACCTAAATGTGGGGCATAAGCTAAATTGAATGAATGCTTATTTGAGCCGCTATTTGAAGCAAAAATGGATTGGGATGAAAACAATCCTATTCCCCCAAATCCAGCAAGTTGTGAAAAATTTCTACGATTCATTACTAAACAAATTTAGTTTTACCTGGAGTGGGTATTGGATAATTACCATTTTCATCCGGAAGAGATGGAGGTGTAGAATTCCAAGTAACTTCCTCAGGCATTAAATGCAATTTAGAATTTAGGGCTTCATCAAAAGTAATTTTCTTTCCTGAATAAGTTGCCATTCGTCCTAGAATTGCTGTTAGGGTACTTTTTGCGCCGTTTTCAGCATCAGCTATAACATCACCATTTCGAATTGAGGCAAACAAACGATCATGTTCTACCTGATAAGGATTAGGATCTTCACCCCATTTATTGGGATACTTGTATTGACTGTTTCCATCTAAATCTGTAATTTCTCCTTTTCCTATTTCAACACTTCCTTTAGTACCCTGGAAGACTTCGTCAACACGCCGCATTGTTCCACGAATATGTCTACACTGGCTTGAAACCACAGCTCCACTCGCGTAAGTAAATTCAACAAAATGATGGTCAAAAATCTCACCATGATCTATTCCATTTCTAACTTGGCGTCCACCCATCCCTTGTGCTGAAACTGGATAATCTCCGATAAACCAATTTGCAACATCAATATTGTGAATGTGTTGCTCTAGAATATGGTCACCACAAAGCCAATTAAAATAATACCAATTTCTCATCTGATATTCCAGTTCAGTTTGACTAGGCTGTCTCTTTTTTACCCATACTCCACCGTCATTCCAATAAACTTGACCTCCTCGGATTTTTCCAATGGCTCCTTGTTCAATACGATTCTTTAAATCAATATATTTTGATTGATAATGACGCTGTAGGCCAACAACAACATTTAATTTTTTTGCTTTAGCAAGTTTAGCCGAAGCCAAAACTTTCCTTATTCCAACAGGGTCTGTAGCAACAGGTTTTTCCATGAAAACGTGCTTGTCATTAGCAATAGCGTATTCAAAATGATAAGGTCGAAAACCTGGAGGAGTCGTCAAAATTACAACATCAGCCAAGTCAATAGCTTTTTTATAGGCATCAAAACCTACAAACTTATTTTTTTCCTTTACACTGATTTTTCTTTTACTACCTTGATGTTTAGATGTACTATAGTCAAGTTTTTCTTCTCCATCAAAATGTTTCTTGATTCCTATTAAACTTTTTTCAATACGATCTGCAAAAGCATCAGCCATTGCTACTAATTCAACATTTTCGTCAGCGGTTAGCGCTTGAACTGCAGCACCAGAACCTCTTCCACCACAACCTACCAAGGCCAATTTCAATTTTTGATTTCCGTTGACACGTGCCATACCCTCCATACTTAATGGTGCAGCAAGTAAAATTCCTGATGCTATTGCTGTTTTTTGAACAAAAGCACGTCTTGATTGACTTTTTTGATTTTTTTCTTTATTATTCATGATTTATAGTTTATTGTGTTAATTCGTAATTCCAATATTTTTTTTGTTCTGCTTCTAGTGGCGTTTTATAGGGGCGTACTACCCTGAGTCCAACAAAAGGAGCATCAGTATGCCACCATTCGCTTTTGGGAATTTGAGGATCCCGCATTTTCCATTTTTTAGAAGAAGGCCTTCGTGATGCAGAACGTAATCTTTTAGGAGAGTCCATCCAAGACCCTCCTCTCACAACCTTTGGGTAAATTTTTGTAGGTTGTTGAAAGGGATTTAAAACCTCACCTTTTCTTTGTCTATATGCGGTAGGTAGATATTGATCAAGAGTCCATTCAGCTACATTACCGTGCATATCATATAGCCCCCATGCGTTTGGTTTCTTTGTCCCAACAAGTTGATATTTATCATTACTGTTACTAGCATACCAGGCATAATCATCTAAAATTTCTAGGTCGTCTCCAAACGAAAAAGCGTCACTACTCCCAGCTCTGCATGCGTATTCCCATTCAGCTTCAGTAGGTAGACGATAAAAATTTCCTGTCATTGCAGAAAGCCATTCACAAAATTTAACGGCAGCTAATTGTGTCATACAGATAGCAGGGTAGCCTTCTATTCCCATGCCAAAACTCATTTCTACATAAGGTGTCGTTGCGCCAGAGACTGCATCAACATTTAATTTAACCTCAGTAGCTTCTGTTTTAGTGATCTGATTTCCATCCAACTCTCTGCTTACAAAAAGGTTATACAAGTCCCAAGTAACTTCACGTTGACTCATCCAAAATCCATCAACAGTGACCTCATGTTGAGGACCTTCATCACCAAAGTGCCCAAACTCAGACTTTGAACTACCCATTTTAAAATTACCTCCAGTAATAAATTGCATCTGCAATCTATAGTCGTTCCCAGGAATTTGCTCTTCATAATTTTTCTGAGCAAAAGAAAAGAAGCTGGTTATTAAACAAATAAGCATACTACGTTTATAAAAAACCATAAGTCTCTTTTCTTTATTAATCATAAATAAAAATAAGAAAATTACTGGAAACTTCTAAATACTTTTTTTTATGCAATCACACCAGAGCCAATAAGCTCTTTTTCTTTATACCATGCAACAAATTGTCCTGAAGTTATTGCAAATTGGGGGTTTTCAAAGGAAATATACATAGTATTTTCAGTTTGAAAAAGAGTAGCTTTTTGCAATACTTGTCGGTATCGAATTCGAGCATCTACTGACAAATTTTCTCCAGAGTTTAAGCTCAAATCGTCACGAACCCAATGGATATCACCCTGAGAGACCCTTAATGCCAAACGATATAATCCTGGATGTACTTTTCCTTGCCCCACATAAATAATGTTGTTATCCATATCAGTATCGATAATGAATAAAGGCTCCACGTTCCCCCCTAGGCCTAATCCTTTTCGCTGTCCTATTGTATAAAAATGAGCTCCATTATGTTTACCAACTTCGATTCCGTCCGTAGGCTTGTAACGTGGCTTTATTGAACGCTTTAGAATATCATTATCAGAATTTTTAGATTTAGAATAATTAGAAAAATTCGTTGGGATTTCAATAATTTTACCCATTTTGGGTTTTAACTGCTGCTGTAAAAAGTCAGGTAGTTTCACTTTTCCAATAAAACATAGACCTTGTGAATCTTTTTTCTCTGCTGTTATTAAATTCTGTTTTAAAGCTATCTTTCTTACCTGATCTTTATTTAAGTGCCCAATTGGGAATAAGACATTTGAAAGTTGTTTTTGCGAAAGCTGACATAAAAAATACGACTGGTCTTTTTTATTATCTTTCCCAGCAATTAACTGATATATCTTTGTACCTGATTGGTTTTTAAAAGATTTTTTTTGGCAGTAATGTCCTGTTGCGACATAATCAGCTCCAAAGGAAATTGCAATTTTCAAAAAAACATCAAATTTAATCTCTCGATTGCATAAAACGTCTGGATTTGGTGTACGACCTTTAGAATACTCATCAAACATGTAATCCACAATTCGCTCTTTATACTCTCTACTTAAATCTACAGTTTGAAAAGGAATACCAATTTTTTCAGCCACCAACATTGCATCGTTGCTATCTTCTAACCAGGGACATTCATTTGAAAGGGTAACAGATTCATCGTGCCAGTTTTTCATAAACAGCCCAATAACTTCATATCCTTGTTCCTTCAATAGGTATGCAGCAACACTAGAATCTACACCTCCAGAAAGCCCAATTATGATACGCCCTTTTTTCATATCGCAAAGATAGAAAGTATTAAAGGATTATCTACGTCCTGCCTTTTTTTGCTTTTCGGCTTCTTCCATTGCTTTCTGAAGGCGAGCAGAAAATCCACCCACTTTTTTGGGCTTCTTTTTATTTTCTTCAATCTTGGCATGAATCTTAGTATCATCAATAATATAATTCTTAATAACAAGCATTAATATGATTGTAAGCAGATTTGAAACAAAATAATATAAACTCAAACCACTTGCGTAATTATTAAAGAAAAACAACATCATCACTGGCATTAGGTACATTATTATCTTCATATTTGGCATTCCGGGTTGTTGCGGCATGGGTTGTTGTCCCGTTGTCATTTTGGTATAAAAGAAGATGGCAATGGAAGCCAGGATTGGGAATAAACTGACATGATCTCCATAAAAAGGTATTGAAAATCCTAAATCTAAAACCGAGTCATAGGATGAAAGATCATCTGCCCAAAGAAAACTTTTATCTCTGAGTACAAAGGCCACCGGAAAGAATGAGAATAAAGCGTAAAATACAGGAAGCTGAATTAATGCAGGAACACAGCCTGACATTGGATTAGCACCTGCTCGAGAATACAAACTCATGGTCTCTTGCTGACGCTTAACAGCATCATCCTTATACTTTGCAGTAATAACCTCTACATCCGGACGAAGTACTTTCATTTTTATCTGTGATACATAAGATTTATAGGTTACTGGAGACATCATTAATCTTACGATAAGTGTCATCACGATAATAGCAATTCCATAGGAAAGATAAGAAGATAAAAATCCAAATAATGGGAGGAAAATAACACGGTTGATCCATCCAAATATCCCCCATCCCATTGGTATAGAAGCTTCTAAGTCTCCCGAAAGATTTTGTAATGTACCATAGTCCGTAGGGCCATAATAAAACTCTAACTTAGAATTTATATTTCCAGATTGATAGGGCAAAGAGAATAACGTTTCAAAACGCTTAGTGTATTTTTCATCTAAGCTTTCATTTGCGGTCAAATCCTTTGATTTTATATCTGCGCTTGAAATAGTAGATTCAGGTATAAGAATGGCGCTGAAAAAGTGTTGACGATATGAGATCCATCGCATTCCTTCACGAATTTCTTGATCTTCACCGCTTAACGATAAATAATCTACTCGGTCCTCTTCATAACCAAAAGTATATTCTGTGTAACGGTTTTCATAGTCAATACTTCGAGAATTTCGATAAGCATCAGTAGTCCAACTTACCTCAGGAGACTGATTATTATCCAATAAAGCTTCCATACCTTCAGTTAAAAAGTTAACAGTAAACAAATAACCCTCTTTAGGAAAAACATACTCATAAATTACATGCTGACTTTCTGAAAGTGAAGCTTTCATTTGTATCATAAAGACATCACTTTCATCAATCAATTTGGGTGTAAAATAAAAATCTCTAGTGTTTAATATCCTCCCGTCTTTCGTATTTAATGAGATATTAAAATCCATGTTTCCATCCTTAACCATTGGAATAGGTTGATCTTCATAGTTTTCAAATTCACTTAAAGCAAGCTTACTAATTCCCCCACCTTTGGTTTGGAATTCTAAAATCATATTCTCTGTAGCAAACTTAGTATTTGGAATTTCTTTTGGCACAAATAAACTCCCCAGATCACCATAGGCAAGAATCTTTTGTTGTTGCTGAAGAGAATCATTAATTATTTGCCCTGTAGGACTTGCTTCTACTTGTTCGATTTTTGTTTGATTCTCTTGTATTTGTTGCTCTGGACCATTACGATAAAGCATCCATGTAAGGATTAATGCAATCAAGATAAATCCTGTAAATTGATATGGGTCAAACTTTTTTTCTTCCATTTTTTGGAACTTAATAATTTTATTTTTTTGCTAGACTTGCTTTTACAAAAGATTTAAAAAGAGGATGAGGTGTTGATACAGTACTCTTATATTCTGGATGAAATTGAACTCCTACAAACCAAGGATGATTTTTATATTCAATAATTTCCACCAATCCTGTATCAGGATTAGTTCCAGATACTATAAAGTTTTCATCAAATATCTTATCTAAATAATCATTGTTAAATTCATATCTGTGGCGATGACGTTCTGAAATACTTTTGATGGAATAAGCATCAGCGGCATGTGTATTTTCTATCAAATCACAATCCCAAGCACCTAGGCGCATAGTTCCACCTTTTTTAATAATCTTCTTTTGAGATTCCATTAGATCAATTACAGGAATTTTACAATTAGGTGACATTTCGGTTGAATTTGCATCTAAAAGACCTACTTGGTTTCGAGCGTATTCGATAACTGCCATTTGCATTCCAAGACATATCCCAAAAAAAGGAATCTTATTTTCACGAGAATATTTAATTGCAGTTATTTTTCCTTCAATTCCTCTTTCACCAAATCCAGGAGCTACAATCAAACCGTCAATGAATTTTAAGGATTCCTGAACATTTTCTTTATTAAGGTGTTCAGAATGTAAACTTATAACTTGAACTTCAGTTTCGTTTTCTGCTCCTGCATGAATTAAAGATTCTAGTATAGATTTGTATGAGTCTTGAAGTTCAACATATTTTCCAACTAAACCAATTTTAATCTTGTACTTAGGGTTTTTAAATCGAGTTAAAAATACATTCCAATTATCTAAATTGAGTGCTTGTTTCGGTTTTAGATTAAGTTTTTCCAAAACTACTCGATTGAGGCCTTCTTCTGACATTTTCAATGGAACATCATAAATGGTATCCACATCAATCGATTGAATAACAGCTTCCCTTTTAACATTACAAAACAGGGCGAGTTTTTCTCTTAAATCCTCTGTTAATTCATGTTCAGTTCTACAAACAATGATATCTGCAGAAATTCCGCTTTCCATCAGAGTTTTTACTGAATGTTGGGTTGGTTTTGTCTTCAGTTCACCTGTAGCTGCAAGGAAAGGAATTAATGTTAAATGGATAACCAGAGTATTTTCTCTGCCTAAATCCCAAATCATCTGTCTTACTGATTCAATGTAAGGCAAGGATTCGATATCACCTACAGTACCTCCAATTTCAGTAATTACTATATCGTAATTGCCCGACTCTCCCAACAAGCACATACGCTCTTTTATTTCATTAGTAATGTGAGGAATAACTTGTACTGTCTTTCCTAAGAACTCTCCTTTTCGCTCTTTTTCAATAACACTTTGATAGACTCGCCCTGTGGTTACATTGTTAGCTTGAGAAGTATTTACATTTAAAAATCGTTCATAATGACCTAAATCTAAATCTGTTTCTGCACCGTCATTAGTAACAAAACACTCCCCATGCTCATAGGGGTTGAGAGTTCCAGGATCAACGTTAATATAAGGATCGAATTTCTGGATTGTTACTTTTATATTTTGTGCTTGAAGTAATTTAGCCAAAGAAGCAGCAATAATTCCTTTACCTAAAGATGAAGTTACCCCTCCTGTTACGAAAATATATTTAGTTTTGGACATCCGGTTGTTTTAATTCATTAACGTACCGGGCTCAAATTTACAAAATCAAGTGGAATTTCTAGCTTTATGTGATTTATTCTTTTATCTCAATTATTTCGTAACCATCGTGCTGTAAAATATATTTCCCTTGATTGATAAAAGACTCATTGCTGTTTTCTCTATACAAAAATCTACTGGACTCGTACTGAGTCTCACCTAAATCCAATGAGTTTTTAAGATTTTTAGATACTGAAATTCTTAATACAGCATCTAAAGTAATGTCGTATCCTCTTACAGCTTCTTTATTTGGTGGTTTTCCAAATCTGTTAACATAGTCCTTAATAAATGGATCTTCGATAGGTCTATCTAAAGGTTTAGATCCAGCTGAATATGTAAAATGTAAACCGCCTAAAACTTTCCTTGATAGATTATCATTATCATAAGCATTACTTCGATATGTAGTAAATAACTGTACATCTCGATCTCTTGTGTTTTGTGCATTAAACTGGGAAATAGCACTAGCTATTAGAGGAAAAGACTGAGTCTCCAAAATTACTTTATTTGGTATAGAATCGATTAGTAAGGAATCTACGAGTTCAGGAATAATATAATCAGTTTTTTCAGGTCGAATTTTAATTGCCCAAGGGAATCGATCCTGAAGCTCTTTTTCTATTCTATGATTTAAATGATCTGCAACAATGATAATATTTTGAGTGCTATCAAGCTTGGTCTCCAAATACTCATACATTTTATTTCGATAATCGTTTTCTGACGTAACGGATTGAAATACATTTTTACGAAACTTTACAGAGCGTGACGATAATGGTGCTATTTTAGGAATATTTTTTAAACTCGGTTCATTAGAAATAAAATCAAAATTTGTTGGTATTAAAGGCCCAACAAGTAAATCTAAATCCTTTAAAACTTCAGAATCAATAATTTTTTTAATTTGGTATTTGTCATTATCTGTATCATAGGTTTTTAACTCAATTTCAATATTTCTTTTTGATGCCTTTTCTAAGGCAAATAGAACCCCAGTGTAAAAGTCAAGAGAAAGTGTATGAAGATTTCTTCCAGCTAGGGTCTTTTTAGTATCTTCTAAAGAATCAAAAATTATTTCTTTTACTTTAAAGGGGAGCAAGATTCCTAACTTTAATTGATTCTTTTGAATTGTTGAATCTAACAAATTCACTCTTTCTACTAAAAGATCGTTCTCAATTTTTAGTATACCACTCAAAGAGTCCGGGATTCTTAAAATCATTCCCACTTGAAGTCCAGTTTTAGATAAAGTAGGGTTTAATGAATCTAAAGTCTTACGATCTACTCCTAGTTTTTTTTCAATACGATAATACCCCTCTGTTTTAAGTACTTTATAATAATTATGGATTGGGTCTTTTTCAGGTAATACTTTTCGATACTCAAAATTTCGAACACGAATTTCTTGACCAATTTCTAATCCCTCAATGATTTGAGGATTGAGAGAATCTAATTCTTTAATTGTCATTTTATATTCATAAGCTAAACGCCACTTGGTCTCCTTTGGCTTAACTGTATGGATATCAAGAACTTTATTGTGTTTAATTCTTGGGAGATTTTTGGAATTATTCGATTGGGAATATATTGGAACCCGAAGAGTTATCCTACGTTTGATTCCTGTTTTTTCTACAGAGGGGTTGAACTCTAAAATTTGATCTAGGCTTACATTATACCTTTCGGTAATTTGAATTAACGTTTCACCTTTTTTTACGCGATGAATTATAAAGCGTTCAGGGGTTTGAGCAAAACTCAATTGAAACCCTAATAAAAAGAAAAAGAAAAAATTTCTCATATATTAAATAATGTTAAGACTATTCCCATTCTATTGTAGCTGGTGGTTTTGAACTAATATCATATACCACTCTATTAATTCCCTTAACGTTATTAATGATTTCATTTGATATCTTCTGTAAAAACGCATAGGGTAAGTCAACCCAATCAGCAGTCATTCCGTCAGTAGACTGAACTGCCCTTAAGGCTACACAATTTTCGTAAGTTCTCTCATCCCCCATGACTCCAACACTATTAACAGGTAGAAAAATTGCTCCAGCCTGCCATACTTGATCGTAAAGTTCCCACTTCTTAAGTCCTTGAATAAAAATAGCATCGACCTCTTGTAAAATATTAACTTTTTCTCGTGTTATATCTCCCAGAATTCGAATAGCTAAACCCGGTCCAGGAAATGGATGACGCCCCAATAAAGCACGATCCATTCCCAAACTCCTTCCAACTCGTCTAACTTCGTCTTTAAAAAGCATCCTTAAAGGTTCTACTAATTCTAATTTCATATAGTCAGGTAGACCTCCAACATTATGATGTGATTTAATTGTAGCGGAAGGACCATTAACTGATATAGATTCAATTACATCAGGATAAATAGTTCCTTGCCCTAACCACATTGCACGATCAACTTTTTGTGATTCTGCATCAAAAACGTCAATGAATATTTTTCCAATAATTTTTCGCTTTGTTTCCGGGTCGGATACCCCTTGCAATGCGCCTATAAATTTATCTGAGGCATCAACACCTTTAACATTGAGTCCCATACCTGAATATTGCTCTAATACTGATTTGAATTCGTTCTTTCTTAATAAACCGTTATTAACAAAAATACAGTTCAACTGCTTTCCAATTGCTTTATGAAGAAGCATTGCTGCTACAGATGAATCAACACCTCCAGAAAGACCAAGAATTACTTTATCATCTCCAATCTTTTCTTTTAATTCCTTTAATGTCATTTCAACAAAAGAATCAGGAGTCCATTCTTGTTTAACTCCAGCTATATCAACTAAAAAATTTTGTAGAATCTGTTTCCCATCATAAGAGTGATATACTTCAGGATGGAACTGAATGGCATAGGTCTGTTCACCAGTAATCTTAAACGCTGCATTTTTGACATCTTCAGTACTTCCTAAACATTCAGCTTCGCTTGGAAGTGTAAGAATAGTATCAGCATGACTCATCCAAACCTGACTATTAGTTGATACGCCTTTAAAAAAAGGTTCTTTATCATTAAATGAAGAAAGTTGAGCTCTACCGTATTCACGTGTTTTAGAAGGACTTACTTCTCCTCCAAAAAAGTGAGCTAAGTATTGAGCTCCATAACAAACCCCTAAAAGCGGTAACTTCCCTTTAATCTTTTTTAAGTCAGGATGAGGAGCATCTTCTGATCTAACTGAAAAAGGAGATCCAGATAAAACAACTGCTTTAAAGCTTGAAATATCGCCTGGTGGGTTGTTGTAAGGATGAATTTCACAATAAATAAATAGCTCTCTAACTCTGCGAGCAATTAATTGTGTGTACTGTGAACCAAAATCGAGAATAAGTACTTTTTCTTGCATGAACAAAAATACGATTTAATAGAGGGGTTTAATATCTTATCTCAAATTTAATAAACAAGAATTGTTAATATTCGATTAAAGTGAAATCAGAATTTAAAGGATCTAAGTTTTCAATGAGCGAAGGAATCATTTGTTCTCCTATTTCAAGATAAAAAGAGACAAAGTTTAAAGTGCGCTCCTGAAGTTGATCATCTGGAAATAACTGACTATGTAACATTGATAATCTTTGAACCTGATCTGAAAGCGTATTTTTTTGTGCTTTTAATAATCGTTTTTCTAAATAATCTATACCTCGAGTTTGTTTTTTTAATTGAGCACTTACTGCTCCTTCAAAGGACTTATCAGTTTGAGATACTAAAGATTGAAGGTGATTGAATTGTTTTTCTAATTGAATTTTAAGAAATTTTAAATCTAAATCAATACTACTAATTTGTTTTATTTTTTTATTAACTAATACCTCACGTTTTAAAAATAAATCTGACAGTGTTAAATTAAGTTTATCTATTTTTTTTCTTAATTTATTTGAATAGATTAATGCTGAATTTCTTAATAAAAGTAATGGAAATGGAACTCCATAACGATCAAAGTTTTTTTTCAACTGTAGCCAATAAGCTATCTCTCCTCCTCCACCTATGTAATGAAGATTGGGCAGAATAATCTCTTGATATAAAGGTCTTAAAATAACATTTGGAGAAAATCGCTCAGGGTATTTTTTTAGAATTTTAAAAAAAGTATCCTTCGTAAAATTTAATTCAGCTCCAATTAAAGAAAAACCATTTTTAGTCTTTTTTATTCGGTAACGTCCTTGGGGTGTTAAGTAAAATAGATTAATTTCTCGAGGGTTTACTTGAGGTGTATACTTTTTATTATAATTCGTTTTAATTAAATTTATTTGTTCAGTAACACTTTTAAAAGAAGATGCATTAGTTAATTCGTCTTTTATAATCGGTGAAAAAAGAGATTTGAGAACTTTTTGGTTTGGCTCCAAAACAATAAGACCGTAGGATCCAAAAAGTTGATCTACTAATTTAAAAGTTGCCTCAGATAAGTTTACTGCTTTACGATAACTTTTTTCTAATAATTCTTTAATAAAAGTGACTTCAGGATGATTACCTAAATTAGTTTCAAAAATATCTAGAGCTTCTTGTAAATCGTTCAAAGGGAAGTCTCCAACAGCACCTGCTGAATTTCTTTTCCATTGAATCTTCTTGTCTTGAAAATTAAAACTATTAATCTCTTCAAAATCATGATCTTCGCTTGCCATCCAGTATACAGGGATAAATTCTGATTTTGGATATTTTAATTTAAGTTTCTTACATAGATTAATGGTGCTAATTATTTTATAAATAAAATAAAGGGGACCAGTCATCAGGCAGAGCTGATGTCCAGTAGTAACAGTGAATGTATTTTCATTAGCCAGTAACTTTAGGTTTTTTATGACCGCTTTTTCAGGACTCATTTTTGCATATTGTGAATTCAATGCTTTAACTAAAACTATTCGAGATTGTTTTGAATAATGGTCTTTTTTTATCTCCATTTGAATGCGAGTATTTTCCAAATTAGGGTAATGCCCATAAAACTCCTTTAGACTTTTCTTCTCAATTAAGTAATCACAAATTAATTGAGAAAAACGACCAGTATCTTTTAAGGAAATATGTTGCTTTCGCATAATGTAATTTATGTAAAGATATTTGTTTTTTAGGAAAAAGAAATTTATAGTTTGAAGAGAAAGTGTACTTTTAAAATAAAAACATAGTTTATGTTTAGTAGAATCTTATATCTAGTCTTAATTAGTTTCTTAACTAGACTTACAGGGCAAATTCATTCACCTAATGATTTTTTTGGCTATGAGCTAGGTAGTAATTTTAGCAGACATCATCAAGTAGTAGATTATTTTCAATATTTAGATCAAAACTCTTCTGGAATTAAAATAGTTCCTTATGGAAAAACCAGTGAAGGACGAATATTGCAGTTAGTCTTCATATCAGACCCTGAAAATTTAAAAAATCTTGAAGATATCCGCACTATTCATATTCAGGATAGTAATTCAATTAATGGTACTAAAAATAATGATAAAGTAATTGTTTGGCTGAGTTATGGCGTACACGGAAATGAATCTTCATCCACAGAAGCCTCTATGGAAACTGCATATGCATTAATAACAAAACATCAAGATTGGCTAAAGGATACAATAGTAATATTGGACCCTTGCATCAATCCTGACGGAAGAGATCGTTATGTGAACTTTTACAATCAAAGCAAAAGTACGCCCTATGATAGTAATCGTGTTACAAGAGAACATGAAGAACCATGGCATAGCGGTAGAACAAATCATTATATTTTTGATCTTAACAGAGACTGGGCATGGCTCACTCAGATAGAATCTCAGCAACGAATTAAACAATACAATAAGTGGTTGCCGCACATCCATGTAGATTTTCATGAACAAGGAATAAATAGTCCTTATTATTTTGCACCAGCTGCAGAACCATTACATGAAGTAATTACTGATTATCAAAAAGACTTTCAAGACGCTCTTGGAAGAAATCATGCAAAATACTTTGATAAAGAAGGCTGGTTTTATTTCACTAAACAGCAATTTGATATTTTATATCCAAGCTACGGTGACAGTTATCCCATGTACTTAGGAAGTATCGGAATGACATATGAACAGGCTGGAGGTGGAGTAGCTGGATTAGGTATTAAAAATGACGAAAATATTGAGCTTACTTTGAAGGATAGAATAAAACATCATCTTACTACAGGGATTTCAACAGTTGAAATGGCAGTCATGAAAAAAATACAACTTATTGAAAACTACAAAGCTTATTTCAATGATAAAGATTTGAAGTACAGGAATTTTGTCCTTGACGGCAATGAAGACCAGTTAGATGCAATCTCAGAGTTTTTTGAAAAACATAAAATTAAAAGTGAAAAACTATTAAAAAATACATCTGTACGTGGTTTTGACTACCAAAAACAAAAAAATACAATTACTAATTTTACTAAAAATTCTTTAGTAGTATCAACAAATCAATCCAAGGGAAAAATGGCTCATGTTTTATTAGAGCCCAACACAAAACTCAATGACTCTCTTACATACGATATTACAGCTTGGTCGTTACCTTATGCATACGGACTAAAAGCAAATGCTACTCAGGAAAGTTTAAAAACTGTCAGTTATAAACCAAGAAAGGTTAAAATTATTCGAACTGATATTGGCACATATGGATATGCACTTCCTTATAAAAGTTTTAGGGATAGTAAGTTTTTGGCTTCTATTTTAAAGGAAGGGCTTGGTGTTAGAATAAATACTGTTCCAATTATTAATAGTGGAAGAAAATGGGAAGAAGGTTCCATCTTTATATTGAAGGGGGATAATATAAAAAATGAATATTTTCCAAAAACATTAGAAAAACTTGCCCAAAAACATAACCGAATAATTTATCCTATTAGAACAGGATATTCAGATAAAGGTCCTGATCTTGGAGCTGATGAATTAAAATTAATTAAGTCACCAAAAGTAGCGGTATTTAAAAATGATTTTACTTCATCATATCGATACGGTGAAGTCTGGCATTTTTTTGAAAAAGAGCTTGAATATCCGCTAATTCAAGTAAATTATAATAGCTTGAATAAATTATTGTCAGATATTGATATTTTGATTATTCCTGGCGGATTCTATAATAAATGGTCAAACTCAACAACCGAAAAAAAAGTATATGAATGGTTGAATAAAGGTGGCAAGATATTGGCTCTTTCTAGTGCTTTAAACATCTTTGCAAATACTGATGCCTTTAATCTAAAAAAGAAGGAAAATAAAAGTCAAAATAATTCTATGGTTCCTTATTCAAAAATAGAACGTAATGAGATTAGCAGGATGACTACCGGAAGTATTTATGAAGCAACTATTGACAAAACTCATCCTTTAAGTTTTGGTATATCACGTTATTATACTTTAAAACTAGATGCAGATTCATATAGTCTTTTAAAAGATGAAGGGAATGCTTTTACTCTAAGTTCAATGGCAAATCCTATTGCTGGATTTATTGGCCATCTTGCAAGAGAAAATCAAAAAACATCTTTACTTTTTGGACAAGAACATCATGGAGAGGGTAAACTAATCTATTTTGTAGATAATTTGCTTTTTAGAGGGTTTTGGTATAGTGGAAAACAAGTTTTTTCTAACGCAGTCTTCTTTTAAACAGGTATTCCAATTAGATCATAGTCAGTTGCATCTATAATTTCAATATTAACAAAATCTCCCTGTTTTAAATAATATTTTGAAGCATCAACAAGAACTTCATTATCCACATCTGGAGAATCCATAAATGTACGTCCCACAAAATTAACACCTTCTTTTCTATCAATTAAACATCGAAACTTTTTCCCTAAACACATTTGATTATGTTCCCAAGAAATTTGAGATTGAATTTCCATAATTTCATTTAAACGTTTCTGCTTAACTTGTGCAGGTACATTATCTTCAAGTAAATGAGCATGTGTGTTTTCTTCATGACTGTAAGTGAAACAACCTAATCTTTCGAATCTCATTTCTTTAACCCAAGCTTTAAGAATTTCAAAGTCTGATTCAGTTTCTCCTGGATAACCAATAATTAGTGAAGTTCTAAGAATTATTCCTGGCACTTGTAAACGAAACTTATTTAAAAGAGAAGTGGTTTTTTCTTGAGTAGTACCACGACGCATTGATTTTAGAATCGAATTAGAAATATGTTGAAGTGGGATGTCTAGATAATTGCAAATTTTGGGTTCAGTTCTAATAACTTCTAGAACATCTTCTGGAAACCCTGTGGGGAAGGCATAGTGTAAACGAATCCATTCAATTCCACTAATTAGAGCTAATGCACGAAGAAGGTCTGCCAACCTTCTTTTATTGTATATATCCAAACCGTAGTAAGTCAAATCTTGGGCGATTAAAATTAATTCTTTAACTCCATCTTTTACTAAACATTTTGTTTGTTGAACCAGCTCTTCAATTGGTGTTGAACGATGTTTTCCACGCATCAAAGGGATTGCACAAAATGAACATGGTCGATCACAACCTTCTGCGATTTTCAAATAAGCAAAATGTTTAGGAGTAGTTAAAATACGTTCTCCAACTAATTCATGCTTATAATCTGCACCTAAAACTTTTAAAAGTTGCGGTAAATCTGAAGTTCCAAAATATTCATCTACCTGTGGAATTTCTTTTTTCAGATCAGGCTTATAACGCTCACTTAAACAACCAGTTACATAAACTTCATCAACCTTTCCGGATTCCTTTTTTTGGATTTGTTCTAAAATTGTATTAACTGATTCTTCTTTAGCATTATCAATGAAGCCACAGGTATTAATAACCACTATGTTACCCTCTTTTTGATGAACAACATTCTTACCACTTCCTTTTAATTGACCCATTAGAACTTCTGAATCATATATGTTCTTTGAACAGCCTAAAGTGATTACATTTATAGTGTTTTTTTTCGCTGACTTTGTTCGCATATTTATACTTAAATAATTCTGAAGTTGAGCATTAGCTATAGTTCTAGGACTTTATTCAAAAAACTAAGTGTTTCCTTGGTTACTTTATCGTAATTATCACCACTTAAATAAGAAGTGATTACATGGTCACCCGCATTTGGAAAAGCCTTTTTGACTTTTAAGTTTTCTGGAGTTCCTAATTGATCAAACATTTTTAACATAGCTTCAACTGACACAACTGAATCTTGGAACTTTTCATTTTTAAAATAATACCCCATAAATACTGGTTTTTTTACTCTTTCAAATGTAGACTTATTCATTTTTACATCTAAAAACTTTTGCATATGTGTCGCACTCTCTAATCGTGTCTTTGTCGTCCAATATTTCTTTTTTTCAGAGTTAGTATTTTCCCAAATATGGTAGTTCCCTCCCTTAACTAAACGTGCTATTTGAAGTCCCCAAGGCTTAGATAGTAGCTTAGATAGAGGATCAAAAACTGCTATATTGGGGCCAAAAAGACAAATAGCTTTAATTTTAGGGTCTTCTGCTAAACTTAATGACAAAGCTCCGCCGTGAGAAGTTCCTAAAAGGATTATCTCTTCTCCTAGTTGCTTAGCAACTGCTATGGATTCTTTAGCTGATTGCCAGTAAGCATCATTATTAAAAGTCAACATTGGTTCCTTCTCATCTAGTCCATGCCCATACAAGCGAGGAATATATAGATTAGAACCTAAAGCTTTTGCAATATTACGATGAACGGGATCACCTTCCATACCAGAAGCAGTGAATCCGTGGAGATATAATATGCTAAACTTAGTTTTTTTAGGAAGCGAATCGTTGAAAATAATCTTTGAAGCATTATCTGGGCGAATATTTCCAAGGGTATTTTCTTTTTCTTCAATCCAATTATTCAAAATCGTTAAGTCTGAAGGGACATCAACAGCTTCCATATTTAATTCTGGAGTTTTAACTCTGGGTCCAACTAAATATAGAGCTCCAAATATTAAAATGAACACAATAATTCCTCTTATGGTTTTCATATATCTATTTTTAGCTGAATAATGTCTGAATAAATTGTTGAGGATTGAAATCTTGTAAATCATCTATCCCTTCTCCAACTCCAATATACTTAACAGGAATCTGAAATTGATCAGAAATCCCTAGTAATACTCCTCCTTTTGCTGTTCCGTCTAATTTAGTTATAGCTAAACTAGTTACCTCAGTTGCAGAAGTGAATTGTTTAGCTTGTTCAAAAGCATTTTGTCCAGTTGAACCGTCTAGTACTAATAGCACTTCATGAGGAGCACCAGAAACAATTTTAGACATAACTCTCTTTACTTTTGAAAGTTCATTCATTAAATTAATTTTATTGTGAAGCCTTCCAGCAGTATCAATAAATACTAAGTCTATATCACTATTGGTTGCAGCTTTTAAAGTATCAAAGGCAACAGAAGCAGGGTCACTACCCATTTCCTGACGGACAAGAGGAACCTTAGCACGATCTGCCCAAATTTGTAATTGATCTATTGCGCCAGCTCTAAAGGTGTCAGCCGCACCCAACATTATTTTTTTACCTTGAGTTTTAAATTGGTGAGCAAGTTTACCAACAGTAGTTGTTTTTCCAACTCCATTTACTCCTACTACCATTACTACATGGGGATGATGATTGTTATTTTCAGAAACTTTTTCATCAATCTCTTTTTGAGTCAGTAAACCAGAAATTTCTTCCCTTAGCATTTTTATCAAATCGTTAAAACCTAAGTATTTTTCTTTTTTTGTACGATCCTCTAAAGCATCTATTATTTTTAAAGTAGTAGCTACTCCCACATCAGCCTGAATCAAAATTGACTCAAGCTCATCAAGAAAATCCTCATCAATTTTTGTTTTACCAACAACCACTTTTCCCAAACGAGACAAAAAAGAGTTTTTTGTTTTAGCTAACCCTGTCTCTAGCTTATTCTGATCCTGTTTTGAAAAATAGTTCTTAAGTTTTCCCATTATGTATAAAAATAAAAAAAGCTACCGGTTAAGTAGCTTTTTATCTTAAATAAGAATTGAAAAATTATTTTTTATTCAACCAATCTGAGGCTAAATCTGGAGAAATTATAGTTTCTACAAAACTATAGGAATCACTACCGTCTTTTTTCACCATTTTGATTGCCTTTGTTAATCGTTTTGAACCGGTTTGTAATGTTGCTACAGATTTCTTTGCCATGACTTACTTTATTTCTTTATGAACCGTCATTTTTTTCAAAATCGGGTTAAACTTTTTAACTTCTAAACGTTCAGGTGTATTTTTTTTATTTTTTGTAGTAATATAACGGGAGGTTCCAGATCGACCTGAGTCTTTGTGTTCAGTACACTCTAATATAACTTGAACTCTATTTCCTTTTTTTGCCATTTTGTTAACCTTTATAGTGACCTTTTGCTCTGGCTTCTTTCAAAACAGCAGAAATGCCTTTTTTGTTAATTGTTTTTAGAGTCGCTGCCGAAACAGTAAGGGTTATCCACTTATCCTCCTCAGGAATATAAAAGCGCTTTTTGATGATATTAGCGTCAAAACGACGCTTTGTTCTATTTAATGCTTTAGAAACATTGTTCCCAAACATTACCCTCTTTCCGCTGATCTCACAAACTTTTGACATTATTGTCTTTTTTAACGTGGGTGCAAATTTACTGTTTTTTACACAGTATCAAAATTGTTTTTTTAAAAAAATTGCTTTTTAAATCAATTGCTTAAAAAGCATCTCCAAAGCCTTATTAACAGCTTTACCAATAATCCTTTTTCGATTTTTACCAAATAAAAACTTTTCACTAATAATTCCCTCTTCATAAGCAATAGCTATCCACACAGTTCCTACCTCAACATCGGAATCTCCTTTAGTAGGACCTGCATTTCCTGTAGTAGAAAGTCCAATACTGGTATTAAATTTTACCCGTGCTTCCTTTGCCATAGCTTCTGCAACTTCCTTACTGACAACCGAATATTCTTCAATAAGCGTTTTTGGAACATCCAAAACATCAGATTTGGATTGGGTGTGATAGACAACTAAACCACCACTAAAATATCTTGATGCTCCAGGTATTTTTGTTAATCGAGATGCTATTTCTCCCCCTGTACAACTTTCTGCAGTGCTTAAACTCAATTTTTTTGTGATAAATTGAGCTTGTATTTTTTCTTCAAATGATGCAACATCTTCATAACCTACAAAGATATCTTTAATCAAGGGTAAAAGTTTTTTCAATTCAGCATCTATTCTCCTTTCTAATAATGCTTCATCAGTGCCCTTTCCAGAAAGACGTAGACGGACACGTCCTAAATTTGGCAAATAAGCAAGCTTAATGTCCTTGGGAAGGTTATTTTCCCAATTTAATATACGTTCAGAAATAGCACTTTCTCCTAATCCATAAGTCATTAGAGTTTTATGCAAGATAAAAGGACGGATAAAATGACGCTGTAAAGCAGGTAACACCTCCTGAGTCATTAACGATTTCATCTCAAAGGGAACTCCAGGAAGTGAAATGATTATTTGCTTATCTTTTTCAAACCACATTCCAGAGGCTGTACCGTGTTCGTTTTTAAAAATTCTCGCTTTTGAGGGTAATAATGCTTGTTGCCGATTTTGATTATTAATGGGTGTGGTGACATATTTCTTAAAAATCTCTTCTATGTGCAATAAAATCTCTTTTTTTTCTTCTAAAACATCATTAAAGTAGGTACACAATGTATGCTTGGTTAAATCGTCTTTGGTAGGACCTAAACCTCCAGTCATAATAACAAGTTGTGCCCTTGAGTAAGATGAATCTAAAGCATTTATAATAGCTTCCTTTTCGTCTGAAACACTAGTGATTTGAACAATTTCAATTCCAATTTTGTTTAAAGCTTTTGCTAAAAAAACAGAATTAGTATTTACGATTTGACCAATAAGTATTTCATCACCTATCGATATAAGTTCTGCCTTCATTTTATTTGATTTTTACTGAGAAAGCTTGTCTATCTTCTAAGTGACCAACTAAAACATCACCTTCAGATACAGTGCCAACTCCAGCTGGGGTTCCTGTAAAAATTATATCACCTATTTTAAGTGTAAAATATTGAGAAATATAGCTGATTAAATCATCAATATTCCAAAGCATTTTTGAAGTATTCCCATGCTGAACAACATAGTCATTAAGTTTTAAACTAAATGAAAGTGAATTTAAATCTTTAAACTCATTTTTAGGAAACCAATCTCCAATCAACGCTGAACCGTCAAAAGATTTGGATTTGTCCCAAGGCATTCCATTTTTTTTTAACTGATTTTGAAGTTTACGTGCAGTAAAGTCAATTCCCAACCCAATCTCGTTATAATATTTGTGAGCAAATTTAGTCTGTATGTGTTTACCAATTCTATTTATTCTAATCAATACCTCTACTTCATAATCAATATTTGAAGAAAAATGAGGAATAAAAAACGGTTGATTTTTTTGTAAGATAGAGGTGTCTGGTTTAATAAATAATATTGGATTTTTAGGTTTATCATTACCCAACTCTTTAATATGAGAAAAATAATTTCTCCCTACGCATAAAATTTTCACAATTTCAACCTTTTGTATTCATGGTCTTTAATCTAATCTCAGTAAGTACTTTTTTAGTATATCTTGGAAAGTCTGCATTAAGAACCCATCCAAAATAACCTGGCTCTTTTTCCAAAATATCAGTAACTTTTTGGCCTTTATGTTTTCCAAACCCAAAACACATTTCATTTGATTTATCAAATACAACAAAACCTGCAAAATCTGCTGTTTTTCTTCTTGTACTAAATTTATTTAAAAAATCTATGTTTGGCTCTAAATCATTGTATCGATCTAGTTGAGCTAATAATACATCATGAGTAGCTTTAGTGTCTGCTTGAGCTGAATGTGCATCTTTAAGTTCCTCTTCGCAATAAAATTTGAGAGCAGCGGAAAGTGTACGAGCTTCCATTTTATGGAAAATAGTTTGAACATCGACTGTTTTAACATTTTTAAAATCAAAGGAAACTTCGGCACGAAGAAGTTCTTCAACTAAAAGAGGGATATCAAAACGATCAGAATTAAATCCTGCTAAATCACAGCCTTTCAAGAAGCCATAAATAGTATGTGATTCTTCTTTGAAAGTAGAGGCATTTACTACCATTTCATTTGTAATACCATGAATTTCAGAAACTTCAGATGGAATCTGAATTTCTGGATTGATAAGTTTCTCCATTTTCTCCTGTGTTCCATCAGGATGTAATTTAAGAATTGCAATTTCTACGATTCTATCTTTACTTATATTAGTACCAGTTGTTTCCAAATCAAAAAAACAAAGCGGTTTAGCTAGTTGAAGTTTCATAATCTCAAATTAATAGGGAAGGGTCTCTTTCCAATTTTCTAAATATTCCGCAACACGTTTTACAAAAAGCCCCCCAGTAGCTCCATTAATTATTCGATGATCATAACTGTGAGAAAGAATTACTTTTCTTCGTATTCCTATAAAATCTCCATTTGGAGTTTCGATAACAGCTGGCATTTTTCGAATTGATCCTATAGCTAAGATTCCTACTTGTGGCTGGTTTATTATGGGCGTCCCCATAATTGATCCAAAATTTCCAATATTTGTAAATGTATAAGTCCCATCTTGAACTTCCTCGGGCTTTAAATTACTTTTTCGTGCGCGATTTGCCAGATCATTTACAGCTTTTGTCAGCCCTACTAAATTTAAGTGATCTGCATTTTTAATTACAGGAACAATAAGATTTCCATCAGGTAATGCGGTTGCCATTCCCAAGTTTATATCTTTTTTGATGATAATTTTATCACTATCCAAACTACTATTTAAAGCTGGATAATCACGTAGAGCTTTAATTGTAGCTCTAATAAATAAGGGTGTAAAGGTCAATTTTTCATTTTCACGTTTTAAAAAAGGGGCTTTAACCTTTTCGCGCCAGTCCCATAAATCAGTAACATCAACTTCTATAAAGGATTGAACGTGAGCAGAAGTTTGTATGCTTGATTTCATGTGGGATGAAATCAGCTTCTCCATACGACTCATTTCTATGATTTGATCACCTTCTGAAAAACTAGGCTTTGCTAATATCGGAAGCTTTGTGATTTTTGATTGATCTTCTATTTTATCTGTATTCTTATCAGGATAAATAACTCTATTATTTAGATATTGAAGTAAGTCTTTTTTAGTTAATCGATGCCCTTTTCCTGATCCGGGTATTTGATCTAATTCATCTTGTAAAATCTCCTCCTTTTTTGCAATATTTTTTACCAAAGGGGAATAAAAACGTTCGCTATTCTCCTTTGTTTGATTTACTTTGATTTCTAAGGTCTTAATTTCTTCTTCCAATTCTGCTGCAACTAATTCAGTTTCATCTTTTTCTTTGAAAGAAGTTTCAGGGACTATCTTATTTAAATCTGAATCATTAAGAGATTCGTTTTCTCCTTTTTCAGTTTCAATTACTACTAAAACCTCTCCAACCTGAGCAACTTCATTTTCTTCAAATTTCTTTTCTATGATGACGCCTTCAGCTTCAGAAGTTACATCAGTGTCGACTTTATCAGTTGCTATTTCTAATATGGGGTCATCTATAGATACTGAATCACCAACATTTTTTAACCATTTGATTATAGTTGCCTCAGCTACACTCTCACCCATTTTGGGTAATTTTAAAAAATATTGTCCCATAATATTATGTTATACAAAAGTATCAAATTTTGACTGGGAAATCAGATTTAATTAATAGATCTACAAAGAAGATTTTGAATCAACTTTTTGTAATGGATGACTCAAATGGAATACGAGCCAAAATGGATCTACCTAGAGTAACTTCATCAGTATACTCCAACTCATCTCCTACAGGAATTCCCCTGGCAATTGTGGAAGTCTTTATCTGATATGGAGATAATAATTTGTAAATATAAAAATTTGTAGTGTCTGCTTCCATAGTTGCGCTTAAAGCAAAAATTACTTCATGAACAGAACCTTCTTTTGCCTTATTTACAAGAGAAGCAATATTTAAATCTTGAGGTCCAACCCCCTCCATTGGAGAAATAATTCCACCTAAGACATGATAAATTCCCTGAAATTGTCCTGTACTTTCAATCGCCATAACGTCTCGAATATCTTCAACTACACAAAGTAATTTTTTATCACGTTTTGGACTAGAACAAATCTCACAAAGGGTTGTATCTGAAAGGTTGTGACAACTAGAACAGAAGATTACACTGTCTCTTAATGCTTTAAGAGAATCTGAAAGCAAATGAGTATTTTCTTTAGGTTGCTTTAAAAGGTGTAATGCGAGTCTTAATGCAGTTCTCTTTCCTATTCCTGGTAAAAGAGCAATTTCTTGGACTGCATTTTCAAGTAACTTTGATGAAAAATCCATGTGTAAATTTACAAAAAACTAGGTTGTCTCTACTTTCGTATCTTGGTCTCTTTAAAATTAAATAATGATTACTCCGCTATTCATCCTAAGCCTAATAATTGGTTATTTTTTTGTTCTTTTCAGTATTTCTTATTTGTTTGTAAAGGAGGATTCTAATGAAGTGTTTTTTAAAGCCAATCGAAATTCTCCTTGGTATTTAGTTGCCTTTGGAATGGTTGGAGCATCATTATCAGGAGTTACCTTTATATCGGTTCCAGGTTGGGTAGATTCTTCAAAATTCCACTATTTTCAAGTTGTTTTAGGTTATCTTATTGGATATTTTGTTGTAGCATATTTACTCTTACCTCTTTACTATAAAAATAATGTAACTTCAATTTATGAATACCTTTTAATACGTCTAGGGAAAAGAAGCCATTATGCAGGTGCTTTCTTTTTTTTTATTTCGAGAGTTTTAGGAGCTGCATTTAGATTGTTTCTCGTTGCAATTGTACTTCAAAATTTTATTTTTGACGCTTGGAATATACCTTTTGAAATTACAGTAGTAATCTCAATATTACTGATTTGGATTTATACTCAAAAAGGTGGCATTAAAACTATAGTATTTACTGATACACTTCAAACAGCTTTAATGATTCTTTCTGTATTGCTCTCAATAAATTATATAAATCAGGCATTGGATTGGTCTTTTTTTGATTTTCTAACTTCAAGAGAATTATCTAATTATAATGATATTTTCGTTACAGATTCACTTTTGAGTCGAAACCATTTTCTAAAATCATTTGTTGGGGGTGCTTTTGTAACAATATGTATGACTGGTCTAGATCAAGATATGATGCAAAAAAATCTGAGCTGTCGGAATTTAAAAGATGCTCAAAAAAATATGATTGTCTTTAGTATTGTTTTGGTTATAGTAACTGGACTATTTATGCTTTTAGGAGCATTACTATACATTTATGCTGATCAAAAAGTTATTTCTGTCCCAATAATGGATGGAAGTATTAAAACAGATCTTCTATTTCCAGAAATTGCACTAAATGGTGGATTAGGTATTACCGTTGCTATAACTTTTATTCTTGGCTTAATTGCTGCAGCATACAGTAGTGCAGATAGTGCATTGACTTCATTAACAACTTCCTTTTGTGTAGACTTTCTTGATATAGAACAATATGAAAGTCCAAAACAAAAAAGTTTACGTAAAAAAATTCATATTGGAATGAGTATTTTATTGATTTTAGTTGTCATATCGTTTAAATATTTTTTAGGTCGTAATGTCATCGACGGACTTCTTACAGCAGCTGGATACACATACGGTCCTCTATTAGGTCTTTTTTCATTTGGAATATTTACGGATTATAAAATAAGGGATCAATGGCTTTGGCTAGTTATATTGGTAGTATTGCTTTTGATAAGCATTTTGGGTTCTTTAGATGCTAGTCTTTTGGGTGGGTACGAATTAGGATATGAACTACTTCCCTTAAACGGACTACTTACATTTTTAGGTTTGATATTGATTCGTAGAAAGTAAAACTAAAGTACAGGCATTTTCCCAAAAAATTCCTGAAGCACTTAGTTTTTTAGCAAAAATTTTATTTTCAGTTCCAGGGTTAAAAATAATACGATGTGGTTTTAGCTTTAAAATAAAATCGAGGTATTGATCTTGTTTTTGTGGAGATAAATAAAGTGAAATGGTGTGAATATCTTTCAGAACTGTAAATGGAGCTACAATTTTAATATTAGTAATTTTTCCTTCTTTTATTCCCATAGGAATTACATCTATACCTGCATTAAATAGGCTAATAACAGCTTTAAAAGAATAGCGTTGATTATTTGGTGAAGCCCCAAGAATAAGAGTTTTATAATTTACCATTGAATCATGACACTCCCCCATGTAAAGCCACTGCCAAAAGCAGCTAATACAACTTTATTTCCCTTTTCAATTTTACCTTCTTCCCAAGCTTCAGTTAGAGCGATCGGAATTGAAGCAGCAGTAGTGTTCCCATAACGCTGAATATTATTATAAACTTGATTGTCACTAAGTCCAAATTTCTTTTGAACAAATTGAGCAATACGAAGGTTAGCTTGATGAGGAATCAGCATATCAATTTCGTTTGGCTTCCAGCCTGCTTTTTTTAATCCTGCATTAATAACTTCAGTAAAACGAACTACAGCATTTTTAAATACAAACTGACCATTCATAAAAGGATAATATGATATGTCTTCTGGATTATTTTCTTTCATAATCTCAGGAACCCATCGACCCGTGCTAGGTCCGATAAGAGAGAGCTCTTTCGCATGTTTTCCCTCGGAATGCAATTGTGAGTTTAGAATACCTATTGAATTACTTTCAGTTCGAGTCATTACAACGGCACCAGCTCCATCACCAAAAATTACTGATATATTCCTGCCACGAGTTGTCATATCAAGACCTCCAGAATGAAATTCCGAGCCAATGACTAAAACATTTTTATACATTCCCGTTTTAATAAACTGGTCTGCAGTAGCAACTGCATAAACAAATCCAGAACATTGCATACGGATATCCATTGCTGGACAATCTGGAATATTTAAAGCCTCTTGTACAAGGACCCCTGAACCAGGAAAATAATAATCTGGACTTAGTGTAGCAAACAAAATTAAATCAATATCCTGGGCTAATAATCCAGAACGTTCAATCGCAATTTTGGAAGCCTTAACTCCCATTGATGAAGTAGAATCTTTACTTCCCTTAGAAATGTGACGTCGTTCCTTAATTCCAGTTCGTTCTTGAATCCAATCATCTGAAGTTTCCATAACAATCTCTAAATCAGAGTTCTTGACAACGTTATCTGGCAAGTATTTTCCGAGTCCAATAATTTTTGAATTATACATGTTTATATAAATTATTTTGAAAAGTACATTTTTTTAGATTGGAAAATGAATTCCTTTTAAACAGAAGTTATTTATGTATGTGCTTTGAAAAAATTCTACTTTTAAAATTTGATCACAAATGGTGCCATGTTGTCATATTTTCCATTTTGGTATTTTATTTGTAAATAGTGGTTATAAATTACAATAATTATGAGTACTGGAAAAATAAATGTAGCAGTTGAAAATATATTTCCGTTAATAAAGAAATTTCTTTATAGCGATCATGAAATCTTTTTAAGAGAATTAATATCAAACGCTACAGATGCTACGACTAAAATTAAGCATTTAAGTAGCCTTGGTGAAATTAAGGGAGACTTAGGTGATTTGCAAATTGAGGTTAAAGTAGATAAAAAAGGTAAAAAACTTCATATAATTGATCGTGGTATCGGAATGACTCACGAAGAAGTTCAAAAATACATTAATGAAGTAGCTTTTTCTGGAGCAGAAGAGTTTTTGGATCAATATAAAGACTCTGCAAAAGATAGTGGTATAATTGGACACTTTGGTTTAGGTTTTTACTCAGCATTTATGGTTGCTGAAAAAGTAGAAATTATAACAAAAACTCATAAGGATGAGCCTGCAGCGCACTGGATATGTGATGGATCACCAGAATACAGTCTTAAAAAATCGAAAAAAGATATTCGTGGAACAGAGATTATTTTACATATTGACAAAGACTCGAAAGAGTTTTTAGAGGATACTCGTATTGGAGAATTGCTTAAAAAATATAATAAGTTTATGCCCATTCCAATAAAGTTTGGAACCAAAGAAGAAACGCTTCCTCTTCCTGATGGAGCAGAAAAAGACGCAGAGCCTGAAAAAATAACAGTAGACAATATAATTAATAATCCAGATCCTGCATGGACAAAAAAACCAGCGGATCTTAAAGATGAAAATTATAAATCTTTTTATAGGGAGTTATATCCGATGCAATTTGAAGAACCATTATTCAATATTCATTTAAATGTAGACTACCCTTTTAATTTAACTGGAATTCTATACTTTCCCAAGCTTAATAATGATATAAATATTCAAAAGGATCGTATCCAACTTTATCAAAACCAAGTTTTTGTAACAGATAATGTTGAAGGAATTGTTCCTGAATTTTTAACCCTTCTTCGTGGTGTGATTGATTCACCTGATATTCCTTTAAACGTATCTAGAAGTTACCTTCAAGCTGACGGAGCAGTAAAAAAAATAAGTAACTATATAACCAGAAAGGTAGCTGACAAATTGAAAAGCCTCTTTAAAAATGATCGAAAAGGTTTTGAAGAAAAGTGGAACGATATTAAAGTAGTTATCGAATATGGAATGTTAAGTGAAGATAAGTTCTATGAAAAAGCTGATAGTTTTGCTCTCTACCCAACCACAGATGGTGAATTTTTTACTTTTGATGAACTTAAAGAGAATACTAAAGATCTACAAACTGATAAAGATGATAAATTGGTTATTCTTTATTCTTCAGATATTGATGCGCAACATAGTTATATTAAACAAGCTAATGCTAAGGGATATAAAATATTATTATTAGACTCCCCTATAATTGGACATCTTATCCAAAAAATGGAGGGTAACAAAGAAAATATCTCTTTCGCACGAGTTGATGGAGATACTTTAGAAAACTTAATAAAAAAAGATGAAGCCATCATTTCTAAAATCTCTGATAAGGAAAAAGAAACTTTAAAGCCAATTATTGAAGAAGTAGTAAAAGAAGGCGGATATACAGTCCAATTAGAGCCTTTAGACAGTCAAAGTTTACCTTTCGTATTAACCCAACCTGAATTTATGAGACGCATGAAAGAAATGCAACAAACTGGTGGTGGAGGTATGATGGGAAATATGCCTGACATGTATAATTTAGTAGTAAACACTAATCATGAACTGGTAGGTCAGATTTTAAATACTAAAACAAAAAAGAAGAAGGAACGCCTTATTCAACAAGCTCTTGATTTGGCTAAGCTTTCCCAAAATCTTTTAAAAGGAGAGGCCTTAACACAATTTATTCAACGAAGTGTTGAATTAATTAAATAAAAAAGATTGCCTTCGGGCAATTTTTTTTTAGTGTTAACTTAATTATAAAATGATTAAACCAATTGTACTTCCAGGTAATGGTTCCACTTGTGTATTTCCAGGTGCAAGCTTACGCTATTTTGAATCTTTCTTTTCAAAAAAAGAAACTAACAGGTATTTTAAGCAACTTAAAGATGAAATTCTTTGGCAACAAGATTCCATTACTGTTTATGGGAAAGAATATTCTCAGCCTAGACTAACCGCTTTGTATGCGACCAACTCTTTACCTTACTCCTACTCTGGAATTACCATGCATCCACATCGAATCACACCTCTTCTATTTGAAATTCAAAATCGTGTACAAAGCATAATTAATATTGAATTCACAACCGTGTTACTCAATCTATATCGAAATGGAAAAGATAGTAATGGATGGCATGCTGATAATGAAAAAGAGTTAGGTGAAAACCCAGCTATCGCCTCAGTGAGTTTTGGAGCAGAGAGATTTTTCCACCTAAAACATAAAAATCAAAAAGAGCTAAGGTTGAAAATTCCCTTAACATCGGGAAGTTTATTATTGATGGAGGGAGAAACTCAAACCCACTGGCTTCATCAAGTTGCTAAAACTAATAAACTTGTAGGACCCAGGATTAATTTAACCTTTCGTAAAATTATTTAAAAATATCATCAAGCACATAAGCTAGTCGAAGACCAGCTTTAAGCAATTGTAAGCGGATCGTTTCAAAGTTTTCGTAACGATACCGGTAACCTAAATTGACGTTTTCGGGTAGATCATTATAAATTTTTTTCGTTATTTTATGTGTTTCCTCTATCCAAATTGAAATTGGACTAGATGCGAGTTCTCTTTGTTGAGCTTGTGATAATCTTGGTAAATTTTTTGACAATTCAGTATAACTAAGCTTACTACTATCTATTAAATCGCTATCCCAAAGACGATGAAGATTTGAAATTTCACCGAACCATTTAATTTTGACATCATTTCCTCCTTTATCACTCTTTTTTCCTAAATGTAACGGCTGATGCAGATCACCGATAAAATGAATTAGTAGCTTCAAATAAAATTTTCTGTCTTTTTTAGGAGTTCTTTTACTTTTTAATACTTTAATACATTTACCAATAGCTTGAATAATATCCCCTTTTGAGTTTTTCTTACTAGAATCATAATTTTCATCTAGTTCCATATTTGCATAATGCCAAGAATTATAAGCATCATATCGATAATCAGACTTAATCTCATCGGCATAAGTAGAAATATATGCAATTGAAGCTCCCTCTAAAAGATCTTCAATCGCTATTTGTGTTTTTTTAGAAATGTGCTGAGCAGCAACTTCTCCAACAGTACGATGACCAATTGTTCCCCAATCCAAAAGCTCATTTGAAGAAACAAGAAAACCTAAAATAAAAATGAACCCAACTTTCATTTTGTTAAAATATGATTTAAATTTAAATTTTAATTTTACATATTCTGTCTTATTTTAAAAGATTACTAATTTTATCTCAAAAAAACTGTTGAAAAAACAAAACTTTTTTCAATTTCTCTTGTTATTGATTAGCACGCTGGTTTTCAGTCAAGAAAAAGAAATAGAATTTTTAATCCCTTCTATCCAATCAGACATAACTATTGATGGTGTCGGAAATGAAAAGGAATGGGGAAAAAGTGATTGGCAATCAGAATTTTGGCTATGGAGACCAAATGATAGCCTTAAAGCAAACAAACAAACTAGATTTAAGGTTTTAAAAAATGAAAAAAATCTTTATGTTTTTATAGAGCTATTTACAGATGGGATTAAATTCAGTACTCCAAGCTTAAAGCGTGACTTTGACACATTTGGTGCTGAAGCTATAACTCTTCTTTTTGACACCTTTAATGATGGAACTAATGCATTTTCATTTACAACAAATCCTTTAGGTTTAAAAAAAGAAGGTCTTATATCAGGTGGAAATCAAAATTATAGAACTGACAGAAATTATTCATGGGATACTAAATGGTTTGTTGAATCAAAAATATATGATAACCGCTACACCGTTGAAATTCAAATTCCGCTCACCTCACTATTTTATAATAACTCAAGTGATTTTTGGCGTTTTAATATTTACAGAGGAAATGCACAAAATAATGAATATAGTGTTTGGGCGAAAACCCCTCTAAACCAAACTATTGGAAATTTAGGATTTATGGGGAAGATGGTTTTTGAAACCCCTCTTAAAAAAGCAAGAAATCCCATTTCAATAATCCCTTATATTAGTGGTTTAGCATTTAAAGACTTTGAGAGTAATAGTTCAGCTTCAAATTTTTCCTTAGGTGGAGATGCTAAAATTCCAATTGGAAATGCACTTAACCTAGATTTGACTTTTGATCCTGATTTTTCTCAAGTTGAAGTCGATGATCAAGTAGTGAACTTAACCAGATTTGCAATTGCACTTCCTGAAAAACGACAATTTTTCACTCAAAATGATGATCTTTTTAAAGATTTTGGATCCACTAGAGATGTTGTCCCTTTTTTCTCAAGAAGAATAGGTGTTGCCAAGGATTTAGAGGGAAATACTATAGAAAATAAAATCATTTATGGAGCACGATTAAGTGGTAAGTTAAATTCTAATTTACGTGTTGGATTTTTAAATATTGTAACTGACGAAGATGTAGAAAATGAAATTGCTTCAAATTTAAATACTGTTTTTACTCTTAGACAAAAAGTGTTTGATAGATCAAATATTAGTTTCTTTTTTTTGGACCAAAGAGCGGTAAAAGATTATACTTTTATGAATAATGAAGAAAGAAAAAATAGCGTTACTGGTGTCGAGTACAACTTGGCATCTATTGATAGTAAATGGTCAGGACGTGCTTTTTTTCACAAATCATTTACAGAAGGTTTAAATGGTGATGATCAGATTGTAGGTATGAGACTTGAACGAAACTCGCTTCGCCATAAAGCTGGGATGGAATGGGTTCATGGGGGAGACGATTTCCGATCGAATCTAGGATTTTTTAGACGTACTGGATTTTTAAAACTTTCTCCAGAATACACCTTTAGAATATACCCTAAAAATGCCGATATAACAAGTTATAGTTTTACGCAAAGAGGATTTTTTGTTTATGATACTGCAAATGATTATTTAATGACAGATAGAGTTTTTATTACTACAATAAGAAAGAGTTTTCTAAATTTTAGTAGTCTCTCACTAGATTATACAAATCGTTATATTTATTTAATATCAGATTTTAATCCAACCAGAAGTCCAGAAGGGATTTTTCTTCCTTCTGGCACAGATTATTCATATGGTGATTTGGAACTTTCATACCGCTCAGACCAAAGAAACTTTTTTAACCTTGATTCTAAAGTTTCTTATGGGACTTTTTATAACGGTACGAAATTCACAATAGAAAATGAGATTAAATGGAGAAAACAGCCTATTGTAAATGCTAGTATGATTCTTAATTTTAATTCAATTAAATTACCTGAACCATATACTTCGAAAAAAATCTGGCTTGTTAGTCCAAAGATTGATTTTACTTTTACAAAAACAATTTCTTGGACTACTTTTATTCAGTATAATTCCCAAGGCGAAAACCTAGGTATCAATTCTAGAATGCAATGGAGGTTTGCCCCTTTATCAGACTTGTTTTTGGTTTATAATGACAATTACATCAGTACAGACAATTTTTCCCCAAGATATCGTAGTTTTAACCTTAAATTAACTTATTGGATTAATATTTAAACATGACAAAACATCACATAACTTTTTTAATAACCTTTTGTGGGTTATTAATTTTCTCTTGTGAGAAAAAAGAAAAAAATTCAGATAATCTAATGATTGTTAATGGAAGTATAGATGGACTGAGAAAAGGAACCTTATACCTTCAAAAGATACAAGACACAGTACTTGTCAACATCGATTCAATTAAAATCAATGGAATCCCAAATTTTGAATTTCGGACACCAATTGAAACAGCAGAGGTTTTTTATCTATATCTAGACAAAGAAGACGGAGACAGTTTGAATGATCGTATTTTATTTTTCGGAGAAAAAGGAGCTATTCAAATCAAAACCCTTTTAAATACATTCGAAAGCAGTGCTAAAATAATTGGGTCAAAAAATCAAGAATTACTTCAAGAATTTAATTCATTTAATAGAAAATTCAATGATCAAAATTTAGACTTAATGAAAAAGTTCTACCAGTCAAAAATTGAAGGAAACCCTAAACTTACAGATTCTTTACAACAAAAAATGGATAATCTTTTAAAAAGAAGATACTTATATACCATAAATTTTGCTGCTCAAAATACTAATGAAAATATAGCACCATACTTAGCATTGACTCAAGTCTATAATGCAAATATTTCATTGTTAGACTCAATAGCAATAAAAATGACTGAAGAAGTTAGTAATTCTAAATACGGAAAAGAGTTCTTGACTTTTTTAGAACGACGTCGAGATCAAGAAAATTAAATTATAAAGCTGCAGACTTTTTCAATAAAGAATGCATTAATTTTCTATGTTCTTGGTTAATAGCTTTAAACTTGCTTTTCAAATCATCACCACTCACTGCATTAATTTTTACCATCAAATCATCAAAGGTTTGTATAGCTTCATCTATTAACTTTTCACTTTTTGCTAAATCACCATTAGGGTTCGATAGCTCCCATAAATAAATTTCCTCGATAAAATCCCCAATGTCATTATTAATTTCTTTTTTGAGTAGTCTAATGCTTGGCATAGTTTTTAAAATAAATATCATTTGAAGATATATATTTTTTTAATTGAAATTAAGAAAAGGGATTTCTTTTTTTTAACCTGAATAACTCACGAAGTTTCTAGGAGTTTCATAAAGTGTAACCGCAAGTTCATGTTCAGGATTCATGTGAGGCTTTAGAGCTTCATAAATAACAATTACCATGTTTTCTGCAGTAGGAATTTTATCATAAAACTCTGGAACTTCTTCATTTAAATTTTTATGATCCATCTTTTCCTCTACTTCTTCTTTGATCAAGTCTTTTAAGATCTTCATATCAATCACATAGCCAGTATCAGGATTAATTATTCCTGTAACATGAACTACCAATTCATAATTATGCCCATGAAAATGAGGATTGGAACACTTTCCAAAAATAGTTTGATTTTTTTCATCTGACCAGTCTTTCCTATATAATCTATGTGCTGCATTAAAATGTGCTTTCCTACTTACAGTTACCTTCATTTTTTTGTTTTTATATAATTGTAAAATCGATCAAATATGATTTTAAACCAAACGGTATAATCTTTAGGATTAGCTTTTATGGCAAATGCAATCTGCTTAAGATCCATCCATTTCCAGGATTGAACCTCTTCAGGATTCACATCAGGAATATCTTCATAATATCCAAGAAGAACATGGTCTAGTTCATATTCAGTTAAACCATTATCAAAAGGTGCCTTATAAATAAAACTAAAAAGTTCTTTTAGGGAAGTATTGAATCCCATTTCTTCTTTTAGGCGACGTTTTCCAGCAAATACATTTGTCTCACCTTCCCTTTGGTGACTGCAACATGTATTTGTCCATAATCCAGGGGAATGATATTTATGTAATGCACGCTGTTGAAGCAAAAGTTCGCCATTTTGATTTAAAATAAAAACTGAGAATGCTCGGTGTAATAATGCTTTTTTGTGAGCCTCCATTTTTGGCATTACACCTATTGGGTTATCATTAGTATCAACTAAAATGACTTTTTCTTCATCCATGCAGTGTAAAATTACCCATAATTTTTACAAAAACCTATTGAAGTTCTTTTCGAACGGGAGATTATTTGTAATACTTTTGTCGAAAATGCAAATATGGAGTTTTTAAATGAAATTAAGAGGCGAAGAACGTTTGGGATCATTTCCCATCCCGATGCAGGAAAGACTACTTTGACTGAAAAATTACTACTCTTCGGTGGAGCAATTCAAGAAGCAGGTGCTGTTAAGTCTAATAAAATCAAAAAATCAGCCACAAGTGATTTTATGGAAATTGAACGCCAAAGAGGTATATCAGTCGCAACTTCCGTTTTAGCATTTATTTATAGAGACAAAAAAATAAATATTCTTGATACTCCTGGTCATAAAGATTTTGCTGAAGATACTTTTCGGACCTTAACTGCTGTAGATAGTGTTATTGTTGTAATTGATGTAGCAAAAGGTGTAGAGGAACAAACCGAAAAATTAGTGGAAGTTTGCCGGATGCGAAATATACCTACAATTATTTTTATAAATAAGTTAGATCGAGAGGGAAAAGATGCTTTTGATCTTTTGGATGAAATAGAACAAAAACTTGACCTTAAAGTCACCCCACTATCCCTTCCTATTGGAATGGGTTATGATTTTAAGGGTATTTTCAATATATGGGAGCAAAATATTCAACTATTTAGTGATGAACAAAAACAAACAATTGGAAAAAAATTAACCTTTAACTCAATTAATGATTCCAAGCTAGAAAAAGCAATTGGAAGTGCTCATTTAGAATTATTAAAAGAAGAGTTAGAATTAATCGAAGCAGTGTATCCTAAATTTAATAAAAAGGCTTATTTAGATGGTAAACTTAACCCTGTTTTATTTGGTTCTGCTTTAAATAATTTTGGCATAGAAGAATTACTGAACTGCTTTATTGAAATTGCTCCTGAACCGCTTCCAAAAGTTTCTGAAGAAAGAATGGTAAATCCTGACGAAAAAAAATTTAGTGGCTTTGTATTTAAAATTCATGCTAATATGGATCCGAATCATCGAGACCGATTAGCATTTGTAAAAATTGTTTCTGGAACTTTTGAACGAAATACACCCTACCTCCATGTTCGCCAAAATAAAAAACTCAAGTTCTCTTCACCCAATACCTTTTTTGCAGAAAAAAAAGAGATTATAGATGTTTCCTTTCCAGGAGACATTGTTGGACTTCATGATACAGGAAATTTTAAAATTGGTGATACGCTAACTAGTGGTGAAAAAATTAAATTTAAAGGTATTCCTAGTTTTTCTCCCGAACACTTTCGATATATCAACAATAAAGATCCAATGAAATCTAAGCAACTTTCAAAAGGAATTGATCAACTGATGGATGAGGGTGTAGCCCAATTATTTATTCTCAACCTTAATGGTCGTAAATTGATTGGTACAGTTGGAGCGCTACAATTTGATGTAATTCAATATCGTTTACTCCACGAATACGGTGCACAATGTTCCTATGAAAACATCAATGTTTATAAGGCTTGCTGGATTGAAGGAGATGAGAAAAGTTCATCTTTTAAAGAATTTAAACGTGTAAAGCAAAAATTTTTAGCTTATGATAAAAAAGGACAACTTGTATTTCTTTCTGATTCTTCTTTTTCCTTACAAATGACTCAAGATAAATTTAAAGATTTGCAGTTTCATTTTACCTCAGAATTTTAAAACTAAATTTGGTTTTAGAAAAAGATGAAATAATAATCAAATCTTAAGAAAAACCTTTTTTTGAAAGTTTTTTAATTATTAAGCTTCACCGGTGGGTCCGAAATTAAGTGGAATATGTTGTTGTTCGTTAGTTTCTATAATTCCATTAGCTTTTTCAAAACGATGTATATTTTCCTCCAAAGCTTTTTTAAAACGCTTGACATGCTCTGGAGTTAATATAACACGAGATTTTACTTTAGCCTTCGGAGAACCCGGCATAACTGTTATGAAATCAACGATAAACTCTGATGCAGAATGATTAATTATAGCTAGATTAGAATATATACCATCTGCTACATTTTCATCTATAGCAATATTCAGTTGCTGCTTATCTTGAAGTTTTTTATCACTCATACTTCTTAGAAATTAATTTCTTCTTCCTTATCTATTAAAAGACTAGTATACTCTTCTTTGGAGCCAACAATTACATCATTGTAAGAACGTAATCCAGTTCCAGCTGGAATTTTGTGCCCAACTATTACATTCTCCTTAAGTCCTTCTAAGAAATCTACTTTTCCATTTACTGCGGCCTCATTTAATACCTTTGTAGTTTCCTGGAAGGAAGCAGCAGAAATGAAAGATTTAGTCTGAAGTGATGCACGGGTAATACCTTGAAGTTCAGGCTTAGCAATTGCAGGAGCAGCTTCTCTTGCTGATACAAGAGTTTTGTTTTCTCGCTTCAATAAAGAATTCTCATCTCGAAACTGTCGAGATGAAATAATCTGTCCTTGTTTTAAGTTTTCTGAATTTCCTACCTCATCCACAATTTTCATTCCATAAAGAGCATCATTTTCTTTCATAAAATCATAACGGAAAACCAATTGATTTTCTAGGAAAACTGAATCCCCCGGGTCTAAGATTCTAACTTTACGCATCATTTGACGAACCACTACCTCAAAATGCTTATCATTGATCTTTACACCTTGAAGACGATAAACTTCTTGTATTTCGTTCACAAGGTATTGTTGAACGGCTGAAGGGCCTTTAATATTTAGAATATCTGATGGAGTTGTTGAGCCATCTGATAACGACATACCGGCTTTTACAAAGTCGTTCTCTTGAACTAAAATTTGATTGGATAGTTTAACCAAATATTTTTTAATGTCTCCAAATTTAGACTCGACGATAATCTCACGATTTCCACGTTTTATTTTCCCAAAGGAAACTACACCATCTATCTCAGAAACTACCGCAGGATTAGAAGGGTTACGAGCTTCGAATAATTCAGTTACTCTGGGCAAGCCTCCTGTAATATCCCCAGATTTTGCAGATTTACGAGGAATTTTTACTAAAATTTTTCCTTCTTCAATCTGATCTCCCTCATTAACAATAAGGTGTGCTCCTACAGGTAAATTATACGATCGTAAAATGTTGCCCTTCTTGTCTGCTATAGAAAGAGATGGTATTAGTTTTTTATTTCTTGATTCAGAAATTACTTTTTCCTGGAAACCAGTTTGTTCATCAATTTCTACTTGATAAGTAATTCCTTGCTCAATATTCTCAAAGTTAATTTTACCAGTAAATTCAGAAACAATGACACCATTAAATGGATCCCATTGACATACCGTAGTGCCTTCTTTTATTTTAGCTCCATTTTTAATATGTAAGGATGACCCATAGGGGATATTATTAGTACTGAGGACAATCTTTGTCTTGGAGTCTAAAATTTTGATTTCTGATGTTCTTGATATTACTATTTCAGCATCTTCACCTTCAAAATCTTTTCCTTTAACAGTTTTAAGATCTTCAATTTCAGCAATACCATTAAATTTCGAAATAAGTTTATTTTCTTCAGAAATATTTCCTGCAACACCTCCTACATGAAAGGTCCTTAATGTGAGCTGAGTTCCTGGTTCACCAATAGATTGAGCAGCAATAACTCCAACAGCTTCACCGATTTGAACCATTTTTCCAGTTGCAAGGTTTCTGCCGTAACATTTAGCACAAATTCCATACTGAGCAGCACAGGTTAAAGGTGAACGAACCTCAACCGATTCGATAGGAGTCTTTTGAATAAGAGCTACATGATCTTCTTTTACTTCTTCTCCAGAGGCAACAATTAGTTCGTTTGTTTTAGGATCAATAATGTCGTGAAGAGTAACTCGCCCTAAAATTCGTTCGCCGAGGGTCTCCACAATTTCCTCGTTTTTCTTAAGGGGTTTAACTTCAACCCCACGTAAAGTTCCACAATCCTCAATATTAACTATTACATCTTGAGAGACATCATGAAGACGGCGGGTTAAATATCCTGCATCTGCAGTTTTTAGTGCTGTATCGGCAAGTCCTTTTCGTGCTCCGTGAGTTGATATAAAATACTCAAGAATCGAGAGTCCTTCTTTAAAGTTAGAAAGAATAGGATTTTCAATGATTTCTCCTCCACCTACATTAGATTTTTTTGGCTTAGCCATTAATCCTCTCATTCCTGTAAGCTGACGAATCTGTTCTTTAGATCCACGTGCTCCTGAGTCTAACATCATGTAAACAGAGTTAAACCCTTGTTGGTCTTCACTAATTCGTTTCATAGCCAGTTCGGTAAGCTTAGCATTGGTTGAAGTCCAAATATCGATGACCTGATTATAACGCTCATTATTTGTAATTAGGCCCATGTTATAATTTCCGATTACACTATCTACTTGACCATTGGCTTCATCAATCATTGTTAGTTTTTCTGGGGGAATTATAATATCACCCAAACTAAAAGATAATCCACCTTTAAAAGCGAAACCATATCCCATTGCCTTAATCTTATCCAAAAACTCAGCAGTTTCAGGTACACTTGTAACTTTAAGAATATCTCCAATAATTTCGCGTAAGTTCTTTTTAGTTAGTACAACATTGAAAAAACCTGCTGCCTCTGGAACTACTTCATTAAAAAGTACACGTCCTACTGTAGAGTCAATCACCTGATATTCTAGAACTCCATCTTCATTAAAGTCTTTAGTTTTTATTTTTATCATTGCATTGAGATCAACACGTTTCTCGTTATATGCAATGTGAACTTCTTCAACAGAATAAAATGCTAGACCCTCTCCGTTAACTTTAATTTTTGGTGAAGACTTTCTTGCCTTTGTCATATAATAAAGACCCAAAACCATATCTTGAGAGGGCACTGTGATGGGTGAACCATTAGCTGGATTCAAGATACTATGTGAAGCTAGCATTAGAAGTTGAGACTCAAGGATAGCTTCTGGTCCTAATGGAAGGTGAACAGCCATCTGATCACCATCAAAATCTGCATTAAAAGCTGTACAAACAAGCGGGTGAAGCTGGATAGCTTTTCCTTCTATCAGCTTTGGCTGGAAGGCTTGTATTCCTAAACGATGCAAGGTAGGGGCACGGTTCAAAAGTACTGGGTGTCCTTTCAATACATTTTCCAAAATATCCCAAACTACAGGTTCTTTACGGTCTATAATTTTCTTAGCGGATTTTACAGTTTTTACTATTCCCCTTTCGATAATTTTACGAATAATGAAAGGTTTATATAATTCTGCCGCCATATCTTTTGGCAATCCACATTCAAATAATTTTAATTCTGGGCCAACAACGATTACAGAACGAGCAGAGTAATCAACTCTTTTTCCTAAGAGGTTTTGACGAAAGCGCCCTTGTTTACCTTTCAGAGAATCAGAAAGAGATTTTAAAGGTCGATTGGAATCTGTTTTAACAGCAGATGCTTTTCTTGTATTATCAAATAATGAATCTACTGACTCCTGTAACATTCGCTTTTCGTTTCTTAAAATCACCTCAGGTGCTTTAATTTCTACTAGTCTTTTTAAACGATTATTGCGAATAATTACACGACGGTAAAGGTCATTTAAATCAGAAGTTGCAAAGCGTCCGCCGTCTAAGGGAACTAATGGGCGTAATTCCGGTGGAATAACAGGAATTACTTTCATAACCATCCACTCAGGGAGGTTTTCTCCACGCTCATTTGCATCACGAAAAGCTTCTACGACCTGAAGACGCTTTAAAGCTTCAGTTTTACGTTGCTTAGAAGTTTCATTATTAGCCTTATGTCTCAATTCAAACGAAAGTGCTTGCAAATCAATACGTGATAGCAACTCTATGAGACACTCTGCTCCCATTTTAGCTATAAATTTGTCTGGATCACTATCTTCCAAATACTGGTTTTCACCAGGAATTTGCTCCATTACGTTAAGGTACTCTTCTTCAGTCAAAAAATCCATAGACTGTAAAGATTCTCCTTCTTCATTTTTGGCTATTCCCGGTTGAATTACGACATAACGCTCATAATATATTATCATATCTAATTTCTTAGAAGGAAGGCCTAGCAGGTATCCTATCTTATTAGGAAGAGAACGAAAATACCAGATATGAGCAACAGGTACAACTAAATTTATATGCCCTACTCTATCACGACGAACTTTTTTCTCAGTGACTTCTACTCCACATCTATCACAAATAATTCCTTTATAACGGATTCTTTTGTACTTTCCACAAGCACATTCATAGTCTTTTACAGGACCGAATATTCTCTCACAAAATAGTCCATCACGCTCAGGTTTGTGGGTGCGATAGTTTATTGTCTCTGGTTTTAAAACCTCTCCACGTGAGTTTCCGAGAATAATCTCAGGAGAAGCTAAACCAATTGATATTTTATTAAATTTTTTTTGCGTAATGATTTCGTTATTTCTAGCCATAGCCAAATTTCTTCTTTTTATAAATTATTCTTCTAATCTAATGTCAAGACCTAATCCTTTCAATTCGTGCATCAATACATTGAAAGATTCTGGTAAACCAGGTTCAGGTAGAGTGTCTCCTTTCACAATGGCTTCGTACGTTTTTGCCCTTCCAATCACATCATCGGATTTGACAGTCAAAATTTCTTGTAAAGTACTAGAAGCTCCATATGCTTCGAGTGCCCAGACTTCCATTTCCCCGAAACGCTGTCCCCCAAATTGTGCTTTACCTCCAAGGGGTTGTTGGGTAATTAGTGAGTAGGGACCAATTGATCGCGAATGCATCTTATCATCTACCATATGCCCTAACTTTAACATATAAATTACACCTACTGTTGCAGGTTGATCAAAACGTTCTCCCGTTCCACCATCGTATAAATATGTATGTCCATATTGAGGTACTTTGGCTTTTTCTGTAAGTGCATTTATTTGTTCAATAGAAGCTCCATCAAAAATTGGAGTAGCATATTTCTCTCCTAAATTTTTGCCAGCCCAACCCAATACAGTTTCATAAATTTGTCCAATATTCATTCGCGAAGGGACTCCTAGCGGATTTAATACGATATCGACGGGTGTTCCATCTTCTAAGAATGGCATTTCTTCTTCACGAACAATTCTAGCAACAATTCCTTTGTTTCCGTGACGTCCTGCCATTTTATCACCTACTTTAAGCTTACGCTTTTTTGCAATATATACTTTTGCTAATTTTTTGATTCCCGCAGGAAGTTCATCTCCTACGCTAATAGTAAATTTTTCACGGCGAAGTGATCCCTGAAGATCATTTTCTTTAATCTTATAATTGTGAATTAAATCAGCAATTAGATTGTTTGTTTCATTTGATGTTGTCCAAGTACTTTTAGCTAAATGAGTATAATCGTCAACAGCAGAAAGTAACTTTAAAGTATATTTTTTCCCTTTTGGAAGAATTTCTTCTCCTAAATCATTGGTAATACCTTGACAAGTTTTCCCATTTACAATTGAAAAGAGCTTTTCCACTAAAATTGATTTTAGTTCGTTAAACTTTTTGTCATATAAATTTTCAAGTTTTTCTAACTCTATTTTATCTTCATTTCGCTTACGTTTGTCTTTTACAGAACGAGTGAAAAGTTTTTTGTCAATTACAACACCACGAAGTGAAGGTGGCGCTTTAAGTGAAGCATCCTTGACGTCACCAGCTTTGTCACCAAAAATAGCTCGAAGTAGTTTTTCTTCTGGTGTTGGATCAGATTCTCCTTTAGGAGTGATTTTACCAATCAAAATATCACCAGGATTTACTTCAGCACCTATACGGATCATTCCATTCTCATCTAAATCACTTGTAGCTTCTTCACTTACATTAGGAATATCATTTGTCAATTCCTCTGTACCTAATTTAGTATCACGAACATCTAAAGAGTATTCATCTATATGAATTGAAGTGAAAATATCTTGACGTACGACTTTCTCAGAAATTACAATCGCATCTTCAAAGTTATATCCTTTCCAAGGCATAAAGGCAACTTTCATATTTCTTCCTAGTGCTAATTCTCCGGATTCAGTAGCATATCCTTGACATAAAACTTGTCCTTTAAAAACGTGATCACCTTTTTTTACAATGGGTTTCAAATTGATACAAGTTCCTTGATTAGTTTTTCTAAATTTAATTAAGTTATAAGATTTTAAGTTTCCATCAAAATCAACTAAGCTTTGATTTTCGTTGAAGTTGTATCTGATAGAAATTTTTTCTGCATCTACATACTCAACTAGTCCATCATTTTCGGCATTTATTAATACTCGTGAGTCTGAAGCTACTTGCTTTTCGAGCCCAGTTCCAACAATAGGTGACTCAGGGCGTAAAAGTGGAACAGCCTGACGCATCATATTAGATCCCATAAGAGCTCGATTTGCATCATCATGTTCCAAAAAAGGAATTAAAGATGCAGAAATTGAAGCAATTTGGTTAGGTGCAACATCGGTAAAGTTGATTTGTTTTGGTTCAACAACTGGAAAATCAGCTTGATCTCGAGCAATTATTTTTTCATCTATAATTTTTCCAGAGTTATCAAAATTAATGTTGGCTTGAGCAATTAATTTATTTTCTTCTTCCTCAGCACTAAGATAAATTGTTTCTTTTAAATTAATTTTTCCGTCTTCTACTTTGCGATAAGGTGTTTCAATAAATCCTAAGTTATTTACTTTTGCGTAAACCCCAAGAGAAGAAATTAATCCAATATTTGGTCCTTCAGGTGTTTCTATGGGACATAAACGTCCATAATGTGTGTAATGGACATCTCTAACCTCAAAACCAGCTCTTTCTCTAGATAGTCCTCCTGGTCCAAGGGCTGAAAGTCGTCGTTTATGTGTAATCTCTGCTAATGGATTTGTCTGATCCATAAACTGAGACAACTGATTAGTTCCAAAGAAACTATTAATTACGGAAGAAAGTGTTTTAGCATTAATCAAGTCTATTGGTGTAAATACTTCATTGTCCCTTACATTCATTCGCTCACGTATAGTTCTTGCCATTCGAGCTAAACCAACTCCAAATTGAGAAGAAAGTTGTTCACCGACGGTTCGAACACGTCTGTTGGAAAGGTGATCGATATCATCGATTTCAGCCTTAGAATTGATTAACTCGATTAAATATTTAATTATAGTAATAATGTCCTGTTTAGTCAAAACCTGCTTATCCATTTCAACATCTAAACCAAGTTTTTTATTCATTCGATATCTTCCAACCTCACCTAGATTGTAACGCTGATCTGAAAAAAACAGTTTGTCTATAATACCTCTTGCAGTATCTTCATCTGGCGGTTCTGCATTACGAAGTTGACGATAAATGTGTTCTACAGCTTCTTTCTCTGAGTTAGTAGGATCTTTTTGAAGTGTATTATAGATGATAGCATAGTCAGACATATGAGCATCTACTTTATGAAGAAGGATATTCTTGACACCAGCTTCTATAATTTCTGCAATATGATCTTTTTCAAGAATAGTGTCTCGATCAATAATGATTTCATTTCTTTCAATAGATATTACTTCACCAGTATCTTCATCTACGAAATCTTCATGCCATGTTTTTAAAACGCGAGCAGCAAGTTTTCTCTTAAGTACTTTTTTTAGACCTGTTTTAGTAACTTTAATTTCTTCTGCAAGATCGAAAATCTCGAGTATATCACGGTCATGTTCAAAACCAATTGCTCTAAATAATGTGGTTACAGGTAATTTTTTTTTGCGGTCAATATAAGCATACATTACACTGTTAATATCCGTTGCAAATTCAATCCAAGAACCTTTAAAGGGAATTACACGAGCTGAATATAATTTTGTCCCGTTGGCATGAAAAGATTGACCAAAGAAAACTCCTGGCGATCGATGTAATTGAGAAACAACGATGCGTTCAGCACCATTAATAACAAAAGTACCACTTGGTGTCATATAAGGTATGGTTCCTAAAAAAACGTCTTGTACAATTGTTTCAAAGTCTTCGTGTTCAAGATCATTACAATATAACTTCAAACGTGCCTTTAGCGGTACACAGTAAGTTAATCCTCTTTCTATACATTCCTGTATAGAATATCTTGGTGGATCAACGAAATAATCGAGGAATTCAAGAACAAATTGATTTCTTGTATCTGATATTGGAAAGTTTTCTTTAAATGTATTGAAAAGACCTTCTTCATCTCGTTCATCAGATTTAGTTTCTAATTGGAAAAAATCCTGAAATGATTTTATTTGAATATCAAGAAAATCAGGATATCCGGGCGTATGTTTTGCTACTGCAAAATTTGTTCTTTGATTTTGTTTACTAGGCATCTAACTGTGTTTTAATGGTCGTATTACAAAAAGGGCGGTCACCAAAAAGGTATAGGCCTTTGGAAAAATCCAAAAGCCTAAGCCAATATTGATATGGTTTGAGACTACTTAAGCTCAACTTCAGCACCTGCTTCTTCTAAAGACTTTTTGAGGGCTTCTGCCTCATCTTTAGCAATTCCCTCCTTAATAGGAGATGGTGCATTATCAACTAAATCTTTGGCTTCTTTAAGTCCAAGACCAGTTAACTCTTTTACTAATTTTACTACTGCAAGTTTTGAACCTCCAGCCGCAGTAAGGACTACATCAAATTCTGACTTTTCCTCTCCTGCATCTCCAGCGGCACCGCCAGCTGCAGGTCCAGCAACTGCAACTGCAGCTGCTGCAGGCTCAATCCCGTACTCATCTTTTAAAATATCTGCCAACTCACTGACTTCTTTTACAGTCAAGTTAACTAATTGTTCTGCGAATTCTTTTAAATCTGCCATTTTACTTTGTTTTTTGTTTAAATTTTTATTGTGTTTTGAGTGCGTAATAATCTTGAGTCAGGAATTAACGTTCTGAAAGTGTTTTAAGTATTCCAGAGAGTTTCCCACCTCCTGACTGAAGTGCTGAAACTACATTTTTGGTTGGCGATTGTAACAAAGTTATTATCTCTCCAATCAATTCATCTTTAGATTTAATCGCTACAAGAGCGTCAAGTTGTTCATCTCCAATATAAATAGCTTCTTCAATAAAAGCACCCTTTAAAATTGGTTTGTCCGACTTTTTCCTAAAAGATTTAATAACCTTTGCAGGTCCATTTCCCGATTCGGAAAACATTAACGAAGTATTCCCTTTGAGAATTTCCGTTAGCTCTCCAAAGTTGTGGCTGGAAGCTTCCATAGCCTTGGCGAGTAATGTGTTTTTGACCACTTGCAATTTGATGTTTTCTTTAAAACATGCACGTCTTAGTGCGCTTGTTTGAATAGCATCAAGTCCTGCAATATCAGCTAAGTAAAGATTTTTTACATCTCCTAAAGCTTCTTTAAGGTTTTCTATTGCTTCGTTTTTTTCTTGTCTTGTCATTACTTAAATATTATACATTAATCCAGATTGGTGTCAACAGAAATACCTGGACTCATAGTGCTGGACATAGAAACACTTTTAACATAGGTTCCTTTGGATGTTGAAGGTTTTAATTTCATTATTGTTTTTAATAACTCATCTGCATTTTCAAAAATCTTTTCAGACGTGAATGATACTTTGCCAATAGAAGCATGAATAATTCCTGTTTTATCTACTTTGAAATCAATTTTACCACCTTTAACATCAGAGACAGCTTTTTTGATATCCATTGTAACTGTACCCGTCTTGGGATTTGGCATTAAGCCACGGGGACCTAAAACACGACCTAAGGGGCCTAGTTTTCCCATAACACTGGGCATAGTTACAATTACATCAACATCTGTCCATCCATCTTTTATTTTTTGTAAATACTCATCAAGACCAATATAATCGGCACCTGCATCCTTGGCGTCGGCTTCTTTATCTGGGGTTACTAACGCAAGAACTCTGACGTTTTTACCTGTCCCATGTGGCAGGGTTACTACACCACGAACCATCTGATTAGCTTTTTTTGGATCTACTCCCAAACGAATAGCCAAGTCGATACTAGCATCAAATTTTGTATTGGTAATTTCTTTTACCAAAGTAGATGCCTCTTCTAGGTTATAAATTTTCTTTGGATCCACCTTTGATCTTGCTTCTTTTTGTTTCTTGCTTATTTTAGCCATTACTTAAAATTAAAATTAAAAAGGAGCTTTTCCAGAAATCTGGAATCCCATTGAACGAGCAGTTCCCGCAACCATTTTCATAGCAGATTCTACAGTAAACGCGTTAAGATCAGGCATTTTATCTTCAGCAATAAGTTTAACCTGGTCCCAAGTCACGGTTGCGACTTTATTTCGATTAGGTTCTCCAGATCCTTTTTTTGTTTTGGCTGCTTCCATCAGTTGAACAGCTGCTGGCGGTGTCTTAATGACAAACTCAAATGATTTATCCATGAAAACAGTAATTGCTACTGGTAATATTTTACCGGGTTTATCCTGGGTTCTAGCATTAAACTGCTTGCAAAACTCCATGATATTGACTCCTGCAGATCCGAGCGCGGGTCCAACCGGTGGCGATGGATTCGCAGCACCTCCCCGAACTTGTAGTTTCAAAACTTTACTTACTTCTTTTGCCATTATCTATTTTAATTTTAGAGTGATGTAGTAATGGAAGCCGCTACACCAAGACTAATTATTGTAAT